>Ga0184632_10000694_pt1 | contig 13511 bp, 7 predicted proteins | sample PLM31_50_b1_FD_133153 | JGI IMG/M metagenome (GOLD analysis project Ga0184632, IMG submission 133153) | Groundwater sediment microbial communities from an aquifer in East River, Colorado, USA - PLM3-1_50_b1 | ecosystem: Environmental > Terrestrial > Soil > Riparian zone | place: USA: East River... | reverse complement strand
GTCATCCGCCGCGCGACCGGAGCGAGCGAGAACGTCGGGTCCGGCGTTCCCTTCGGGCGGCCGAGGTGCGACATGACCACCAGCCGGGCGCCGGCATCCCGCAGGGCGGAGAGCGTCGGCAGCACCGCGCGGATCCGGCCGTCGTCGGTGATGACGCCCGGGCTGTCCTTCGCGAGGGGGACATTGAGGTCGGCGCGGACGAGCACGCGCCGACCCGTCACACCCTCGGCGAGCAGGTCGTCGAGACTCCTCACAATTGCGCGCCCACCAGCTTGACCAGGTCCGCCAGCCGGTTGGAGTAGCCCCATTCGTTGTCGTACCAACCGACGACCTTGACCTGGTCACCGATCACCTTGGTGAGGCCCGAGTCGAAGATGCACGACGCAGGGTCGGTGACGATGTCACTAGAGACGATCTCGTCCTCGGTGTAAGTGAGGATGCCCTTGAGCGGGCCATCGGCGGCTGCCCTGAACGCCGCGTTGACCTCGTCGACGCTCGACTCCCTCTTGAGGGTCACGGTGAGGTCGGTCGCCGAGCCGGTCGGGATCGGCACCCGCAACGCGAAGCCGTCCAGCTTCCCCTTGAGCTCGGGCAGGACCAGGCCTATCGCCTTGGCCGCGCCGGTCGAGGTGGGCACGATGTTGATGGCGGCGGCTCGGGCGCGACGCAGGTCCTTGTGCGGGCCGTCCTGAAGGTTCTGGTCCTGGGTGTACGCGTGAATGGTGGTCATGAGACCGCGCTCGATACCGAACGTGTCGTGGATGACCTTCGCCATCGGGGCGAGGCAGTTGGTCGTACACGATGCGTTGGAGATGATCGTGTGTTTGGCCGGGTCGTACCGGTCGTGGTTGACGCCCATGACGACGGTGACGTCCTCGCCCTTGGCCGGCGCCGAGATGATGACCTTCTTGGCTCCGTTGTCGATGTGCACGCGGGCCTTGTCAGCGTCGGTGAACAGGCCGGTCGACTCGATCACCACATCTGCGCCGAGGTCACCCCACGCCAGTTTCGACGGGTCGCGCTCGGCGAAGGCCTTGAAGGTCTTGCCGGCCACCGTGATGTCGTCCGACGTGGACTTCACCTCGTACGGCAGGCGACCCAGGATGCTGTCGTACTTGAGCAGGTGCGCCAGGGTCGCATTGTCGGTCAGGTCGTTCGCGCCGACGAGTTCGATGTCGGCCCCCGACGCGAGCACGGCCCGAAAGAAGTTGCGGCCGATCCGGCCGAATCCGTTGATGCCAACCCGGACAGTCACGGGAGAGTCTCCTCGTTTCTTGCGCCGGCCGGTCGGCCGGCGGCCGATGGTTAGCCGCCCCGTCGAGAGTGCCCCACACCTAACGAACGTGGGCGGCGCTACGCGGTCAACGGCCGGTCGTCGGCCTCATCGCCGCACAAACCGCAGACTATCGAAGCGTCGCGCTCGCCGACGCGCCGGGCCCCGATCGCGGACCGCCCCCTAGCGTCGATCATGACCTGGAGGTCATGATCGACGCCTTTTCGCGACGGTGAGGTCATGATCACGGCGATCTTGGAGCGCCGAGGTTTTACTGGCGGGCTTGTTGGCCTGCCACGGCAGATCGCCGCCCGACATCGGTCCGACCGGCATCAGTCCGCCTGCCAATAGTCCGCCAGTCATGAGTCCGCCGCCAATAGTCCGCCAACTGTCCGCCGTCAACGCCTCAAGATCGCCGTTCGCCTTAGTGCATGTGCGGTGTAGCCGCACACTTGGCCCGGAACGGGGAAAGGCGGCGCGGGTCCGACGATCGGTTTCAGCCGACTCCACAATGGAGGCACGAGGCCGCTCCGGCGCAGTCAGGTGCTGGCAGCTGTCGGCGCACACGACTGCGTTGTGGGACAGGTCTACGACGCGCCCGTCCGTGCAACAGCAGAATCACGAAGCGCGTCTGCTCACCTTGGACAGACGGGCTGCTGGTGCCTACCGTGCCGTCGGCGGCGAGGTCGATTTGCTGGCCGGAGCGTTTGACCCCAACGCGACCCGCGGGGCACCCGCACTCGCGCTCCGCCCGCGCCCCAAGATCGCCGTGATCATGACCTCACCGTCGCGAAAAGCCGTCGATCATGACCTCCAGGTCATGATCGACCGGATCTTGGGGTCAGCTGGGGAAGCCGGATCTTGGGGTCAGCTGGCAAGCATGTCGGCGGTTACCACGGATTCGGTGTCGGGGATGCCGAGGTCTCGGGCGCGCTTATCGGCGAGTGCGAGCAGGCGCCGGATCCGTCCGGCGATCGCGTCCTTGGTCAGCGGTGGGTCAGCGAGCGTGCCCAACTCCTCCAGGGATGCCTGCTTGTGCTCGAGCCGCAGGGCCCCCGCGCTGGTCAGGTGCCACGGCGCGTCGGTGCCGAGAATCTCCAACGCCCGAGTGACCCGGGCCGAGGCGGCCACCGCCGCGCGGGCCGAGCGGCGGAGATTCGCGTCGTCGAAGTTCGCGAGCCGGTTGGCGGTCGCGCGCACCTCCCGGCGGACCCGACGCTCCTCCCAACTCAGGACGCTGGCGTGGGCACCGATGCGGGTGAGCAGGGCGGCGATCGCGTCGCCATCCTTCACGACGACCCGGTCGACCCCGCGCACCTCCCGTGCCTTCGCGGCAACGCCGATGCGCCGCGCGGCGCCGACGAGGGCCAGCGCCGACTCCGGGCCCGGGCACGTGATCTCGAGCGCGCAGGAGCGGCCCGGCTCGGTGAGCGAGCCGTGCGCGAGGAAGGCACCTCGCCAGGCCGCGACCGCGCAACACGTGTTGGCGGCGACCACATGCGGAGGAAGGCCGCGAACCGGGCGGCCCCGCACGTCGAGCAGGCCGGTCTGGCGAGCCAGCGCTTCGCCGTCCTTCACAACCCGCACGATGTAGTGACTGCCCTTGCGCAGACCTCCGGACGCGAGCACATGGAACTCGCTCGGGTAGCCGTAGACCTCGGCGACCTCGCGCCGCAGCCGTCGGGCGGTCGCCCCGGTGTCGAGCTCGGCCTCGACCACCACCCGGCCGGACACGATGTGCAGCCCCCCAGCGAACCGCAGCAAGGCGGCCATCTCGGCCCGCCGGCAGCAGGGCTTCGACACATCGACACGGCTCAACTCGTCCTTGACCGATGAGGTCATCGCCATCGTGTTGTCACCTCGCGTTGTTATCGGGACTCTGTGGTCCGTCATCACGTGCCATCGCAGCATCCGCTGCGCTCGCCGCATCGGTCGGGCTCAACAACACTCGACCCCCCAGCGCTCAACCCCCCGCACTCGACCTCCCCAGATCGTCGGCCCCCAGCACTCGGCCCCGTAGCACCTCGTGCAGGGCGCTCGCGAGCGCGATCGGGTCGTGCCTCGGTCCACCGTCGGCGACGGCGACCGGGGCCAACACCACCCGCGCACGCAGCGATTCTGCCGCAGATTGCAGACCGATGGGGTCGCCTACCGCTCGCCCGTCGGCTAGAACTACATCGACTCGCAGGCCGGGCAGGTAACGGGCAAGTGCTCGCAAATGGTCCGGCAGGGAGAGGCCGGCCGTCTCCAATTCGGCTGCGAGGTTGAGCGTAACCAGTCGACGGGCCCCGCAGGCAGCGATAGCGGCCGCGAGATCCGGCACGAGAAGGTGCGGAATCACACTCGTGAACCAGGAACCTGGGCCAAAGACCAGCCAATCGGCTGACCCCACCGCGTCAATCGCCTCGGCGCTGGCCACCGGTTCGGCCGGATGTAGGCGCACATCCTCGACCACGCCCCTACTTACGGCAACAGCGTGCTGTCCGCGTACGGTCGTCACCTGATCCGGTCTGCCCGGGTCGTCGCCACGGACGGTCGCCTCGATGCTCAGCGGCGTGCGTGACATGGGCAGGACACGGCCCGCTGCCCGGACCATGTTGCGGGCCTCGTCCAGCGCGAGCACCACGTCCCCGGTCTGCTCCATCAGACCGCAGAGCAGCAGGTTCCCGACCGCGTGCCCGGCCAACGGGTCGGCCTGCGGATCCGTCCCGGGGAAGCGGAACTGCAACAGTTCAGCTAGGCGTCGCGCGACCGGATCCGCCGGGTCGGTCAGGGCGACGAGCGCCTGCCGCAGGTCGCCGGGTGGCAGCCCACCCCGCTCGGCCCGCAACCGGCCGCTCGAGCCACCGTCATCGCCGACGGTCACCACGGCGGTGATGTCGAGGTCGAGTTCGGTACGCAGCAACCGCAGCGCCCGTAGCGACGCGGACAGCCCGCGTCCGCCGCCGAAGGCGACCACCCTGACGGGTCGCCCGTTCCGCGCCCAATCTGCGCTCATTGGCCTTACTCTCGACCCAGATCGCGATGTTGGGCACTCGCCGCGAGTCGGACGTCGCGTAGCCTGCGAGCCAGTTCCTCCGCGATGGCGACGCTGCGATGCTTACCTCCTGTACAGCCGACCGCGACGGTGAGGTAGCGCTTCCCCTCCCGCTCGAAACCGGGGGCAGTGGCGTTGACCAGGCGGACGAACGTTTCCACAAATGTGCTTGCGCCTCGTTGGCTCAGCACATACCGGCTGACCGGCTCGTCGCGCCCGCTGTGTTCCCGAAGCTCCGGGACCCAGTACGGATTGGGTAGGAACCGGGCGTCCACCACGAAATCCGCGTCCGGCGGCAATCCGTACTTAAATCCGAACGAGAGCACCGTGACGCGCAGCCGCCGGTTGTCCTCGCCGCCGAAGAGCTCCTCGACCCGCGCACGGAGCTGGTTGACGTTGAGGTGACTCGTGTCGATCACGACGTCGGCCGACTCTCGGGCCTCGATGAGCAACTCGCGCTCGGCGGCGATTCCATCGGAGAGGCGGCCGTCGGCCTGCAGCGGGTGCGATCGGCGTACGTTCTCGAACCGGCGGATGAGGACCTCGTCGTCAGCGTCGACGAAGAGCACGCGTGGCGTAAAGCCGCGGTCCCGCAACGCCCGTACGGCTCCGGAGAGGTCAGTCGAGAAGGCGCGGCTGCGGACATCAAGCACCATCGCCGTGTGCCTCGCCGCACCGCCCGCCCGGAACGCCAGCTCCGCCATGTCGAGCATGAGCGCCTGCGGAAGGTTGTCAACGACGTAGTAGCCCACGTTCTCCAGCGCTCGGGCGACCGTGCTGCGACCGCCACCGGAGACCCCGGTGACGATGACCAGATCCGTTTCGGACCGTTCCGGCACCGACACGGCGGCAGCGCCGATCTGACCGCCGGTCACTCCGCGCGCCTTCCTGTCGGCCATGATTAGTTGTCCAGATTAGGGGATGTAGGCTCCGGCGATCCTTGCTCCGGCTCGGGAGGTAGCGCGTCCTCGACGCGCAGGGCTGCCACGACCGCGTCGGCGGTCCGCCGCCCGATCCCCGGGACCTCGGCGATCTCGTCGACGCTGGCCGCCGCCAACCGTTTCAATGAGCCGAATTGCCGCAACAACGCCTTGCGGCGAATCTCCCCGAGACCGGCCACGCCATCCAGGGCCGAGGCGGTCATCCGCTTCGAGCGGCGCTGCCGGTGGAAGGTGATCGCGAAGCGGTGCGCCTCGTCCCGTACCCGCTGTAACAGATAGAGCCCCTCGGATGTCCGCGGGAGGATGACGGGGAAGGGTTCGTCAGCCTGCCATACCTCCTCAAGGCGCTTAGCCAGCCCGCACACCGCGACGTCACTCACGCCGAGTTCACGCAGGACGGCACCGGCTGCGTTGACCTGCGGCGCACCCCCGTCCACCACGACGAGATTGGGCAGGTACGCGAATTTGCGCGCCCGGCCCGTCTCGGGATCGATGGCCGGCCGGTCGGAGTCGGCCAACTCCCCCGCTTCACGGGCGGCCCGATAGCGGGCGAAGCGTCTCCGCAGCACCTCCGAGATGGCCGATACATCGTCCGTCGCGCCGGTCACGATGAACCGGCGGTACTCGCTCTTTCGGGCCAGACCGTCCTCGAACACGACCATGCTCGCCACGACGTCCGTGCCCTGGATCTGGGACACGTCGTAGCACTCGATCCGCAGCGGCGCGGCCGGCAGCCCCAACCCGTCGGCTATCTCCTCAAGCGCCTGGCTACGGGCGGTGAGATCCCCGGCCCGGCGGAGCTTGTGCTGGGTCAGCGCCTCCCCGGCATTGCGCGCGACGGTCTCGAGCAGCGCCCTCTTGTCTCCCCGCTGCGGCACGCGCAGACTGACCCGCCCCCCACGCAGCTGGGTGAGCCAGTCGGCCAGCGCGTCGGCGTCCGCGGGCAGCTCTGGCACGAGCACCTCGCGCGGAAGGTCGGCCTCGCGTCCCTCCACATCGGCCTCTCCGCCGTAGACCTGCGAGCAGAAATGATGCACGAGGTCCCCTGTGGACAGTTCCTCGGTCTTCTCCACCACCCAGCCCCGCTGGCCGCGCACGCGCCCGGCGCGGACATGGAAAACCTGTACCGCTGCCTCGAGCTGGTCCTCGGCGAACGCGACGACGTCGGCGTCGGTCCCGTCGGCGAGGACGACCGTCTGCTTCTCCATGGCCCGGCGCAGGGCGCTCAGGTCGTCCCGGAGCCGGGCCGCTCGCTCGAACTCGAGTGCGTGCGACGCGGACCGCATCTCCTGCTCAAGGCGCCGCTCCATGCGATCGGTCCGCCCCGCCATGAAGTCGCAGAAGTCCTCGACAATCCGCCGGTGCTCGGCCGCGTCGACCCGGCCGACACACGGCGCCGAGCACTTGTCGATATCGCCGAGCAGGCATGGCCGGCCGATCTGTGCGTGTCGCTTGAAAACGCCGGCGCTGCAGGTGCGCGCCGGGAACACGCGTAGGAGCAGGTCGAGGGTCTCCCGGATCGCCCAGGCGTGCGAGTACGGCCCGAAGTAGCGCACGCCCTTACGCTTGGCGCCGCGCATGACCATGAGTCGCGGGTACTCCTCGTCGAGCGTCACAGCGAGGAACGGGTACGACTTGTCGTCGCGGTAGCGGACGTTGAACCGCGGGTCGTACTCCTTGATCCACGCGTACTCCAACTGGAGCGCCTCGACCTCTGTGGCGACGGTCACCCAGTCGACACCCGCTGCCGTCCCGACCATCTGCTGGGTTCGGGGATGCATGCCCCAAGGGTCGGCGAAGTAGGAGTTGAGCCGCTGGCGAAGGCTCTTCGCCTTGCCGACGTAGATCACCCGGCCGCTGGCGTCCCGAAAGCGGTACACGCCCGGCGCCTCGGGGATCGTCCCCGATGCGGGACGGAAATGACGAACGGTTTCGCTCGTAAGCTTCGCGAAACTCGTCGACGGGCGAACCACGCCTGCGAGCCTATCTCCCGCCGCCGACGACTCCCCCCTCCAAGATCCCGTCGATCATGACCTGGAGGTCATGATCGACGCGTTTCGGCGACGGTCAGCTCATGATCACCGCGATCTTGGAGCAGCTGGCGGGGAGGGTGTCGCCCGTGACGGTCACCTTCTTCGCCGGCAGGGATGCTCGTCGGCTGCGACCGCGGGATGCTCGCACTGGTGGTTTATTGCGTGATCCCCTTCGCGAATACTCCCCTTGGCCATGTTCGTGGACAAGGGAGCGCTCCGCAGCGGGTTGACTACGGATCACGTAACCGTCAGCAACTCTCACCTCGAGGGCCGTTAGCCCACGCGCTGCCGGACCACCAAGCCGGCAGCCGTCGCTGGCCCTGACATGGCCGCCGCGGCCCGGTCAAGGATCTTTGCCGGTGGAATCTCTGGCGGACGGTCAGGCCCGGGTTGACGCCCGCGGACGGCGCGCCAGGTTCGTGGAGCCGGCGCCCTTGGCCGGGGCCGGCTTGGCCGCTGCCGCCTTGGCCGGCGTCGCCGTGGCCGGAGCCGCCGAGGCCGTAGGCGCCTTGGTCGCGGCCGTCTGATCCCCCGCCGTGCCGTTCGCTTTGCTCGCGCGGCCGATGGCCAGCGTCTTGCCGGAACCCCCGGACGCCTTGCCCCTGAGCCCAAGGACATGGCGCAGCCACTCGCCGGTGTAGCTCTCCGGCGTCTCGGCAAGCTCCTCCGGCGTACCCACCGCGACGATGGTGCCGCCCTTGTGCCCACCCTCCGGACCCATGTCGATGACCCAGTCGGCGGTTTTGATGACGTCGAGGTTGTGCTCGATGACGATGACCGTGTTTCCCCTGTCTACCAGGCTGTCCAGCACCTTGAGCAGCTTGCGGATGTCCTCAAAGTGCAACCCCGTGGTCGGCTCGTCCAGCACGTAGACGGTGCGGCCGGTGGAGCGCTTCTGCAGCTCGCTCGCGAGCTTGACCCGCTGCGCCTCACCACCGGAGAGGGTGGGCGCGGGTTGGCCGAGGCGCACGTACCCGAGACCGACGTCGACCAGCGTCCTGAGGTGGCGGTGGATCGGCGGGATCGCCTCGAAGAAGGTCTCCGCCTCCTCGATCGGCATGTCCAGGACTTCGGAGATGGTACGGCCCTTGTAGTGCACCTCGAGGGTGTCCCGGTTGTAGCGGGCACCCTTACACACCTCACACGGCACATACACGTCCGGCAGGAAGTTCATCTCGATCTTGATGGTGCCGTCGCCGGCGCAGTTCTCGCAGCGACCACCCTTGACGTTGAACGAGAAGCGGCCGGGCCCATACCCCCGTACCTTCGCCTCGCTCGTCTCGGCGAACAGCCGGCGGATGTGGTCGAAGACTCCGGTATATGTGGCCGCGTTCGACCGCGGCGTGCGCCCGATCGGCGACTGATCCACGCCGACGACCTTGTCGACCTGGTCGAGCCCGCTGACCCGGGTATGCCGGCCGGGCACGAGACGGGCGCCGTTGATCTGGTTGGCGAGCACCGAATACAGGATGTCATTGACCAGCGTTGACTTGCCCGAGCCCGACAGCCCGGTGACCGCGATGAACTGTCCGAGCGGGAAGCTCACCGTGAGGTTGCGCAGGTTGTGCTCGCGGGCCCCGTGGACGGTCAGCTCCAGGCCGGGTACGTGCGGGCGGCGGGCATTCGGCAGCGGGATCACTCGGCGGCCCGACAGGTAGGCGCCGGTCACCGACTCCTTGTTCTTCAACAGATCCTTGAGGGCGCCGCTGTGGACAATCCGCCCGCCATGCTCACCCGCCCCGGGACCGATGTCCACCACCCAGTCGGCGGTACGGATGGTGTCCTCGTCATGTTCGACCACGATCAACGTATTGCCGAGGCCCTTGAGCCGGACCAGCGTCTCGATGAGCCGGTGATTGTCACGTTGATGCAGCCCGATGCTCGGCTCGTCGAGTACATAGAGCACGCCGACCAGACCGGAACCGATCTGTGTGGCGAGCCGGATCCGCTGCGCCTCACCGCCGGAGAGCGTGCCAGCCGGCCGGTCCAGCGACAGGTAGTCCAGGCCGACGTCGACGAGGAACCGCAGCCGGGCGTTGATCTCCTTCAGCACCCGCTCGGCGATCATTCGCTGCCGATCGTTGAGTTCCATCGAGTCCACGAATTCATGGCAATCGCCGACCGACATGGCACAGACGTCGGCGATGTTCTTCCCGGCTATCGTCACCGCGAGGACCTCGGGCTTGAGCCGCGCGCCGCCACAGGCCGGGCACGGCACATCGCGCATGTAACCCTCGTATTTGTCGCGCGACCAGTCCGACTCGGTGTCGGAGTGGCGCCGCTCGATCCACTGGACGACGCCCTCAAAGCCGGTGTAGTACGAGCGCTCTCGCCCGTACTTGTTGCGGTAACGCACGTGCACCTGGTCCTCGGCGCCGTGCATGATCTCTTTCTGCGCGCGCTGGGAGAGCTTCCGCCACGGCGTGTCGAGGTCGAAGTTCTCGCGGTCGCCCAACGCCTCGAGCAGACGCAGGAAGTACTCCAGCGTGTGGCCGCTCGACCACGGCTGGATCGCTCCCTCCCGCAACGTCCGCTCCGGATCGGGCACGATCAGCTCCGGGTCGACCTCCTTCTTCGTGCCGAGGCCGGTGCACTCGGGACAGGCGCCGTAAGGCGCGTTGAAGGAGAACGACCGCGGCTCGAGATCCTCGATCGCCAGGGGATGGTCGTTGGGGCACGCCAGGTGCTCGGAGAACTTGCGCTCTCGATGTTCGTCATTCTCGGGGAGGTCTACGAACTCGAGGACCACGATGCCGGACGCGAGCTTGAGCGCCGTCTCGATCGAATCGGTCATGCGCTGCTTCGCGCTGGCCTTGACCGCGAGGCGGTCGACCACCACCTCGATCGTGTGCTTCTCTTGCTTCTTCAGTTTCGGCGGCTCCGTCAGCGCGTGTACGACGCCGTCGATCCGTGCCCGGGCGAAGCCCTTCGATTGCAGTTCGGCGAAGAGGTCGACGTACTCCCCCTTGCGTCCCCGCACCACGGGCGCAAGCACCTGGAAGCGGGTGCCCTCCTCCATGGCCAGCACCCGGTCGACGATCTGCTGCGGGGTCTGCCGGGAGATGGGGAACCCGCAGACGGGACAGTGTGGCTCGCCGGCGCGGGCGAAGAGCAGACGGAGGTAGTCGTAAACCTCGGTGATCGTCCCGACCGTCGAGCGCGGGTTGCGAGAGGTCGACTTCTGGTCGATGGAGACGGCCGGGCTCAGACCCTCGATGAAGTCGACGTCCGGCTTGTCCATCTGACCGAGAAACTGCCGGGCGTACGAGGAGAGCGACTCCACGTACCGCCGCTGCCCCTCCGCGAAGATCGTGTCGAAGGCCAGACTGGACTTGCCCGAGCCGGACAAACCGGTAAAGACGATCAGCGCGTCCCGGGGCAACTCAAGGCTGACGTCGCGCAGGTTGTGCTCCCGCGCGCCACGGATGATCAACCGGTCCGCCACTCCCCACCCGCCCCACTGGTACGTCACGTTTTGTCCCCTTACAGGGAACCTCGGATGTCGCCACCGTGGCACTCAGCGGTGCCGCCGCAACTCTAGCCGTGCCCTCCGACAAAACTCCTTGGTGGTGCGAGAGGTTGCGCTCACGGCCTCGTGATCACGATCTTGTCGATAGCCGGGGCGACCTGAACCGGAGACGAGGGCGACCCGGCGATCGTGATCGTGTTCGCACCCGCAGTGAGGACGATGTTGACATTGAGGGTGGCGCAGCAGCTTGCATTTCCCGTGAACGTGACAATGAACGTCTCGGCGCCCGGCACGCTGATCGTGGCGTACCTCGTCGTCTGGCCGTTTGGATGCACGAAGAAGATCGTGAGTACGTACGTGCCGCTTGTCGGGACGGCGATGTTGTTGAATCGAAGCGTTCCCGGGCCCGGTGACCGACCCCAGTCACCGAGCTGCTGGACAATCTTGGTGCCCGAGGCATTGGCGACGGTCTCGACCGTGGCGGAACCACCCAGCGTGTTTCCGGTCGACTCGGCCTCGATCGGAAGAGGCACGAACGGCGGTGGCGTCGGGGATCGCGTCGGGGACAGACTCGGCTTGGGCGGGCCCGGTACGACCGGCTTCGACGAAGGACTTCGCGTTGGGCTCGCGGCCGGAGAGGACGTACCCGAGATCGCCTCACCGCCGGTAGAGACGATCACAGGCTGCTCGCCGGCCCTTCCCGTGTTGGTCGGCGCGGCGACCGCGGGCGGCTCCGAGCGCAGCGCGAACTGTATTGCCACCGCGCTGCCCAAGCCGACGAGGGCGAGTCCAATGACCACCCATATTCGAAGGGCAGGGGTCGCCGCACGTCGTTTGCCGTGGTACGCCTCGTTGTGGGAGTCGCCGTCAGGGGCTGCATCCCACGAGTCCGCCTCCAAGAGCGGCGGACCTGGACGCACCAGCTCCGTCGGGTCCGGCGTCGCCAGGCTCGGCTCGACGTCATCCGGCAGGAGCCACTCGTCTGTGCTTGCGTCGCGGAAGGCGATCTCGGCGGCGGCGATTCCGCTGGGCGGCGCGACGAGCCCGATGGCCTCCACGGCTACCGGCTCCGCTACAGCCGGCTCCTCTCCTACCAACTCGGGGTCCTCGGCGACGGCCGGCTCTATGACACTGGGCGGCTCTGCAACGGCCGACTCGGCGGGCCGCTCGACAACGACCGGCGGCTCGACGATTGCCGGCGGCTCGACGACGGCGGGCGGCGCAGATTGCGCTGGCGGGTCGGACCGCGCGGCCGCGGCCGGCTCGGCTCCTTTGCGGCGATCGATGGCCGGACGAGCCGACTTCGACATCTCAACCGAACCATCGTCCCGGCCAAGTGCGGGCAATGCCGCGGCCGCCCGGCGGGCGATGGCACGCACCACCGGAGGCTCCTCGCTGGGCGGAGCGGGGTTGACCATCGGAAGCAGCTGGGTGACCGCGTTATCGGCGGATTCGTCGGTCGCATCGCTCCCGGACTCGGAGACATAGGGACCGCCGCGCGGCCCGCTGTTCTCCCGGTCGCCCGCGCCCGACATCGAACCCCTCTGCACCGCTACCCGCACTGCGACCGGGCTCGGCAACCCGGACGAACCGTCGCGGCTCAGACCGTACGGCTGAAACCGCGATGCCCGGCGGCCCCCGGCCGCTGATGCGGCCCGAAACGTACCGCCCCCGCGCCCTCCAACGGGACTGGCCTTCCGGTTGGCCGTGTCCGACGGACGGACAGCTCGCGGTGCGACCGTCGGTCAACGTCGCAGGTACAAGCGTCGCGGATCGACGGCCGGGCGCGGCCCGCCGACCCCTCCAAATATATCATCTTAAATGTTTCGCGGCGACTCCAACCGGATTCGCCGGGAGTGATGTCATGGCCGGCTGAGCACGATCTTGTCAATCGACGGTGCGCGGTTCGTCGCATTGGTGATGGTGACTGTATGCGCCCCAGCGGCGAGCGTCACCGTGATCGCGGTTGTGTGGCAGCACTGGTTACTGCCGGCGAAAGCGACCTCCATCGGCGCGATTCCCGACACGCTGACCAGGGCGGTCCGGTTCGCTTCGTTGTCGGGATGGACATAGTGGATAGTGATGACGTACGTGCCGCTGGACGGGATCATCACCCCGCTGATCCGCAAGACTCCCGGCTCTGAGCCCCAGTTTCCGATATTTCGGACAATGCTGCCGCCCGACGCGCCCGGATAGCCCCAGACCCACGCGGATCCAGTGATCCCCTCGGGATCCGCGTCCGCGGCCTCCGCCTCATAGCTGACCGACTCGAAGGGCGGCGGCGGCGGGCTGGTTGTTGGCGATGATGTGCGCCTTGGCGGAGGGGGCGCGGCCTTGGTCTTGGTCTTGGCGAGCGAGGGAGACGGTGAGCGCACAGTGACGGTTGGAACCGGCGATGGCGTCGGTAAGACGGACGTGGTCGAGTCGGACACGGCCACAACGCCCGCTCCGGCCGGAGTCGAGGGCGCCGCGACCCCGTCGCGGCCGGGTGAGCCCATCAGCGCCAGGGGTACGGCGACGGCAGCACCCAACCCGACCAGTACGACGGTGATGGCAATCCAGAGTCGTGCGGCCGGCGCCTCTGCGCGGCGACGCCCGTGGTACGCCTCGTTCTTCGAGTCAGTGTCCGGCTGGGCCTCCCAGGAGTCGGCCTCGAGCACAAACGGCCCCGGCCGAACCAAAGCGGTGGTCGGCGACGGCGCAGGCACGGCGATGTCCTCGGCTGGCGTGTCGGCCAGGTCCGCGTCGGCGGGTTCAG
>Ga0184632_10000693_pt1 | contig 13524 bp, 13 predicted proteins | sample PLM31_50_b1_FD_133153 | JGI IMG/M metagenome (GOLD analysis project Ga0184632, IMG submission 133153) | Groundwater sediment microbial communities from an aquifer in East River, Colorado, USA - PLM3-1_50_b1 | ecosystem: Environmental > Terrestrial > Soil > Riparian zone | place: USA: East... | reverse complement strand
CGGTCGCGGGCGCCACAATCATCGTGGATCACGGTACGCCGGCCAAACGGGGACGCGCGATCTGGGGCGCGCTGGTGCCGTTCGGACAGGTGTGGCGGACGGGCGCGAATCAGGCGACGCACTTCACGACCGATCGCGACCTGGTGATGGGCAGCGGCACACGCGCACTCCGGGTGCCTGCCGGCAGGTACACGCTCTTCTCCGTTCCAGAAGCCGATGGCGGGCTGCTGATTGTCAGTCGCGACACCGGACAGGCGGGGACGGCATACAACGCGGCGCGCGATCTGGGCCGTGTCCCGCTCGAAACTCGGGCCCTGGGCGAGCCGGTGGAAATGTTCACGCTCGCCGTCACTCCCGATGGCACCGAAGGCGGCGCGATCCGGCTCCAGTGGGACCGCAGCGAACGAGTCGCGCGGTTTAGCGTAGCGGCACGACCAGAGTAGCGGTCCACGGCAGAACACAGCGCCGCCGGCTGCTCTCGCAGGCCAGGAGCAGCCCGCGCATGACGTCGAGCGACCACTCGGGCGTGACGGCAAGCTGTGCCTTCCCGAGAATCGTGTCGCGGACATTCTCGTAGAAATGCGCGAAGCTCGAGCGGAGCGTGGGCACCACGTGCGTCCCGTCGGGCGTCGTCAGCTTCCCGTACATCTCGGGTGGTTCCACATCCCAATCGGGCTCGTCGGGTGTATGGCCAGCTTTGAGCGCCGCTTCCTGTGGGTCCATTCCGTACTTGATGAACGAGCCCTTCGTGCCGTGCACCATCCACGTCGGCCCCAGTGGCGCCGCCATACAGGACGCGCGCAAGAATGCCCGCATGCGCGGGTAATACAACGTCACGTCGAATGCGTCATCCACGACGGCGCGTTCGCGCTCGATCCGAATATCGGCGCCGATCGCCTCCGGGACTCCGAACAGCAGCAGCGCCTGATCGAACAGATGCGGCCCCAGGTCGAACCAGACGCCTGATCCGGCCAGCTCCTGCTCGCGCCAGGCGTTCTGTTTCAGCTCGGGGCGGAACCGGTCGAAGTGTGACTCGAAGATCACGACGCGGCCGACCGCCCCATCCGACACCAATTGCTGCACCGTGGCGAAGTCGCCGGTGTAGCGGCGATCCTGGTACACGGTGAGGACGCGCCGCTGTTGCCGGGCAAGCTGGACCAGCGCCTCGGCTTCCGCGAGCGTCGTCGTGAACGGCTTATCGACGACGACGTGATGACCCGCCAGCAGGCACTGTTTCGCGATGGGGTGATGTGATGTGTTGGGTGTAGCAACGACGATCAGATCGACCGGGCGGGTGAGCAGCTCCTCGAGGCTCCGGACGAATTCGACATCACGGTAGAGCGGATCGGGAGCGCCATGGCGCTGCACGATGGTGGTGAGGCGCAGTCCAGTGGTAGCGCGAATGACGGGCGCATGGAATACTTTGCCCGCGAACCCGAACCCGACCAAGCCGACATTGAGCACGCTTAACGCTGGAGGTCTCATGGCGCGCCGCGCAACCCTGGTGCTGTCGGGCGGCGGAGCAAAGGGCGCCTTTCAAGTCGGCGCTGAGCAAGTCCTGCGCGAGGAAGGCGGCTTTGAGTGGGAGCGCATCTTGGGCGTCTCCGTGGGCGCGTTGAATGGCGCATTGCTGGCTCAGCACGAGTACGACCGCCTGCTGAAGGTCTGGCAAACAATCCGTCGCGAGGACCTCTACCGGAAGCCCTGGTGGCCGTGGCTCGCGGTGCGGCTCGTGATCCTGGGCAAAGCCGGCATCTACGACAACCGCCCGCTGCGAAAGACGATTCAAAAGCATATGGCGGGCCGTCCCTTTCGGGTGCCGCTGCACGTCGGGCGCGTCTCGCTGGTGAGCGGCATCTACGAGAGCGTCCGCAGTGATCGGAGCACGGAGCCGGAGCTGCTGGACGCGATCTGGCAGAGCGCCACGATGGCGGTGATCTGGGAGCCGATCGGTCCGCGCGCCCTCGTTGACGGCAGCCTGCGCAATGTGACCCCGCTGGGCGACGCGCTCGACCTCAACCCGACCGAGCTGATCGTGCTGAATTGCAGCCCCGATCAGCCGAACGCGGTCCCGCCTCCGCGCGATATCCTCGACGCCGCGCGGCGGAGTCTCATGGACATCACGATCAACGAGATCATGGTTGACGACGTCCGTGAGTTCGTCCGCCTCAACCAGCTCGTCAAGCAGGCGAAGCGAAAAGGCTTCACCCTCGAGCATGCCGATGGAACGCCGTACGTCGACTGCACTATCGCCGTGCTCCGGCCGCGTGTGGCGCTCGGCGACAACCTCGACTTTTCGCGGAAGGCGATTGAAGAGCGTATCGAAAGCGGGAGAACCGTCGCGCGCGACTATCTCGCTTCGCAGGCGCGCGCCTCCCTGCCTCGATAGCAAGCGCGTCAATCGCTCGTCATGATGAACAGCGGAGCGCCGTCGAACTTGTAGATCGGCCGCAGCCGAGTGGTATTGTAGTACTTGCTGACGTCCACGACCTTCTTTTCCGATGTCACGCTCGAAAGCGGCACGCTGTCGTAGAACCCTTTGTGAATACTGACGAGCCGCCCGTACTCCTTCCGGTTCACCAGGTCGAGCGCGAGGTTGCCGAACGCCATCGGCACGATCGAATCGAGCGCGTCGGGATCACCGGAACGGACCAGATAGCCGAGCCGTTGGTTGACGACGTCGATGCGCCGGCCGTTGTTGTACTTCGGGGAGGATTCTCGGAGCGCCGCGCCAATCCGGTCGCCGATCCCGCCCAGCTTACGGTGGCCGTACATATCGGTCTCCTCACCCTCGAAGCTCATGCCCTCGTGCGACGTGAGGCGCGCGCCCTCGGAAATCAGCACGACCGCATAGCGGCTGGGGTTCTTGTTGCGGTCGTGGGTGAGCAGCTCCGCCAGGTGCTCGACCTCCACCGGATACTCCGGGATCACGCAACGATCGGCGGCCCCCCCCATCGTCGGCAGCAACGCCGTGAACCCGGCGTAGCGCCCGAACACTTCGATCACCAGAAAGCGCTCGTGTGAGCCCGCTGACGTGCGCAGCCGGTGCGTCAGCTCGATCGTGCGCGTCACGCAGGTGCTGAAGCCGATGCAGTAGTCGGTCCCGTAGACGTCGTTGTCCATCGTCTTCGGGATCGCGACGACGTTGACGCCTTCATCGTGCAGCCGCTTGCCGTAGCTGAGCGTGTCGTCTCCACCGATCGGGATCAGGACGTCCACGCCGATGTGCTCGAGGTTCTTGAGCACGTCTTTGGTGGCGTCGTTGATCTTCTCTGTGTAGCCGGTCAGGTGCGCCGGCACGCGCTCCTGCGGCAGGTGACTCGGTCGCATGCGCGAGGTGTGCAGGAAGGTCCCACCCGTGCGGCCCGCGCGATTCACGATGGCTTCGGTGAGCGGCAGGACGTGGTCGGTGTTGTCCGCGGTCGCGTCTCGTGAATAGTCCACGAGCCCACCCCAGCCGTGCCGAATGCCGACAACCTTGTACCCGTCGCGCAGCGCGCGAATCGTGATCGCGCGAATGGCGGGGTTGAGACCGGGGACGTCGCCGCCGCCCGTCAGAATGGCGATTGTGCCTTTTCCCATGGTGGCAAGAAGATAGAGGGAAGCAGAAGCCCCGCAACGGAAGCCCCTCAGCGGTTCGTTGCGATCATGCTGTCGTAGTTGCGGCCCGGCAGATACAGGATCTCGATCCGATCGCCGGCCCGCCACCGGTCGGCGATGACCGGTAACGTCACATCGCTGCCCCGCCATGTCTGCCCATCGGCCACGAATTCGTAGCGCACGCGGGTGAGTTTTACCTCGAAGCCGACGTCCTCCGGCCGAAAATCGACGACCTCCGCCAATGCCGGAATGCCGAGCCGGAAAAACTTGCGCAGCCGGCGCTTGCGCGATTGCGAGAGTGAAAAGAACACCATCGGCAGAATGCCGGCGGTGACCACCGAGAAGAAGATCACGCCGAGCAGGTCGCCGAACCCCCAACCTTCGTCGGGCGGCGTCGTCGGATCCATCAGCTGCCACGTGCTGTAGGCGACTTCCCGAAACCGCGTGCGCGCCGTCCCTGCGAGCTCGCGCGGTGCGGGACCGAGACTGGCGAGCGAACGCGCGGCCTCGCGCACGAGCGACGGCGCGAGATCCACCTCGGCGCCGAGCGCTTCGATTCCGCCGATGGTCATCGCCCCCCCGCCCGCACCGCTGGTCGGCCGCGACGCCTCGAGCTCGGTCGCGCGGCGCACGATCTCCTGGACCTCGTCGGCCTCGTAGCGACGCTTGGGTGGCGCGCCCGCCATGGCGAGACCAGCGATCAAGTCCTGCGGCGTCGCGGTCCGTTGTTCATGGCTCAACGCGAGTCCGCGCACCAACGCAGCCTCGACGCCGGCGCCGAGCTCTGTCAGCCGCGCCCGATGGTGCGCGGGAACGTCGCGGAATTTGCCGGCACGCACGGCGTCCTCGCTTGGCCAGTGGCCCGGTGGTAGCACCTCGCCGACCAGCATCTCGTACGTGAGTGCCGCCAGGCCGTAGACGTCAGTGCGCGCATCGAGGTCGGTCAGTCCTGCCGCTTGCTCAGGGCTCATGTATCCGGGCGTACCGAGCGGGAACCCGGTACGCGTGAGATGGGGACCGCTGGCAGTACTGATCGCCTTGGCGATCCCGAAGTCCGCGACGATCGCATGGCCCTCGGCAAACAGGACGTTCTCCGGTTTGATGTCGCGGTGGAGGATTCCCATCCGGTGCGCGTAGGTGAGGGCGTCTGCCACCCGGGCCGCGATTGTCAGGGCTTCGTGCGTTCCCAGTCGCCCGGTTGTCGCGAGACGCTGCCGCAGCGAAGGTTCGGGCAGGTACGGCATCACGTAATAGAGGAAACCGGCCGCCTCGCCCGAGTCGTATAGCGCCAGGATGTGCGGGTGGGTCAGCCGCGCCGCGATACGGATCTCTTTGAGGAAACGCTCGGCGCCCACGTGCGCGGCGAGTCCAGGCAGCAGCACCTTCAGCGCCACATCGCGTTGATGGCGGCCATCGTGGGCCTGGTAGACCGTCGCCATGCCGCCCTGGCCAAGGGTGCGGCGCAGGTCGTAGCGGCCGGCGAGCGCGGCGGCAAGCTCGGCTGGCGGATGAGTCGGCACGAGGAACCAATATACGGGAGGCTCCATGCACTTGGCGTTGCTACTCAGTCTCACTCTGCTGAGCGCGCAAGGCGACTCCGCGAGCGACGCGGCTGTGCGCCGCACGATCGCGCAGCACTACTTCCAGGCCCATGCGACGGGCAGCGGTGAGTCGTTACGAGGCGTGTTCGTCGAGGAGGGGCGGATGTTCTGGTCGGCCGACGGGCAGCTGCGCAACCGGACCAGCACGGACTACATCAACGGCTTTTCAGGGAAGCCCGCTCCCGACGAGTCGCAGCGGCGGAGGCGGATACTTCTCGTCGATGTGGCCGGGGACGTCGCGGTTGCCAAGGCCGAGCTCGATTACCCGGACGTGCGGCTGGTGGACTATTTCATACTCGTCCGCGCCGGCGGGGACTGGAAGATCGTGAGCAAGGCCTTTCAACGGTTTCCGAAGCCTTGAGATCACTCTGTAGAAAGCGTCACCGGTTGCTCCAGAAACCGCTCGTAGCGCGCGACGGCCTCGGCGAGCCCGCTCCGTTCGGCTCTCGTGAGCGGCCTCAGCGTCGTCACGTTCAGCACGCAGCCGTCGCCCCTGGCCGCCGTTCTCCATGTGCCCGCCACCTTCCCGCCCGCCACGAGCGCATGCCAGAAGTTTCCAAGCGAGAACGCCACGTGGGGAACGGCCGCGCGATCCCGGTATGCCACGAGGAACTCGTCGTAGATCGGTAACAGATGCACCGTGCCACGGCTCGACCCCGAGGCCGATCTGCGTCCCATGGTCCAGTAGGTCAGCCCGTCAACGTCATGAGATTTCGCCCGGTTCATTTCAAGGCCGCGTTTCGCGTCGGCCGTCTTGAGGCCCGACCACCAGACGAAATCCCGAATCGTAGCGGGGCCATGGCTCCGGAAGTACCGCCGGGTGAGCTCAGCCAGCGCCTCATCGCGCGGTAACACACCAACCTGGGAGGCGCGATCCGCGAGGAGAGCGTAGGTGAACTGCTTACCGCGTCGTGGGCCGCTGCAGATCACGCCCTCGAGCTCGGCGTACATGGCCATGAGGGCGAGCCGCGTACCCTTGGCGGGAAGGCCCGCGCGCTCGAGGTGCGCGCCGAGCTCCGCGCGTGTCAGGTTTTTGCGGTCGCCGAGGGCACGCTCGAAGGCGGTCGCTGCGCGCGTCATGACGCCGGCATCGAGGCCGTGCTGGCGGTTGTAGGTGGCCATCCTGCGATGCACCTGTGGCGCGGTAAGCTCGAGCATCCAGCGAATGTCGGCGGGGGTCACGAAGTGCCACGTGGGACGCAGCACGTGCGTGCGGAGGATTTCCCCCTGCGCGACCGCTCGGTCTAGCCCCGCGTCGGTCGTCCGCCGCGACATGCGCTGCGCGATCCCCCATTTCGCCGGTCCGTACTCCTGCGCTTGCACTGCCCCAAACCACGCGACCACGTCGGCGGCTTCGCGGAGTCCGGCCCGATTCAGCCTTTGGTTTTGAAGTCGCTGCCCCACGAGCTGTCCCATTCTTGCTGTTATATCGCTTTCGGGATATGTTCGGTAGACCCCAAGTCCGAGACCTGCCCCGTGCGTCGGATTCTCTTAGCCGATGCGGACGCGTTCTTCGTTGCCGTCGCCCGCGCCGTGGACCCTGAAGGCGCAGGACGCGCGGCTCTCCTTATTGTCGGCGGCTCGCGGGAAAGCCGCGGCGTCGTCTGCTCCGCCTCGTACGAGGTGCGGAAATTCGGCGTCCGGTCCGCGATGCCGATCGCGCGCGCCCTCCGGCTCTGCCCCGATGCGACGTGCGTCCCGGTTCCCTTCAAAGAATGCTGGCGGAAGAGTGCCGAGATCCGCCAGGTCCTGCAGCAATTCACGCCGGTCGTCGAAGGCGCGAGCGTGGACGAGTGGTATCTCGACCTGACCGGCACCGAAGGCGTCTATCATCACGAGCCGCTTGCGGCGACGGCGCAGCGCATCCGGGACGGCGTGCGCGACGCGACGGGTCTCACGCTCTCGATCGGCGGCGGCACGAACAAGCTGATCGCCAAAATGGCTGTTGATCGCGCGAAACCGAGCAGTGGTGGGAACGGCGTGGTGATTATCGAGCCGGGCTCCGAAACGGCGTTCTTGCGCTCCTGCACGCTTGCCGCAATCCCGCTCGTGGGTCCGAAGTTCCAGGAACGCCTTGCGACCCACGGCCTGATCACCGTCGAAGACGTCCTCCGCCACGACCTCGCAGCGCTTCAGACGTGGATGAGCAAGCGCGAGGCAGCGTGGCTGTGGAATCGCGTGCACGGTGTGGATGATGGCACCGTCGCCCATCGCGCGATGAACAAGGGGATCAGTCGCGACGAAACCTTCGGCAAAGACCTGCAGCAGGATGAAGACATCGAGCGCGAGCTGTTGCGACTGGTGACGCGGGCGGCGGCCGACATGCGCGGGGATGGACTCGCCGCCCGAACGGTGGCGGTGCGTTTGCGCGATTGGGACTTCAAAACCCGCGCCACGCAGCGGACCCTGCCGGAGCTCGTGGTGTCGGACCGCGTGATTCTGCGCGTTGCCCGCGAGCTGCTCGCGACGTTGCGCCGGGCCCGGCGCGTCCCGGCGCGCCTTGTCGGCGTGCGGCTTTCAGGTCTCGCCAAGGCTAGCGAGAAAGACCAACTGACGCTCCTGGGCTCCGAGGAGACCGAGCGCGATCGGGGCTTGGCGCGAGCGATCGATCGGGTGCGGGGCAAGTACGGTCCGAAGAGCATTCTTCCGGGAGGCATCGCACCCGTGCTGACTACAGAATCGCCGCGAGAAGGCAGCTAAAGCCTGGAAGGACATCCTCGCCTTCTAGCCTGGCGTGCTCGTCGATGCTCGTTTCGGTCCCATCCTGCCGGTAGATCCGCGCGAGCCGTCGCTGGGGATCGACTACCCACACCAGCCGGGCGCCGCCTTCGAGCCAGTCGCCGACTTTCACGAGCGTCTCACCGGGGCGGTCGGTGGGCGACAAGACTTCGACGACGAGATCAGGCGCGAACTCGGGGTAGCCGAGTGGAATGGGATCGGGGAGTCTGTCGCGACGAACGAACGAAATGTCGGGCGCGCGAACTGTATCGGGTCCCCGGAACAGCGTAAAACCGGTCTCAGCCGCGAACAGCTGTCCCGCCCCTAACCGCTCGACTTCAGCGCCAAGCCGAACTGCCAGGTTCATGGTGACACTCCCGTGACGACCGCCCGGGGGTTCGCGAACAACCAGCACACCGCGCACGAGCTCGGTGCGCTTGTTCGGGATGTTCGTATGGAGTAGCTCCTCGGCCGTCATGAGCGAGGGACTCATGTTCGGAACGTAGGCGCGCTCGGCGGGCATCGCAAGAAGATTGTGTCAATGAATCAACGCGAGCTCAACCATGCCGTCCTGAGCGTTCGCTGTATCGCAGTGGCGTTCGGTGCGCTGTCGATCCGCACGGTGGGCCGCTCGAATCCCGTCACCGTCACCGCCGCCTCGAATGGCCCACTCGGCCGCCGAACCGTCACCCGAATCGTGTCGCCTATGCGCAAGCGCTGCAGCCGCGCCCGCATGTCCGGCCACGTGGTGACCGGCGCGCCGTCCATCGTCACGAGCCGGTCGCCGCTGTGCAACCCCGCCCTGCCCCAGATGCTCGCCGGGTTATTGATGATCACTCGCACGCCACTGTCTCCCGGCGGCTCCCAGCCGAAGATCCGCAGATCGCGCTCCGCCTCGCCGTTCCATACGGCCGGTGCCGAGGCGACGCGCGCCTTCATCCCGATCAGGGCGAGGTAACGATCGAAATCCAGCACGTGCGGGTTGCGCACGTAGGCGTCGAAGAACGGCGTCACGTCGCAGCCGCACGTAGCCTCCACCGCGTTCTCGATGCTGTTGCCATCGATCCCACGCGAGCCGAAGGAGCGCTCGAACAGGAGCCGCATCACGTCGTCCATTGAGCGCCGGCCGCGCGTGGCGTCGCGAATGATGAGATCGAGCATCGTGCCGATCAGCTCACCCTGGAGATGCGTGCTGGCGCTGTAGTCACCGAGCGCGCCCGGTTCGGCATTGTAGGCGACGCGGCTCACCGCTTCGGCGGAGAAGCGCCCGTAGGCAGGATTCCCGAGATAGCTCCCCTGCAGCCGCTCGACATGGGCAGCGCGCGTCGAATCGCGGAGCCGAACACCGGCCCGTCGCAACAGCAGGTCGGCGTAGAACAACGTGAGTCCTTCGCTGAACCAGAGGCTCGCGACGGGGGGCTGCGTGCGGTAATCCACACCGCGATACTCGGCGGGCCGGATCTGCATGAGGTTCCAGGTATGCACGAATTCGTGCGCCGTCTCTTGGAGCACGGCATTCGGATCGCGCGCCAGCTCCGAGCTACGGGCGCCGAGGCTGACGGAGTTCTTGTGCTCGAGCCCGCCGAAGGCGCCATCCTGAAACTGGAACGTGTACTCGCGATAGGGCGCCCGGCCAAAGAGCGCGATCGCCCGCTCGACCATCGCTTGGATCCCCGCCACGAACGCAGTGGTGTCGAAGGGCACCGCGTCGGGAAGCGACCAATACGTAACGCGATGCGGCACGCCGCCAGCCATGAAGCGCCATTGGTGGAGACGGCCCGCGAGAATCGGCGAATCGATGAGGGCGTCGGCGCTGGCGGCGATGAATGTGTGGGGATCGGCGGTGCGCGTGAGGCCGCTGGTAATCTCCCAACTGGCGGGAAGATCGAGGGTCACCATGGTCGAGCTGTCTTCAGCTCCCAGGACGTACATGAACGCATGGGGACCGCCGAGTAATCCGCCGGTCGGCGTGAGGAACGGACGCCACGCGGCGCGCGGCAATGGCACCGGCGGCGGCAGTGCGATCCGATAGCGCACCAGCACTTCGCCGCGGGGCGCGATGACCTGCCAGACGGCGCTGTCCGCCCGCGAGACCGTGGCGCTGCTCGGCTCGACGCTGACATCTCTCACGTAGCGCCAGTAGCGATCGTCGTACTCGGGATGCGCCGCCATCGCGAGGCGGAAGCTGTCGGGCATGTTGCGCAGCCGGATTTCCACCGCCCAGCCGGTGAGATCGGCGCTGTCCACTCGAAGCGTGTACTGAATGACGGGTTTGAGCGCCGCGTGCGGGCGAGCCGGTGCAAGCAGGGCGATCAGCAGGGCGAGCTGTGGTTTCATACCTCTTAGGATGACGGCCACAAGGTGATCGTTTGGAGGCTGTACTGGACGGGCGTCGCGCAATACAAAGCGAGCGCCGACTCGCGCTTGACTTTTCGTGGTCATCTATAGATCGTTGTGCAGAGCGAAGAAGCCAGTGGACCGATCACAGGACCTGGGGCAACGTCTCAGGTCCTTGTTTGTTTTCTGGAGTGACTCGCTCGACCGGCGCCGGAATCACAGTACGCGGCGCACCGCAAGGTGACGATCGCGCGACGCCGGGAACAGCATTTAGCACAGGAGTTTCATCAGATGGCACGTATCACCGGTACCGTGAAGTGGTTCAACGACGCGAAGGGCTTTGGTTTCATCACGCCCGAAAACGGCGAGAAGGACTGCTTCGTGCATCACACCGCCATTCAGGCGCAGGGCTTCAAGTCGCTCGCCGAAGGCGAGCGCGTCGAGTTCGAAGTCGTGCAGGGCCAAAAGGGCCCGGCGGCGCAGAACGTCGTCAAGCTCTAACCACCGCGGTACGCAACACAGCACGGCGCTCTCTTCCAAGAGGGCGCCGTGTTCGCTTTCAGGAATACGGTGTTAGTCGGGCCGCCGCGGATGACGGTGCAGCGCCGTCGTCGCCTCATCGATGCGGGTGATGTACGCGCGAACAGTTTCGCCGTGCGCGCGCCGCGGCACGACAAAATGGCGATCGTCGGGCTGTGGGCTCTTCAGGTCATCGACCATCAAATCGCCGCCGTGCGCTTCCACGGACGACTCGAAGCGCTCCACCGCCGAAAGCAGATCCGCCAAATCGTCACCTCGTTCGGCGCCGGTGACGGCAACGCCGCGCCGGCGCAGCCGGTCTGCCACCTCAGCCGCCGCGGCGGCTCGCTCGTCGTCCATGTGAGATCGTCCTCCCTCGGGGTTATTCCGCCAGCACCTGGTGCACCGTCGCGACCGCAATGGACCCCTCGCCGACCGCCGACGCGACACGTTTGGTGCTGCCGCTGCGCACATCGCCCACCGCGAAGACGCCGGGCAAGCTCGTCTCGAGTAGATGCGGCTGACGGCGCAGCGGCCACTTGGCGGTCGCCAGCTCGTCCTCGGTCAGCGCCGACCCGGTCTTGATGAATCCTTTCGCATCGAGCGCCAGGCAGCCGGCGAGCCATTTGGTGCTCGGCTCGGCTCCGGTCATGGTGAAGACGTGCCGGATCTTTTGTTTCTGCGCCGGCCCGCTGCGACTGGCACGCCACGCGATCTGTTCGAGGTGGCCATTCCCTTCCAGACCCACGATCTCGGTGCGCGTATGCAGCTCGATCTTCGGATGTGCTTCGATACGGCTGATCAGGTAGCGAGACATAGTCTTTGCCAGGCCGTCGGAGCGAATGAGCATGTGCACGCGCTTCGCGGTCTCCGCCAGGAACATGGCCGCCTGGCCGGCGGAGTTTGCCCCGCCCACGACGGCGATCTCCTCGTCCGCGCAGAGCTGCGCTTCCATCCGTGTGGCGGCGTAGTAGACGCCGGCGCCCTCGAAGCGCGACAGGTTCTCGACCGCCAGGCGCCGGTACTCGACTCCACTCGCGATAATGATGGCGCGGGTGAGCAACGGATCGCCGGTAGCCTCGCTGCACTGCACGCGGTACGGCTTCGTGCTGCAGTCGAGCCGGGCGACCTTTCTCGCGATGAGGATCTTCGCGCCGAACTTCTGCGCCTGATCGTATGCGCGAGCTGCCAGTTCCTGGCCGGAGATGCCGAGCGGGAAACCGAGGTAGTTCTCAATGCGCGAGCTCGTCCCCGCCTGGCCGCCCGGCGCGTTCGCTTCGATCATCACGACGTTCAGGCCTTCCGAGGCGGCGTACACGGCGGCACCGAGCCCCGCCGGTCCCGCACCGATGATGACGAGGTCACAGACCGCCGTCCGATCAATGGCGGGATTCAGTCCCAGACAGTCGGCGACCTGTTGAATCGTCGGATTGCGCAGCACGATGGTGCCGCGGCAGATCACCACGGGAATGTCCCCGGCCTTCACGTGGAACTGGTCGAGCATCGCCTGGCTGTCGGCATCGGTATCGAGATCCACGAATCTGTACGGATGCCCATTGCGCGTGAGAAACTCGCGGATCTGCAGCGATCCCTGACAATGGTTCGATCCAAGCAGCTGCACGTCGCCGAAGCTTTGATCGATCAGCTGCAGGCGGCGCAGGATGAACGCGCGGAGAAAGATGTCGCTCAGCTCGGAATCGGTTCGAATCAGATCCAGCAGCGCCTCGCGACTGACTTCGATCACCTCGCACGGCGTGCTCGCCTGGATGCGGGCGAGAAAGCGCCCACCTGCGAGGATCGATCGCTCGCCCGTGAACATCCCTTCGCTGAAACTCGGCACATCCTCGCCCACCCAGCGCGGGGGGCGGACGAGGTCGAGCCGTCCCGACACGACGACGAAAATCTTTGTGACGGGCTCCCCCGCCTCACCGAGCACCTCACCCGCCTGAACGGTGCGGTGCCGCCCACGGGGCTCGATGCGGGCGATTTGCGCGGCCGTTAGGTGCGGAAATGCCTCCGCCTGACGCGCAGCGGCGGCTGGATTGGCTGGGGCAGCGGGCGCAGCGGGCGCGGCGGGCGCGGCGGTCATGGCTTGAATACTAGCATTGAACGGAAGAGCTTCCAGCATGGCCCAGCAATGCAAGCATCTGGCCCAGGTGCGCGACGTCGAACCGAAGACACCCGACGGGTGTGAGGAATGTCTGGCGAGCGGCGACGAGTGGGTGCATCTGCGGCTCTGCCTCGAGTGCGGTCACGTCGGCTGTTGCGACGATTCCGTTAACCGGCACGCCACGAAGCACTTCCATACAACAAAGCACCCCGTCATGCGCAGCTTCGAGCCAGGAGAGAACTGGGGCTTCTGTTACGTTGAGAATCTGTTCATCGAGCCCGCCCCGCGACCGCTGTAGGTCTTCACGTTCGACTGAGAAACGTCACCACCTGACGGATCACCGCCGCGTCGCTCACGATCCGGTGATGCCCCAACCCGGTGGTCGTCACGAGCTCGGCGCCGGGCCAGGCCTGCGCGATGGCGGCGCCATCATTCCAGCCGACCTCGCGGTCGTCGCGATCGTGGATCACGAGCAGCGGCACCCGCATGTCGGGGGCGAATGCGGGGATATTGAGGTCCTTCCAGGAGAAGCCGAGGCGCCGCTCGAGGCGAACCTGCATCGATGCCATGACGGGCTTCTCGACGCCAAGCAGCGCCGCGAACTGCGCGCTATAGCTGTTCACGTTGGCCGAGGGAGCG
>Ga0184632_10000691_pt1 | contig 13538 bp, 14 predicted proteins | sample PLM31_50_b1_FD_133153 | JGI IMG/M metagenome (GOLD analysis project Ga0184632, IMG submission 133153) | Groundwater sediment microbial communities from an aquifer in East River, Colorado, USA - PLM3-1_50_b1 | ecosystem: Environmental > Terrestrial > Soil > Riparian zone | place: USA: East... | reverse complement strand
GGCAACTGGCTGATTGACTCGCCCCGCTATATGAAAAGACTTGTGGAGGCCTTCGAGCGTATGGGCGGGATCAAGTATATTTTCTTGACCCATGAAGATGATGTCGCAGACACCGGCCGATACGCCGGACATTTTGGCGCTACTCGGATTATCCACCGGGCTGATGCGGATGCTGAACCGGGCTCGGAATGGATCATCGAGGGGACCGAGCCGATCACGGTGAGGCCGGAGTTCCGCATTATTCCGGTCCCGGGCCATACTCCAGGAAGCCTAGCGCTCCTCTACGCCGATCGCTATTTATTTACCGGTGATCACATGGGATGGGACCGTGAAGCCAACGGGCTGCGGCTGGCCACGGTGTATGTTTGGAACGAGCAGATGTTACGCCGATCCACGGCGAGGCTCCTTGAGCACACCTTCGAATGGATCCTGCCGGGCCATGCTGACAGGGTCCATCTTCCGGCCGACCGGATGAGAGAGGAATTGCGGTTGCTGCTTGGGCGCCGTCTCTCCACTGCGCAGATTTATTAATCCCGTGTCGGTTGCGTCATAAGGAGTGAACCTACCTTTTCGGCAAAGAGGCCCACGCCGAGACTGAGAAGAGTGGCCGCCGACCAGAGTACAAGAACGGTTGGTTGGGCGGTCAAGCCAAATGCCCCGGCCGCGAGGCCCCACCCCGCCATGCCGAGGATGCCCAGATTCAATGCGCCAAGCTGGAGCCATTTCCAGCGTTCCACGAGACTTGTGAGTTGTTCCAGATAGGGCCGGCGCTTCTTTTGGCTCTTGACCCTGTTCAGTGCCAGGATCACGGGGAGCAGATGACTGAGCGCTCCGATAATCGTCTGCACGATGAAGCCGACCAGCGCCATGTGGCTGTAGCCCATCAAGTGCGCGGTGCCGATAGGATAGACAGGCGGGTCGGTCCGGTTGTTCCATGCCAACAGGATCCCGACAATGACGGTGAGGGCCAGCCAGCCGGTGGCGAACAACAAATGCAGGACCGGCAGAGTTGATCTGGTTTGCGCTGTCCACCACGTCGCGACGATGTTGGTGCCGTACGCCGATACCCCGCTCAAAAAGATGACCCCTGACAGGACTTGAATCAGAGGGGCGCTGAGGAGGAACCCGGCTACGAGCGTGACCATACCCAGCGGCAATAACAGAAACGTAGTTATTGCCAAGCGGTCGCTCCACAGCCGCACAGACGTGACCGTTGGAAACATCGTTTGCATTGTCCCGACGATGGTCAGCGTCACGAAGCCGAGCAAGTTCACATGCAGATGGGCCAGCCGAGCGACGTTGATGCTCTCAGGATCAAGCGCCCCGAAGGCGATTAACTCTCCAAGCACGATACCACCCAGCAGTGAGAAGACCGCCAGCCCGTAGAACCACAGATGCAGGCCGGGCCGTGAGAGGCTTTTCCGGACCAGGCTCAGAGTGTCGGAGAGCAGCATCAAGAAGGCCAGCCCTATCGCCAGTCCCGAGAAACCGACAATCGGATAATTTGTGGTTGCGAAGCCGACTACCATTCCGATAGCTCCCAGGTTCAGTATGACGTATTGAAACAGACGGTTCTTCTTGGGCTCGAAGGGGACCATCAATAGCGGAGGGATAAATGTGAGTAAGGCGCCGAAGATGATCTGGGCAACGCCGCCGACGAGTGCCGCATGGATGTGGATGACCCGGAGCTGCCCGCTTAAGGGAAGGCCAAACTCTTTCGCAATCCAGATATAGAGGCCTAAAAGGATCGAGACCAGGAGCCATACCAGCGCGGTCAGAAGAAACAGCGGCGGCCGTATCGAACCCATGTCAGGGTTTTAAAAAATAGAAATGGTTCGTCGGGCCCTTCCCGTGACCGATCGCGAGGCTATGGCGGATCGCCTCGGTGATGTAAGCCTTGGCCGATTTAATCGCCTGACTCACCGGTTTGCCGAGGGCGAGGTGGGCCGCGATGGCGGAGGCATAGGTGCAGCCGGTCCCATGCGTATGGGGAGTGTTGATGAATTCGGCTTTGAAGACCTCAAAGAACTGTCCGTCATACAGCAGATCCGTGGCACGATCGTCCAGAAGATGGCCACCCTTGATCAGCACATGGCGGCATCCTAGCGAATGAATGATCTTGGCGGCTTTGCGGGCGTCGGGAAGCGTTTTGATCTCGATGCCGGAAAGCTGCTGCGCTTCATAAATGTTCGGGGTGACGACCAGCGCCAATGGAATCAGCTCCCGCATCAGGGCGTCCACGGCATCGGGCTTTAAGAGTCGGTGCCCGCTCTTCGACACCATGACCGGATCCACCACGAGGTTTATAACGTGCTGGGGTTTGAGCAGCTTGGCGACGACTTTCACGATCTCCTCCGAGGAGAGCATCCCGGTTTTCACGGCGGCCACATCGAAGTCGTCGAAGACCGCGTCAATCTGAGCCGCGATGATTGAAATCGGAAGCTCCAAGATCTCCGTCACCTCTTCGGTGTTCTGCGCGGTGATCGCGGTGATCGCCGACATCGCAAACACTCCGTTCGCCGACATCGCCTTGATGTCCGCCTGGATGCCCGCTCCGCCTCCGGAATCCGAGCCTGCTATAGTGAGCACTTGTTTCATCGCTTCCTGTATTTAAAACAGCCTTGCACGTGATCGTCCACCATGCCGGTAGCCTGCATGTGTGCGTGGCAGACCGTGGGGCCGACGAACTTGAAGCCGCGCTGCTTCAGATCCTTGGACAGGGCATCAGACTCCGGCGAGGTCGCCCGCATAGTTTCTCTGGTTACTCCATTGGAATTGCATAGGGTCCGGTTACCGGTAAAGCGCCAAATGTAGCGATCGAAACTGCCGAACTCCTTCTGGACTTCCAGAAAACGGCGTGCGTTGGTAATGGCGGCTTCGATTTTCAACCGATTGCGGATAATCCCGGCATCTCTCATCAAACGCGCCACGTCTGACTTTGTGAATCCTGCCACCTTGTGCGCGTCGAAGCTCTTGAACGCCTTCCGAAAGGCATCGCGCTTGCGCAGGATCGTAATCCAGCTCAGCCCCGCCTGGAAACCCTCCAGGATCAGCATCTCGAATATCTTCCGATCGTCATGGACCGGCATGCCCCATTCCTTGTCGTGATACTCACAGTACAGCGGATCTTCCCCGCACCACCAGCACCGGCGCTTACCGGAAATAGGCAAGACGTTGCCCTCTTTTATCCTTCTTGTGTGACGAAATGCCTAATGTAGATAAAGACTAAAAAAACAGAAAGAATTGCTAGGGCTACCATAACTCGTCGAGCCTATTTATCTTTTCTAACGAAAAGATAAAGGTTTACGACGCCCTCCATTAGCGCTTGGATAAGTTCTGCCATGTTACCAGACGATAAAGGGGTGGCGTCCAACGGGCGCCCTTTCCCAATCTTTACTCACTACTCTCTCGTGGCCGGTGACCCACCCGCATGTGGCCGCTGTGGCCTGTATCGCGAATCGCGGAGCCGAGGGCACCAGCACTTGCCGAGCAAATGCGGTCCGCGGAGCGGACGGCGAGGACTGTCTGAAGCTGCGTTCGTCTTGCACCGGACGCAGCGAGTTCCGCAGCCGAGCAGATAAGAGGCTTAGTGCGGTCAGGGCGAAGCGTCTGAGCAGAGTAGGCCACCGGACAGTAAGCTAGCGAGTCACGAGGCTCAGGTCCTGGATCCTGGAGTGAGCTGGCCCTAGTTTCTTGATCATTACGTAGATGAGAGGTTGGCTCGTTTCCGCTTGCTCCTTTCCGACACGGGCGCTCCAGTTGTTGAATTCCTCGTCGCCCTCTAGGAGCAAGATGACTTGAGCGTTATCGGGAATTTTCTGGCCGAACTCAGGATGTTCCCGCACGTACCTGTCGAATTCCATGCCCAGGAGGCTATTTCTCGTTTCAAATGTGTTCATGGAACCTCACCTCTCAAAAACCTTTCCGCGTAGGCCTTCCAATTAATATTGATGTCTTCATCCGCTAGAGTCAAAGTTTCGGCATACGCGAGATGGAGTTCTTCTTTGTGCGTTTCACCGCTGATATTGTAACGATCTACGTGCGCGAAGTCATGTGCGCAATCATACCTGACAACGGGCTTCCATGATCCTTCGACTTTGACCTCAAGCTGCACGACGAAATTGACAACTTGCCCCTTTTCTGTTTTGTGATAATGCCTTTTTCTGGCCTTGTCCCCCAAAGAACGAGTGTAAGTCTTTTCCGACACCTGTGGCCGCCTCTTGTCCTTTTTTCATGCTCTGACACGCCCGATGTCTGAAAGGTGAAAAGTGCCGCTGAGGAATGACATGGCAAATCGCGAAGCCTCGGGAACCACCTTCCTTGTCTGCGCGGCCGATGTTCATCCAAACGGATGGGGTGGCGCCGAGCGGAACCCTGGCGGAGCGGAGCGACTTTGGCTTCGGGAGCGAGCACGTCAGGGTTCCGCTCGGCGACAGGACCCCTCCCATACTCTTCTCATATCGGCCACGCCTCCTCGTTCCACGCCATCTCCCAAAACATCCATTCATAGCGCGAGCTGATCACAAACGCCTCCTCCATCCGGGCGCGCTCAGCTTCACTGGTTGTTTTCGCCCAGACATCCACCTTTTCCCGCATCCAGCGACCGACCTCTGCAAATTCCGGAGAGGCGTACAGCATCAGCCAGTCATGGTAGGGGTGCGATTTGGGCGGCCGCCCTTTCCGTAAGAGATGCTGGCCGACTTCACAGTAGATCCAGGCGCAGGGCAGCGCAACCACGGTCGCCTCGGCGGCCGACCCACTCTCAGCGACATGGAGCATATGGCGGGTGTAGGCGTAATTCGTAGGAGACATGGGGACACCGGCCATCTGCTTCGGAGAGAGACGCCATTGCTTTCCGTAATTCTCATGAAGTGAGCGCTCCACTACCAGAGTCTCCTCAACGAGGTTTGCGAATCGTACCGCTGAATCTGCGTCCGGAGCTTTCTTCGCGGAGATGGCAAAGACTCGTGCGAGATCGCCGAGGAACCGTCTGTCCTGTAGAATATAGTATTTGAATTTGCGCTGCGGCAGGGTGCCATTGCCCAGTCCCACAACAAAGGGATGCATCAGTTGCGCCGCCCAGATCGGCTCTGCGATTGATCGGAGATGCTGGCTGAATTGCATGACAGTCCTCTGGGGCATCACCTTAACGAAATCACGTGGGAGCCGCAAGGGGACAGGTAGTGCGGTATAATCACCGCATGCGTGCCTGGATCAGCCTTCTGAGCGGGTTGCTGCTCACGATGACGTGGATCGCGGCCTCCGCGGGCGAACCGCGGAAATTGCCCAACCTGCCGGCATCCGAATTTCGCGTGGCGGAAGTCTTCGACAACCGGCTGGAACTCTGGATCGAGCTGTACGCGACCAAGAATCCGGATGTTGTGGACTATGCGACTGCGCGGAAGGTCCTTCGCGTGATCATGCAGCAGGACGGTACTACCGCCTATGATCTTGTGCCGTATCCCATCTTTATCTGGTGGGGTCGGGCCTTATGGAAAGATCCTGAGGAGGATGGGATCAACGGCAACGAGGTGATCCAGGAGGACAACGTGATCTTCCATCCGAACCCCTACCTGCGTCTCTATCGCGACCAGTAACAATTGTCATTCTGAGCGCTTCGCTTCTGTCATGCTGAGCGCAGCGAAGCATCTGCCCTGAGCGTGGAATCGAGATCCTTCGCTCCGCTCAGGATGACACGCGAAGGCCGCAGGATAACACGCGAAGGGCTCAGGATGACACACCGTCGAAGGATTCACGGTGAGAGGACATACCCAACCCCGCGCTACTGTAGTGGCGACAGGGGCGGCGGGGGCGTGGTGAAATCTCTCAGCAGAGCAATTTCGATCTCGTCGAGCGGGGAGGTGCCTCGGTTGCGAACATGGGCCTTCCATGATGAATTCTTCCGCAACGCATCAAACAAAATCTTGATGAGCGTGGGCTTGATCTGCTGCTCCCATTCCGTGACCCACTTATACTCATCTTCCTCGCCGGTGTAGTCCTCCGGAAACTCGGCTTCCAGACTGAACCGGAGATTAAATGTCTTTTCTTCCCGAAACATGTGAGCCTCTCTGAATGTTCCCTCCCCTTTGTAAGGGGAGGCAGGGTGGGGTAGAGGGGACGGGACCTGACTAGTTACGGCCGAGGCGGTTGATGCCGTCAAGCGCGGCGGTGCGATAGCATTCGGCGAGGGTGGGATAATTAAAGACGTTATGGACGAAGAAATCCACCGTTCCGCCGTAGGTCAAAACCGCCTGCCCGATATGAACAAGTTCCGTCGCGTCATCTCCGATAATGTGCACGCCCAGGAGTTCCAGCGTGTCCCGATGGAAAATAAGTTTCATGAGACCTTCCAGATCACCGACGATCTGGCCGCGGGCAATCTCTTTGTAAAAGGCCCGGCCAACTTCATAGGGAATCGCTTGGGCCGTCAGCTCTTCTTCGGCCTTTCCGACGGTTGAAATTTCAGGGATCGTGTAGATGCCATAAGGCCAGACCTTGGGTTGCTTTGATTGGGGCAGCTTGAACGCATGGCACGCGGCGAGCCGTCCCTGCTCCATCGAGGTCGCGGCCAGTGCCGGAAATCCAATCACGTCACCGGCGGCATAGATATCCGGCACCTCCGTCTGGTAGTACTCATTGACCGAGAGCTGCCCCTGCTTGTCCACTTTGAGCCCGGTCGCTTCGAGGTTCAACGAGTCGGTATTCGCGATCCGGCCCATGGCAAAGAGCAGCATATCGGTGATCACGGTCTTCCCGCTCTTTAACTTAGTGACCACCCGGTCTCGCGCGTCTATCGTCACGTTGTCAATCTCTTCCCCCAGCCTGAGTGTGACGCCGTTGGTCCGCATGTGGTAGATCAGGGCCTGCACGATTTCCTGATCCACGAAGCGAAGCAGTTCCATCCGACGGTCAAGCAGCGTCACCTTGATGCCGAACGCCGCAAACATCGAAGCGTACTCACAGCCGATGACCCCGCCTCCTATGACGATCACACTCGTCGGGATCGCTACCGTGGAGAGGATTGAATCGGAATCACACACGGTGAGATCGTTAAAGGGTATGTCCGCCGGCCGACGTGGCCGGGAACCGGTTGCAATCACAATGAAGGGAGCATGCAGCCTGTCCACATCTCCGTCCCGATTTGTGACCTGCAAGGTGTGGGGATCAACAAAGGATGCGAGCCCGTGAAACACTTCGACATTGTTCCGCTCAAGCTGACTGTTGATCACCTCCAGCTCGTGCTTGATGACGACATCCTTTCTCGCCATCAAGTCCCGGAGGGTGAGACTCTTCTTTAAGGAGTAGGTGATATTGGGGAAGGAGCGTAGTTTGAAGCCATGCAGGTAGAAAATCGCGTCTTTGAGTGTTTTGCTGGGAAGCGTGCCGCTGTTGACACAGGTCCCGCCGACCACCGCCTCCTTTTCAATGATTGCAACGCGCTTGCGAAGCTTCGCCGCCTGAATCGCCGCTTTCTGGCCGGCTGGGCCGCTTCCGATCACCAGGAGGTCAAACTCGCGCATGCGCGCTTAATAGACTCCCGAGGAAGTAGGTTTTGGTGTTGCGGGCAGCCCGGCCACCTGCCTCGCCGATTGGAAAGCCGCTTCCATGTCCGGCAGGCTTGCGATCTCCGGAACGATTTGCAGGTACCGGACCACATTGTCCGGATCTACGACCATCACGGACCGCGCCAGCACGTGAATATCCGGCACGAACAGGCCATGCGCGCGTCCGAAATCGCCCCCACGATAATCAGATAAAAAAGTGACGTTTGAGATCTTGGCTTCTTTCGCAAACCGTCTCTGCGCGAACGGTGTATCCACGCTGACCGTAATGAGCTGGATCCCGTTCTCCAATCCGGCATTCTTCTCGCTGAGATAATGCGTCTGTTGCTCGCAGACCGGCGTATCGACGGAGGGAACGGTGCTGATGATCCGGACCTTGCCCTTGGTCTCCGCGAGACTGATCAGTTTCAGATCGGCTCCCGACAGCTTCGCGTTGCGCAGGGTATCGCCGACCCGAATCGGGCTGCCTTCCAGCTTGAGCGGCGCCCCCTTGAAGGTGACAGTACTTCCCTCGCCGGCGGCAGCATTGCCTTTGGAGACCGGGAGGTCCTTGTAAGTGAACCCGCTGGGGCCTTCCGTGGTGGCACAACCGGCCAAGAGAAGGGCTCCCGTCAGCAGGAAGAGAGAGCAACGTAGGAATTGCGGATATCTCGTCATATTGTTACTCCGCCTCATTACTTATAATCCTTGATAGTGTAAAGGTCAAGAAAACCGGTCATTTGAGGAGGAACTGCAGAATCTGGCGATTCACGGCTTCCGGTTGCTCCCACATAGGGAGGTGGCCGGCGTTCGGAATCAAGGCGAAACGCGAGCCTGAAATCGAGCGGTGTAACGCCTCACCGACCGCGGGCGGAAAGAAGGCGTCGTACTGTCCCCACATAATCAGCGTCGGCGCGCGCACGCTGCTGAATCGCGGGACAAATTGCTCTTCCCATTCATGAAGGCGGCAGAGCGAGGACCACAGCGGCCAAGCCTGACCATGCTCCTTTCGAAGCCGAGACGCCCGCTCGATGACCGCCGGCGTAATCTGTTTTCGGTCCCACACGATGCCATGTAAGAATTTTCGAAAGGCTCGCTTGCCCATCAAACGATAAGCCAGACGGAACACGAATCCCACGCCGAGGCGAGAAAACAACTTCAGATAAGGGCCGCGAGCTTGATCGAGCACGTGGGCAGGAAACCCTGAGATTAGAACCAACCGGTTGACCCTCTCGGGATTGGTCATGGCCAGGGCCATGGCGAAACCGCATCCCATTGAATTGCCCACGAAATCAGCGCGGCTAATGCCGAGAGCGTCCATGAAGCCTTGGAGCCATTCCAACAATGCTGAGGGCGTATACACGATGCGCGGCTTGTCCGAGATTCCATGGCCCAGCAGATCGGGAACATACACAGTGAAGTGCTCGCCGAGTGCTTCGATCTGGTGTTCCCAATTCCAAATCGCGCCGGCGTAGCCATGCAAGAGCACGAGCGGCGGACCCTCTCCATGGCGAATATAGGCGGTGCTGTGTTGGTGAACTCGAACAGATTGAACGGGATAACGGTCAAAGGGCGCGAGTGTACGGGAATGTGTTGTCACATGAAGCGGGGTGCCGTCGTGAAATTGTCTCGGTAAGGTATAGCCGTCACTACTCGATCACAAGAAGGGTCTCGTCCGGTTTGACGTCGTCGCCTTCTTTCACGTACACGGTCTTGACGGTGCCGGCAATGGGGGCGTGCACTTGGTTCTCCATTTTCATCGCCTCGACGATCAGCACCAGGTCATCCTTCTCGACGATCTGTCCCTCGGTCGCCTCCACGCGGACCACCTTTCCCGGCATGGCCGTGGTCACATCACCGGCCCCTTTCGGTTTGGGTCGGCGGGGTGCTTTTGGCCTTCCGCTCTCCTGTACTTCCGGGGTGCCGGTGAGAACCTCCACCAACGGCTCAAGGTGCACCTCCTCCAACCGATCATTCACTTTGATGTAATACGGCTTGCTCCCGTCCGCCTTGCGTCCAGACCCGGATACCTTTATGTGGTAGCTTTCGCCATGGACAGTCACTTTAAATTCAAGCGGCGCCAATTTCAGCTCGTGAGCGACCGCCGGACCCTTTGTGGGCAGTGGCGCCAAAGGCTCCGGTTTGAGTTCCCCGCGCGCCCGCTCCTCGAAGAAATCGTTGGCGACCGCCGGGAACAAGGCATAGGAGAGCAGATCTTCTTGGCTCTGAGCCTTCTCCCCGGCCTCCTGCAGAGACTTGGGCATTTCCGGCTCGAGCAGGTCGGCTGGGCGCGCTGCGATTTCCCGTTCATCGCCGAGTGCACGTCGGCGGACCTCCTTGTCTACCGTTCCCGGAGGTCGGCCGTAGAGGCCCTTGAAGTAGTTGCGCGTCTCGGTCGTGACGACCTTGTAGCGCTCTCCCGTCAGGACATTGAGCGTTGCTTGGCTGCCCACGATTTGGCTGGAAGGGGTGACCAGCGGCGGGTACCCGAAGTCCTTTCGGACTCGTGGGACCTCTTCCAGGACGGCTTTGATCTTGTCCAAGGCATTTTGCTCCGCCAACTGTGCAGCCAGGTTTGACAGCATGCCGCCCGGAATCTGAGAGATCAAAATCTCCGTGTCAATACCTGCAAAGTCGCTTTCGAACTGATGGTACTTTCTGCGAGCGGCACGTAATTCCTCGGCAATGAGGGGAAATAATTTTAAGTCCAGGTTAGTGTCGTACGGCGTGCCGCTGAGCATCGCCACGAAGCTCTCGGTAGGGGGATGTGACGTGCCGCCGGACAGGGGCGAGAGCGCGGTATCCAGCATGTCGAGCCCACCAAGGATGGCCATCAATGCGCTGCAGGACGCCATGCCTGAGGTGTAGTGACTGTGCAGGTGAATCGGGACCCGCACTGCGCGCTTGAGGCCGCTCACCAGCCGATACGCCTCCATGGGAGCCAGAAGGCCGGCCATGTCCTTGATGCAGAGCGTATCGGTGCCGAGGTCTTCCAGGCGCTTGGCCAGTTGGATAAAGCGATCCACTGTGTGGACCGGGCTCGTGGTGTAGCAGATGGAGGCTTCAAGGTGCTTGCCGACCCGTCGGGCCGCGGCCATGGCGACTTCCATGTTCCGGACGTCGTTGAGAGCATCGAAGACCCGAAACACGTCCACGCCGTTCGCGGCGGCCCGCTCGACGAAGGCGTTCACCACATCGTCGGCATAGTGCCGGTAGCCTACTAGATTTTGGCCACGAAGCAGCATCTGCAGGCGGGTGTGCGACATCACGCTTTTTAGTAGGCGAAGGCGCTCCCATGGGTCTTCTTTGAGAAATCGCAGGCAGGTGTCAAACGTCGCGCCGCCCCATACTTCAAGCGACCAATAGCCGACCGTATCTAACCGTTCCGCGATCGGTAACAGGTCCTCGGTCCGCATTCGAGTAGCCAGAAGCGACTGATGGCCGTCACGCAGCGCCACGTCCGTCAGAAGGAGTTTCTTGGCCGGTGCCGGCTGAAAGTCTACCTCCGGTAGCTCCCGCTTCGTTGCGCCTTTGCTGGTCTGGACTAGCGGAGCTCTCGAGCCCCGCGATGAAGACAGGCTGCTGGTTCGTGGGGCTTGCCGGGCACGTCGGCCTGGAGTTTTTCTCACTTACAACCCCTCATAGGCGACGATCGCCGTAGAGATCGCTAGGACGAGATCCTCGGGATCACTGGATTCCTCATAATTGAACAGGTCAGGATGAGTCTCCAAGTAGCTCGTGTCGAAGCGGCCGGCCTGAAAATCCGGTTCCTGCATGATGCGCTGCATAAAGGGAATAGTAGTCTTGATCCCGCGCAGGACGTATTCCTCCAGTGAGCGATGGGCGCGGCTCACCGTTTCCTCCCAGGTTCGGCCGCGGACCACCAGCTTCGCGAGCAAGGCATCATAATAGGGAGGGAGCGTGTAATCTTTGTAGACTGCGCCATCAATCCGAACGCCGATGCCGCCCGGCGAATAATAGGCGGTGATGGTGCCGGTGCAGGGCCGGAACTGATTGCGCGGATCTTCGGCGTTGATCCGACATTGGATGGCGTGGCCCTGCAGCGTGACATCCCACTGTCGGATCTCCAGCGGCTGGCCCGCCGCAATCGTGATTTGAGAGCGCACGAGGTCAATCGCCGTAATCTGCTCGGTCACGGTGTGCTCCACCTGGATACGGGTGTTCATCTCGATGAAGTAGAAATTGCGATCCGGATCCAGGAGAAACTCCACGGTGCCGGCATTGTCATAGCCGACCGCCCTGGCGATGGCGATGGCGGCGTCCCCCATTTGCCCCCTCAAGTCATTGTCCAGGACCAGCGAGGGCGCGATTTCGATTAGTTTTTGATGACGCCGTTGGATCGAGCAGTCCCGTTCTCCGAGGTGGATGGTATGCCCGTGCTTGTCGGCCAGAATTTGGAACTCGATGTGATGCGGGCGCTCGATGTATTTCTCCAGAAAGATTTCGCCGTTGCCGAAAGCGGAGGCCGCTTCACGCCGGGCGGACTCCATATGGGTGAGCAATTCCTCCGCGTTGCGCACGACCCGCAACCCGCGACCACCACCGCCCATCGATGCTTTGACCATCACCGGATAGCCCACGCGATCCGCGAAACTCACCGCCTGCGCGAGATCGGTAACGCCGCACTCGGTACCCGGCACGATCGGCACACCGGCCTTTCTTGCAATCTCCCTGGCGTGCACCTTGTTGCCCATCAGCCGGATCGCTTCCGCAGACGGTCCAATGAACGTGATCCCCGAGGCTTGGCAAAGTCCGGCAAATTCGGCATTCTCCGAGAGGAAGCCGTACCCGGGGTGAATCCCGTCCGCGCCGGAGCGCTTGGCGAGGGTCACAATCGCCTGCATGTCAAGGAATCCTTGCACCGGCCCGGGGCCGATCAAGTACGACTCATCAGCTTTCTTTACATAGATGGCGGTCGCCTCGCACTCGGCGTAAATCGCCACGGTGCGAATACTGAGTTCCCGGCAGGCCCGGATGATTCGCATGGCAATTTCGCCGCGGTTGGCGACCAGGATCTTTTTAAACATCGGGCATGCTCATAAAATGGGCGCCAAGGGTAGCATAGGGCCGATATTAAGTCGAGCGGCCGGCCGAGGACGTGGGCGGGTATTCAGCTACGTGTCAATCGCAGGCTGACTGCCGAGGAGCGGGCGGACGGCACTGTTACTTTGACACGCCGTCCTTGGCCTGAATCAAAAGGATCTGTTGAGAACTTCCGCCGACGGTGACGATATTCACGGGAGACAGTCCAGGTTTGAGATCGGGCACGATCGCTTCGACCGTGGAATCGTCAATGTATTTATAGGAGATCTTGGTGTCGGAACGGTCGCCCCCGCGCGTGCCGAACGACACATCTTTGAAGCAGTCCTTGCTTTGGAAGTTCTGCCCCTTGATCGTGATCTTCTCGCCCGGCTTTACCGGGTCCGGCGTCACTTTTGTGATCTTCGGACTCAGATAAGTCTCGCAGTTCGGTGCCTTCTCCACCTTGTCGCCGGGCCCGCCCACCGAGGGCACATCATAGGCGCCGCTGCCGAGGCCGGGGATATTCACATCTGCGCTGACGATGGGGGAGAACCAAAGTAGGAAGCCGCACATACCAAGGATCGCAGTGACCTTAATCATGGTCGTATCCTTTCGCTGACGTGGAACACGCGCGCATCCTAGCAGACAGCTTTCCAAGGGGTCAACATCGGCAAATTACCTGGCACCTACGGTGTCGGGGTATAGTCTCCCCGCTTTCCCCATGGGAGCGGCAATTTGGTGGTGGTGGCCTCTACCCTTTGGATGGCCTGCTCGGCTTTAATATCCGAGGACTTCGGCTTCCGATTTGGGCCTTTGATTGAAGAGGCGAACGACGAAATCTTGCGCTCCGCCTTTTTCATTGAACAGTGCGGGCACTCGGTGTCCGCGGGATTGAAGCTCAGCGGCTGTTGCTCTTCAAAATCCCTTCCGCACCCTTCACAATGATATTCATAG
>Ga0184632_10000689_pt1 | contig 13540 bp, 5 predicted proteins | sample PLM31_50_b1_FD_133153 | JGI IMG/M metagenome (GOLD analysis project Ga0184632, IMG submission 133153) | Groundwater sediment microbial communities from an aquifer in East River, Colorado, USA - PLM3-1_50_b1 | ecosystem: Environmental > Terrestrial > Soil > Riparian zone | place: USA: East River... | reverse complement strand
TGGACACCAACGGTGATCGGCCCGCCCTGCGCTTCGAGGGAAAGGAGCTGCTGTTCCCGCCGCAGTCCCACGCCGCCATCCGGTTCTGCCACCTCGCAACGGAACCCTTCACACCCGCCGACCTCCCCGTCCTGGACGACGAAGGGCGACTGGTTCTGGTACGGCGCCTCGTCATGGAGGGCTTCTTGGAAATCCTGGAGCAGGACTAAAGCCATATCCGGTCGATGTCTCGGCACCCGTTCCCACGCGGTGTCGGACGCCGGTACGGCAAGACCGTATTCGTGCGGCAACGCGTCACCTGGTCAACCCGTCGGAAACGATCGATCATGCGAGAAGAACCTGGGGACTCGCTTGAGGACCGCATCCTCATCTAATGGCTGCCGCGGAGCGCGCTCATCGTGCGACCATGCCGCTGTGAAGGGAGGGCCGCCCGCCGGCCGGGCGGCTGGTAGAGCACCCGGGCCGTCTCCGCCGTTACGAAGCCGAGGACGAACCATGCCGTGCCGGCGCGGCCGCCGAGCGGATCGGGGCGGGGACCGGTCCAGGTCTTGTCCTCTGCCTACCCGCGACGCCCCAGGGCTTGCCCGGTCCGTCCCGCCACTCCCAGTCCAGCCAGGCCCTGGTCGCCGTCGCCACCCCAGCCGAACCGGCAGTCCCCGCCGTCGCGCTGGCCCTGGGTAGATAGTCTGGGTGGCCTGGCGGATGCGGTCATCGACCTCCGCGGCCTTGAGTGCGTCTCAAGCAGAACTCGGCAACCATCGTCGTCACATAGCCGTTAGCCGGGCAGTTGGACTTCGCGTGGTCAGAACGGAGCTTCGAAGCACATGCCCTGTATGCGAGTAAAGACTGGCCTGCTGTGCCGGCGAGCGCTTTCGGAGGTCGGATCGCGACCACTCAGACTGGTCGAACGCCGCCAGATCGACAAAGAACGCTAGAGTCGCTAGACGGCTTACAGTTCAGTGTCCACTTGCAGCTACGACGCTGACGTCTACCGAACCAACCAACATCCGCTTGCGCGCGCTTGTCATAACGGATGAAGCTTCGCCGTTCTCTTTACGCTCGACCCGTAATCGTCCGAGGAGAGCAGTGCGCCGTGGCGCGGCCAACCTCGGCACAAGCCTGAACGAACGCTCTGATGAGGTCTTGCCGCGAAGCTGCTCTAAGGTCAGGCGGCGGGCCGGAACCCGGCACGGACCTGGCCCGCGACCAGGGCGACCTGCTCAGCGGTGAGCGCTTGGCGGGTGACTTGCAGCGCGGGGCGAAGCGCGGCGCCGCCAAGGACGGGGACGCCATCCACCAGCAGCTCGTGAAGCCAGGACAGCCGAGCGACGTGGACGCACAGCACCGGGTAGATGTGCAGGTCGGGCCCGAAGCCGAGGGTCTCGGCGACCTGGGTGGCCTCCCACCACAGCGTCTGTAGCGTCCGGTCAAGGGTCCGGCCGCCGTGCCACACGTGCCCGGCGGAGTAGTGCAGGTGGCCGCGGTAGCGTTTGGAGTCGATCACGTACACGCCGGTGGGGCCGACGACCACGTGGTCGACATTGGCCGGCGACCCTGGGACGGCGAGGTCGTGGAAGACTTGGTAGCCGTGCCGCTCCAGGGGGGCGAGCAGCCGGGCGGTGCGCCGCTCGCCTTCGGCGCCGTGCCGCCAGGCCACCGTCGCTGGTGAGGGTCGAAATCGCAGCAGCCAGGCGAGGGCCGCGGCGACGGCTGGGCCGGTGAACCGGGCCAGGCCCGGGCCCCCCACGACGATCGTGGCGAGGGCGGCGCCGATGCCGGCGGCCAGCACGCCGGCGAGCCGTTGCGGCAGACTAGTCCGCCAGGTGTGCGACTCGCTGGCCCGCCGGCGGCGGTACTGGGCCATGGCAGAGGCGCCCGGGCGGCCGTTGCTGGCCAAGAAGCCTGCGTCCGGCTGCGTGCGGCAGGCGGGGCGGGGGCCCGGCAGTGGGGCCGGCTCAGGGGGGTTGGCGAGCTGCTGGAGGTAGTCGTCGAGCTCGTCGAAGGTGATCGCGCGGATGCGCACGCCCGGCTCGTCCGGGCAGCACGGGTCATCGTCGAGCCAGGCCGGCGGCTGGTCGTCGTGGTCGTGGTCGTGATGCAGAGCCATGAGGGCCTCCCTTGCTGGCGGAGCTAGCCGGCTTCCCGCTCACGACCCTGGTCGCGGGTCCGGGTTCGGGTCCAGTCGCGGTCGTGCGGGTGGTGGCGCTGGTCGCGGGTGCGGTGCTGGCGTTGGTAGCGGTCGATGGCCTGCCGGCAGGCCCGCCACGCCCGGCGCTGGGCGAGATCGCGGGACGGTTCGGAGCCGAGGGGCCCGTCTGAGTCGTGGCTGGGGTAGGCGTCGCGGTAGTGCTGCAGACGGCCGGCGGTCTGCCGCCAGGCTCGCCGACCCCGGCTGGTCTCGGGCACCTCGCCAAGGAGTTCCGTGAGCCACGACGGCCGCTCGAGCTCCAACGCGCGGCTGGTCGCGCGACCGTGCCAGCCGAGCTCCCGGACGATCGCGGTGTAGCGGACGGCGGTGGGCTGATGGCGCTCGAGGAACCCGGCCCGCTGCTGCTGCTGGCGGCGCAGCTCGACCAGCTCGCGGGCGGCCTGGTCGGCTGCCCGGGTCGCCGTGGCCACGGCCACGGGCTGGAAGTTGGTTCCCGGCCTGCTGGTGGGACGGAGCATCCGCAATGCTCTGCCACCCCACCTGCCGGCTGCGGCCTGCGCCGCCTGGTCGACCAGGGCCACGCGCTCCTCGGCTTGGCGTTGCCGCTCGGCGGCGAGGGTGATCCGCTGGGCGACCGACGCCGGCGCGCCGGCGAGCAGCTGGCCCAGCCGGTCCCGCTCCGTTCGCAGCTCGGTGACGCTGAGAGTGCGGACCTCGGCGGCTAGCTCCTGGTCGATCGCGAACACCTGCTCACCAGGCTTCTGCATGGCCCGCAGGGTCGCCGCCACCCGGTCGTCCAGCGGGTCGCGGACATGCCGGGTGTCGTCGTGGTCGGGGGCGGTGAGCTCCTCGACCAGGTACAGACGTAGGTCGAAGCGGTGGCGACTGGCCGCCACATACGCCCAGTGGGCGTCGGCGCGGGTGCTCGGGCGCACGCCGAAGTCGTCGCCGGTCAGCCCCTGGGTCTTGTGCCCGGTGATCGCATACCCGTGGTCCACCCACGGCCGTTCGTAGCTGCGGCCGGCGACATACCAGCGCGGCAACGTCACGTCCTGCCCCTCATCGGTCTGGATCGTGAGGGTGCGGCGGGTGGGGTCCAGCACGGTGACCACGCCACGGGTGCCGTTCACCACCCTCAGCCGCGCTCTTGCGTTGCGGCCGCACACCACCCGGTCACCGACCCGGAACTCCCGCTCGCCGACCTGGAGGGCGTCGGGGCCGAGCCGACCATCCTCGGCCATGAGCAGGCGCGCGGCGGTATTGAGTCGGGTGGTCTCGGCGCGGGAGAAGGCGATCATGCCGGCCTGCTGGCCGTCGCGGAACCGCTGCCACCAGTCGCGCACCTGGGCGGCATTGGCTTCCGCTTCGGTGCGGCACACGATCACCTTGCCGTGCTCGACCAGCCGGTCGAAGGCCTCCTCCTGCCGGCCAGCGCGGAACAGGGCGGCGACCTGCTGGCCGAGGGCGGTTTGTTGCCGGTGGTTGCCGCGCAGCTCGGTGGCGCCCAGCCGCAGCCGGAAAGCGCGGAACGCGCCGCCGGTATCGATACTTGCGAGTTGCCGGTCGTCGCCGATCATGACCACCTTGCTTCCGGCCCGGTCGGCATAGTCGAGAAGTCGGGCGAGTTTGCGGGTGCCGACCATGGCTGCTTCGTCTAGTACCACGATGGTGTGACGGTCGAGCCGTTCGTCGCGCCTGTCGAGCTGTCCCAGCAGGCTGTCCAGGGTCGGCGCTGGCAGCTTGGTCTCTCGTTCGAGTTCGCGGGCGGCCGCCCCGGTCGGCGCGGTGCAGAGGACCTGGAAGCCGCCGCGGTGGAAGACGTCGACCGCTGCGCCGGTGGCGTAGGTCTTGCCGGAGCCGGCGTAGCCGACCACCAGGGAGATGCCGGCGCCGTCGCCGGTGACCTGCCGGACCATCGCCGACTGGTCCTGGTCCAGGCCGTCGCGTTCGGCCAGGGCGGCGCGGACGTGCTCGCCGGCGACGACCGCCGCGCCTACGGTCGTGCGGCGTTCGGCCTGCTCGACCAGCCCACGTTCCAGCGCCAGGAGCTCGGGGGTTGCGTAGCGGCGCTCCTCCAGGCCCCGGTCCACGGTCACCGGCACGGCCCGCTCGGAAGCGAGGAACTCGTCGGCGAACTCCTCAAGCGCGGCCAGCGTCCGCTCTGCGGAGGCGGCGACCGGCAGCCGCTTGGCGAGGGCGTCCAGCACGTCGCGGCGGGCGAACGTCGAGGCCTGCGCGGTCAACCCGGTCGGGCCCGCCAGCTCGTCTAGCAGCCGCCCTCGCTCCGCCTGGGAGAGCTCCCGGGGCTGCACCCGGCCACCCCGGCAGACCTGCTCGAGCTCGGCCCGGCCGACCCCATGCTCTGCCAGCCCGCGGGCCACCCGCTCGTAGAAGCTCTCCTCCGGCTCGGTGTGGTTCTTGGCCTTCCTGGTCGCCAGGGCGGCGGCCTTGCCGGCAGCGATCCCCTGATGGCCCCATTCGCGCTGCTGGGCCAGGACCTGGGCGCGGCGCTTGGAGAACGCCTTGAGGAGCTTCGGGTCGTGGAGGCCGTCGATCTCGGCGGCGCCGCTGCGCGGGTCGACCTGCCGCCAGCGCACGTCCAGCCGGCGGGTCAGTTCCGCTCTGAGTGCCGCGTGGTAGATGCGGTCGGCGGTCATCGCATGGGCGTACAGCCGTTTGGAGTCCAGTGCCGACCAGCGGCCGTCCGGGCCCAGGGTGGCGTTCTGCACCAGGACGTGGGTGTGCCACTGCGGGTCGCCCTCGCGGCTGGTGCGGTGGTCGAACGCGGCCGCGGTGACCCCTTGGCCGCGGAAGCGGTCGGTGCCGTTGTGGCCGCGGCGGACCCCGACCGCCTCTTGTTCCAGCCACCCAAGCACCAGTCGGATCGCGGCATGCCGGCCGGCTTGGACTTCCGCTCTCACTTCCGCGGAACTTCCGGCGGCGAGGAGGCTGACCGACTTGGGGTCCGACAGCGACAGGTCAAAGGTTGCTATCCGCACGTCCACTCGCCTGCCGGCATGCTTCCGCGCTTCCGCGTATGCGTCCCCGTAGAGCTCCGCGGGGTTCCGCTCGAGGACCGTCCGGCAGACCCGCTCCACCGTCGCCACCCCGACCTTGCCGCGGGCGGTCAGGACCGTCTGGAGGTCGCGGCGTGGCCGCTCGCCGGCGACCAGCTCCCCGACCTCGACCCCACGGGTGGCGGCGAGTTCCCGCAGCGCCGCCTGCAGCGGGCCGGCGGGCAGCTTCGAGCGGGGATCACTTCGCCAGACTGGCGCGACCCGCTGCTCGCCGGTGACCGGGTCCTGGCCGGCGAACAGCCGATGGACCGCCTCCTCGCCAGCGACCCCATCCAGGCCGGCGCGTTCGGCGAGGCTGCCGGCCCACCAGCCGGGCGACTCGCCCTTGCCCGAGTAGTACTCGCAGCGGTCGCGGGCGATCTGCTCCAGCCACTAGGCCTCCTGGCCGACCCGCAGTCGCGTCACCCCCAGCGCCAAGCTGACTCCTCACCGTGACCAACGGCCATTGCCTGCATCGCAGATGCCGCTGTGTTGACGAATTGGTTCTCGGTGAGGAGTGTACGCGATGCTGCAATAGATGGGGGCTGGTAACGGGACGCGACTGCAGAAAAAGAGGTTCTCGTGAGGGGACGAGTGGTCTGGTTATTGGCGACCGATAGCCGTGGAGGGGGTCGAGTATGGCTAGGCTCTGGCGTAGCATCGGACACCGGTCCCAAGAGCCATGGTCCTCGAGTGGAGACTCCCGTCAGGGGTAGCCTGTACGCGCCGGAGTACGTCCTACTACAGCCGACCCACAACACTTTCAGCGAAGGGCTCGGGAGGAGGCTGTCGCGACACCTATCTGCCTGGGCACCAAGATGCACGCCTGCCGTCGCCGGCGTCTATACGTGAGGTATATGTGGAGTCCGGTCCGTCTCAACGGCCACAAGTCCTTGCGCGCCGGCAACAATCAACGTCGAATCAGGCCCTAGTGCCATTGATGTGATAGGAACATCGAAGTCGATTATCCAATCAGCACTCCCTGTCCTTAGGTCGAACCTGCCTACTGTGCCGTCTCCATAATTGCAAATAATGCTTGGGGCGGATTGATCAAAGATGAATCTAATCATGTATATCGCATCGTTAACGCGCAGCACGACGCGTCCCCGAGGCCGGCGAGGACCCCGAAGAACGCGACCCCTCCAGACGCGATAACCACCGATCCGGTCCCAGATCCGCACAGTACCGTCGGTGCTGCCGGAGATCACGACCGGTCGACCGTCAAGCTCGCCCGTCGTGACAGTAATCACCGCACCGTCGTGGCCGATCAGCGGACCACCGATCCGAGCGCCGGTCGCTAGGTTCCAGATCCGCACCCTCCCGTCATCGCTACCAGTTATGATCACAGGTCGGCGGTCGCGTTTGGCCACCGTCACAGTATTGATGGCACCCTGATGCGCGGTACGAATACGACCGATCGGGGCGTTAAACGTCAGATCCCAAGCCGCTACGGTCCAGTCATCGCCCGCCGAGATCAGGATGGGTCGCCCATACAGCTCGCCTACGGTGACAGCGTTGACCGCGCCGCGATGGGCGGTCGACAGCGTTCCGATGGGAGCCCCGGTCGCCCCATCCCAGAACCGCACAGTCCCATCAGTATGGGCGGTAAAAACTACGGTTCGGCGGTCCAGCTCCGCTATCGCGACCCCGAGGATCCATCCGTAGCCCGTGAGCGGAGTACCGATCGGAGCGCCGGTCGCAAGGTGCCGTAGTCGCACGATCCGGTCATCGCCGCCTGAGACGAGGAGAGGTTGGCCGTCGAGGTCACCCAACGCGAGCGCCTTGACTGCGCCGTAATGGCCGGTAAGTGGACGATCGATGAGGGCGCCAGTCGCCAAGTCCCAGACCCGCACAGTCCAGTCGCTACTGCCCGAAATGGCGACCCGCTTCCCCTCGATCTCTGCCACCGCGATCCCTAGCATCTGGCCATAGCCCATCAGTCGAACACCGATCGGCTTGGCGGTCGTAAGATCCCAGACTCGCACGGTCGCGTCACCGCCAGCGGACAAAACCACCAGTCGGCCCTCGAGTTCAGTCACCGCCAGAGCGTTGATTCCACCGCTGTGACCGGTCAGTGGACTACCGATGGGCTCGCCGGTCGCTACGTCCCACACTCGCAGGGTCCAGTCACTGCTGCCGGAGACGACGACGGGGCGCCCCTCGAACTCTGCTGTGGTGACAGCGTTGACCGCACCCTCGTGGCCGGTCAGGGGACCGCCGATCGGGACGCCAGTCAAGAGGTCCCAGACCCGCAAGGTTCGGTCGTCGCTGCCGGAGATTATTATGCGTCTCCCTTCGAGATCCGCAGCCGCAATCGCACGAATGGGTGCGATGTGGCCAGTAATGAAGATGGCGATTGGCCATCCACTAGCCACATCCCAGGCCCGCACGGTCCGGTCGTTGCTAGCGGACAGAACGACGGGTCGGCCATCCAGCCTGGTCATTGCCAAGGCATTGACCCCACCGCTGTGACCAGTGAACGGTCGGCCGACCGCGCCGCCACCTTGAAGATCCCACACCCGCACAGTCTCATCACCGCTAGCGGACAGAACGACGGCTCGGCCATCCAGCCTGGTCATTGCCAACGCATTGACCCCACCGCTGTGACCAGTGAACGGCGTGCCGACCGCAGTGCTACTCTGAAGGTCCCAACCGCGCACGGTCCGATCGTCGCTTCCAGAGATTATGATGCCTCGACCATCGAGCTCGGCCATTGCGACTGCAAGGATCCGCCCAGTATGGCCAGTGAAGGGTGCGCCGGCTGCGAAGCCATATCGAAGGTCCCAGACCTGTAGGGTTCCATCGTCGCTGGCAGAGACGATGACATGGCGTCCATTGAGTTCTGTGACCGTTATCCCACTGATTCGATCCGTATGGCCCATGAACGGCATACCAATCGGTGTGCCGGTGCCCAGGTCCCAGACTCGTATGGTCCGGTCGACACTGCCCGTGATTACCACGGGTTGACCACGAATATGGGCGACAGCGAGCGCGCTGATCGGACCAGTGTGGCCCGTGAACGGTAGATCGATAATGGCGCCATTTCGAGAATCCCAGACGCGCACCTTCCAGTCGTCGCTGCCGCTGACTACCACGGGGCGTCCCTCAAACTCCGCCATCGCCACAGCATTGACCGCACCCTCGTGGCCGGTCAGGGGACCACCGATCAAAGCGCCAGTCGCTAGATTCCAGACTCGCACCGTCCGGTCATCGCTGCCGCTGACTACCACGGGGCGTCCATTCACCTCACCGATCGCCACGGCATTCACATCGCCGGTATGCCCGGTCAATTCGGTGAACTGTTGACCGTCGCGCAGATCCCATACCCGCACCGTCCGGTCATCGCTGCCGCTGACTACCACGGGGCGTCCCTCAAACTCCGCCATCGCCACAGCATTGACCGCACCCTCGTGGCCGGTCACGGGACCACCGATCAGAGCGCCAGTCGCTAGATTCCAGACTCGCACCGTCCGGTCATCGCTGCCGCTCACTACTACGGGGCGTCCCTCAAACTCCGCCATCGCCACAGCATTGACGCTGCTGCGATGGCGGCCGAGAAGACGATGAGGCATCGCAGGGCGCCACTGTGCCCATCGGGCTGACCAGGGCCGGATGAGACCCCACTTCACAATCCGGTCGGCGAGCTCAGTTGCACCCTCGCACCGGGCGGCGAGTTCAAGATAAGCAGCGTGGTCGATGGGCGGCTTGCTGTGTAAGTGGTGAAATGCGCGGAGGTAGGCAGCCACATAGGGTCGCAGAGCCTTGCTCTGGTTAGCCAGCGCGGCTGTTAGGAGCCGGACTGGCTCCGCGTTGAGCAGGAAGCGCGGATCGGCAAGAAGTTCATCCAGCTCGCCAGCAGCCGCTGCATGGGTGGCGAGATGGGCCCTAATGTATGGATGCGCTCGCCCCCAGTCGCGACCGGTCTCATCTGCATCTGCCGTTGATGAGACATGCTCGACAAGTATGCGGGTTATCCTGCGCTGGATTTCGGCTGTTGCATGAGGATCGTGCCGGCGGAGGTGGTCTGCGAGAGCCTCATGGTAGAGGCGATAAGCAGAGCGACCATCGGCCAGACCTTCGACGATATAGGCGCCAGCCTGCCGACGGAGCCAACGTAAGTCCTCGTCGTTGTAGGGTCGCCCGGCGATCGCTGTGGCAAGCGGCGCCCACAAATCCTCCCAAGGCAGACCGGCGCCTTCGGCGTACGCCACTGGGAGAAGTAGATCGCGGACGCGCTGCTCGTCGACGCCGAACCGATGGAGGTAGTCCTCCATTGCTGCCCCAACCGAGGATGGCAGGTTGGCTCGCCAGACTGGATCGGCAGGGTCAGCTGCGGTGTGTTCCCTAGCCAAGGAACGACTTACGATGCGGGCGACCAAGAATGCCTGGCTGGCCGCGCTGGCTATTGCATTGGCGACGCCGGTCAGGACCGCAGAAGGCACGTGTCGGTAGGGGGAGCCGGGGGTTGTCTCAAGGAGACAGCGTCTCGCGTACTCGACGACATCGGCTTGCTCTAGGTAGGCGGCGGTATCCAAGTCGAGCACGACAACGGCCCTGTCGAGCCCACGGATGAGTTCAGGGACCAGGTGCCTTCGCGTGCCCACCAGTAGCCGCACCTGGCCGCCCTCGGCCGTGGCACGTACAAGCGGTCCTAGCAGGTCGGTGGCGGTCCGAACTGGATCGACCGCTTCGTCAAGTGCATCTAGCACAACTAGGAGCGGTTGCTTCAAGGTACTTAGAGCAACGAGTAACTCGTCCACATTCTCCGCCTGAACCCCCGCACTGGCTACCAGCGTCCGCAGGAGTTCCTCGGTGGTGCGATTCCGAGCATGGATGACGGCGTCGATCACTTCAGCTGGCGGTATTGTCTCGGGAGCAACGTCTCTTAGCGGCACTGACGGTCGGTACTCGGGATCGGCCAACATGACTAGACGTCCCAGCACAGCCGACTTTCCGGAACCTGGATCGCCAGTAATAATTCGGGCTCGTGCGTCGTTCGCCAGGTCGGTAAGCCAGGTGGCAAGCTCCGTCAGGGCCTGGCGGCGGCCAGTAAAAAGCGAGCCCGGTTCGGTCTCCAGTTCAACCCCACGAGCTCGGGGCTCGAAATGAGTACGCAGATCTTGTGAGCGCTGCTCGCGAAGCCACCGCTGTGTGTCCAGGTCGAGCCCAGTCAATCTCGCTTGGTAACGAGGGTTCGGCAGGAAGGGTGGTGGCTCACCTAATGCCCCGATGACGTGTATGCGTGCCCGCTGAGAGCGAGGCAAGTAGCGATTGAGCACGCCCACAACAGCGCCGACTGCCAAGTCCGGGGGAGCGTACGCGCCGGTGGCCAAGTCATCGATGGCATTTGCAAATGCCGCGGCGAATACGCCAGGTTTGGCAACCTCGCGCGGACGGGTGGCAGTAAGCAGAACCACACCTGGCCGTTCCACCTCTCCTGCCGCCGGCCGACTCAGGCTAGCGAACGCCCGCACAGCCAGGTTATCGGCACCTGCGCCCGCGTAGCAGGTATCGAGGATGACCAACACTCGACGCACCACGGTTCCTTCGAGCATTAGCTGGGCCAGGTCGGCGGTAGCCACACTTGTGGCCTTGGCGTGAGCAGGATCGGCATCGGTAGGCAGTAAAACATGCTCATCCACGCCTAGGATCTCCCCGTGACCTGCGTAGTAGACGACGACCAAGTCGTCGGGTCGCCGGTCCGGGTCGCGAAAGAACCGGCTTAACTCCAACCGCAAGGCGTCCCCAGTCGGATTGAGACCCAGGGTGTTCACTCGCCGATAGCCCAGCTTGCCAGCGAGCACAGCTACGATGCGTTCCAAATCGACCGCGACCGATGGCAAATTGTGGTCGGGCATTGTTGGGTAGTCGGCCGTCCCCGTCGCTATGAGAAAGCGGCGCACACCCGCTAAGCCCCCGATGGCGATCCGGCTGGCACGTTCATTGGGCAAGGCCAGCGGCGACGGCACGCCCCGTCTCCTTAGCGGTTAGGTACGGACGCACATCGTGGGCGGTAGCCCCATTGTGGACAAGCACGTTCTCGACGTCTGGGCCGAACTGCGGGGTCAAGTCCTTGACGAGCGCTACTACGTCGCCAGCATCGGCAATGTTCGTCCATGCATCGATTCCATCCGGCCACCTCCCGACCGTCTCAGTGCCGTACACTGTCGGAGGTGGATCCAGTTGGTCGAAGAGCAGATGGCGAATTCCCAGCGGTGAACCTAAGGTTACCAGCGTCCGCACTGGCCAACTAGGGTGGGCACAGAGCGCCTCGTAGGCGACCACCGAACCGAGAGAGTGCCCGACAATCACGCGCGTGTCCGAATCAATCGCGGCCGCGACTCTCTCTCGGGCTTCTACTCGGACTGTTTGGTCATACAAGTAGCGACGAACCTGCTTCAAATCGAACACCAAGGCTCGCTCAGCCAATCCAGCAAAGAATTGCGATCCGCTCAGTGCATTGAGTGCGCGCTGTACGATGCGAGGTGTACGAGTCATTACTGGTTCCTCGGGATCGACCACCTGGGCGTCGACATGCGCTGCTTCCTCCCACCAAGCAGCCAGCAGTTCTGCTTCCCATCCCTCGTCAATGTCTTCTGCAGTATACGGTGGATCCCCTAATGCCATCGATTGGCCCGCTGGTCGAAATAGGTCCCCATAGAAGGCGCAGACTAACTCAACATATTTGAAATCAGCTCCAGCGAGTGTGAGGCCATCGAGTAACGCCGGATACCACTCATGATGGAGCAGATGCGGACCCTTGTGCTGTTGCCCCACACCATGGACGGCAACGACGTGTGCCACAGGCCCCTCCGACATAGGTCTCCAGTTCTGACTAAATTCCCTAGTCAGTGCCAGAATCCCGTTAGCGGACTATTTCACATTGATCTCGAAATGTCACCTTCTCTGGTCTCGTGCCTAGAGAACCTGGGTCTGTCGGTGCCTAGGTCAGGGCATACGCGAGTTCCTTCCACTCCCGCAGGGGTAAGCCGTGCGGATCGGCAGCGACGGCCTGAATGGCAACATGGTCCGCGCCGGCGTCCTGATGTTCCGTCACACGTCGCTTGATCGCATCAACGTCCCCCCACGCGACGAGGGCATCCACTAGGCGGTCGCTTCCCCTCCTCGCGAGATCATCCTCGGTGAACCCCAGACGGCGGAGGTTGTTGGTGTAGTTCGGCAGGTCGAGATACCGGGAGAGGTGCCGACGGGCGATGGCCCGCGCCTGATCTGGGTCGGCCTCAAGCACCACCGCCTGCTCGGGGAGGAGCCAGCGGTCGGGTCCAAGCTGGCCGCGCGCCTTCGCGGTGTGCTCCGGCGTTACCAGGTAAGGATGAGCGCCATCGGCACGCTCGGCGGCGAGGGAGAGCATCTTCGAGCCAAGTGCGGCCAGCACCCTTGCTGGCCTCTCCCTCGGCTTGACGGCCCGGTAGGCCTCCGCCGCCTTGTCCATGGCATCCAGGTACCGGCGCATCGCCGTCAATGGGCGTTCGTACCGGTGGCCGCGAAGGCCCTCGATCAGCCGAGCGTGGCTTACGCCCAAGCCCAGCAGGAACCGCTCCGGGTAGGCCTCAGCGAGGGTGAGCTGGGCGGCCGTCATGGTGACTGAGTCACGCGCCCAGATGCTGGCGATGCCGGTTGCGACGACCATCCGCCTAGTCGCGGACAGCAACACAGCGGCGGCGGCCAGCGGTTCCCGGTGAAACGCTTCGCCGATCCAGAGCGCTCCATAGCCGAGCTCCTCGAGTTCGGCGGCCACCTCGCGGACCTTCGAGGTCGGCTGATAGTTGAGGTGGTAGGTCCAGATCCCGACGCGGCCCAGCTCCATGCTCGCTCCTTGTCCCCTTCTACGGAGTGGCGAGGCGGTCCCGCAGGCTGACAACGGCAGGTTCGGAGTGCCATGACTCTAGGGATCGCAGCAGATCACGGGCGCGCTGCTCGATCGGGCCGATCCGCTGCTCGGAGGGAATGTCGAGAGCCTTCCCTGCGACGGCGCAGGCCTCCTCGATCTCACGTTCCTGCACATGCGTGGCCGCCTGGGCCAACAGGACGATTGATCGCGCCTTTAGATGCGTGGGGCCCTGCACGGCGAGCGCCACGCTGAGGATAGGCCGTGCGGCCTGCGGCTGCTCAAGAGTGACGAGGCTGGTGCCTTCGTAGTAGGCCACGTTGAGCCGGCCACGGTGGAAGTCCATACCGTGCCGGCGGTCATCTAGTAGGGCTCTGTCAGGTCGGCGGTTGGCGGGTAGGGTGTGAGGGACTCGTCCTGCCGGTCCATGCACAAGGGAGCAGGCTGTGGGTGGCCTCGCACCAGCCGAGCTGGCCAGGATCCGTG
>Ga0184632_10000688_pt1 | contig 13549 bp, 10 predicted proteins | sample PLM31_50_b1_FD_133153 | JGI IMG/M metagenome (GOLD analysis project Ga0184632, IMG submission 133153) | Groundwater sediment microbial communities from an aquifer in East River, Colorado, USA - PLM3-1_50_b1 | ecosystem: Environmental > Terrestrial > Soil > Riparian zone | place: USA: East... | reverse complement strand
CTGTCGGGTGGAATTTGGTCGCGAACGGCTCCGCTGCAGCTGGCGCGGCTGACTCACCAAGGACTCCGCCGTCGGTCGAGTCGCCCTCGGCGCCGCCGCAGCCGGCGAGCAACAGGCCGGCAGTCACCAGGAGCGCCGCGAGCAGGCGGCCGGTGTCACGGTCGGAGAGCGGCCCGAGGGTGAGTGTGCCGCGGATGCCGGCCGCGTCCCGGCCGGCCGCCCAGCCCGCCCGCCGGTCCAGCAGCTCTGGCCGGGCGGTGGCCACCACCAGCAGGGGCGTCGGGCCCGCCTCGCCGGCCTGCGGGGCGACCAGGCGCTCGAGGAAGTCCAGCAGGGCGTCGTCGGCCCAGTGCAGGTCCTCGACGGCGAGCACCAGCGGGCGACGCCGGGCGAGCGCGTACAGGAAGCGTCGCCAGGCGGCGAACGCCTCCTCCCGGTCGCCGGAGGCCGGCCCGGCGGGTGCGCCCGCGCCGACGAGCCGGCGGAGCTGCCCGGCAACCCAGGTGGCGACGTCCGGGTCGGGCACGGCGGCGGCCGCGGCCCGGGTCAGCTTCTGCTCGGCCTGCGCGGCGGTGTCGGTCTCGAGGATGCCGGCCTCGGCCTTGACGATCATCGACAGCGCCCAGAACGTCGCCCCGTGGCCGTAGGGCAGGGCGCGGCCCTGGCGCCAGGCGGCCGGCGGCGTCCCGGCTCTGAGCCGGCCGGCCAGCTCGGCCACCAGCCGGCTCTTGCCGATACCGGGTGGGCCGACCAGGGTGACCAGGCGTGGCGTGCGGGTGGTGCGGACGGTCGCGAACCGCTCCAGCAGCAGGGCGACCTCCTTGCCGCGGGCCACCAGCGGGTGCGGCGGCGGTGCCGGCGGGCCAGCCTGGTCGTCGGCCAGCAGCCCGAGCGCGTCCAGTACCGTGACCGCCGGGCCGCTGCCGAGCGCGACGGCACCAGCCGGGGCGTAGCGGACGATCCGCTCGGTTGCCCGCGCGGTCGCCTCGGTGACCAGGACGGAGCCGTCCCGCTGGGTCTCCAGCAGGCGCGCGCACACGGTGACGGGGTCGCCGAGCACCCGCTGGCGGCCGCCGGCGGCCCTCCCGGAGCGGACCAGCGCCTCGCCGGTGGCGACCGCGAGGTGCAGCCGCACCCCCGGCCGGTGGCGCGCGGCGGTCGCGCCGAGGCCAGGCTGCCCGGCGGCGGTGAGGGCGTCGCGGATCGCGAGCGCGGCACGCACGGCGCGCTCCGGGTCGTCGGTGCGGGTGCGCGGGACCCCGAACACGGCCACGGTGCGGCCGCCGACGGTCTGCTCGACCGTGCCGCCGAACGCCTCCACCTCGGCCCGGACCCGCGCCAGGTAGCGGGCGAGCATCCGCGCCACGTCCTCGGGGTCGGGCTCGGTGAAGTCCTCGACCGGCTCGTCCACGTCGGCGAGCAGCACGGTGACGAGCTTGCGCTCGGCCCCCGCGGGGGCGGTGCCGGGTGCGGCGGGATCACCCATGACGGCTCCTCGGTCGCCGGACGCGGCCGGCGGACGCGGTCCGGGGCGTCACGACCGGCCCGGATGCCCTAAGCGTAGCCGCCAGGCGCCGTGCCCGTCCCGCCCGTGCGCTCGTCACGGATGCGGGCTGCCCAACAAGCGGGTGCGCCCGGCGGTCGCCGGGCGCACCCGATGGGGTTCAGTGGTCCGTTAGCCCCACTGCCACTTCGAGACCTGCACCGCGCCGAGGGCGGCGAACACGATGAAGGCCCAGGCCGTGGCGTACGCCGCGCGCAGCGCCGGGCCCTTGACGAGCCAGTGCTTCGAGCGGAGCAGGGCGTGTTGGACGTGGCTGGTCACGGTGGCGAAGGCCATCAGCATGACCGCGAGGACGGTGGGCAGGGCCCGCGGGGGGCGGCGGGTGGGAAGCATGGGCACCTCCGGGTTGTGTCCGTGCTTGCCGTAGGCGGCACCCCTCGCACGGTGCGAGGTGGTAAGAGAGAACGTTATCTCTCAAACGACCGTCTGCCTAGTAACAATTTATTAAAAGCAAGCAGAAATGGACGAACGCCAGGAAGGCCCCGCCGCCTCGGCGGGCGGTCCGCCCCCCGTTGGGCGCCGGAGTCATATGATAGAGATCGTTCTCTCTAAGTCAAGACCCTGGTCGGGCAAGCCGCATGGCCACCGAGGACGCGACTTGCAACGGGCCGCTCCCGGATAGAAGGATGTCCCGGACCTTTGTCTCGTTCGATGCAACCGTCGGATCCACCCCGCGGACCGCGGGCTCGCAGAGCGGTGGTAATGGCTGGCAATGACCGCATACCCACGGCACTCCGGCATTCGAGCGAGGAGTGGCTCGACTGGCTCGGTGGGGAGCTCGCCCGCCGGGGAGCGACGCCGCGGTCGCGGCTGCTCATCCTGTGGGACGTGCTGGAGGAGTGGTTCGCGACCGACGACTTCCACGCCTCGGCGCTGGCTGCCGCCACCGCCGGGCTCCGGCGCGACCCTGGGGACCCCACCTTCGCCGCGGTCGCCGCGCACCGGCTGGCCGTGCGCCGGATGCTCGAGAACCTGGCCGAGGGGTCGGGCGTCGACGATCCGGTGCGGCTCACCGCCCAGCTCCAGGTCCTGGTCGAGGGGGCCATCGTCGGCGCCCTGGTCGACCGGGAGCCGGGGCTGGCCAGGCACGCGCGCGAGCTGACCGAGATCGCCCTGGACGCCGGGTCGGGCTGAGCCAGGAGCCTCGGAGGGCAGGGCTAGGAGATGGCGGCCAGGGCGGCGTACCCGAGCTGCCTGGCGCTGCGCGCCGAGCCGGGCTGGCGGTCAACGGCCGCGGCGGCCACGGCGCCGTCGACCAGCACCCGGAGCTGCGCGGCCAGGATCGCGGCGTCGTAGGCCCCGGCCGCCTTGGCCAGGTCCTCGAGCAGATGGCGCACGGCCACCCGGTGCGCGGCGATCACCTTGTGCCCGGGGTGCTCTGGCTCGCTGCGCAGCTCGGCGGCGGCGCTGACCACGAACGAGCCGCGGAAGTCGTCGCTCGCAACCCACTCCTCGAGCGCGTCCCACAGGGCCGCGAAGCGGGCCTCGGGGTCGTCCCCGGACCGGTCGAGCTTGTCGGCCAGCCAGTGCAGCCACTGCGTGCTCCACTGCTCCAGGGTCGCGGCGACCAGCTCGTCCTTGCTGCCGAACTGCCGGTAGAGCGTCATCGGGGCGACCTCCGCCTCGGCGATGATGCGGTTGACGCCGACGGCGAGGATCCCCTCCTGGGCAAACAGCGTGGTTGCTGTGGAGAGGATCCGGTCACGGGGCTTTACGAGCACCATGAAGACAAGCGTACTCCTTGCTGACATGGAGAGCGAGAGAAAGTTTTCTCTCCCGTCAAGATCTACCTTGCGTCATTTGCCCTGATACGTCCGGCGACGTAGGTGAAACTACGTTCATAAACGCGCTCAGGCCACCGTGAGCAGGAGCGCCTCCGCCTCCCGGAGGTAGGCGCCCGCCTCGACCTCGCGGAAGAACTGGAGTGCCGATTCGATCCCCGCGCCGCCGTCCTGACCCCCCTCCGCCTGCCGGCGGGCGGCTTCCAGGCGGGCGTAGGCGGCGTCGGGCCGCGAGCCGATCGCCTCGTAGATCGCGGCGGCCCGGCCAGGCTCCCCGGCGACGAACGCCCGCGCCGCCTCCAGCCAGGGCGAGGGCAGGGCGCCGTCGAGCACGCTCGCCGGATGCCCCAGCGCGACCAGGTCGACCGCGAGGTCGACCCCGAGGTCGGGCTTGAGCAGCCGCTCGCCGAGGCCGGCCAGCAGCTCCTCGACGAGCGGGCGGGCCTCGCCGCCGCGCCCGGCGGCCAGCAGGGCGCGGGCGCCGAAGGCCAGCGCGGGATCCAGGTTCTGCGGGTCGCCCGACTCCCGGGCCAGCCGCAGCCCCTGCCTGGCGTCCTCGACCGCCGCGGCGACCTCCCCACGGGCGAGCAGGATCCGGCCGCGCCAGCTGCGGCACTCGCACTCCAGGTAGTGCCGCGCGCCCTCGGCCGTCTCGGCGACCAGCGCGTCCACCGCGCCGACCGCATCGTCCCAGCGCCCGGTCCAGTACTGCTCGGCCACCCGTTCGAGCGCGATCCAGCGCAGGTGGCGGACTGACCCGTAGCGCTCCGCGGCGCGCCAGGCCGCCGCCCGGGTCGCAAAGCAGCGCGGCAGGTCGCCCAGGATCGAGTACGCGAAGGCGAGGTTGCCCGACCAGGGCACCAGGTCGAACGAGGCCAGCTCCTCGCAGATCGCGACGCAGTGCTCGAGGTCGGCGATGCCGCCAGGGTCGCCGCGGGTCACCCTGGCCGCGCCGGTGGTCCCGAAGGCGACCGCCTCGACGTCCCGGAGCCCCAGCTCCCGGGCCATCGCCAGCGCCTTGTGCGCGACCTGGATGGTCTCGGCGTGCCGCTCGGCAACCATCAGGTGCATCATGCAGCCCTTCAGCACCGCCGCGGTCGACGGCGACGGCGGCAGGCCGTCCACCAGTGCCAGTGCCCGGTTCAGATGGTCGGAGCGGTCCCGCCCGCGCACGAACGCGAGCTGGCTGAGCAGCACCTCCGCCTCGGCGGCACGGCCGCGGTCGCCCGCGGCCAGCAGGCCGTCGCGGGCCGCGGCGAGCAGGCCCTCGCCACCCCCGTCGGCGTTGCAGTGCGCCGCCCCGGCCCGCAGCTCCAGCTCGGCCCGCTCCAGCTCGCCCGCCGGCCGCAGCTCCAGCGCCTGGGCGTAGTAGCGGGCCGCCTTGGCGTGGACGCCGAGGGCGGTCGCCCGGTCGCCCGCGTCGCGCAGGGCCAGGCGGGCCCGCTCGGCCAGCTCCCCGTCGCCCCGGCCGGCGGCCCTGGCGAAGCCGAGCGCCTGGAGGTAGTGGTGGGCGAGCAGCTCGGCCAGGCCGGCGGTGCGGTGCTCGGCCCCTCCCTCGACGCGGTCGGCGGCCAGCGACTCGAGCCAGACGGCGGCGCGGCGGTGCCGGTCGGCCCGCTCGGCCCGGGGGATCTGGCCGTAGGCCACCTCGCGGACGAGCACGTGGCGGAAGCCGTACTCCCGCTCGCCGGCCACCGAGGACCGACCCGCCCGGTACAGGAACTCCCGTTCCTCGAGGCGCTCGAGGCAGGCCTCGAGCTTGCCGCGGTCGTGGTAGCCCACCGCGGCCAGGGCCCCGACCCAGCTGGAACGACCGAGCACGGCCGCGTCCTGCAGGACGGCCTTGTCCTCGCCAGCGAGGGTGTCCAGGCGGGCGGCGACGATGGCGTGGACGGTCTCGGGCAGTGGCAGCTCCGCCCGGCCCGCGGCCTCCCGGCGCGCGGGCGGCGCGGTGTCTGCTGCCGTGGCGGGCGCGGCCTCCACGCTGCCGCGGTCGCGCAGCATGCGCACGTACTCCTCGGCGAACAACGGGTTGCCACCCACCCTGGCAAGCAGGTCCGGCCCGACCGAGCCGGGGAGGCGGTGGTGGGCGAGCAGCGCGCCGAGCAGGTGGGTGGTGTCGGCCATCGACAGCGGCTCGAGGTCGACCGTGACGGCGGCCGGGTGGTCGCCCCAGGCGGGCCGTTGCTCCAGCAGCTCCGGGCGGGTGGTGGCCAGCACCAGCAGCGGGGCCGAGTGGGCCGGGTCCAGCGGGTCGAGCAGGCGCTCGAGGAAGTCGAGCAGGGCGTCGTCGGCCCAGTGCAGGTCCTCGACGACCAGGACGAGCGGCCGGCGGATGGCCAGGCCCTCGAGGAACCTGCGCCACGCGGCGAACGCCTCCTCCTGGCGGCCTGCCTGCAGCGGTTGCTCGCTGCCGGCCCCGACGAGCAGGCGCAGGTGCCCGGTCACCCAGTCGGCGGCTGACGGGTCGTCGGTCAGGGCGTGGCCCACGGCCTGGGCGAGCTTGCGCTCGACCCGCTCGCCGGTGTCGGTCTCGAGGATGCCCGCCTCCGCCTTGACGATCTCGCCGAGCGCCGCGAGGGAAACCTCCTCCCCATAGGGCTGGGAACGGCCCTGCCGCCAGCCGATGAGGTCGCGGTCGACCTCGAGCGCGCGGCCCAGCTCGGCCACCAGCCGGCTCTTGCCGATCCCGGGCGCGCCGACCAGGGTCACCAGCTGCGGGCTGCAGGTCGCCCGGGCGCGCTCGAACGACCGCAGCAGCGTGCGCAGCTCGCCGTTGCGGCCGACCAGGGGCACGGGGGCCGCGGTCAGGGCGTCCAGCCCGGCCCGGCTGCGCGGCTCGAGCGCGCTCCAGACCGTCACCGGCCTGGCCCGCCCGCTGAGCCCGAGCAGGCTGGCCGGACCGTAGCTGATGGTCCGCCTGGTGGCCCGCTCGGTGGCCTCCGACACCAGCACCGTCCCGGCCGGCGCGGCCTGCTGCAGCCGGGCGCAGGTGGCCACCAGGTCGCCGGTGACCCTCCCGGCGCCGGGCCCGGCGGTCACCAGCGCCTCGCCGCTGGTGACCGAGATGCGCAGCTCCACGCCGAACGCGGCGGGCCGCGCGCGGTGCTCGCGGGGGCTGCGGTCCTCGCCGCCGGTGAGCGCGTCGCGGATGGCCAGCGCGGCCCGCACCGCCCGCTCCGGATCGTCCTCCCTGGTGTGGGGGACGCCGAACACCGCCATGGTGGTGCCCCCGATGGTGTGCTCGACCGTGCCGCCGAAGCTCGCCACCTCGGCCTGGACCCGTTCCAGGTGGCGCTCCAGCATGCTGGACACGTCCTCCGGGTCGCGCTCGCCCGCCTCGCCGACCGGCTCGTCGACGTCGGCGAACAGCACGGTGACCAGCTTGCGCTCGGTCGCGCCCGTGGCCTCGGCCCGGGCCTGGCCGTCCGCGGCCTGCCGGTCGTCGTCCTCGCGGGCGGCGTCGGCCGCACGGGTCGGGACGAGCAGGTCGAGCGCGGGGTCCTGGGCCAGGATCGCCTGTTCGAGGCGTTGCAGGCCCACGCTCGGCTCGATGCCGAGCTCCCCGACCAGGGTGCGTCTGGCGTTGCGGTAGGCCGCCAGGGCGTCGGCCTGCCTGCCCGCGCGGTACAGGGCGAGCATGAGCTGGCCGTGGAGCTGCTCGCGGAGGGGGTGCTGGCGGATGAGCGCCTCCAGCTCGCTGGCGAGCTCGTGATGGCGGCCGAGGGCCAGGTCGGCCTCGATCCTGGTCTCGACCGCGGCCACCCGCAGCTCGTCCACCCCGACCAGCTCCGGCCAGGCGGCGTCGGCGGCCGCGGTGACGTCGGCCAGCACCGGGCCGCGCCACAGCGAGAGCGCCCTCGTGAGCACGCTGGCGGCCTTGGCCGCGTCGCCCTCGGCGAGCGCCCGGCGGCCCTGGCCGACCAGCCGCTGGAAGCGGTGCAGGTCGAGCTGCTCGGGGTCGACCTCGAGCAGGTAGCCGGGGTCGCGGGTGACCAGCATGCGTGGCAGGGGGGCGCTGCCCGGCTCGATCGCCTTGCGGAGCGCGGCCACGTGGTTCTGCAGCGACTGCCTGACGGTCGGCGGCGGCTCCTCGCCCCAGACCGTGTCGATCAGCTCGTCGGTGGACACCACCTGGTTGGGGTGGAGCAGCAGCTTGGCCAGGAGCATGCGGTGCTTGATGCTGCCAAGCCGCAGCGTCCGCTGGCGGCGGCGCGCCTCGAGCGGGCCGAGGAGCAGGAAGTCCACCCCTGCGGTCACCCGCTGGCCTCCCCGTCGGAGGTGGTGCGGGCCCACGCGAGGCGGTCCTGCCGCCATCTGGCGGCGGTTCGGCCTGCGGCCACGGGTTGGGCCATACCTGCTGTGCTCCCGTGGGGGCGGGGGTCGCCGGGTGCCGTGCCTGCCCGGTACGTCCACCGCACCGACCATCGACTACGTGGCTTGCCTGGGTGCTTCCTGCCGAGCTTGCCTGCTTGCTCTGGGAGGGAGTCTATGCGTGTTTCGACGGGGAGTGTAGAGCCCAGGGCGGGTGGAGGTGGCGCGGCCAGGGCCGCGCCACTGGAAAAGACCCCTACGGGCACCGGGAGGGACCCTCCCGGGGGCGCCGCCCGCGCCCCCGCGAGGTCCTTCGCGGCTGGTGGGCGGCCTGGTCGTAGGCGTCCCCGTAGAGCGTCCTTGGGTGCCAGCCGAGCACCTCGTCGCAGAACCGCTCCAGCGTGACCAGGCTCATCGTCCCGGCGACCTGCGCGTTGCCGTAGGCGCCGAAGAGCTCCGGCCCGAGCAGCTCGCGCAGGGACAGCCGGCGGTGGTGGGCGAGCCGCACCACCTCGGCCAGGACCGGGCGGGCTGGCAGCCGGTTGCGGTCGGCGCCCTGGGGCGGCGTGGCGGCGGGCCGCTCGCGGCGCCGGTGGCAGGCGCCGCTGTCGGTGCACCTCGGCCCGTCGAAGCCGCGGCTGCCCTGCCGGCCGCACCACTCGCAGGTGCGCGAGAGCACGGCGGTGTCAGCCATGGCGCACCCGCTCCCCGGCTGGCAGCGCCGACCCGACCCGCTCGGCCAGCGCGAGCGTCCTGCGGGTCTGCACCGGTTCCTCGACCGCCAGGCGGGAGGCCTCGGCCGCCACCATCAGGCCCTCCTCGACCTGCTCCCGGTCCAGCAGCCCGCCGGCCACCAGGCTGTACAGTCGCAGGCCGGCCCGGTACAGCGTGCAGTTGCGCTCCCCCTTGGGGGCGCTGGCCACCTCGGCGAGCCAGCGCTCCAGCACGTCCTGGCCGTAGGGGCTGGCGGGCCGGCCGGGACGCGCCTGGTGGACCGAGGTGGCCGCCGGCCGCAGCCGGTCGCGCAGCGGCAGCGGCGCCTCGGGCAGCGGCGTGGCCAGGTCGCGCACCCAGGTGTAGACCGCGCCGCTGGCGTGCCGGCTCGGCGGCGCGACCACGTAGCCGCCCCGTCCCCGCCAGGCCATCCGGCCGAGCCCGCGGGGGTGCAGGTTGCCGAGCCCGGTGGGGGCCAGGTAGAAGTGCCAGCCGTCGCCGCCGGTGCGGGCCAGCGGGCCGCGGCCCTTGGCCACGTAGGCCACGGTGAACCAGCGCAGCGAGTTGGCGGCCTGGGAGCTGTCGACGTCGAGCACGTCGAACGCGACGCCGGTGGCGACCCCGACGTTGGCGAGCGGGAAGCGACGCCACCACCAGGCGAGCCGGTCCGGGTCGGTGGTCGCTGCCTCGAGGCCGCGCTCGGCCAGCGGATGCTTGCCGACCGATCGGCAGGCATCGTTCTCACAGGAACACGCGACCGCCGCCTGCGCTCCCGAGGCGACCGGAGCGCGGACCACGGGGTGGTGCAGTGGCAGGACCGGGATGCCACGCTCGGCGTAGGCGAGGGCTGCGCGGAGGTGCTCCTCCTCCTGATCCAGCACGCGAGCCATGGGCGCTCCTCCTTCCCGCACGCGAGGCGGAGCACCACCGTGCACGACGGCGCCAACGAGTCGCTCACGAGATCCGGCCCGGCCCGCGTTGACACCGGTCCTGGCCGTACCTACCCTGGTGACTCGGAATCTGGCCGGCCCACGACCGCGAGGCACGACCGCGAGGGAGGACCGCCGTGACCGCGTTGGAGCCCGTTGCCGGCACGCTGCTCGGGCTCGGCTTCTCGCAGTACGAGGCCCGCACCTACGTCGGCCTGTCCGCCGCCGAGCCGAGGACCGGCTACGCGGTGGCCAAGGCGACCGGGGTGCCCCAGCCGAAGGTGTACGAGACCTTGCGGCGGCTGGTGGAGCGGGGCGCCGCCATGCGACTGGCGGGGGAGCCGGCCCGCTTCCTGGCCGTGCCGCCCGAGCGCCTGCTCGGCCAGGTCGAGGACGCCTTCCGTGAACGGCTGGACACCGCCAGGTCGGCCCTTGCCCGGCTCGGCCAGGGGACCGGGCCCGAGCGCCCCGAGGTGGTATGGAAGCTCGACACCTGGGACGCCGTGCGGCGCCGCGCCGAGGCGCTGCTCGGCGCGGCCGAGCGCCTGGTCTACCTCGCCGGCCGGGAGGCGGAGCTGCGGGCGTTGGCGGCGGCGGCCACCGCCGCGGGCACCCGCGGCGTCGAGCTGGTCGTGGTCCACGTCGGCCCGCAGCCCTTCCCGGTGCCAGGCGGGCGCGCCTACCAGCACGCCAGCAGCGACAGCGGGCTGTCCCGCCGCCAGCGCGCCCGCCACCTCGCGCTGGCGGCCGACGCCGCCGCGGCCCTGTGGGCGGTCGCCCCCGACGGGCGCGACTGGCGCGGCCTGTGGTCCGACGACCACCTGCTCTGCACGCTCGTCACGGGGTACGTACGCCACGACCTGCAGGTCCAGCAGATCCACGCCGACTTCCCCGACCTGCTGGACGAGGCCTACGGCCTCGGCCTGGAGCGGCTGGCCCGCCAGGCCCCGGCCCGCTCCAAGGAGCCCGGTGGGTACCTCCCCGAGTAGGTACCTCGAGGGGCGCCCACGACGGGTCGAGGCCGTCGCTCAGCGGAGCCGGCGGCGCCAGCGGGCCACGAACCCGGCCAGCAGGACCACGGCCGGCATGGCCACGGCCAGCGGGAGGATGCCGCCGGCGTTGACCGTCCGCCGCTCGGTGGCGGCGAGCCGGAGCGCGCCACTCGCGGTGATGGCGCCGGTCCCCTGCTGCTCGCTCACCGCGACGTAGAGAACGAAGCGCCCGCTGTTCACCGCTTGGACGTTCCACGTCAGCCGGGCCGACTCGTGGGCGGGGATGGCGTCGAGGTACTTGGTGCGGCTGGTGGACCAGTCCTCCGGGTCGACGTAGACGTCGGGGTCGAGGCTGAGCACGTTGAGGTGGGCGACCACGCCGGTCATCGGCTGGTCGCCGTCGTTGCGGAGCGTCGAGGTGAAGCTGAAGCGCTGGCCGATGCGGACCGAGAGGGCCGTCTGGTCCAGGGCGACCGACGCGGCCGCCGAGACCGCCGCCGGCGGCGCGCCGGCCGGGCGCGGCGGGGGAGCGGCAGCGACCGCGGGGGAGGCCGAGGCGAGCAGCAGGAGCGCTGCGAGGGCCGCTCTTCTGACCGCTCTCATGACCGCTCCCCGGAGCGGAGGGTGAGCTGGCCGCCGACGGCCAGGGCCACGGCAACCGCGGCGACCGCTGCCACCACGGGGCCGACCAGCCAACCGGCATCCTGCCCGGGGGTGTGGGCGTTCACGATCAGCCTGCCGAGATAGCGCAGGCCGGCGGCGATCGGGTCGGCACGGATGAGCAGGTCGCCGATCCAGCTGGTCTGCACCGCGGTCGGCATCTGCGTCGGCGCGTACAGCGCCAGCAGGGCGAACAGGCTCACCGACAAGCTGAGCCGGTTGGAGCGGACCAGGGTGCTGACGATGAGCCCGTAGGCGGCCAGGAACAGCGCCAGCAGGCTGCCCACGACCAGGCCGCTGACCACCGCCACCCGCACCGCTCCGACGCCACGGCCGAGGTACCAGATGTAGGGGATGGAGACGGCCCAGGCCGCGACCCACAGCGACATGGCGGCGACCCCCTTGCCGACGATCAGCGCACGGCGTGGCACGGGGGTCAGCAGCAGGCTCTCGAGCGTGCCGCGCTCACGCTCGCCGCTGACCGCGTCGGCCGCGCCGAGCAGGACGAGCAGCACACCCACGGCGACCGCGATCTGCAGCGTCAGGCTGACGGCCTCGCGCTGCTCCAGGAAGTTGAGCGCCTGGTTGGCGGCGACCAGGTAGGAGGTGACGCTGAGCAGCACCGTGTAGGCGAACAGCAGGGCCAGCCCTCGCCCGGCGAGCCAGAGGTCGCGCAGCTCCTGCTCGGTCACGACCAGCCAGGCCCGCCTGCCGGCAGCGGCCGCTGCCGGCCGGACCTCGACCGCGGCCATCACACGTCCCCCGTGACGGCGAGGAAGGCGTCGCTGAGGCGGCCGCCCTCGAGGGTGAAGCCGAGCACGGGCACGCCGGCGTCGAGCAGGCGCCCGAGGACCATGGTGGCGGCGGTCTCCGGTGCCATGCCGGCGGGGATGCGCAGCTCCACCTCGTCGCGGTGGTCGCCGCCGCCGGCGACCGCATCCACCTTCCCGGCGGCGAGGACCTCGAGGGCGCGGTCGCGCAGCTCGGCCGGGACCTCCACGACGCCGCGCCGGGGCGTGGCGGCGCGGCGCGAGACCTCCACCACCGTGCCCTGCTCGACGACGCGGCCGCGGTTCAAGATGAGCACCCGGTCGCAGTCCCGCTCCACCCCGGCCAGCACGTGGGTGCTCAGCACGACGGTGACGCCGTGCTGGTGGGCGACCCGTGTCACCAGCTCGAGCACCTGGAGCTGGCCGGCCGGGTCCAGGCCCAGCGTCGGCTCGTCGAGGAAGACCACCTGGGGGTCGTTGACCAGCGCCCGGGCGATCCCGAGACGCTGCCGCATGCCCCGGCTGTAGCCCGAGACGAGTGACCCGCCCCGCTCGGCCAGGCCGACCTCGGCGAGCAGCCTGCGCGCGGTCGTGCGGGCGGCGCCACGCGGGAGGCCGAACAGCTCGGCGTGGAAGGTCAGCCATTCCTCCCCGGTCTGCCCCGACGGGTAGCCGGCGCTCTCGGGAAGCACGCCGACCCGCCGGCGGATCTCCAACGGGCGGCTGTGCGGCACCCCCGCCACCGTGAACCAGCCGGCGTCGGGCCGCAGGATGGTCGACAGCATCCGGATCACCGTGGTCTTGCCGGCCCCGTTGGGGCCGAGGAAGCCCAGGATCGTTCCGGTCTCGACCTCGAGGTCGAGCGACGCGACCGCCAGGACCCCGCCGTACGACTTCTGGAGGCCGCCCGCCTCCAGCGCCAGCGCACCGGCCATCGTCAGCGACCCCGGACCAGCACGAGCGGTCCTGGCGTGCCCAACATTTGCCCTCCTCGTGATCGCGAAGCCCCCCGGGACCTCGCTGGCCTGCCGCGCTGCGCGGCTGCCGCCCATCCCTGGTCTCGACGCTACCGCCGCGATCCTTAACGCCGGCTGAACCGTAGCGCCAACGCCGCTGAAACCGCCGCGCCGGCGGTCAGGCGCTGCCGTGGCTGCTGCGGCGGCGCTGCACGACGTCGGCGATGGCCATCACGTCGTCGTCCGGGCGGGGTGCCCGGCCCGGACGGCTGTCGCGGCGCTGCCCGCCCCCGCGCCGGTCTTGCAGCAGGTCGGCGATTGCCATCACGTCGTCCTGGGCGGGTGCTGGCCCGTCAGGCCTGGCGCCGGCCGAGCCGGTGGGGGCGGAAGGCCGGGCGGGGGCCGGAGGTCCAGGCCGGGCGGTCTCCCGCCTGCCGGGACCGGCCGCCATCCGGTCGGCGATGGCGTCCAGGATCGGGCTGACGAACCAAGCCCGCACGCCGGCGGCGCCGGTGCGGGCGCCGTCCGGGCTGACGTAGGAGCGCACAAAGCCACGTACCCGCCGCTCCTCGTGGCCGCGCCCGACGAGCGCCATCACCAGCGCCTCGACGAGCGGGTCCTCGAAGCGTCCGGGCCCGCCGCCCGCGCCCGGGCCACGCTCTCGCGGGCGCGGGTCGCGGGCGCCCGTCGGGCGCTGCCCTGGTGCCGCCGGGCGCGGGTCGCGGGGGTCGGCGGGGCGCTGCCCCGGGGCTGCCGGGCGCGGGTCGCGGGCGGCCAGCCGGGCGGCGCGCTCGAGCTCGGCGTGCCTGCGGACCCAGAACTGCACCGGCGCCGTGTAGGGATCGAGCTCGCGCGCCTCCTGGACGTGG
>Ga0184632_10000687_pt1 | contig 13550 bp, 11 predicted proteins | sample PLM31_50_b1_FD_133153 | JGI IMG/M metagenome (GOLD analysis project Ga0184632, IMG submission 133153) | Groundwater sediment microbial communities from an aquifer in East River, Colorado, USA - PLM3-1_50_b1 | ecosystem: Environmental > Terrestrial > Soil > Riparian zone | place: USA: East... | reverse complement strand
GTTCATGGCGTCGAGAGCGGCGACCTTGTACGACTCGGCGAGTGTCGGGTAGTTGAACACCGTATCGACGAGGAAGTCGACCGTGCCGTCGCAGCCCATCACCGCTTGTCCAATGTGGACCAGCTCGGTTGCTCCGGTGCCGAAGACGTGTACGCCGAGCAGCCGACGGTCCTCGGGAGACACGAGCAGCTTCAGCATGCCGTACGAGTCGCCGATGATCTGCCCCCGAGCGAGCTCGCGGTAACGGGCAATCCCCACCTCAAAGGGGATCCGTAGCTGGGTGAGCTCGTCCTCGGTGCGCCCGACGAAGCTTATCTCCGGGATCGTGTAGATCCCGATCGGCTGCAGTTGGTGCATCGCGTGTGCAGGCTCGTCGCATGCATGATGGGCGGCCAACCTGCCCTGCTCCATCGACGTCGAGGCAAGAGCGGGAAAGCCTATGATGTCGCCGACCGCGTAGATGTGTGGCACGGCGGTGCGGAAGTTCTCGTCGACCCGGATCCGGCCGCGCTCGTCAGCCTCGAGGCCGGCCTTGTCCAGATCCAGTTCGTCGGCCATGCCCTGCCGTCCGGCCGAGTACATCACCGTGTCGGCCGCGATTCTCTTGCCGCTGTCGAGGACTGCGATGGCACCGCTGGCGTGACGCTCCACCGAGGCCACCTCCTCGCCGAACCGGAAGGTGGCGGCTAGATCCCTCAGGTGGTACTTCAGGGCCTCGATAACTTCAAGATCACAGAACTCGAGCATCCGGTCGCGCCGTTCGACCACGGTCACCTTCGTGCCCAGTGCCGCGAACATCGACGCGTACTCGATCCCGATCACGCCTGCACCGACGACCACCATCGACCGCGGGACGCGCTCAAGATTGATGATGCCGTCGGAGTCGACGATCGTACGGTCGTCGAAGTCGACACTGTCCGGCCGCGCCGGCCGGGTGCCGGCCGCGATGACGATCTTCTCCGCGGTGACCGTCGACTCCCGGCCCGCGTCGTCGGCGATCAGGAACGTGTGCGGGTCGCGGAAGCGTGCGGTGCCGGTAAGCAGACGGATCCTGTTGCGGGATAGCTGGTTGCGGATGACGTCGACCTCGCGGCCGATGACGTGCTGGGTGCGCGCGGCCAGATCGGCGACGGTGATGTCGTCCTTGAGCCGGTAACTCTGGCCGTACATCTCCCGTTGGCTCATCCCGGTGAGGTACAGCACGGCCTCGCGCAGCGTCTTGGAGGGGATGGTGCCGGTGTTGATGCAGACCCCGCCGATCATGTGTCGGCGCTCGACCACTGCTACTTCGCGGCCGAGCTTCGACGAGGCGATCGCAGCCTTCTGCCCGCCGGGACCCGATCCGAGTACGAGCACATCGAAGTCGTACATGTCAGCGGCTCCGTCCTGGCGATGCCACGGAAACGCGTTGCCGCCGCGGCATCGGACTCCATTGAACGCCGCTGGGCGCCTCGCCGTCGAGCAATTCTACGGCTCGACGGCTGGTGTTCCCCGCTTTCCAACCGCGCGATGGCTGGCTTTGCCATGCCGACGGTCCGCGCGAGATCTCGCTGGCTCAGGCCGTGAATGGTCCGGTACTGGATGATGAGAATGGCGATATCGCGGGCGATCGCGTTGCGATCCCACTCGTCGCGGAACTCCTCGTCCTGACGCTGGGCGTCGATAACCTCGTGGTCCCAGCGGACAACGTCGAGCTCTCATCGGATGCGGTCTTCGGTTCGTAGCAAATGCGATCAAGCAATGAGGCGATCGGCCGGCCACAATAAGTCCATGGCCGAGCCAGTCGACACCTTTGCCGCCTTTGTGGAGGTCCTCTCCGCGGCGCTGGACGATCACGGGGCCACCGGCGAGGACTTGGCTCGCCGGGTGCACATGTCCCGCTTCCACTTCGACCGGGTCATCGCTGCCACGGCCGGTGAGCCACCGGCGAGGTTTCGGCGCCGGGTCCTACTCGAGCGGGCGGCGTACCGACTGGTGACGAGTCAGAGCACGATTCTCGATGTCGCGGTCGAGGCGGGGTACTCCTCGCACGAGGCCTTCACCCGCGCCTTCAGCCGGGCGTACGGCGTGGCTCCGACCCAGTGGCGGCGCCAGCCGAGCCGTTTGCAGATCGAGGCGCCGAGCGACGTCCATTTCCACCCGCCCGGCAGTCTGCTCCTGCCGGCCCGAATGAAGGTGACCTCGATGGATCTCTTGCTCAAGATGGTCGATCACCACGTGTGGCTGGTTGACCAGATGCTGGCTCGCGCCGCGACACTCAGCGACGAGCAGCTCGACACGCGTATCGAGCTGTCGGTCGAGGGCGTCGATGAGAACCCCACACTACGATCGCTGCTCTCGCGGCTTGTCGGCCAGTTGGACATGTGGAGTTCCGCGATCGCGGGCCGCGACTACGACTTCGCAGTGGAGCGCGGCGAGAGTGTGGCGCACATGCGGACCCGTCTGTCGGAGGTAGGACCGACGTTTGTCGCGCAGGTAACCGACATCTGCGAGCACGGGCGCGTCGAGGAGGCGATCATTTGTCCTGGCGAGCCCGTCGAGGTATACACATTCGGCGGCATGATCGCGCATGTGCTGACCTTCGCTGCGCATCGTCGCACCTTGGTCGCCGGCGCGCTGCACGACTTTGGATTCGACGATCTTGATGGCGGAGATCCGATTCGCTGGGTCGCTCAACACGCCTGACGAAGCGAAGGAAGGACATGGTGCTGGACGAGGGAATCAACCGCCGTCGTCCGACAACAGAGCCGGGTTGACCTTGCGGAGCGCCACCTCGGTGGGCCGCCGCTCCCTCCGGTGGCGTGCGTGGCTTGACCACTCGGTGAGTGCCAGTAGCCCGAGCGGGCCGCCGACGAGGATCACGGCGCCACGCCACCCGGTCAGAGCCGACACGACGTGCCCGAGGCCGGGCACGCCCCAGCGACGCATTGGCTCTCCTCTGGGCTCCTGGAAGTCGCGCCTAGCCAGCCGGGACCGGGACTGATGAGGGGCTCCAGTCCGTTGAACTGGCCAGGCTTCGCGCCTGGGCCATCGCGCTCGCGAACGCTGCCTCGCGCAGGGAACTGATGTCGGTGGGCTGCAGGCTGATGAACTGCAGGTCGGTAATGCCGATGAAGCCGAAGATCGACCTCAGGTACGGCTCATGGAAGTCGAAGGCATGCATCGGGCTGCTCGGCGAATAGTCTCCGCCGCGGGCGGTGACGCAGACCATTTTCTTGCCAAGGACCATGGGGACCGGCATGCCCATGTCGTTGAACCCGAAGACGTAGCCCGGCTGAACGATGCAGTCGATGTAGTACTTGAGTGCGTACGGGATACCGAAATTCCACATGGGTGCGGAGATCACGTATGCGTCGGCGGACAGGAAATGCTTGATGAGCACCTCGATCTGGCGCCAGGAGTCCTCGTGATTCTTGTCGATCGGCTGGCCGACCATGAGCGTGTACTTTGCCTCAATATTGTCGCCGGCGAGCGCCGGCAGGTCGAAGTTGTACAGATCGACGACCTCGATCTCTACGTCCTGGCGGAGCGAAGACAGGCTATTGAGAAAGGCCTCGGAAACTTGAAGCGTGTTCGATTTCTCGCGACGTGGTGTGGCGATGATGTGGAGGACCTTCATATGAGTCCTTACTCGCGCGGACGATGATGGGGCTGGGTGTGTCCCGACGATTGGCGTGCTTCGGGTAGTTTCAGGAGCCCTCTTGCACCTGGAATACCTCCCCGGCAACGAGGCCGTGGGCCTCGCGGTGCACGGTCGCGGCCGCGTCAGCGGATGGTGCTTCGACGAGGCAGAACACCTTGCCCTGTTGCTCGTCGACCCAATACCGCAGGTAGCTGACGTCGTACTTACCCTGCGTCTGCAGGTCAGCCATGTGCGCCTTGGCGACATCGCCGGCGGCTACGCCGCCGTTAATGGTGTGGACGTCCATGTACAGAGGCATGGTGCCCTCCTCGATCGCTGGGATGTGTCCAGACGACCGTACGGCGGCTTGTTCGTGGTCGAATCGGGAGCGACACCCCAGTTTTCTGTGCTGTGTTCCCTATATTTCTGCCGCGCCGACCAGCCCGAGTCGAACGGCTTCTGATGCGGCCACGTCCCGGGTTGGGACGCCGAGTTTCGAGAGCACGGCGGAGACGTGATGATCGACCGTTTTCGCGGCGATGAACAGCCGTCTGGCGATCTCGGCATTGGTGTGCCCGCCGCAGATCAGGTCCAGAACCTCCCGCTCGCGTTGAGTGAGCCTGAGTGGATGTGTACGGGTAGCGGATCGGGGCCCGGTGGGAATTGACCGGATGCCGAGCGCGCGCATTTGTTCCCGGGTGATCTTAGTAGCGGCTTTGGCGCCCAGGTCGGAGAAGATGCTCAGGGCTTGGCGTAACGCCGCATCCTGGGTCGCGTCGAGCAAAGCCATCGCGGCGTCGTAAGGGCAGCCCAGGTCGGTCCAGATCTGTGCGGCGGTTTCCCAGTCGCCCTCGATCTGTAGCCGGTAAGGCTCCGCGAGCTCACCTCTGGGTGATCGCGTGGAGTTGGTGCGGCGCAACCAGACACCGATCGCGCCGCGATCCCAGGGGTCACACCTGTCGGATACGTCATCCGCCAGTTCAATCTCAATCCTGGCGGAGTCGGACTTGCCTTCGAGCCAGTACGCCTCGGCGCGAGCTAACCGAACAAGGACGATCCACACCGGTTCGCCGGTCCCTTCAGCGGACGTCATTGCCTCGTCGAGACATTCCCACGCCCCGGCCTCGGCGCGGCGCGCCCGGATCGTACCCAGGCTCACTAGCGGATTCATCCGGTTGATGGGTGAGGCGACCAACTTGAGCAGCTCCACACTCAGCGACACCGACTCGTCCCATTGGCCTGTCTTCTCCCTGGCGCTGGCCCGCCCGCCTAGTAGACATGTGGCGTAGGTGCTCATGTCCTGTTCGTCGGCGTAGGCGAGCCCGTCCACGAAGTACCGTTCTGCCTCGGCGAATCGCCGCTGGGCGCAGTACGTGCTGGTAAGGTTCGCGAAGGCTCGGCCCACCTGCTCAGCAAGACGTCCGGAGATCGCGATCTCCAAAGCTCTGCCGAGCTGGCTGGTCCACTCTCGGCCGGAGTTGGCGGCGGCGCAGGCCTCGGTGTTGAGCGCGTCAGCGAGCACCTCACCCACGCCCAACGGCTCGGCGATCGCCTGCGCCCTGCGGGCCAGCTCGATCGCCGCATCGTTGTCGCCGTGCATCATCCGTTGGCCGGCCAGATGGGAGTAGGCCCAGGCCAGCTCGGTGCTCGGGCCGAGCGGCTCGAGGGTCGCCAGAGCTGCCTGAGCCGCGTCGACCGATTCGCGGCCGCGGCACAGGCGCCACATGGTGCGCGAGAGTCGCCGCAGCGTGTCGCCCTCACGCACCCGGTCACCCGCCTTACGCCACAACGCGAGGGCACGCCTCTGGGTGTCCGCGGCGTCCTCCCAGTGGTCGATCAACGACAGCTCGTGGGCGAGCCCGTCGTACAGCCCGGCAACCATTGCCGAATCTGCCTCCGCTGCGAAGCGCAGAGCCCGCTGGAATTGTGCCGCCGCTTCTCGATGCGACGCCAGCTCAGCTGCCCGGCGTGCGGCCCGATGTGCATAGTGGAGTACCGCCGGTGCGTCCGCAGTTGCCTCGGCATGAAAGGCCATCCGCGCATCGTCATCGCATCCGATGGAGCGCAGGGCTTCGAGGATTCGGGCGTGGTCGGGGCCCTTGCGATGCGCCGCGATCGCCTGTTCCACCGCTAACCGGGCGATCTCGTGACGGAACTTTAGCCACGAGCCGTCGCCGGCAAGGAGCCCGGATGCGAGGAGCTCATCGACGTTCGATGGCGTACATGTCGTGACCGTTGCCAGCAGTTGCAGCTCGATGCGAGTGCCGATCAGCGCCGCGACGTCCAACAGATCGCGCGACTCGCTGCCCAGACGCGCCGCCCGCGCCAGAACCGCGTCGCGTGCCGACGGTGGGACCGCGCCGATTCCGGCCTGCACCACCTCGGTGACGAAGAACGGATTTCCGCTGGTCAGCCGGTATAGCTCGGCCGCCTCGAGCCCGCTTCCATTGGCCAGGATTCGAACCGCGTCGGCAGACAGTGGCGCCAACCCGATCCGCCTGGTCGACCGTTGCGTGGCAAGCTCACCAAGCGCAACCCGAAGCGGGTCACTGGCCGTCAACCCGTCGTCGCGGTAGGTGGCAACGAGCAAAACCGCTGCATTTCGGAGTCGTCGACCAAGGAACCGCAGCAAGTCGACGGTCGCTTCATCGGCCCAGTGGACGTCCTCTATGACAACGACATTCAGCGTCCCCGGTTCGTTGACCTGACGCAGCAGAGCGCTGAACAACTCGTCGCGGGCGGCATGTGCGAGGCTCAGGTCGAGCAGCTCGCCGCCGAGCTGACCGGCGAGGTCGAACAACGGCCCGAGCGGGCGAGGGGTGAAGAGGCCATCGCAGGCTCCCCACGACCAGCGGGCATCCGGCACGTCGCCTTGAAACCGGTCTACCAACGCCGACTTACCGACGCCAGCCTCACCAGCGACCAAAACCAGCCGCCCCTCACCTCGCCGCGCCTCCCGGGCATAGTCGGCGAGCGACGCCAGTGCAGATTCCCGTTCCAGCAGCGGCATGGCTAAAGTCTCCGCCGCATCAACTGCCAGCGCCATGGTCAACTAGGCAGCGAGTGTCGACGTTCGTTTACCTTCTCGGCAGGCCCTGTCAACGGCATGGCCTCATCCTCGGGAAACTGGTCCGGTCCGTCACGCAACCCTTCCAGATCTCCCGTTCGTATGTTGCATCCGGGGAGACGAGGCCGCCGGCGAACGAAATGCCGACGTGCACAGCCGCCGGCAGTCCAACGTAAGCGCTCACCGCCAACTTTGGTTACGTTCTCGGCCATCTCAGCGGTGATGACCGTTGCAATTCCAAACTTATACGGCAGACTGGATGAACACGACCTTGCCGGACAGTCTGCCTGTTAGTACCACAAGCACCAGGCGGTGGAGGATGCTCACGGAGTTCTATGTCGCTTTCACGACGGTGTGCTTCACGCTGCTCGGCCTCTGGATCATCGTCGTTCAGACCCGGCATGCCGACTGGCGGCGACAATCGGTCTATCGGCGTCGGGCCTACGGTGTCGCGTTGCATTTCTCGGTGCCCGGCCTGATGGGCCTGCTCTCACTCATCGATCCAGCCAGCACGCAACTTTGGCGGATCTCGTTCGCGATCGCCGCCGGCGCGGGTGCAGTAGTCCTCGTCCTCGTTCGCGGTCCGGCACCTGGGTGGCTCGGCATGGCGAGCTACATCGCGGCCGTCCTCCTGTACATCCTGATCGCGATCGTCGCGATCGCGCCGAGCATTGTTGCCGACCTCGGTATGTCGACTCGGCCCGTGCGTGTCGAGGCGGTCCTGCTCACGGGTCTGATGTTCCTCGGCGTGAACGTCGCCTGGCTTCTGTTCTTCGACGAGACTGCGTCGTCCGCCCCCGCTTCGGACAGATAGGCCTTACGTACCTAGGGTTGGAGGTGCTGGTGGGAGTGGGAGTGGTGGGCACGGCTGGGTTCGAACCAGCGACCCCTCGCTTGTAAGGCGAGTGCTCTTCCGCTGAGCTACGCGCCCGGCATCCGTCTCGGCAGGTGAGGCCGCCGCGATGGACGTCGCGGCGGCCAGATTACCCCACCCGGGGCGGGATCCGCCCACGGCGGGCAGAGCATCGGACACCTAACCGTGCTGAGGCGCCCTGAATGCGCGGCTCAGCGACCAATGCCCTGCCCGACGGGGACAACGCACGGAGATCTCAGCAAAGGATCATGGGAGCAGCGCGGCGAGGGCCTTCCGCCAGGCGTCCTGATCGCGCGCCTGGCCCGGCGGGTACTCCTCGGCGAAGCGAACCATGCCCGCCTCATCGATGATGAATGTGCCCCGGTTTGCGTACCCGCGCTCGGCGTTGAAGACCCCGTATGCCTGCGCGACCGCCCCGTGCGGCCAGAAGTCCGCGAGCAAAGGGAACTGGTAGCCCTCCCGCTCTGCCCACACCTTGTGGGCCGGCGACGAGTCGACGCTAACGGTCAGCACCTGGACCGAGTCGTTCACGAAGTCGTTGAGGTTGTCCCGCACGGCGCAGAGCTCACCTCGGCAGGTGCCGGTGAAGGCGAGCGGGTAGAAGACCAGTAAGACGTTGCGCGAACCGCGGAAGTCCGACAGCCGTACCTCCTGGTTGTTCTGGTCCTTCAACACGAAGTCCGGCGCCTCAACACCCACCCCGATCGACATACGTACTCCCGCAGCGACGACGACACCACCACAGCAGAGCATGCCACCGCCGCGGAACCGACAGCGCGGCGGCGTCGTGGCGACAGCGTGTCGGGCGCGCCGCCCTTACACTCGCCGCCATGGCGATGGCCACCCCAGACACAAGCTTCCGGCTCGGCATCGATTTCGGCACGTCTCACACCACCGCCATCCTCCGGTGGCCGGACGGGCACGCACGGCCGCTGCTCTTCGACGGTTCGCCGCTACTTCCCAGCGCGGTCTACGCCGAGCCGGACGGACGTCTCCTCGTTGGCCGCGACGCCATCCACGCCGCGCGCATCGACCCGGCCCGGTTCGAGCCCACCCCGAAGCGCCGGATCGACCAGGCCACCGTGCGCCTCGGCGATCAGGACGTCAGCGTCGTCGCCATGGTCGCCGGCGTCCTCGGGCGGGTGCGCGACGAGGCGGTACGCGTCAGCGGCACCCAGCCGCACAACCTTGATCTGACGCTGACCCACCCCGCCGGTTGGGACGCCACGCGCAAGCAGATCCTGACCGACGCGTGTCGCCGGGCCGGCCTCCCCGACCCCAGGATGGTGCCCGAGCCCGTCGCCGCGGCGGGATACTTCGTCGCGGTGTTGGGCCGCACCATCCCGGCCGGGTCAGCCCTCGTCGTGTACGACTTCGGCGGCGGCACCTTCGACGCCAGCGTCGTGTCGCCCGCCCAGGCGGGGTACGAGGTGCTGGCGGTGGCCGGCCTCGACGACGTCGGCGGGGTGGACCTCGACGCCGCCCTCCTCGAGCACGTCGCCCGCGCCCACCACGCCACCGACCCGGACGCCTGGCAGCGTCTGGAGGAGCCGCAGACCCCTGCCGACCGACGACACCGCCGTCATCTCGTCGAGGATGTGCGTGCCGCCAAGGAGATGCTGTCCCGTGCGGCGTCGGCGACCGTGCCAGTGCCGCTGCTCGAGCTCGAGGCCCGGATTACCCGCGAGGAGTTCGACACGCTGGCCCGCCCCCTGCTCGACCGCACGGTCGACACCACCAACGACGTCATCCGCTCGGCCAATCTGCCAAAGGAGCGTGTCGCGGCGGTCCTTCTCGTCGGCGGCTCCAGCCGCATTCCCCTCGTGGCCGACCTCCTGCTTCGCCAGACCGGCCTGGCACCGTCCACGATCGACCAACCCGAGACCGTCGTGGCCGAAGGCAGCGTCCGCCTGGCGTCCGGCGGTACGGGTACAACTCGCGCGTCGTCGGCCGTGCCGGTCGCGCCGCCGGTCGCGCCGCCGGTCGCGCCGGTGGTGAGCCCCACAAGTCCGCCGGCCGATCCGTGGGCGAGGCATGAGCAGCCGACACCGGTCCTGCCGGCACCGACCCCCCGCGCCGCGCTCACCGTGCCGGTCATGCCGCAGACGACGGCCGTCGCGCCGCCCCAGCAGTATGGGCCGTACGAGCAGCCGGCACCGCATCGCTCGTACCAGGGCACGATCTCGCGTGGGCGTCGGCGACCGCGCTGGCTCCCGGTTGTCCTCGTCATCATGGCGGTGGCGGTCGTCGCCACAGGCACGGCATTCGGACTCCCCTACCTCCTCGGCGACGGCACCCCTGGCGCGACGACACCACCCACGGCGGGCCGGACCACGCCAGCGACACCGTACGTGCGGCAGCCCACGCCGGTCTGGCTTCCCGCTGGATGGCCGAAGGCCGTCGATGACGCGACGGACCCGGGCGGGTCCGTCGTGCCCGGTGCCGCGGCCAACGGCGGCACCTGTGAGTACGAGGGACCGGGCATCCTGCACGTGCAGCGGAACGCTTTCGACGTCTCCGGCTGCCAAACCCGCCCGTACGTCAAGGCCGTCACGGTCCGAGACGGGGCGGTCGAGGCCGAGTTCAAGGTTGTCAAGGGCTGCGGCGGCATGTGGATCCGCGTCAGCAACGTGGGCTATTTCGTCGCGGTCTGCGCCGACGGCACCGTCCGACTGCACGAACTGGCCAACGATCCCGCAGATGCGGAGTCCCTACGCGGCATGTGGCAGCCGGGCTTTGATCCGCAGAAGGTGGTCGTCGGCATCCTCGCCCAGGGAGCCACCCTGACGATCTACATCGACGGGGTCGGCCAACAAGCCTTCGTCGACGACAGCCCGATAGTGTCCGGCCGGATCGGCGTCGGCGCCTTCGCACCAAGCGACATCAACGCGGCGGACGTGACCATCAACGGGTTCCGCGCGTGGGCGGTCCCGGAGCCGGAGTAGTGGCGATCAGCGCCGCTTCTGGGCCGCCCGAGGTGCGACGAGGCGGGCGCCGGCCCAGTCCTTGCCAACGCTCACGGTCGAGGTCTGCTGTAGCCCAGCCGTCGGCGCCGACTCGGTGATCTCACTCGGTTCGACGTGCCCCTCGCGCCCCGCCTTCGGCGTGAGCAACCAGACCACGCCGTTGTCGGCCAGCGGACTCAGCGCGTCGACCAGCGTGTCGACGAGGTCACCGTCGCCGTCGCGCCACCACAGCAACACTGTGTCGACGACCTCGTCGGTGTCTTCGTCCACGAAGTCACCGACCAGGTCCATCAGCAGGTCCCGGAGATCTTCGTCCACGTCGTCGTCGTAGCCGATCTCCATGACGACCATTCCCGACTCGATCCCGAGCCGGTCCGCCAGGCTACGTACCCCGTCGGCCTGGCCCGCGGTCGCGCTCACTGTTGGATGCCCTCCTCCTAGGTTGTCGCGCCGCCGGTCCGGTAACCGGGCGGACACGCGCATGCGTTTGCGGGTAGTTCACACATTCGGAGCGCCGCGCGCAAGTGGCACACCGATCACCTGTGAAGATACGGCGTCAGCCGGCGAGTAGGGAGCGGGCACCGTGCTCGATCATCTCCTCGGATACGAGCAGGTGTTTCGCCGCGCTGCCGAGCGGAATGTACGAGTCCGCGGAGGACACCCGCTGGGCGGCGCCGACATATCCCGCGTCCACCAGAGCCGCCAGCACTCCCTCGCCGACACCGCCGGTGCGGCGCGTCTCGTCGACCACGAGCACCCGCCCGGTGGCGCTCGCCTCCCGGACGAGGTCGGCGACGGGGAGCGGGGCCAACCAGCGCAGATCCACCACGCGGACGTCGATTCCCTGGTCGGCCATGCGCCCGGCGACCCGCAGCGCCATGCGTACGCCGTTGCCGAACGTGACGATCGTCAAGTGCTCCCCGGCGCCGTACACCCTCGCCCGTCCCATGGCGACGTGGCCGCGCGCCCAATCCTCCGGTGCCGCGTACGGGGCGAGCATGCCGTTGTCACCGTCGGTGTGCAGGTCGCGCGAGTGGTATAGCGCGATCGGCTCCAGGAAGACGCAAACGCTGCCATCCACCTCGGCCGCCGCCAAACAGGTACGCAGCATGGGCGCCGCCTCGGCCGCGCACGCCGGCACTGCCACGACGAGCCCGGGGATGTCCCGCAGCACGGCCACCGAGTTGTCGTTGTGGAAGTGACCCCCGAAACCTTCCTGGTACGCAAGCCCGGCGACCCTGACCACCATGGGGTTGCGGAACGCACCGCTCGAGAAGAACTGCATCGAGGCGCCCTCGCCGCGCAGCTGGTCCTCCGCGTTGTGTAGGTACGCGAGGTACTGAATCTCTGGTACGGGGATGAGGCCACCCAGGCCAGCACCGAGCGCCAGGCCGAGGATCGACGTCTCGTCCAGCAGTGTGTCGAAGACGCGTTCCGCGCCGAAGCGGTCGCGCAGGCCCTTCGTTACGCCGTACACGCCTCCCTTGGCCGCGACATCCTCGCCGAAGACCACCATCGTGGGGTTCGTCACCAGCGCATCGGTCAACGTGGCGTTGATGGTCTGGGCGAGGGTGAGCGGGCCGGCCTTCTCCGGCAGACGACTGCCGAAGGCCTCCTCCCGCGCGCCTTGACCCGGCCCGGCCGACGCGTCCGCTCCCTCGGAGACCGTTCGGGCGACCCGGACCGGCCGGCGCGGGGCCAGCGAAGCCATGACTTCGTCGGCGCTCGCGAGCTTGGGCTCTGCGATGACCTCCTCGGCCACCCGGCGCACGTGCCAGCTCGTCTCGTCATAGCGGGCGAGAACCTCATCGGAGCTCACCAGCCCCGCCTCGATTAGGAGTCTCGCGGTCGCGACGAGCGGGTCCCGGGCCAGGTCGGCGGTGATCTCCGCAGTCGAGCGGTACGCCACCTCGGCGTCGGCCCCGGCGTGCCCCATCAGGCGCACCATGCTCAGGTGCAGCACCGCCGGCCGCCGCTCCCGGCGTACCCAGTCGGCCGCCTCCACCGCCGCGTCGTACGCCTCGGCCAGGTCGCACCCGTCGGCGGCGGTGTAACGCAGACCCGGTCTCGTCTTGAGCGCGGCCGCTACCCAACCCTCCGGCGAGCGCACGCTGATGCCGATGCCGTTGTCCTCGCAGACGAACAGAACGGGCAGCTTCGCGCCGCGATGGTCCAGCCAGCCGGATGTGTTGAACGCGGCCTGGGCGACGGCATGGTTCACCGAGGCATCGCCGAACGAGCAGATCACGATGGCGTCGTCGGGCCACGTTGGCTGTGCCGGCGCTGCTCGGCGCCCAACCGACACGGCGTGGCCTAACCGCGGCGAACGCCTGAGCCGGGACTGCTCGATCGCGTATGCAAGGCCGACCGCCCTGGGTAGGTGCGAGGCGATGGTGGACGTCATCGGGATCACCGCCAGCTGAGGGTGGCCGAACACCTTGTGCCGACCGCCGGAGATCGGTTCGGTCGCGGCGGCGACGATGCCACGCAGCACGTCGCGGATCGGCTCGGTGCCGCCCACCTGGCCCGAGCGGGCGCAGTAGAACCCGCCCGACCGGTAATGCAACAGCGCCGGGTCGGTCGGCCGGATCGCTGCCGCGATCGCCGCGTTGCCCTCGTGCCCCGAGGAGCCGATCGTGTAGAACCCCTCGCCGAAGCTGCGCAGCCACCTGGCCGCCAGATCCAGATGGCGGCTAGCCAGTTGCGCCTCGAACAGCTCGAGGGCGAGCGCGCCGGTCAGGGTCGAGCCAGCACGCACCGGCGAGAGCGGATCCGTGGCCTCCGCGGGGCTGGCAAGAGCGCCGACGGCGGTTCGAAAGCTGTCGTCAAGCTCCTGCGGAGTCGTCACGCGCCCCATTATCCCCCTCCCGTCGATCATGACCTGGAGGTCATGATCGGCGCTGTTTCACGACGGTCAGCTCATGATCACCGCGATCTTGGAGCAGTTGTCACGCGGGGAGGAAGGAGAAGCGGACCTGACGGGTCGGGTTGTCGCCGTTGGGGTCGACGAGGCAGATGGAC
>Ga0184632_10000685_pt1 | contig 13565 bp, 17 predicted proteins | sample PLM31_50_b1_FD_133153 | JGI IMG/M metagenome (GOLD analysis project Ga0184632, IMG submission 133153) | Groundwater sediment microbial communities from an aquifer in East River, Colorado, USA - PLM3-1_50_b1 | ecosystem: Environmental > Terrestrial > Soil > Riparian zone | place: USA: East... | reverse complement strand
TTGGGAGCGCCGGAAGGGGCGGACTGGAACCACGTCGCCTGGGTCACCTCACAGATCACATAGGTGCCGGGTATGAGGCTGATCAAGGTGAAGCCCGATGAGGTGGTTGTGGCTGTGCCCTGGGTGGCGATCGTGGTCTCGCCTGCCTGCAGGGTGCCGTCGCCGTTACTGTCGACGTAGGCTCTGATCGTCCAGCCCGAGAGGGCGATCTCGTCATCGGCGTTGCCCAGAGTGTTGTCCACGCCGTCTGCGTCGCGGACGCCGTCCCCGTTACGGTCGAGGTACTTGGTGCCCGTCACGGTGCCGCCGCTCAAGGTGGGGTTGATCGAGACGTTCTGCTCGTTGCTCTCGATCGTCAGTTGGGAGTAAGCCTTGCCCGAGCCGCCCGAGAACTGTGATGCCCCCTTATTGGCTCCCCACTCGTTGTCGCGCGCGAGGTGTCCGCCGAAGGCAAGCACGACCGTGGCGTTGCCGGCCGTGAAGCTCAGGCTGATCTCCCGCTTGGTCGCCCCGGAGTAGGTGCCGACGAACGTCGGGGTACCGCTCACGTTGTACGCGGTGAGGCTCCCGGCCGCCTGAACAGCCAGCAAGGGGTCAGTTGGGATGACGACGGACGTCGGGCCAGCGCAAGGTGAGATCCCCTGGCAGGGGTCGACGCCCGGGATTCCGTCCGGGTTCACGGAGCCCAGCCAGTCTATGAAGTGAACTCCGCTTCCATTGCTGAAGTCGTAGCGAAGGGCGATCGTGTAACTCGTTCCGACAGTCAGGCCGGTGGCTTTGACCTGCAGCGGGACGGTCGATCCCTCCGAGTACACCTGCGGGCTGTTGACGCTGCTCCACGAGTTGCTGCTCTTGCGCCAGCCAGAGACCGTGGAGCTGGCGGCTGCGATCACGTAGGGGCCCACGAAGGGGCCGCCGCTCGGGGCGCCTACCGGGACGACCGGGTCGGTCGAGGTGTCGCCCAGGGAGCGGACGAGGTTCACGCGACCGTTGCCAGACTGGTCGGCCGTGCCGGCGGGGTCGGCGTTTCGGGCGAGGCGTCCGACGATGACACCGTTCGAGGCCGAGGGATCGTTGGCGATCAACGCGGCAGCGGCGCCCGCGACGATGGCCGCGGCAGCCGACGTCCCGGTGACCGACGTTGTCCCGCCGCCCACCGCGTCTGCGGTGATGTCGACGCCCGGGGCACCCAGGAATGTGTCGGCGCCGTCATTGCTCGAGCTCCACTTTGTGTCCGACGAGTCCGTCGCCGAGACGCCAATGACCTTGGCGTCACCCGCCGGATAGGTCGGGCTGGACGATCCGTCGTTTCCAGTGGCCGCCACGAGGACGACGCCATTCGACCACGCGTACTCGATTGCGTCCTGGAGGGCGTTGCTGAAGCCCGGGTTGCTGAACCCCATCAGGATGACGTCGGCGCCGTGGTCGGCAGCCCATACGACACCCGCGATGATGTCGCTATCCTGGCCGATGCCGTTCGCGTCCAGTACTTGAACGGGCATGACGTTGGCGCCCGAGTAGGCCACTCCGGCTATCCCGGAGCCGTTGTCTGTCGCGGCGGCGGCGATGCTCGCCAGCCACGTGCCGTGGCCGTTGGGGTCTTCTGTCGGCGTGGAACCGAAGGCCGAGTAGCCGGGGACCAGCTCGGCGGAAAGGTCGGCCAGGCTTCCGTCGACCCCCGTGTCGAGGATGGCGATGGTCGAACTCCCGCCCAGGGGGACCGTCTCGTAGGCCTGGTCCCAACCGATCTTCGGTAGGGCCCACTGATCCGGATAGGCCGGGTCGGAAGGGGTGGCCTCGGCCTCGCGGCTGCGATCCGAGTCGACGCTCTCGACATCGGCGTCGGCATCGTATGCGGCGCGGTAGGTGGAGGAGTCGGAGGCCGGCACTTCCACGACGTGCAGCCGGAGTGCGGGGATCGAAGAGGTTTCTGTCCCACCGTTCCGGGTGATGACTGCCTGCTGCTCCTCCGGGGTCAGGCCCGAGATCGTCTTTACGATGATCGAGGTCGTTTCGGCCGGGGAGGGGCTCGGACTGGGGGAGAGTTCAGCAGAGGGTGAGGGTTCAGCAGAGGGTGAGGGGCTCGGGCTGGGCGACGCTTCGGGGGAGGGACTCGGGCTGGGGTCGGGTTCGGGTGAGGGACTGGGGCTGGGGCTGGGGTCGGGTTCGGGTGAGGGACTGGGGCTGGGGTCGGGTTCGGCAGTGATTCTCTGAGCGTTGCCGGATATAGAAGCCAGGGCGGCCGGCGGGGCGACGAAGGAAGCTGCGATCGCGAGCAGAACAAGCAAGAGCCTCAGCGTCACAAGGGTGCGTCGAAGCACTGGCCGCGATCTACCGTGCGTCCGTGGCCAGATTGTTGGATCGCTTCCTTTGAACATGCCCACCGTCCTCCGCTCGCGCCAGATACCTACGCCCATGCCGTGCGGCTCAGACTCCAAGGAGAATTCCGAGCAGCGGCCGAGCAGAGTAGGGTCACCTGGCCCAACCAGCCATTCCCATTTCCACGGGGATCGGATACGTACTTCTACGTACCTACTGCAATTGCGGTAAGACCTGAATGAAACCGAAGCGCTTGAAGTTGGAGCGGAGGCCGGAAAACCATCGATCTTCCTCGGCCGTATTACGTCTGAAGGTACTCCCGTACAGGAAGGGACGGTGATGTGGCATGTCTCGTTTCGTGATGGGCGGAACGATCGCATGGGCCCTCACTACCGCCTTGATGTTGGCGGCGCCTTCCGCGCTGGCCAGCGGCCATGAGCAGGTCGTCTTCAGTGGCGAGGCGGAGGGTTCATTCGGTGAGGTCGGGTTCTGGGTCTGGTGCGCGTTGGACGAGTCGGGGAACTACGACGACTGCGCCGGGGCGCTTCAGTTCGACGATCTCAAGCTGACCAAGCATGTAGAAGGAGAGGTGACGGAGCCCGACGAGGGGATTTATGAGATGGACGTGTTCTCGTCGGACGGATCCGTGGCCTGTACGTTGATTAACACCCCTCCGGTATCGCACGGTCCTACCAATATGGTGGACGTCTCTTGCTCGGCTCCTTCCGGGGCGGCCTCCACCACCAGCGCGGTCGTGGTTGCCACCGGATAGCTCTGCTGTGTTGGCCGGGGCGGTCGATCCTGGCCGCCCGGCCAACCTCACCGATTCAGTACGACGGTGTCTCCGACCTCCACCTGATGCTCCTCGAAGTAGCCCACATTCGTTTCCACGGCACCTACGTAAGAGGTGGCTGGCTTGTACGTCGGGCAGGGATCTGCTTGACAGGGCTGCATGTCGAAGATTTCGATGATGCGCCCGCCCTCGTCCCAGGACGCGATCGAGAGCGGTATCAACGTGTTGCGCATCCAGAAACCCCCGTGGCTGAGCCCGGGGAAAAGGAATGCCATCCCCGCGTCTGGTGCTAGTGACGGCCTCTCCATGAGGCCATGAGCCCGAGCATCGCCGGTCTCCGCGATCTCGACCTGTAGCATTCTGTCGCCTTTGGCGGTGTGGATCACCAGCGTTCCCCTGGGGAGAGTGTCCGCTGGCGGCGTCCTCGTCGAGCAGGAGGCGAGCAGCATCAGAGCAATCGCCCCGAGAACGCCAAGGCAGGGGGCCATCACGTCGATGCGGAGGTGCTGGGAGATGAGAGCCCGGAAGCGCGGCTCAGGATCCATCGTTACTCCAGATCTCTACGGGGTATGGTCTCCTCCGGGCCCGGATGCACGCTACCGGGGTGGGTTGTCCCGAGACAGAGGAGGGCGAGGATGATTGCGGAGGTGGATATCACCGTAGGGTCGATCATCGTGTTCATCATCGCCGGTGCGATCATTGGCGCCCTGGCCCGCCTGATCGTACCGGGCAAGCAGAGCATGAGCGTGGGCGTGACCATCGTCGTTGGAATCGTGGCCGCCGTCATCGGCGGGATAATGTGGCAGGCGATCTTCCCCGACAACGACGGGATCGCATGGATCGGCTCGATCCTCGTGGCAGTGGTGCTGGTGTACCTCTACGGCCGGTTCTTCCCTGGCAGAGCAAGGATCTGACGGCACGCGCTCACTGGACGAGCATTACCTGACAGGTCGGATTCGCCGGATCGCCCTTGGGGGCTTCCGCTAGACTTGGGCAACGGCAGCGGAGGCAGGTCGAAGGGATTGTTCGCCTGACTTTTCTGCTGGCCCCGCTGGAGTAGCTCAGTCGGCAGAGCACGGGCATGGTAAGTCCGGGGTCGCGGGTTCGATTCCCGCCTCCAGCTCGAGTCGGCGAAATCGCTACACTCGTGCGACATGGCGGCGTAGCTCAGAGGCAGAGCAAGCGGCTCATAATCGCTGTGTCGGTGGTTCGAATCCACCCGCCGCTACCAGCCCCGGAGCGACCGACCGGGCGATGAGACGAAAGACGTGAGGAAGAAGCAGGATGCCGAAGTCCGATAATCGACCGAAGATCACGCTGGCTTGTACGGAATGCAAGCGGCGAAACTACGCCACCTCCAAGAACCGGCACAACGACCGCGATCGGATCGAACTCCGGAAATACTGCCGGTGGTGCCGAGGCCATACCCTGCACCGAGAGACCCGCTGAACCCCTAGCCGGCGCTCACCTTCCCGTGGCGAATTGCCACGGCCAGGGCCTCCACCTTCGTATGCACGCCGAGCCGCGTCAGTATGTTCTGTATGTGAGTGCGAAGGGTCGAATAGCTGACTCCGATCCTTCGGGCGATTTCCTTCCCGGAGAGCCCGTCGGCCATGAGCTGGAGTATCTGGGTCTGGCGGCGGGTCAGACGGCCCGCGCGCTGCCGCTCGGTGGCCTCCTGGTGGCGTTGACGGCGGAGGATCCTCATCAGTCTGTTCGACTCGGCCGGTTCCATGAGCCGTTCACCCATGGAGGATCGACGGAGCGCGACGACGACCTCGTCTAGTGAAGCCGCGGGCGACAGCATGCCTGTGGCACCTGCCTCGACGATGCGAGCCATCAGGAGTTCGTCCTGCTGCGGGGAGAGGGCTACCACCGTGGTTCCCGGCTGGGCCACCCTGACTCGCCGAACGGCGTCGATGCCCCTCTGGCCTGGGGCCGGCACCTCCACGAAGGCCAGCGCAGGTCGCATCTCCGCGACTATCGCGATCAGGTCGTCTTCGGGGCCGGCTGCCCTCGCGGAGAGGCCATCCTCCCGGCCGATGGCCTGCGCCATCGCCTCGGCGAAGGCTCTTTGTTCGCCGATGACGAGCACCCCCGCCCGGACCGCCCTGCTCCTTGCCACGATCCGTATGCTAGGCGCCTCGCGTGGTCTTGTGTAATGTCGCAGGGAGGAGGCGTCTTGAGGCGGTTGGAGGGGAAGGTGGCCGTCATCACCGGAGCCGGACGTGGGATCGGCCGTGCGACGGCGATTCGGTTCGCCGAGGAAGGAGCGGCCGTGGTCGCCAACGACGTCGACGCCTCGCCGGCAGAGGAGACGGCTCAAGCCGTGAAGGAGGCCGGCTCCACGGCCATGGTCTCGACGGAGAACACCGTGAACCTGGGCGAGGCTGTGGCGATGATGGAACGGGCCGCCGGCGAGTTCGGGAAGATCGACATAGTCGTCAACAATGCGGGGATCACACGGGACAAGACCTTCCACAACTTGGAGGACGACCTGTGGGATTTCGTGCTCGACGTCAACCTTCGCACCGCCTATCACACCACTCGCGCGGCGATGCCCTACCTTCGCGATGCGGCCAAGAGGGAGATGGCCGAACAGGGCCACCCGGCCTATCACCGCAAGATCACGTTCACCACGTCTGTTGCCGCCCTGACCGGGAACGCGGGCCAGGCTAACTACACGGCCGCCAAGGGTGCGATCGTCTCGCTCACCCGCACGCTCGCACGCGAGCTGGGTACTTTCCACATCAACGTCAACGCGGTTGCCCCGGGGTTCATCGAGACGCGTCTGACTCAAGCCAAGCAGGAGGGGGAGGACATCGGCATCCCCGAGCCGATCCGCCAGATGGCCATGATGCTGATCCCATTGGGCCGTTACGGCCAGCCAGAGGATGTTGCGAACGCGCACGTGTACCTGGCCTCGAACGAGGCCGATTTCGTCTCTGGCGTGATCCTGCCCATAGCGGGCGCGCAACTAGGGGCTTAGCGGAATGGGTCTCAACCAGTCCCTCAAGGGCAAGGAGTACCAGGAGGTGTCATTCACCGTCGAGCGGGACAGGGTCATCCAGTTCGCCGATGCTATCGGTGAGGACAATCCGGTGTTTCGGGATCCCTCAGCGGCGCGTGAGGCGGGCTACTCCGAGCAGATCGCACCGCCCACCTTCGTCACTGTCATGCAGATCATGACAACGGGCCAGGTCGTCCTCGATCAGGATCTGGGCCTCAACTATTCGCTGGTGGTGCACGGTGAACAGGAGTACGAGTGGCGCAGGCCCGTGCTGGTGGGTGACGTCCTCTCGACAACGCCTCGGATAGCCGATATCTACGCGCGGGGCCCGAACGAGTTCCTGGTCATCGAGGCGGAGATCAGGGACACGGCCGGAGAGACCGTCGCAATCGCGCGGAGCACCTTGCTGTCCCGCGGGACGGCCGGGAGCTGATCGCCTTGGCCGGAAGGCGCAAGTTCGACGAGGTGACCGTTGGGGACGAGATCCCCCCGATCGGCAAGGTGGTCAAGCGAGAAGACGTGAAGGCCTACGCCGATGCCTCGGGAGATCAGAACCCCCTGCATCAGGACGACACCTTCGCGAAGAGCGTAGGTTTCCCGGGCATCATCGCCCACGGGATGTTCAGCATGGCCCACCTCGCCTCGGCGATCACCGGGTGGGTGGGAGACCCGGGTGCGCTCAAGAAGTTGAAGGTGCAGTTTCGCGCGGTGGTGTTCATGGACGAGACCCTTGTGGCGAGAGGTCAGGTGACCGAGATGGATCAAGCGACGAGGCGAGTTCGACTCTCGGTCTGGGCGGAGGTCGACCGGGCGGGTCAGAGGCAGCTCGTGATCAAGAACAGTGAAGCCGAAGTGGAGCTCGCGTAACCCGCCCGTGCCCAGGGCCGTCTAAGGGGCCAGCTACATGATCAGTGCCGAACTCCTCGCGGCTTGCCGGCGAGGAGACCCTGGAGCATTTGAGGAGGTCGTACGAACCACCTACCGGCACGTCTACACCCAGGCCTACAGGTTGGTGGGGGACCGCCAGGAGGCCGAGGACGTGGCTCAGGACGCCTATCTGCGCGTGTTCCGGGGCCTGTCGGGCTTTCGTGGCGAGGCGCGGTTCGAGACATGGCTCTACCGCATAGTTGCGAACGCCGCGATGAGCCACCTGCGGCGCCGGCGGCGGTTCGGCGAGCTTCTAACACTAACCGAGGACGAACCCTTCGATGTCCCGGCGCCCTTGCGATTGGACGAAGAAGCGGTGGATCGCGACGAGCTGCGGCGAGGCCTGGAGGGCTTACCCATATCTCTACGGTCGGCCTTGGTCTTGAAGGATGTCTACGGGCTCTCCTGCCAGGAGATCGGGGACGAACTGGGCATCTCGGAAGGGGCCGTGAAAGTGAGGCTCCATCGTGCCAGGCGGCGCCTCGCGACCAGCCTGTTCGGACGGGAGGCCGCAGGTGAAGTGTGAGGAGGTCCGGCCGTTGCTGCCCGAGATGGCTGACGTGGGGCTTCGCTCGGCGGGGCCTGCCGAGGAACATCTGGCCGGATGCGCGATGTGCTCGGCTGAGCTTGGCCGTTATCGCGCGCTTATCCACGAGTTGAGCGCCCTGAGGGGCTCGCTCGAGGAGCCACCCGAAGGATTCCTCGCGAGATTGCTCGCGCAGCTGCCAGAGCCCGAGCGTGCGGGCCTCCTGCGGAGAGTCGCCGCGGACGAGCGGCTACAGTACGCAGCCCTGTCGCTGGGAGGCGTCGTCGTCGGCGCGGCCGCCATCGGCCTGCTGTGGTGGAGGTCGGCGCGAAAGACGTTAGACCAGCGGCCGGCCCTCTCAGTTCTGGGAAACGAGTGATGTACAGAACGCGCAGCGGCGGGCGTCGAGTGGGATCTCGCTCAGACACTCGGGGCACTTCATCGTGGTCGGGTCCACGGGAGGCTCCTTCCGAGCTCGCTGGGTGAGAGCGTTCATAGGCCTGACGACGAAGAAGAACACCGCCGCGGCGATCGCGGCGAACGCTATCAGGACGTTGATGAAGTCGCCGTACAGGAACTCGCTCCTGTTGATGGTGAACGAGAGGCCGGAGAAGTCGGGCTTCCCTATCAGCGCGGCGATGATCGGGGTCACGAGATCTGTGACGAGCGCGGTCACCACCGCGCCGAAGGCCACACCGATCACGATACCGACCGCGAGGTCGACGACGTTGCCCCGTAGCAAGAATTGCTTGAACTCCTTGAACATCCACCCTCCCTTCCCTCGGCGGAGCCCGACCGTAGCACGGGACCGTTAGGCGGCTGCCTTTGCCCGACCCTCCCCGGGCCCCTATACTGGGTGCGGTCGCCGTCCAACGCTTGAACTTTCGGCCTCGACAGAGGGCCGTAGCTCAATTTGGTAGAGCACCGGTCTCCAAAACCGGCGGTTGGGGGTTCAATTCCCTCCGGCCCTGCAAGGAGAAGCCATGAATCGCCAGGCCAAGAGGTTGATGCAGAGGCAGAAGGCCACGAGCCAGGACAGGCTCGAGGCGATGCGTCAGCGCCGCTCGGTCATGACCGAGCGGAAGCAGCGCACGCCCCTCCGCCAGTTCCTCAAGGAGGTCCGGCAAGAGCTCAAGAAGGTGGCCTGGCCGACCCGCCGAGAGATGATCGCCTATACCGTCGTCGTCCTTGCCGCAGTGGTGGTCCTGACGACCCTGGTCTTCGGACTGGATCTGGGGTTCTCCAAGGCGGTCTTGAAGGTTTTCGGGACCGGCGGGTAGCACGACGGCGACCGGACCGACTGGATCGATGGACGAAACCGACTCCCACCCGCAAACGAGCACGACCGACTCCGACACGGAAGACTCTGGAGTCGTGATCGTGTCCGAGGAATCGAATCCCGACGAGGTGCTGACGACGCCTACGCCGGAAGTCGAGGCGACCGAGCAGGCTCCCGAGGCAGAAGCCGCCGAGACCGTGGAGCAGACTCCCGAAGCCGCAACCGTCGCCGAAACTCCGGAGGAAGCAGCCGGACCTGAGACGCTCGAGGGGCCTGGGGATTGGTACGTTGTTCACACCTACGCCGGGTACGAGAACAAGGTCAAGACGAATCTGCATTCGCGTATCGCCTCCATGCAGATGGAGGAGAAGATCTTCGACGTCGTCATCCCCATGGAAGACGTGATGGAGATCAAGGCAGGAAAGCGGCAAGTAGTCCAGCGAAAGGTCTTCCCCGGCTATCTGATGGTGAAGATGATCTACGACAACGATTCCTGGTATGTGGTGCGCAACACCCCGGGAGTCACGGGGTTCGTGTCCAGCGGGACCGGGACCAAGCCTACCCCACTCTCTCCTCGCGAGGTCGAGAAGATCCTGGCGGTCAAGCAGGAGACCCAAGCCAAGCCCCAGTACCGGCTCGAGTGGGAGGAGGGCGACGTCGTCCGGATCGTGGCGGGGCCGTTCGCCGACTTCACCGGTACCATTGCCGAGATCAACGTGGAGCAATCCAAGCTCAAGGTCCTCGTGAACATCTTCGACCGGGAGACGCCGGTCGAGCTGGCTTTCGACCAGGTGGCGAAGGCTTAACCCAACCAGTGCGGGAGGCCTCGCGAGAGGCCGTCGGAACCGCGGGAGGTGATCGAATGGCGAACGGCGCGCCCGCGCCGCGAAGGCGCAAGAAGATCCAGGCGATGGTCAAGCTGCAGATCAAAGCCGGGCAGGCTACCCCGGCGCCGCCGGTGGGCACTGCCCTCGGCCAGCACGGGGTCAACATCATGGAGTTCTGCCGCCAGTACAACGAGGCGACCCAAGCCCAGATGGGGCAGGTGATCCCTGTCGAGCTCACTATCTACGAGGATCGAACCTTCACCTTCATCACCAAGCAGCCTCCCGCTTCGGAGCTGCTCAAGCAGGCGGCGGGACTGGAGAAAGGCTCAGGGGAGCCGAACCGCAACAAGGTCGCGCAAGTGAGCCGGGACAAGGTCCGGCAGATAGCCGAGCAGAAGATGGTCGACCTGAACGCGTCCGACATCGATGCCGCCATGAAGATCATCGAGGGCACCGCGCGGAGCATGGGGATAGAGGTGCAGGCATGAAAGGGGGCAAGCGCTACTCCCAGGCTTCAGAAATGGTGGATCGCGATAGGGAGTACGGCCCACAAGACGCAGTAAAACTGCTCAAGGGGCTTCCCGAGGCGAAGTTCGACGAAACGGTGGAGGTGGCCTTCCGCCTGGGCGTCGACCCAAGGAAGGCTGAACAGATGGTGCGCGGGACCGTGTCTCTGCCGCATGGCACCGGCAAGTCCGTCCGAGTGGCAGCCTTCGCCACCGGCGACAAGGCCCGGGAAGCTCAGGAGGCCGGGGCGGATATCGTAGGTGGCGAGGATCTGGTGAACGAGGTCATCAAGGGCAACATCGACTTCGACGCCGCAGTCGCCACCCCGGACGTCATGTCGATCGTCGGAAAGGCGGGCAGGGTGCTGGGTCCGCGGGGGCTGATGCCCAACCCGAAGGCTGGCACAGTGACGTTCGACATCGGCAAGGCCGTCCGGGAGATCAAGGCCGGGAAGCTCGAGTACCGGGTCGACCGTCAGGGGAACCTCCACCTGGTGATCGGGAAGCGTTCGTTCGACGAGGAGCGGCTCCTCGAGAACTATGTCGCCGTGGTCGATGAGATCATCCGAGCCAAGCCGTCGTCCGCCAAGGGCCGCTACGTGAAGAGCGTCACGCTCTCGAGCACGATGGGGCCAGGGATCCGGATCGACCCCAGCAAGGTCCGCGACGGGGGCGAGACGGTAGGAGCAGCCCAGGACGGCTAGGCCTGTTGACGTGGGCGTGGTGTGTTCCGTAATCTTCTTTTGCCGCAGACAGCAGGGGCGCAAGCGCGTAATCCCTCATCCGAGGGCACCTGCCGAGGCCGAGGAAGAACGTGACGCCTCCGCCTGTCTGGCGGGGGCGTTTTCATTTTTTGATCAGGAGACGAGGACGCATGCGCAAGTCGGACAAGGAGTCGAAGGTCAAGGAGCTTGTCGAGCGATTCCAGCGCGCCGACGGGGCCATGTTCGCGGACTTCCGCGGACTAACCGTCAAGGACGCCACGGAGCTTCGGCGGAGCCTTCGGGCGGCGAACACGAGCTTCTCGGTCGTAAAGAACACGCTAACCCGCCTTGCCGCCAAGCAGGCCGGCCACGAGGACGCAGTCGGCCTACTCGAGGGTCCTACCGCCGTCGCTTTCATCTACAGCGACGCCGTGTCGGGCGCCAAGAACGTGCTCGACATGGCCAAGCGCTTCCCGGCCCTGGTCGTCAAGGGAGCGCTGATCGAGGGCCGAGTGCTCGGCCAGGAGGACGCGAAGGCGCTCGCGCTGATCGATCCGAAGGAGGTCTCGGTCGGCAAGATAGCGGGCGTGCTCAAGGCGCCGCTCGCACGCATCGACTACACGCTGCGGGCGCCGTTGCAGCGCCTGGCGTACGCACTCGCAGAACGAGGACGACAGGCCGCGGCCTGAAGAACGAGAAGACAAGGAAGAGAGGAGTGGGAACAATGGCCAAGCTATCAGTCGACGACATCCTGGACGCCATCAAAGAGCTCTCGGTCATAGAGGCGGCGGATCTCGCGAAGAAGATCGAGGAGGAGTTCGGCATACAGGCCGCCGCCCCAATGGCGATGGGGATGGGGGCGGGACCCGCCGGCGGAGGTGGCGAAAGCGCGGAGGAGGTCGAGGAACAGACCGAGTTCGACGTCATACTCGCCTCGGCGGGGGACAAGAAGATCCAGGTCATCAAGGAGGTGCGGGCACTCACCAGCCTCGGGCTGAAGGAAGCCAAGGACCTGGTCGATTCAGCACCAAAGCCCGTGCTCGAGCGCGTTCCCAAGGAGCAGGCCGAAGCCGCCAAGGAGAAGCTGGAGACCGCCGGCGCGACCGTCCAGGTCAAATAAGCGCGCTTAGAGCCTGACTACGTTTGGCGCCCTAAGCAGCTCTCTGGTGACGCCGCGGGCGTCGAACACAAGCCGCGCGGATAACACGACCGAGGCGTAGTCGACGATCTCATGCGCCGTGAGGATGGCCACGCAGTCTTGGGACTCCAGGAGTTCGGCATCGAGGGGTTGGGACACAAGCTCCTCGCCGAACAGACGAACCGAGGCCACGTACGGGTCGTGATAGGAGCAGATAGCACCCGCTCGCGCCAGGCGCTCCAGGACGGTCATTGCCGGGGACTCGCGGACGTCGTTGACGTCCGCTTTGTAGGCGAGCCCGAGGGCCATGATCTTCGAGCCCTTGACCGGCTTGCCCATCTCGTTGAGGGCCTCGGCGATCCGAGACGCGACATAGACGGGCATGCGGTTGTTGACCTCCTTGGCGTGCTCGATGAAGCCGATGCCGAAGCCGAGGCGCTGCCCGACTCGCCAGGACAGATAGCTCGGATCGATGGCGATGCAGTGCCCGCCCACACCTGGGCCGGGCCAGAATGGCATGAACCCGTATGGCTTGGAGGACGCGGCCTCTATCGCCGCCCATATGTCAACGCCCAGTTCGGGCGCCAGGGTCGCGAGCTCGTTCACGAGGGCGATGTTCACCTGTCGGAAGGTGTTCTCGATGAGCTTTGCCATCTCGGCTTCACGAGGGGTCGGAGCGGTCACTACTCGGTCCACCAATTGTGAGTAGAAGAGCTCCACGAGTTCGGTGTCCCTGGGGCCGATGCCGGACACGATCTTGGGAACGCCGCGGAAGTCGTGTGAGCGACCGGGATCGATCCGCTCCGGCGAATAAGCCAGGAAGAAGTCTCTCCCTGCCTCCAGGCCCGAGGCCTCAAGGATCGGTCGCACGACCTCCTCTGTGGTGCCCGGGTACGTGGTGGACTCCAGGATTACCAGGCACCCGGGATGAAGAGCGCGGGCCACGTCGCTCGCGGCATCCTTGACAAGAGTCAGATCCGGAACGCCATCGGTGAGCGGCGTCGGAACCGCCATGATGATGACGTCGGCACCCCGAAGGGTGAGAGGGTCCGAAGAGAAGCGAAGCTCGCCATGCCGCGCCAGGTCCTCGGCGGATACATCTACAACATAGGAGCGCCCCGCTTGAAGTGAGGCCACGCGGCGTTCGTCTGAATCAACGCCTATCACCCGAAAGCCCTCATCCGCCGCCGCCATGAGGAGGGGCAGTCCCACGTAGCCAAGACCGACCATGCCGACCGTAGCGGTGCGCAGGGCGATGCGTTCCTGCGGGGTAAGGGAAGGTGCTTCTGTAGCACTTTCGATAGGAGCGAGCCCGCGCCGAAAGCGAATCAAGAATCCTCCTGTTGCGCCTGCATTGGGGATGACTCTCGTCCCGGCTTGTATCGGCAGCAGGGTCTAACGACTTAACCCGACTGGAACGCGAACGGCCTGCTAGCGACCCGTGGACGACCGTTCGGGGCCGCTCCCTTTCAACCTCCGACTGAGTCGTTTGAGGGTCGTGCCGTTCCCGTTCGTCGCTCCATCCGACACGCCGTA
>Ga0184632_10000684_pt1 | contig 13582 bp, 13 predicted proteins | sample PLM31_50_b1_FD_133153 | JGI IMG/M metagenome (GOLD analysis project Ga0184632, IMG submission 133153) | Groundwater sediment microbial communities from an aquifer in East River, Colorado, USA - PLM3-1_50_b1 | ecosystem: Environmental > Terrestrial > Soil > Riparian zone | place: USA: East... | reverse complement strand
GCGCCGCGGCCTGAAGGGGATTCCGGCCGCCGCGGAGGAGATCATGGTGGCGCGCGACGTGCTCCTCGCCGAGCTGACGGGCGGGCACGTCCATCTCTGTCACATGTCGGCGCGCGGCTCGGTCGCCATCATTCGTGACGCGAAGGAGCGCGGCATCCGCGTGACCGCGGAGGTGACACCCCACCACCTCACGCTGACCGATTACGCCTGCGAAGCGTACGACACTCACGCGAAGATGAATCCGCCGCTGCGCGAAGCCGCCGACATCGCCGCGCTGCGCGGCGCGCTCAAGGACGGTGTGATCGACTGCATCGCGTCCGACCACGCGCCCCATGCCTACGACGAAAAGGAAGCGGCCTTCGACGACGCCCCGTTCGGCGTCGTGGGCCTCGAGACCGCCTTCGCCGTCGCGCATACCGAGTTGGTGGGCGGCGGCGTCTTCACGCTCCCCGAGCTGATCCGCCGCATGAGCACGGAACCGGCCCGGATCTTCCATCTCGCCGGCGGTACGCTTGCGCCGGGATCGGTCGCGGACGTCACCGTGCTCGATCTCACCGCGAAGTGGTCGGTCGATCCGACGACGTTTCATTCGAAGAGCCGCAACACACCGTTCGCCGGTCGCGCGCTGACGGGGCGCGCGGATCTGACCATCGTCGCCGGCGCCATCGTTCACGATCTGGAGTCCTCCCAGACGGCCGCGCGATGAACGCGCGCGCGGTGGCTCGGCGCATGGCGCTGTGCTGCCGGCACCTCGCAGCACGCGGACTGATTGCGGGCCGCGACGGCAATCTCTCGGTGCGTATCGGGACGGAACGCGTGCTCGTCACCCCGAGCGGATACATCAAAGCGCTCCTCAACCCGGCCGACATGGTGGAAGTGGATCTCGCGGGCACGCCACGCCGTAGCTCCCGCAAGCCTACCAGCGAGTTGGACTTACACCTGCGCATCCTGCGTCACCGGCCCGATGTGCACGCGGTGGTGCACGCTCATCCACCCACCGCAACAGGCTTCGCCGTTGCGGGCGTAGAGATTCCGGGCAACTTGTTGCCGGAGCTTGCCTTCGTGGTGGGCCCCGTGCCCTTGGTACCTTATGGCAAGGCCGGCACGCCCGAGTTGGGCGACCGCGTGGTCCCGTTCCTCAAGGAGCATAACGCGTTGCTACTCGCCAAGCACGGCGCCGTAACGATGGGCAGCACGCTCGACGAGGCCTGGATCCGGATGGAAACCCTGGAACACTCGGCGCGGATCATCGTTGCCGCGATGCGGCTCGATGCCTAAGGGACCGTCCAAGAGTGCTGCGGCAATCCAGCGGCTGCTGGAAGAGCGGCGTCAGTACGAGGCCTGGCTCGCGCGGATTACCGCGACGGCGGACTCGGCACCGGAGCATGTCCGCACGCGGGTGCGCGCCGACTATGAAGCCCGGCTCAAGGCCGTCACCGAAGAGCTGAGGGCCCACGCGGAAAGCGCGCGCCAGCTCATCGCGCAGCGCAAAGAAAACCTCCTGGAGCTCCAGAAGAAGGAAAAGGCGGCCGCCGAACGGCTGGCCGAGACCGAGCTGCGCCACGAAGTCGGCGAATACGATGAGGGGCAGTGGTCGCAGGTGCACAAGGATGCGCTGGCCGACCTCGGCGCCGTGCGCGACGAGTTGCTCGACGTCGAGCGCGACATCACCAGGCTCGAAGAGCTCGACGCGCTGGTGAAAGCCAAGCCGGCGCCGCCCCGACCCGCTGACCGGCGGCCCGTGCCCGAGAAGCGCAAGACGCCGATCGATGAGCTGGCATTTCTGAAGTCCGTCTCGGAAGACGACAAGAACGCCCCGTCGCCGCGGCGGGCGAGCGGGGCGCAGTTTCAACCCGACGATCCCATGGACGCCACGCCCCTCGCACCGATCGACGAGAATGCGCCCGTCGAAAAGACGCTGAAGTGCCGGGACTGCGGAACGATGAACCTGGCGACGGAGTGGTACTGCGAGAACTGCGGCGCGGAGTTGGCCGCGATGTAGTTACGACGCTTTTGCCCGCAACCGTTTCACCAAAGCCGCAAGGCGGGACTTCTGCCGAGCGGCGACGTTTTTGTGGATCAGGCCTTTGCGTGCGGCGCGATCGAGGACGCGCGCAGCCAGCGCATACGCGGCAGCTGCGGCATCGGCGGTCGCGGCGACGCGGACGTGCTTCAACGCGGTGCGCAACGAGGAGCGCTGCGCCCTGTTGCGGACCGTGCGGGTACGCGCCTGGCGCATCGCTTTTTTCGCGGATTTGATCTTCGGCATGGCGCAGAAGCTAGAGGGTAAGTTGCGTCGGGTCAAGGCTCTACGTTATCTTAGGCCGTGCCACTCGAGGATATTCTCCTACAGATCCCCGTGCTGTTGTTTTCGATCGTGGCGCATGAATATGCCCACGCCGAAGCTGCCTACCGCCAGGGTGACTCCACCGCCTACATGCTGGGGCGACTGACGCTGAATCCCCTGAAGCACATCGACCCGTTGATGACGATCATCTTGCCGACGGTGCTCATCTTGAGCAGCGCGCCGTTCGTGTTCGGCGCCGCCAAACCGGTGCCCGTCAATCCGCGCAATTATCGGCGCTATGTGCGCGGGGACATCATCGTGTCACTCGCCGGAATCGCGACGAATCTCGGGTTGTTCATTGTCAGCGCCATCGCATTCGTCCTCGTGGGAGTGCTGGGGCATGCGTTCTCCAGCCCCTCCCCGACGCTCGGGCTGCTGCAGCGGATGATGTTTTGGGGGATGTACCTCAACGTGGTGTTGGCGTGCTTCAATCTCATTCCCATTCCGCCGCTCGACGGCAGTCATGTGCTCAAGCAGCTGCTGCCACCCGCCGCTGGAATGCGGTATCGCCAGCTCTACGCGTTCGGCATCATTCCCATTCTGCTCGTGATGTGGCTGCTCCCCGGGGTCATCAACGTCTTCATGTGGCCGGGGATCAAGCTGATCGGTTTCGCGCTCAACGTGGTGTTGCCTCTCAGGTTGCCGGGAGGACTTCCCCCATGGATTCTGTCGTGACCAGCCCGATCATGCGCGAGCAATCGGGCTTCGTCGTCGAGCTGGAGAAGTTCTCCGGTCCTCTGGATCTACTGCTGCATCTGATTCGTGAGGACGAGGTCGACATCACCGACCTCCCGATCGCGAAGATCGCGGACCAGTTCCTCTCGGTGATCAGTGACCTGGGCCTCAATCAGGCGGCCGACTACCTCGAGATGGCCGCGCGACTGCTGCGCATCAAGGCGCAGATGCTGTTGCCGCGGCGGCTGGGGGATGATGAGTGGGAAGACCCGCGCGCCGAACTGGTGCGGCGGCTGCTCGAATATCAGCAGATCCGCGAGCTGGTGGATTGGCTGGGGCGGGCCGCCGAAGTGCGCGCCGAGCGGTTCGGCCGGGGCTACGAGGCTCCTCCGCCCGACGCGCCGCCCGCGCCCTTGCAGATCGATTTGAACGACCTCCTGGCGGCGGCCGAGCGCGTCATCGCGCTCATCCCCGAGCCGATGCTGCACCGAGTCGTGCCTCGGCCGCTCGATGTCGAGGGGGCGACCGCGCGGATCCAGGCATTGCTCGAGGAGCGCGAGACTTTCGGATGGGCTGAGGCCGTCGGTCCGCAGGCTACGCTGGTAGATGTGCTCTCGACGTTCATCGCCTTGCTCGAGCTCGCCAAGCGCAGCTCGCTCACGCTGTCGCAGCCTGAACCGTTTGGCCCGATGGTGATCACGCGTGCAACCACTCGCGAAGCTGCTTGAAGCCGCGCTGTTCGCGGCGTCGCGTCCCCTGACGGTCGAAGAATTGGCATCGCTCGAACCGGAGACGGGGGAGAGCGGCGTGCGCGCCGCACTGGCCGAGCTGCGCACGGTCTATGGCGATGAACACGGCGTCGAGCTGGTGGAGATCGCCGAAGGGTGGCAGTTCCTCACGCGCCGCGAGTACGCGGAGACGATCGAGCGCGCGCAGTTCGCGCTGCGTCCCCGGCGTCTCTCGCCCGCGGCGCTGGAAACCCTCGCGATCATCGCCTATCGGCAGCCCGTGGGGCGGCTCGAAGTGGACGAAATCCGTGGGGTCGATTCCGGTGCCGTGATGGACAAGCTGGTGGAGCGCGGGCTCATCGAAGTCGTCACGCGCGGCGAAGGTCTCGGCCGCCCGCTGCTCTACGGTACCACACCGCCGTTTCTGGAGATTCTGGGACTGAAAGATCTGGAGGATCTGCCGCGGCTCGAGGAGCTGTCGGTGGCTCTCCGGCGCCCCACCCCCGTCGACGAACCCGAATGACGCTCATGCGCCTGCAGCGCGCCATGGCGCGCGCGGGCGTCACATCGCGCCGCAAGGCGGAGGACTTGATCCGTGCCGGCCGCGTGCGCGTCGATGGCGAGACCGCCACGATCGGCATGAGCGTCGATCCCGACTCCCAGAAGATCACCGTGGACGGCCGCGCCGTGCGCAGCGCCACGCGCACCACGTGGCTCGCACTCAATAAACCGCTCGGCTACGTCGTGAGCCGCTCCGATCCGGAGGGACGGCGCACGGTCTTTGGGCTCCTCCCCAAGGTGCCGGGTCTCACGTACGTTGGACGGCTGGACGTAATGACCTCCGGGCTGCTGCTCCTGACCACTGACGGCGCGGCGGCCCACCGGCTCATGCATCCGCGTTACGAAGTGCCGCGCACCTACTGGCTCGGCGTGCACGGGGCCGACGCCGCAGCGATCCGCGAAGCGCTGGCACGGCGCATTGTGATCGACGGGCGCGCCGTCCGCGTCCTCGAGTCGCGCGTCCGGCCTGCCGCGGGGGGGCGAAAGGGGCGGGGGGGGCGGGGGGGGCGGGGGGGACGGGGGGGGCAGTCGGTCGAGATCGAGTTGACGCTCGCCGAAGGCCGGCAGCGCATCGTCCGGCGGATGGCCGAGGCTCTCCACCTCAAAGTCGAATGGCTGCACCGCGTCGCGTACGGCCCTGTGCGGCTCGGGAAGCTCCCCGAAGGCAAATGGCGAGAGCTGACGCGGCAAGAGTTCGGAGCGATCGAGCAGCTGAAAACCTGATGATGGCGATCGACACGGGAGTAGTGGACCGCGCACTGGGCGCGATCGGCACGACGTTCCGGCTGACGCGTCTCTATCCGCCGTCGCATCCGGCGGTGCTGGAAGCCATGCGCCAGATCACCGCCTGTTTGCCGGGAGTGGCCGCGCTCGGGACCGTGGAGTGGAAGATCGGCGCCACCGGTCTGCACTGGCACGGACAGCACCTGCTGCCGCGCAACACACAGGTCGCAGAGCTGGCTGGATTGCTGTTCGCGCGCGGCATCCGCGGGATCCAGGTCAATCCGGGCGTCACGCCCGAGCACTGGCTCGGACTGTTCGGTGTGGCGGTGGGCAATGTTGCGCCCGATGATTCGGTGTTGGGCCGGATCACGGTGCATCTGGGCCGTCGTGCGACGCAGCGCCTCTCCGCGGCGCGTGCGCTCGAGTCCGAGCTCGCTCCGGCGCCCCCCGCCGCCCCTTCGCCGCCGCCGCCCGATGCCCTTTCGCCGCCCGCCGCCGCCGCCGTCGCCGCCGCCCCCGCTTCGCAGCCGCTCGCGGGCGCCAGCAGCGTTTTCCGGCCGCAGGCCCTGCCTGCGGACGTCGAGGCGCGCCGCGCGGTCGCCGCACTCCAGACGGCGGCCACGGCGGACGAGCAGCGCGCGATTATTGAACAGCTGCAACGTCTCACACCGGAACTCATCGCGCGGCGCGACATCGGCGCCATCGCGGAAGTCGTGGCGGGTCTCGACCGTTCCCTCGGCAAGATTCAAGATCCCGAGATCCAGGAAGCCATCGGCGGTGTGGCGGGGACGCTTGCGGACGAGGCTATAGTGGAGCGTATGGTCGAGCGGCTCGGCCAGCCGCGCGTGCCTCCCGCCGAGCGCGCGCATCTGGTGCGGGCCGTTGGAGCGCTGGGCGCGGTCTCCGCTGGGCTCGTCGTGGATGCCTATCTGCACGCCGCACCGGAGCTGCGCGAAGCGTATCGGGCCGCGATGCGCGAGGCGGGCGAGCGGACGGTCGAGCTGTTGCAGAGCAGAGTCGCGAGCAAGGTACCCGAAGTGGTGGCGGCCGCCGCGGAGTTTCTCGGCTTGAGCGGCAGTCCGGGGGTTGGCGAGACACTGATCGGACTGACGCACCACAGTGACGAGCGGGTGCGCGAAGCGGCGCTGCTGGGTCTTGCCGAGCTGGGCGGACGGGAGATTTCGCGGCCGGCGATGCCGGCGCTCAAAGACGAGTCGGTGCTCGTGCGCAGCGCGGCCGCCCGCGCGATCGCGGCGGCGGGTGACGTGGGGGCGACCACGGTTCTCATACGGCGGCTGGAGCAGGAGATGGATGAAGGGGTATTGGCTGCGTTGCTGAAAGCGATCGGCCAGCTGGGCGCCAAGGAAGCGTTGGAAGTGCTGGCCAAGTTTGCGGAGCCGGGTGGCAAGCCGCGCCGCACGCCGTTCGTGCGGGCCGCGGCGATCGAAGGCCTGGCGTGCCTCGATCGCGTCGAGGCCAAGGCGCTACTGGAGCTCTACTCTCGTGACAAGGAGCCGACGGTGAAGCGAGCAGCCGAGGCGTCGCTGAGATGACGACGCGCGCAGTCAAAACGAGCGATGCGGCGCTCGCGCAGACCATTACGCGCGAGGTCGCCAAGCGCGTCGTGGGCCAGGAGGTCATGGTCGAGCGGCTGTTGATCGGCCTGCTGACCGGGGGCCACATCCTGCTCGAGGGGGTGCCGGGACTCGCCAAGACGCTCGCGGTAAAAACCGTCGCCGAGTCCCTGAAGCTCAGCTTCTCGCGCATCCAGTTTACACCCGACCTCCTCCCGGCCGACGTCATCGGCACGATGGTGTTCGATCAGCGCTCGCAGGAGTTCTATCCCAAGAAGGGACCGCTGTTCGCGAATCTCGTCCTCGCCGACGAAATCAACCGCGCGCCGGCGAAGGTGCAGTCGGCGCTGCTCGAGGCGATGCAGGAAAAGCAGGTGACGATTGGCGGCGAGACGTTCTTCCTCGGGGAGCCGTTCCTCGTCCTCGCGACGCAAAACCCGATCGAGCACGAAGGCACCTATCCCCTCCCGGAGGCACAGCTCGACCGCTTCATGCTGAAGGTGCGCGTGGGCTATCCCTCGCGCGATGCGGAGAAGGAGATCGTGGGGCGCATGGCGTCGGGCCGGCCCATCGAGGTGCAGCGCATCGCGGAGGCCGACGATATCCTGGCCGCGCGCAGCGCGATCGCCGAGCTGTTCATGGATCAGAAGGTCGTCGATTACATCGTCGATGCCGTGCGCGCGACGCGCGAGCCGCAAACCGTCGGGCTGCCGGAGCTGAAGCCCCTCATTGCGTTTGGCGCCTCGCCGCGCGCCTCGATCTACCTCGCGCAGGCCGCGCGCGCCCACGCGTATCTGCGCGGCCGGGCGTTCGTCGTGCCGGAGGACGTGAAGGCGATGGCGTTCGACGTGCTGCGCCACCGCGTGCTGCTCACATTCGAGGCGGAAGCCGAAGACATGACCGCCGACCAGGTCATCGCGCGCATCCTGGAGGCCGTGGGCGTGCCGTGACATTCGAAGGCAAGGATCGCCGGCGCAGCTCGACTCCCTCCGTCCGGGCGCGCCGGCGGGCCGTGTCCCCGGAAGTGCTTCGGCATGTGAAGGGGATCGAGCTCCGCGCCCGCAGCCTGGTCAATACGCTGTTCACCGGCGAGTACCGGTCGGTCTTCCGCGGGCAGGGAATCGAGTTCGCGGAAGTCCGCGCCTACCAGCAGGGCGATGACTTCCGGGCGATCGACTGGAACGTCTCGGCGCGGATGGGCCATCCCTTCGTCAAGACGTTCATGGAGGAGCGCGAGCTCACGCTCCTCCTCATCGTGGACCAGTCCGGTTCGCTGCACTTCGGCCGCCCCTACACCAAAGCGGGGCTGGCGGTGGAGGTCGCCGCCGTGTTGGCGCTCGCCGCCGCGCGACACAACGACCGCGTCGGCGCGCTGCTCTTTGCCGACGCTCCGGAGTACGTGGTACGACCCGCGAAGGGCCGCGCGCACGCGCTTCGGGTCATCCGTGACCTGGTCGCGTTCGCGCCCCGCGGCCGGGGCACGAACCTCGGCGGGGCGCTGAATTATGCCGCGAAGCTGCTGCGTCACCGGGCCATCATCGTCGTACTCTCGGACTTCAGGGCCGAAGGGTGGGAGGAGCCGCTCGGCCAGCTGGCCGCGCGCCACGAAGTCGTCGCGATCACCGTCGACGATCCGCGGGAGTACGATCTCCCCGACGCCGGTTGGGTGGAGCTCGAAGACGCCGAGACAGGGCAGCGACTGCTCGTGGACACGAGCCACACACCCACGCGAACGCGGATCCGCGTCGCGGCCGAGCGGATGCAGCAGGAACGCACCCGCAAGCTGGTTCAGGCCGGTGTGGATCGCGTGTCGCTCCTGACGACCGTCCCCTACGGCGTCCCGCTGCGGCGCGCGTTCGCCGAGCGAGCGCGACGAATGAGCCGATGATCCTGGCGCCACTGCTGCTGTGCGTGATGCAGGCCGACGGCTGGATCGCGCGCCCGAATCAACCCACCGTCGGCGACACGATCCGGCTCGAGCGTACGATCGCGGCACCGCCAGGCTGGCGCCTGCGAACCGGCAAGCTCCCCTCCGGAACAGTCGCGGAACCGCTGGGCGATGCTGTCGTCTTCGCCTCGTCCGCTTCGGGCGCCTGGATCGTTCGGTACGCGGTCGTTGCCTGGGCGCCCGGCGAGATCTCGCTCGACATGCCGCCGCTCTGGCGCCTCGGACCCGACGGCTCGGCCGATTCGCTTGCCGGCGGCAGAGCGACGTTCCACGTGGCCAGCGTCATCCCTGACAGTGTGCGAGCGCCGGCGCCGCAACCATCGCTCGGGCCCCTGCGTCTGCAGCGGGCCAGTGCCATTCCAGTCATTGCAGCGGTGCTGCTCGCCGCCGGGGCGTTGCTGCTACTGATCGGCTGGAGGCGCCGGGGTCCGCGTGTCGTGACCGGCGGTCCCGCGCTGGCACGTGATGCCGAGATTCCGGATCAACGCTGGCTTGCGGCGGGAGAGCCGAAGGCCGTCGCGGCGCGGGCCGCGCAGCGGCTGCGCAGCGCGGTGGCGCGCGCCATCCCCGATGCGCATGAGGCATTGAGCACCACGGAATGCCTTGCCGCGATCGAGCGGGCGTGGCCCAACGCGCCGCTCCGCGATCTGCGTGAGCTGCTCCTGGCGCTCGATCAGGTGGCGTTCGCGACGGCGCACGGCGTGGACGTCGCGCCGCTCGCCGCGCGCGCGCGTGACCTGACGCGCGAGTTGGGCGGGACCGGCGTGAAGGGCCGATGAGCTTCGCGCGACCGCTCCTGCTGCTGCTGCTCGCGGCGCTGCCGCTGTGGTGGTGGTGGCGCGCGAAGCGGCTCAGCCGCCTCGCTGGCGCGCCGATGAGCGACGTACGGCCCGCGATGGGTCCCGTCGAGCGGCTCTGGGTGGCCCGGCTGCCGGTCTCGCTGCGCTCCATCTGCCTCGCCGCCTGGATCATCGCGGTGGCGGGTCCGCGGCTCGGCGCGGCGCGGACCGAGCTGCGCAGCGAGGGCATCTCGATCATGCTCGCGCTCGACATCTCGAGCAGCATGCTGGCCGAGGACTTTTCGCCCCAGAACCGCCTCGACGTGGCACGGCGCACCGCCATCGAGTTCGTGCGCGCGCGGAACTCCGACCGGATCGGCCTCGTGGCGTTCGCCGGGCAGGCCCTCACCCAGGTGCCGATCACGACCGACTATCCCGTGGTCGAGCAAGCGATCCGGCGGCTACGCGTGGGCATCCTCGAGGACGGCACGGCGATCGGCACCGGGATCGCGACCGCGGCCAACCGGTTGCGGCGCGCACCGGGCAAGAGCAAGGTGTTGGTGCTGCTCACCGATGGCGTGAACAACAAAGGCACCGTGGACCCCCGCACCGCGGGGGACGCGGCGGGCGCGTTTGGGATCCGCATCTACACGATCGGTGTGGGAACGCAGGGCGAAGCACCGGTCCCCACGGGGCAGGGGCCGCTCGGCTTGCGCTACGAGACCATGCCCGTGAAGATCGACGAGCCGCTGCTTGGAGACATCGCGCGGAGCACGGGCGGGCGCTACTTCCGCGCCACCGACGCGGCCTCGCTCTCCAACATCTTCGCCGAGATCAACCGGCTGGAGAAGACACCGGTCCTGCAGGCCGCGTACCGTCGGTACGACGAGGCGTATCGTTGGCCGCTCGGCCTCGGGTTGCTGGCCCTGGCGCTCGAGCTGGTGGTGGCGGGTACGTTCGCGGTGCGCGTGCCATGATCACGTTCGACGCACCCGTCGTCGGCGCGCTCGCACCGGTCGTCGCCGGGGCCGTCTGGGCAGCCGCCGCATGGGCTCGCCGCGCGCGCCTGCGCCGCGCGGCCGCATGGTCGGAGTCGACGGCGCGGATCGCGCGCGCGGCGGGACGGTTCGGCGCGCCGGCACTCGGTCTGGCCGCGGGGCTGGCGGCGCTGGCGCTGTCGGGCCCGCGCTGGGGCGAGGAACGGATCGTCACCGAGACGCGGGGCCTCGATCTGGTCGTGGCCATCGACATCTCCCGCTCCATGCTCGCGGAAGACGCGAAGCCGAGCCGCTTGGGCCGGGCACTGCGGGAAGCGCGACGCCTGGTACAGGATCTCGACGGCGATCGGCTCGGTCTCACGACGTTTGCGGGGGCGAGCTACATCCTGTCTCCTCTCTCCGTGGACGGGTCTGCCCTCACCCTATACCTCGACGCGCTCGACCCCGACGTTGCGTCCGAGGGAGGAACACACCTCGCGGCGGCGATATCCCAGGGCATCGATGTGCTGCACGCGAGTCAGGAGATCGGTGACCGGGTGCTCGTGATTTTCACCGATGGTGAAGGCCACGATTCGCTGGGGGGGGCCCTGGCGGAAGCACGGCGCCTCGCGGGACTCGGCATTCATCTGATTGTTGTGGCCGAAGGTGGACGGGAGCCCGCGAGGATTCCGGTGCGCGACGACCGCGGCACGTTCGTCGCCTGGCAGCAGGATGCATCGGGGAACGCGATCGGGACACGCCGCCGGGACGACGTGCTCAGCGCGATCGCGGACGCGGCGCAGGGCACGATCGTGGCGGCGGAGCTGCCGGATCAGGCGGGCGCGGTTCGCGATCTGGTCGCGTCGTACAAACGCGCGACGGCCACCGATAGTCGCACCCAGCGCGGGCGGCCGCGCGCCTGGATCGCGCTGTTGCTCGCGGGACTGGTACTGGCGACGCAGACGCTCACGCGGCGCACCGCGGCCTTGATCGGCGTCCTCCTGGTGCTCGTGCCCGCTGTGGCGGCACAAACGCAGCGCCCGCGATCCGCGGCCGAGAAGGCATGGGACCAGGGCGATCCGCGCGCGGCCGCCGCGGCGTATCTCGCCGATCTGAAGATCCATCAGGACGACGACACCGCCTGGTACAACACGGGGACAGCGGCTCTCGCGGCCGGCGATCCGGCGCTCGCGCGGTCGAGTCTCGCCCGCGCCGCGGCGTCGCTCGATCCCGAGCTGCGCTTCCGCGCGCTCTACAATCTGGGTCTGCTCGGGCTGCTCCGGGCGAGAGCCGACAGCGCGAACCGCGAGACCTACCTCGCTGATGCCGAGCGCGCCTATCGAGAGGCGCTGCTGCTCAAGCCGTTTGACACGGCCGCGAAATGGAATCTCGAGCTGGTGAACCGAATGCGAGGCGGTGGTGGACAGGCGAATAAGCCCAGCCCGCCTCCTCCACCCTCTCCCGGCGATGGCGGCGGCGGAGGGCAACCGCCCCCACCACCGCCGCAGGCCGGAAACTCGGGTGGCATGAGCGAATCCCAAGCCGATCAGGTGTTGCGATCCATCGGTCAGGAAGAGCTGCGGACGCGTCGAGACCGCACTGGCCGCACGCGCCGCGCCGCCGCCGCGGGAGTGAAAGACTGGTGATTCTCTCTCTGGTGACGGCGCTGGTCGTCCTGCAGGGCGCGGAGGTCACGGCGAGCGTGGATCGTACCCGCCTCCGCGTGGGCGAAGCGCTGCAGTTGACCGTGCGGGCGCGCACGCGCACGGCGGACCCGGTGGAAATCATGCTGCCGCCGCTCAACGGCTTCGCGGTTGTGGGCTCGCGCGATATGACGGAGGTCGCGTTCAGCGGCGGGTCGGGGTCCATCCGCACCACCGTGCGCGAGCTGCAGCTGCGCGCCCAGCAGCCGGGGGCGTTGTTGATCGGACCCGTGCGCGCGCGCCAGGGCGCGAGCGTCGTTTCCACTGACCCGATTCTCGTCACGGTGGACAGCGCGGCGGACCGAACGGCCCTCTCCCTGAGCCCCCTGGTGCGCGCACTGCTCGAGAGCACACCTCCACCGGTGTCGCGCCGCCCCGATCGCGTGGCGTTGACGATGCTGGTGCCGAGCGACACGGTATTCACCGGGCAGCAACTCGACCTGCTTGCGGTTGCCTGGATCCCGCGCGAGCTCCGGGAGCGGATGCGGCGGCCGCCCCTGCTGACGCTGGTCACGCCCGAAGGCGCATGGGCGTATCCCGCCACGGTATCATCAGGGGTCGCGATGTCGCGCCAGGTGAGCGGCCGGTGGTGGGATCTGTTCATGAGTCACCAGGTTGTTTTCCCGCTCGTCGCCGGGCGACTGATTATCCCGCCCGCATCTGTGGAGTACGCGCTCCCCGTGACGTTCTCGTTTTTCAGCCGGGAAGAGCGGTACGCGCTGCGCAGCGACTCGATCGCGATTGCCGTCTTGCCACTCCCGCCCGCGAACCCTCCCACGAACGTCGTCGGCCAAGCGTTGCGTCTCGATCTCCGCGTCGATCCGGCGTCGACTCGCGTGGGCGAGCCGATCGAGGCGTCGGTCACGATCAGCGGCGTCGGGAACGTGGCGCTCTGGCCGCCGCCCGAGCCCGCGCTGAAATGGCCGGCGGGATTGCGGGTGTATCCGGCGCAAACGGAAGTGCGCGTGGCTCCGGACGCGGGGCGCATCGCCGGCAGCAAGACGTTCCACTTTCTCGCCGTCCCTGATTCGTCCGGCAACTTCGTGCTGCCGGCAGTGCGCTATACGTACTTCGATCCGAGCACCGGTCGCTATGAGGTAGCCACCGGCGCGCCGCGCGCGCTGGCGGTGGCGCCGGGCGCCGAGCCGCGCGCCGCGCGTGTGGTGCCGACGCTGATGTCGCGCCGGGGCGAGGGCCAGGCCGATCGCCTCAGCCGACGGGTTGGTGGGGCAGGGTGGCTCGCGATGCTGCTCCTTCCTCCTTTGATCGCCTGGTTCGCGCGCAGGCGTTGGCGTAGCGCTCCAGCGACTGCCGTAGCAGCGGGACCCGAGCTGACGCCGTTGGGCCGGCTCGAGCGGGAATTCCTGGCGGTACTCGCCAGTCACGTATCCGATCCATTCGCGCGCGACGGCGACGGACTCGCGCAGGCGCTCCGGGCGGCAGGGGTGGACAGCGCCGTCGCCGACCACGTGAAGCGACTCCGCGACCGGCTGCGCGCGGCGCGGTACGGACCGCGAGGACTGGGGGACGCGGCCGAGCTCGAGGCTGAGATCGCGCAGGTGCTGCG
>Ga0184632_10000683_pt1 | contig 13588 bp, 9 predicted proteins | sample PLM31_50_b1_FD_133153 | JGI IMG/M metagenome (GOLD analysis project Ga0184632, IMG submission 133153) | Groundwater sediment microbial communities from an aquifer in East River, Colorado, USA - PLM3-1_50_b1 | ecosystem: Environmental > Terrestrial > Soil > Riparian zone | place: USA: East River... | reverse complement strand
TTCCCCGGCGGGAGCGGTCAACTGATAGAGCACCCCATCGTGATTGCGAATCGTGTCGGCCACCGCGTCTTCGAGCTTTGTCTTGCGCCACGGCGCGTTGATCGTATTGTTGACGCCGAGGTGCCGGGCGTCACTCGGAAAGAACGGCAGCACGAAGCTCACCGGGCTACCCGTGGTGATCAGCACCAGCGCATTCCTGGCGACGGGCGGCATCTGCACTTCGAACCAGCGATCGCGGAAATCGATGTGCCACCAGTCGGCGACGCGGGTCGTCGCAACGACCGTCACGGCTATCGCGATCATCACGCCAGCCGCATAGCCTGGGCGCAGCAGGCGCTGGAGCAGCGTGACGATCAGCGCGCCGGTGAGAAGGTCGAGCGTGACGATGTAGCGGTAAATCGAATGTTGCGCCGTCCACAGCAGGAACGACATGATGAAAAACGCGCTCGTGAGGCGCCATGCGGCGCTGACGCCCGCATGCGCCGGCGCGGGCACCTTGCCGCCGGCGCGCACGCTTAGCCATGCGGCGCCGGCAATCAGCGCCAGGACCCATGTAACCGGAAACCGCGCGTCGCGGTACGGTACCTCGGCAACGAAGAAGGGATCCGGGGCAAGTAGATTCAAGGGAAACAGCAGCCACTCGCCAAGATTGTGCGGTCCGTAGATACGGATGATTACGGGGTAATCGTCCCACCACGGCGACTTGATCCATTGATTGCCGTACGGAAAGACCGGGCTGTCGAAATGGGTCCACAGTTGCCATGCCCAGGGTCCCAGCGTGACCGCCGTGCCCAACAGCACGCCCGACCCGAACACGGACGCTTCCCGAAAACGGCGCCGGAGTGAGGCGCGATTCCACGGGCCCCGCACGAGAAGCGCCACGCACAGGCCCACCGCGAACGTCGCGGCCGTGAGCTTGGCTCCCGATGCGAAGCCGCACAGCAAGCCGGCGCCGGCCAAGGTCGTCGATGCGAGCGGGGTTGTCGGGTTCCGCACGAGCGCTCGCACCAAAAGCCACAGCGCGGCCAGCGACAATGCCACCAGCGGCCATTCGTTCATCGTGGTGCCGAGCGTCGCGATGCTCATCGCCGATGTCACACCGATCGCAAATGATGCAATGACAGCGACACGATGCTCGGCGCGCGGCAGATCCGCGAACAGCAGCGGCAGCAGCTTCGCAAGGAAGAAAGCCGCGATGCCGGCGGGTATTGCCAGCACGAACACGATGACGCGCGGCGCCCAGTTGGCGGCAACCATCCCGTAGAAGGGAAGGTCGAGCAACGCGTTGTGATAGGTCTGCAGTTGCGCGGCGGCGATGTCGCGCGTGAAGATGCGGCCGTTCCACCACGCCCACGGGTTGTAGTAATGGTAGTTCAGCAGATCCCAGTTCGCGTCCTGCCCGAGGAAAAGCGACGTGATGCCCGCCACGACGACGCATGCGGCAAGCAGCGCCGCATCCCCGAATCGCGGATTGCGTGGCGTTGCCGAGGCGGGAGCTGAAAATTTGATCAAGTCGGAAATGGCGGGCAGCGCGGGCCGACTCGGGCCCTGCAGGCGCGGCATTATGCCATCGCGTACCGATGTCTCGCGCGCCCCTTGCGGCGGCACGTCATGTGAGTTATGGTTATCGGGTGAGCAGCCTTCTTCTTTCCGCCAGCATTGCCCGGACGGGTCTTCCGTCCACGTTTGCGCTCATTCTCGGCGGACTGCTGCTGCGCCTCGCGCGCACATAATCCTACCCCTCAATTCGAGCAGTGCATGCGTCATCCAGCAGGACCGGATGGCCAAGCCCTTTGTCCCTCGCGGCGCTGAATGGCCGCGGAAGGAACGTCGATGAGTATGTCCTTCTTTCTCGGGTCTGCGCGCAGGGCGTAGTCTTCGCGGCCGGCGAGGGCACGGGCGGAAACGCAGTCGCGCTGGCGCTGTTTGGCGGCTATGGGGCAAAGAAACGGCGATCATATTGCCAGCGACGCTGCTGGTGATGGGATATGCGCTGTGGTCGGCGCTGCAGGGTGCTCCGGCAATGGACGGAGGCAATCTGAAAGCCAGGGTGGGATGACGAAAATGACTTTCCAACGAGAACGCAAAGTTGTTTCCCTGGTAATTCCTGCCTACAACGAGGGCCAGGCGATCGTCGGCACACTGACAGCTCTGGAGACCGCGTTGGCCGCGCTGCCGTACGATTGGGAGGTTGTCGTCGTAAACGACGGAAGCCGCGACGACACTGTGGCGCGCGCTCGGGGCTTCGTTTCTGAACGCCTTCAAGTCGTAGTCGTGGACTTGTCGCGGAATTTCGGCAAGGAGGCGGCGTTGAGCGCGGGGTTGGAGATTGCAACCGGCGATGCGGTGCTTCCAATCGATGCCGACCTCCAGGATCCGCCGGAACTGATTGCGCGGATGCTGTCGCTCTGGGAGAAGGGAGCCGAAGTCGTTCTGGCGCATCGCGCCGATCGCAGTTCGGATAGTTGGTTGAAACGCTTCTGGGCGGCCAGGTTCTACAAGGTCATCAACGCGGTTTCGGAGGTGCCCATTCCCGCCAACGTGGGCGACTTCCGGCTGATGGATCGCGCGGTCGTGGACATCGTCTGCGCTCTGCCGGAAAACCGTCGGTTCATGAAGGGGTTGTTCGCTTGGGTCGGTTTTCAGACCGAGCAGGTGGACTATGTGCGGCCGGAGCGCCAAGCGGGGGAAACGAAGTTCAATGGATTTCGATTGGTCAACCTCGCAATCGAAGGATTAACCTCGTTTTCGACCGCGCCCCTCCGCATCGCGACCTTTGCCGGTGCCGCGATAGCGATTGGCGCGATGCTGTACGCAGCATTCATCGTTGTGCGCACGCTCGTCATGGGCATCGACCTGCCTGGCTACGCTTCCTTGATTTCCGTGATCTTGTTCATGTCAGGTGTCCAGCTAATCGCCCTCGGCCTCGTCGGCGAGTACGTTGGACGCACATACATTGAATCCAAGCGCCGCCCGGCGTTTGTAATCAGAAGGATCTGGCGGTCTTCGGGGGAGGCTCATGGCACCGGAATGCGGTCGGGAAGGACCATCGCGTCAAACAACGAATCCAGCGGCGTATCACGGGATGGCAGAAATCGAGTCCAGACATTGGTGGTTCCTGGGTCGGAGAGCTATCCTCGCAAGAGTGATGGAGCTTGATCTTCCCAGGAACTCCAGGATCCTCGATCCTTCGGCGCCTCTTGCGGCGGCGCGTCATATGAGTTATGGTTACTCGATGAGCAGCCTTCTTCTCTCCGCCAGCACTGCCCGGACCGGTCCCGCGTCCGCGCTTGCGCTCATTCTCGGCGGACTGCTGCTGCTGCGCCTCGCGCGCACATAAATCCTACCCCTCAATTCGAGCAGTGCGTGCGTCATCCAGCGGGACCGGATGGCGAAGCCCTTTGTCCATCGCGGCCTTCAGACAGGCCGCGGAAGGAACATCGATGAAGATCGAACCGTCCGCGAAGTACCGACCTTTTGCCCCGATCGCGCTTTCCGACCGCACGTGGCCGTCGCGCGTCATCAAAGCCCCGCCCGTGTGGTGCAGTGTGGACCTGCGCGACGGCAACCAGGCGCTGATCGAGCCGATGGACGCCGAACGCAAGCTGCGCATGTTCCGGCTCCTCGTGAAGATGGGCTACAAGGAAATCGAGATCGGCTTTCCCGCCGCCTCGCAGACCGACTTCGACTTCGTGCGCAAACTGGTCGAAGACGACCTGATCCCCGATGATGTCAACGTGCAGGTGCTTACGCAGGCGCGCGCACCGCTTATCGAGCGCACGTTCGAGTCGCTGAAGGGCGCGCGGCGCGCGATCATGCATCTGTACAACTCGACGTCGACCACGCAGCGCCGCGTGGTGTTCGGCCTCGACCGCGCGGGCATCCGGCAGATCGCCGTCGACGCCGCGGAGGTCGTCCGCGATTGCGCCGCAAGGCAGCCCGAAACCGAATGGACGTACCAGTATTCACCGGAGAGCTTCACCGGGACCGAGCTCGACTACGCGAAGGAAGTCTGCGATGCCGTCCTCGACGTGTGGCAGCCCACGCCCGGGCGCAAGGCGATCATCAACCTCCCGGCCACCGTCGAGATGGCCACGCCCAACATCTACGCCGACCAGATCGAATGGATGAGTCGCAATCTCGCGCGGCGCGACAGCCTCGTGCTGTCGCTGCATCCGCACAACGACCGTGGGTGCGGCGTCGCCGCGGCCGAGCTCGGCGTGATGGCGGGCGCGGAGCGTATCGAAGGCTGCCTGTTCGGCAACGGCGAACGTACGGGCAACGTCTGCCTCGTCACGCTCGGGCTGAACTTGTACACGCAGGGCATCGATCCGGGCATCGATTTCTCCGATATCGGCGAGATCATCCGGACCGTCGAATACTGCAACCAGCTTCCCGTGCACCCACGCCATCCCTATGGCGGCGAGCTCGTGTTCACCGCGTTTTCGGGCTCGCACCAGGATGCGATCAAGAAGGGCCTTGCTGCACGCGCGGCGGATCTGGCCCGGGGCAACGAGATCTGGGACGTGCCGTACTTGCCGATCGATCCCGTCGATCTTGGCCGAACGTACGAGGCGGTCATCCGCGTCAACAGCCAATCGGGCAAGGGCGGCATCGCCTATCTGCTCGAGCGCGATCACGGGCTTGCGCTGCCGCGGCTTCTGCAGATCGAGTTCAGCCAGGTGATCCAGGCGATCACGGACGCTTCGGGCAAGGAGCTGTCGTCACACGAAATTCACGCGGCATTCGAGCGTGAGTACCTCGCTGCGACGGTGCCCGTGACGTACGCGGGACATCGCGCTCAGCACAATGTCGCCGACGGGACGGTCGAGCATCTGACCGCGCATCTCGTGGTCCACGGCGCCGAGCTGGTGCTGCCCGGCGCAGGCAACGGGCCGGTCGATGCATTCGTCGCGGCGTTGCGCAATGGCTTGGGGTTGCCGATTCACGTGATCAACTACCACGAGCACGCGATCGGCGCCGGCGAAGACGCGACGGCGGTCGCGTATGTCCAGTTGCGCATCGGCACCGACCGCACCGTATACGGTGTCGGCCGCGATGCCAACATCGTGACCGCGACGCTGCGTGCGCTGGTCAGCGCGATCAATCGCGGCATCAGGAGCGGCGCGCTGGTACTGCCTGCGCGCGCGCGGGCGGCGGTGGCGTAATCTGCCGCCCCCTCACCCCAACCCTCCGTTGCAGGGCGCACCTTCGCCTGCAAGCGAAGGCCGCTCGAGCGGCCCCGCGAGCGGGGAGAGGGAGTGGCAACGTCGCTTCGCCTGAATCCTCCCTCTCCCGGCGAGCGGGTGAGGGCCGGGGTCACGGACCGCCCAACTCGGCAAGTACGGCGGGCGGCGCCGGCGATTGACTCATCCTATCGTACGCATTGGCATAATCAATTGGACGCGCCGTCGTTTTCGCGCGCACCATCGACAAAACCGCCGGCCTGGCCGGCGACCGATATCGGTTGTCCATTCGCTCATCAAAGAGGAGATTGCGATGAAAAGCCTGAAAGGCACGAAGACCCACGACAACCTGAAGGCCGCGTTCGCCGGTGAATCGCAGGCGAACCGGCGCTACCTGTACTTCGCGAACAAGGCGGACGTCGAAGGGCAGAACGACGTGTCCGCGCTGTTCCGCTCGACCGCCGAAGGCGAGACCGGCCACGCGCATGGTCATCTCGACTACCTGGCTTCGGTGGGTGACCCGGCGACGGATCTGCCGATCGGTTCGAGCCGCGAAAACCTGAAAGCCGCCGTCGCCGGCGAAACGCACGAGTACACGGACATGTATCCCGGCATGGCGAAATCGGCGCGCGACGAAGGCTTCGACGAGATCGCCGACTGGTTCGAAACGCTCGCCAAGGCTGAGCGCTCGCACGCTAATCGCTTCCAAAAGGCGTTGGACGCGTTGGCCGATTGAGCTTCTTATACGATGGAGCGTCGCTGGAAAACGCGACGCTCATCGTATTGGTCGTTTTGGAGCGTCGTTGGGAAACACGACGCTCAACACTCCCGGCCGGCGGTCCATAATCGCTCACGGCTTTCAGTCGGGGGTTCAATCGAAAAGCGATCGCACCATGACCACCCGCGAAGGCAGCCTCGAAGCACCCACCCGCCATCCGATCGATTGGCGCAACCCGGCGTTCTTTGACCACGCGGCGCTCGAAAGGGAACAGGAACGCATTTTCGAGATCTGCCACGGATGCCGCCGCTGCGTGAGCCTCTGCGGGGCATTCCCGACACTGTTCGACCTGATCGACGAGGGCAAGAGCGGCGAAATCGACGGCGTCGCGAAGGCCGACTTCGTCAAGGTCGTCGACCAGTGCTATCTGTGCGACCTGTGCTACATGACGAAGTGCCCGTACGTTCCGCCGCATCCGTGGAACGTCGATTTCCCGCACCTCATGCTGCGCGCCAAGGCAGTCAAGTTCCGCGACGGCGACATATCGTTTCGCGACAAGCTCCTGACCGGCACCGACCGGATCGGCAAGCTCGCCACGATCCCGGTGGTCGTCCAGTTCGTGAACAAGGCGAACACGATGCCTTCCGCGCGAAAGGTGATTGAGAAGACGTTGGGTGTGGCTGCGGCCACCGAGTTGCCTCCCTACGCAAAGGAGACGTTCCGCGCGCACGCCGAAGCAAGTCTCGCATGGCCCGTGCGTACTGGTGCGCGTACACCCGGAAAGGTCGCGATCTTCGCCACGTGTTACGTGAACTACAACGAGCCGGGCATCGGCCACGACCTCCTGAAGCTCCTCGCGCACAACGAGGTCCCGTACCGGCTGGTCGAGCAGGAGGCGTGCTGCGGTATGCCGAAGCTGGAGCTCGGCGATTTCGAGACCGTCGAGAAGCTGAAGAACGTGAACGTGCCGCCGCTCGCCCGTCTCGCGCGCGAGGGCTATGCGATCATGGCCGCGGTGCCGTCATGCACGCTGATGTTCAAGCAGGAATTGCCGCTGATGTTTCCCGACGACGAAGACGTGAAGGTCGTTGCCGACGCGATGTTCGATCCGTTCGAGTACATCGTGCTGCGCGACAGGGACGGCTTGTGGAAGCGCGAGTTCAAAGAGCCGCTAGGCAAGGTCAGCTATCACATCCCTTGCCACTCGCGCGTGCAGAACATCGGCCAGAAGACGCGCGAGGCGTTGCAATGGATCCCCGAGACCGAAGTCAATACGGTCGAGCGCTGCGCCGGTCATGACGGCACGTGGGGTGTCAAGGTCGAGTTCTTCGCGCAATCGATGCGCATCGGCAAGCCGGTGTTCAGCCGGATGGACGACGGCGACCCCGACTACGTGAGCTCGGACTGCCCGATCGCCGGCCACCGCATACGGCAGGGCATCGCGAACCAGAACGCCGCCTCGCGCGCCAAGAAGGAGCATCCGCTGACGTTGCTGCGTATCGCCTACGGGATCGCTTGAGATGGCGGAGCGCCCGAAGATCACGCGGGAAAGCCTGCTGACGCTCGAGGCCTACGCCAAGACGCGCGACGACTTCCGTGCCCGCGTGCTCGAACACAAGCGCGCGCGCACCGTGCATCTGGGCGAGCACCTGACGCTCGTCTTCGAGGACGAGCTGACGCTGCGCTACCAGATACAGGAAATGCTGCGGATCGAAAAGACGTTCGAGGACGCCGGCATCCAGGACGAGCTCGACTCCTACAATCCGCTCGTGCCCGACGGCAGCAACTTCAAGGCGACGATGCTGATCGAATACGAGGACGTCGACGAGCGCAAACGCGCACTCGGAAAATTGAAGGGCATCGAGGATCGCGTCTGGGTGCGGGCGGAAGGTTGCGCCAAGGTGTTCGCGATCGCCGACGAGGACCTGGAACGCGAGAACGACGTAAAGACCTCGGCCGTGCATTTCCTGCGGTTCGAGCTGACGCCCGAGATGATCGCCGCGCTGAAGTACGGCGTTGCGCTGGGGCTGGGCGTGGATCACCCGAACTACAAGGCGGAGATTCCCGCGGTGGGAAGCGCCACGCGTGTAGCGCTGGTTGCGGATCTCGGCTAAAGGCGCGCCGACAACGCTCGCTAGTCGCGGAAGTTGTTGAACTGCAGTGGGAAGTCGGTGATCGATTTCTTGATGAGCGCGATCGCGCTCTGCAGCTCGTCGCGTTTGGCGCCGGACACGCGGACAGCCTCGCCCTGGATGGAACCCTGGACCTTGAGCTTGCTGTCCTTGAGGGTACGCACGATCTTCTTCGATAACTCCTGCTCGACGCCTTCGCGAACCGTGATCACCTGCTTGACCTTGTTGCCGGAAATCTTCTCGACATCGCCGTACTTGAGCGCGCGAATGTCCACGCCGCGCTTGGTCAGCTTGGCCAGCAGGATATCGGTGACCTGCGACAGCTTGAAGTCGTCGTCGGCGAACAGGGTCAACACGTTCTCCTTGTGCTCGACGCGCGCGTCCGATCCCTTGAAATCGAAGCGCGTGGAGACTTCTTTGTTGACCTGATCGAGGGCATTGTTGACTTCGACCTGGTTGACTTCCGAAACGACGTCGAACGAAGGCATGGCAACTTTCGATTCGGGGGTTTGAGGAGGCTAACGCTAGCACGGTGGGCGGGGCGCCGACAATCAGGCCCGCCAGCGGACGAAGGCATCGGCCAGGTCGTGCACCACGCTGTTCCAGTCGCCGAACCGATGCTGGCGGAAGATGCGCATCGTCGGATACCAGGGTGACGTCGTGGCCGCGAGCCGCCACCGCCAGCATGCATTGAACCGGTCGAGCAGCCACACGGGTTTGCCCAGCGCGCCGGCCACATGGGCCACCGCGGTATCGGCGGAAATCACGAGATCGAGCGTGTCGATGAGCGCGGCGGTATCGGCGAAATCTGCGATCGCGGCGCGCATGTCGACGATGCGCGGCGCGTCCGCGCCGAACGCCGCGGGGTCGCCGGCGGGACCTGGCTGCAACGTCACCAACGAAATTTCGCGTGCGGCAAGGACGGGCGCGAACACGCTCACGGGGACGGACTTGTGGCGGGTCACGAAGCCGTGGGCGTCGCGCGCGAGGACCGACCACGCGAGCCCCACCCGCGGTGCGGATACGGTCGCGATGCGCGCACGCCACGCGGCGGCGCGCTCGGCGGGTGGCGAAAGATACCGGCCGGCAGCGCTGAAGTCATCGTCAGCGAGCCCGAGATGAAACGGAAGCGAGAGGATGGAGGCCCGCGCGATTGCGCTACCGCCGCGAACATCGGTCGGCTTCGTGACCACTTCGTCGACGCCGGGCAGCGAAGCGAGCAGCGGCGCGAGCGGCGCCCGATAGCCGTCCAGCAAGAGCACGACCCGGTCCACGCGCGCCCGCGCCGGCGCCACGAAGCGCGCAAACTGCACGACATCGCCGAAGCCCTGCTCGCCGTAAACGACGAGCGTGCCGGGAAATGGCGTTCCATCCCAGATGGGGGTTCGCGCGAACGTCGGTCCCGATTCGCCGCCGCGATCCGGGCGACGCTCGAATGCCCGCCATCCTGTCTCAAAATCGCCGCGTGCCAGCAGCGTCGACGCGATCCCGAATTGCGCGTCGGCATGGTCCGGCACCAACCGCAATGCATGCTCGAATGCGAGCTCGGCGCCCGCGTGGTCCCAGGCCCAGTTGCGTACGGCGCCCAGCGTTTGCCACGCGGGGGCATGCGCCGGATGCTTCGTCGTGACGGTCTCGAGTGCGCCGATGGCGCCGGCCAGGTCGCCGCTCAGTGCCTGCGCGAATGCGCGCCCGGTCAGCGCATCGCGTTGCGCAGGCTGCAGCGTGAGGACGCGATCAAAAGCGATCGCAGCGCGATCCGCGTCGCCCGCGTTGTTGCACTGATCGCCCAGATTGAGCGCGGCTTCGAGATATTGCGGATCGAGCGACAGTGCGCGCTCGAAAGCGATCATCGCCTCGGCCATGCGATCCAGCCGCGCCAGCGCAATGCCGCGATTGTTGTGCGCCTGCGCGAAGTTGCCGTTGAGCGCAACCGCCCGGTCGAGCACGGCCAGGGCTTCGCTATCGCGTCCGGCGCGGATCAGCGCAAAGCCCAGGTTGCTGCGCGCGGGCGCATTGCTGGGTGCCAGGCGAACCACGCGCTCGAAGCGCGCGATCGCAAGTCCGTAGTCGCCGCGTGCCAACGCGACGGCGCCGGCGTTGACCAGGGCCGTCGGATCGTCGGGATTGGCGGCGAGCACCTGCGCGTAGAGGGCTTCGGCCTCGGGAAGCCGTCCCGCCTGTTGCAATTCGAATGCGCGGCCGAGCAGGACGAGTTCGTCGGCGGCGTCCGCGGGCATCGTCGGTGTTCTGCTACCGAGACCTACCCAGACGCGTGACAAGCTCTCCGTCGTTCCCGCGAAGGCGGGAATCCAGCGTCTTTTGTCGCACGACACTGGGTCCCCGCCTTCGCGGGGACGACGTGAGTTTTCCGGAATCTGGCACGCATCTCGGTAACGCTCGATTAACTCGTGAAGCCGATTCTCTTGTGCGTGCCGTCGCAGTACGGCTTGTTGTGCGAGCCGCCGCAGCGACAGAGAAATGTCGTGTCGGAAAACGCTGTGCGCCCGTCGCTGCCGTGCAGCGTGAGCGGGCCCGTGCAGACCAGGGGACCGTTGATATTTTGCCTGATGGTCAGCGGCGCGGAGAGGTCGACGTCCGGCGGCGCTGCGACGTCCGCCGGCAGCGTTCCCGCGTCCCGGAAGCCGATCTTCTTGTGGCTGTTGTCGCAGAACGGCTTGTGCTGCGACGCGCCGCAGCGGCACAGCGCCATCCGCGTGTCTTCGAGTGCGGCCTCGCCTTGGCGCAGCGCGAGCTTGCCCCGCAGATAAGTGGGCCCGTTGGCGGTGAGCCAGCCTTCATTGTCCGGCGGCACGGTCATCGCGGACGTCCCATCCGCGTATTGCATCCGCAGTGCGCCGGAGGGACAGCAATTGACCGCCTCCGCAACCGAGGCCGCGTCGGACTTGTCCGGCTGGATCCACGGCTTGGCGGCGGGATCGAACACTTGCGGAACCGTACGCACGCACTCGGCGGCGTGGATGCATCGCGTCGCGTCCCACGTGACCTTGGCCTGCGGGCTTTCGTAGTGATGCAGTTTCGCGGGTTCGGTCATCGCTTCGCCTCCTCGAATTGCGGAAGAGCACTTGCCGGGCGGTGCCGGTCTTGAGTTCGCCGGTGATGCGAATGTCGGCGCGCGTGACGGTCGAACCGGCCAGTCGACTAGAATAGCAGCTTCCCGCCCTTGGCCGAGTCGCGTCGTCATGTCGCATATTCTGCAGTCCATTCCCGTTGGCCAGAAGGTGGGCATCGCGTTCTCGGGAGGGCTCGACACGAGCGCCGCGCTGCACTGGATGCGCGCGAAGGGCGCTATCCCCTATGCGTACACGGCGCATCTGGGCCAGCCGGACGAGGCGGATTACGACGACATTCCGCGGCGCGCGCTGCAGTACGGCGCCGAGGCCGCGCGGCTCGTCGACTGCCGCGCGGCGCTGGTCGCCGAGGGCATCGCTGCGTTGCAGGCGGGCGCGTTTCACATCGCGACGGGCGGGCTCGCGTATTTCAACACCACCCCGATCGGGCGCGCAGTCACGGGCACGATGCTCGTGGTCGCGATGCGCGAGGACGACGTGCACATCTGGGGCGACGGCAGCACGCACAAGGGTAACGACATCGAGCGGTTCTACCGGTATGGGCTGCTCGCCAATCCGAACCTGCGCGTCTACAAGCCGTGGCTCGACGCGGCGTTCATCGACGAGCTCGGCGGGCGCAAGGAAATGTCCGATTACCTGGCGCGCGCCGGATTCAATTATCGAATGAGCGCGGAAAAAGCCTATTCGACGGACTCGAATCTGCTGGGCGCGACGCACGAAGCCAAGGACCTCGAGTTTCTCGACAAGGGCATGCGCATTGTCGAGCCGATCATGGGAGTTCCGTTCTGGCGCGAGGACGTCGCCGTCAAGGCGGAGACCGTGAGCGTGCGCTTCGACGAGGGAAAACCGGTCGCGCTGAACGGCGCGACGTTCAGCGACGACGTGGCCCTGATGGTCGAGGCCAACGTCATCGGCGGCCGCCATGGCCTGGGGATGAGCGACCAGATCGAAAACCGGATCATCGAGGCGAAAAGCCGCGGCATTTACGAGGCGCCGGGGATGGCGTTGCTGCACATCGCCTACGAACGCCTGCTGACCGGTATCCACAACGAGGACACGATCGAGCAATACCGCGAAAACGGCCGCCGCCTCGGGCGGTTCCTGTACCAGGGCCGCTGGTTCGATCCGCAGGCGATGATGCTGCGCGACGCGGCGCAGCGGTGGGTCGCCCGCGCGATCACCGGCGAGGTCACGCTGGAGCTGCGCCGTGGCAACGACTACTCCATCCTCGCCACGGCGAGCCCGAACCTGACCTACAAGCCGGAGCGGCTGACCATGGAGAAGGGCGCGGCGTCGTTCTCGCCGCAAGACCGCATCGGCCAGCTCACGATGCGCGAGCTCGACATCGCGGATACGCGCGAAAAGTTGCTGACCTATTCGCGGATCGGGTTGCTCAATCCGTCCGAAAGCTCACCGCTGCCGCGGCTCGCCGAAAGCGGCGACGACGACCAGAAGTAGATTCACACTTCCGTCGACTGCGGCGTTCAGTCGATCTTGACGCCGGCGCTCTTGATCACCGGCGCCCATTTGTCGGATTCGGCTTTGATGAGCGCGCCGAACTCCTCGGGCGTGCCGCCGATCAGGGCGAATCCCGCGGCGTTCAATTTCTGCACGACATCGGGCTGCTTGAGAATCGCGTTGATTTCGGCGTTGAGCCGCGCGATGACAGGCTTCGGCGTGCCCGCGGGCACGAGGACGCCATTCCATGCCAGCGATTCGAATTGCGGATAGCCGCTCTCCGCGATTGTCGGCAAATCCGGCAGCAGCGGAAAGCGTTTCGCGGACGTTACGGCGATCGCGCGCAGCCTGCCCGCCTGGATTTGCGGTTGCAGGGGTTGCATGACGGCGAAAATCATCTGCGTTTCACCCTGAACCGTGGACGTCACCGCCGGCGGCGAGCCATTGAACGGAATGTGCACGAGGTCGATGCCGGCGAGCGATTTCAGGAGCTCGCCGTTGAGATGCGACGAGCTGCCCGGACCGACCGACGCGTAATTGAGCTTGCCCGGATTGGCCTTGGCATACGCCACGAGCTCCTTGACGTCTTTCGCCGGTACTTGCGCGTTGACGGTGAGTACGTTGGGCTGACTCGTCGTCGTGACGACCGGCGCCAGGTCCTTCTGCACGTCGTAGGGCAGCTTCTGCAACAGCGGCGTGATGGACAGCGGGCCGTTGAACGCCAGCACCATCGTGTAGCCGTCGGGCGCGGCCTTCGCTGTTTCACCGACCGCGACGGTACCGCCGGCGGCCGGCTTGTTTTCGACCACGACGGGTTGGCCCAGCCGATCCTTCAGCTTGTCGGCGATCGTGCGGCCGAGGACGTCGATCGAGCTTCCCGCGGGCGCGGACATGACGAACCGGATCGGCTTGTCGGGCCACGTCTGCGCGAACGCGGGTGACGTGCCCAGCGCGGCAGCGGCGACGCTGGAAAATACGGCGAACCATTGACGGCGATGCATG
>Ga0184632_10000681_pt1 | contig 13641 bp, 13 predicted proteins | sample PLM31_50_b1_FD_133153 | JGI IMG/M metagenome (GOLD analysis project Ga0184632, IMG submission 133153) | Groundwater sediment microbial communities from an aquifer in East River, Colorado, USA - PLM3-1_50_b1 | ecosystem: Environmental > Terrestrial > Soil > Riparian zone | place: USA: East... | reverse complement strand
ATCTCCTGGTCGGGGTAGCGTCGGTGGCCGCCCAAGGTACGGACGTAGGGCAGCATGCCCTCCTGCGCCCAGCGGCTGACCGTCTTTGGTGACACATGGAGGAGCTCGGCGACCTGCGCGGTGCGCAGGTACCTGGGCTGGGTTGTCTGAGGCAACGCGATCTCCCGTTCTTGCTGTCGTCCCCCGTTTGGGGGACGACACTACGCCTGTCGGGGTCGGATGGTATCGAGCGTTCTACGCAGGCTGGCCGTCCTGCGATGAATCCCTGGTGCGGTTTGGCTCCCGGCCGGTCTCCTTCGTGGACGTTGACCCAGTCTGACGTTGCTGGCCCTGACCTGGATCTTCGCAAGCCACCTGCCGCAGTGGCTCGCTCAGGCAACTGGCATGCGACGCCACCGTCCTGCTGCTCGGCATGCCCGGACGCCCGTTGTGGCAGGCAATGGCCGTAGCCGATATGGTGCGCCCGGCAGAGGTTCACGTTTTGCCTCGCACCCTGCAGGTCGAGCTTGTCCCTTGCCGCCGGCACCAGACCGTGCCGGCGTTGATCTAGACCTCCAAGACGATGGAGGGAGGGACAAGCACATGACGGTTGGAACCGTGAAGTGGTTCAACGCCGACAAGGGCTACGGCTTCATCGCCCCCGAAACCGGCGAGGACGTCTTCGTGCACTTCAGCGCGATCCAGTCGACCGGCTACCGCTCACTTGCTGAGGGGCAGGCCGTCGAGTTCGACGTGACGCCGGGGCCGAAGGGCGCCCAGGCCGCCAACGTGCGGCTGCTGGAGCCCCAGTAGCCAGCACCACCTAGCCCGCCCGGCACACCACCGGGCGGGCTGTTAGCTGGTGAAGGATCGCGCTTGGGGCACACCTGGGGCATGTTCCACCGGACACTCTCGGGCACAAGCGGTCTGTCCCGGACACCCCGAGCCTGCCATTTACCTGGCGAAATGCTCGGTGCCAGCCGTTCTCTTTGGGCTGGTTTTTTCCTGACACGGAAGAGGTCACAGGTTCAAACCCTGTCGCGCCCACCACCATTCTCGCAGGTCACAGCGTCGTCTGCGCCGTCCCGGTCGCGCTCACTTCTCGGCTGGGCCGCGCTGGGGCCGCGTGCCCATCCTCGCCATCGAGCTCGTTGGTCCTTTCGGGCCCGTCCACTCGGGCGTCCGGCTCCACAACGACCACGGAGCGTAGTCGCGGCTCCAGGCCAAGACGGCAGCCACGCGGTGCCGCGCGGGAACGTCGCGCTTCAGCCAGCTCCCCTGCCCTCGCGCAGTCGCCAGCGACGGGGGCGCTCCTTACGCCGGTCTGACGTCCCTGGTCGGTCGGCCGCAGCCTCCTCACCCAAGCACAGCCCGGCGGCCGGGTCCGCGGCCGACGCTGCCTCGCTGGCCACAGACGACCTCCGCGACGAGACGGATACGACAGGGTGGGCGGGCGGACACCGGACGGCTGGACACCGGACGAGGGAGCCGGATGACCGGACACTGGACGGGCTGGACACCGGACGGCTGGACAACTGGACCCCGGACGACGGAACGGATTGGTGGACACCGAATGGTGGACACCGAACGGTGCACGCAGACCGGCGACGGACGGCACGACGGGCAGGCTGGCATCCCGACCACTGCGACACGCCTCTATCGCTGGATGCCGTCCAGAAGCTCCGCCGGGCAGACGCCGCCTGGGGCGATCCGCAATCGGACAGCTCAGCAGAAGGGAACACCGCCAAGGGCCTGGCCACCGCCGCGACCAGTCAGCTGCAGGGTGACATTCCGCCGTCCAGCTGGCGCCTCGGCGCATTGCTCTCCTCGGAACGATTTCGGGTCGAGCGTAGAGCGAACGGCGAGCCTTCATCCGTTATGGCGATACGTGGTGGAGGTGGCTGGTTGTAAGCCGTGAGCGCCTATTGGGGACTGACGTCGGTCGGCGCAGGACGGAAGAAGCCATGTATGCAACTGACGACGTTGAGGTGGGATCGCGGCTCACACCGGGCGCTGAGATGCTTCGACCGGCACCACCGGGGTCGAGGGTTGCTGGAAGAGCCAGGCCGCGGCAGCGACGCCGGCCAACCCGAGGATGACCGACAGGCCAAGGGTTCGCGGGTAGCCGAGGACGCCCGCCAGGGCCAGGCCGGCGGCCCCGGCGAGCAGCGAGCAGAGATGGACCAGGCTGTCCTGCACGGTGAAGTCGCTGCCCGCCGACCCGGGTCGGCTCCAGTCCATATTGATCGTGTACACCGCTGTGCCGGCGCTCGCGTAGGCGATGTTGAGCAGCGCGACTGCGGCCAGCCCGGCGAGCGTGCCGCTCTGGCCCTGCGCCAGCGGGAACAGGGCCATGATGGCGACCACTGTGACCAGCCCGAAGGCGACCAGCGTGCGCCGGCGGCCGAGGCGGGTCAGCAACGCTCCGCTCGCGAGCGAGGCCAGCACGGCCGCGGTTCCGCCACCGACGATCGAGACGGCGCCGATCCGGTCCAGCGGCCAGCCGGCGTCGACCAGCATGGGGGTGACCAGGGGGTAGGCCGTCGCGATGCCGAGGTAGTACAGGGGCAGGACGACCAGCGCCCATCGCGTGGCCCCGGGCTGGCGGAAGTAGCTGCCCAGCGTCCGGAACGATGCTCCCAGGCGCGGGGCGACGCCTGGGAGCACCTGGTCCTCTCGCCAACCAAGCAGCGCCGGCAGCGGCAGCGCGGTGAGCGCGGCCAGGACGGCCAGCGCGACCCCCCACCCGAGCCGGTCGTAGATGATCAGCACGCCGCCACCGCCGACCATCAGCCCGAGGTAGCCGCCGGCCCGCTGGATGCCGTTGCCGACGCCGCGCTCGGACGGCGCGAGCAGGCGGACAGCGGCCGCGTCGGCGGCGATGTCATGGGTCGCCGAGAGCAACGCGATGGCGGCGCCGATCCCGACCAGTAGCGGTAGGTCAGTGACGACGTCGACCGGGATGAGGGCGAGGACGGCCACGGTCAGCAGCGTCTGGACCGCCAGCAGCCAGCTGCGGTAGTGGCCGAGCCGTCGTGAGCCGTAGCGGTCGACCAGGGGCGCCCAGGCGAACTTGACCACCCAGACCAGCCCCAGCAGCTGGACGAAGGCGATCCGCTCCAATGGCACCTCGCGCTCGCGGAGCACGGCGCTCAGCCCATAGAGGAGGAAGGCTAGGGGAACGAACTGGCTGGCGTACACGACGGCGAGGAGGCGGTAGCGGGCGCCTCTGGTCACGAGGCCTCCGGTCCGATGGGGCGGCTGGTAACGGGCGCCGCAGCAACGGCTGATTCTCGCAGCCTCCCTAGTGAGCGGCCAGATGCGAAACAATCAGGCGTGAGGACACGAGAGGGGATGGGGACCTGGCCCGGGCGGGCCTGCGCACCCTTGACTGGTGATGCTCTACGGCAGGGACGCCGAGCGGTCGGCAGTGACGGCACTGCTGGACGCCGCCCGGAATTCCCGGAGCGGCGTGCTGGTGCTGCGCGGCCAGGCTGGTGCCGGGAAGTCGGCGCTGCTCCAGGACGCAGTCGAGCAGGCCTCGGACTTGCAGGTCCTGGAGGCGCGCGGGATCGAGTCGGAGGCCGAGCTGGCCTTCGCCGGTCTGCACCAGCTGCTCCGGCCGATTCTCGGCCAGGTTGACCGGCTTCCTGGCCCCCAGGCCACGGCGCTGCGGGCCGCCTTCGGACTCGAGCAGGGGAGGGTCGACGACCGGTTCCTTGTCTCGGTGGCCGTGCTGAGCTTGCTCGCCGAGGCGGCTGAGCGGCGGCCCGTGCTCTGTGTCGTCGATGATGCGCACTGGCTGGATGAGGCGTCGGCCAACGCCCTGTTCTTCGTGGCCAGGCGGCTGGAGGCCGAAGGCGTGGTCGTGCTGTTCGCGGCGCGGGACGGAGATCCGCGTCGGTTCGGCGCCGTCGGGCTTCCTGAGCTGGAGATCGGCGGCCTGGACGGGGTCGCCGTGGCCGCCCTGCTGGCCGAGCGCGCGGCCGTGCCGGTCGACCCGCAGGTGCGCGATCGCCTCCTCGAGCGGACCGGTGGCAATCCGCTGGCATTGGTCGAGCTGCCGTCGGTCCTGACCTCAGACCAGCTATCGGGGACACAGCCGCTCCCACTCCGGCTCCCGCTGACCGACGGGGTCGAGCATGCGTTCCTGGAGCGGGTGCGTCGCCTCCCCGACGATGCCCAGGCCTTGCTGCTGATCGCGGCGGCCGAGGACACCGGCCGGCAGGCGACGGTGACCGCGGCGGCGGCGACGCTGGGCGCTGGGGTGGCGGCGCTGGATGCCGCCGAGACAGCTGGGCTGGTTCGAGTCCGGGCTGGAGCGATCGCCTTCCCCCATCCCCTGGTCCGCTCGGCGGTCTATCAGGGGGCGACCAGCAGCCAGCGCCGGCAGGCGCACCGGGCGCTGGCGGGGGCGGCCGACCGCGAGGGCGACGCCGATCGACGGGCCTGGCACCTGGCAGCGGCGGCGGTCGAGCCCGACCAGCGGGTGGTGCGCGAGCTGGACGCGGCCGCCGAGCGGGCCTTGGGCCGGGGCGGCTTCGAGGCGGCGTCCTCGGCACTGGAGCGCGCGGCCACGCTCACCGCCGACCCGGGCGCGCGAGGGCGGCGGCTGGTGGCGGCGGCCGAGCACGCCTGGGCCGCCGGCCAGCTCGGCCGGACCACTGGGCTGCTGGAGGCGGCGCGGCCACTGGCGACCGAGCCGCTACTCCGCGCCGACGTGGGCCGGCTGCGAGGCTGGCTGGAGATAAGTGTTGGCTCGGTGGCCGCCGCCCAGCCGATCCTGGTCCAGGCGGCCCTGGACGCCGCACCGGTCGACCCCGGACGGGCCCGCAGGATCCTGGCCGGCGCCGCCGAGGCGGCCTGGCTGGAGGCCGACCGGAACGCCGGCGCCGACCTGAGCCGAGCCGCAGCCCGCGTCGGGCCGGCCGACAGCGCCCACGACCGCTACTTCGCCGACCTGACCGCCGGGTTCCTGGCCTTCCTGGAGGACGACCTGGCGGCTGGGACCCGCCTACTCACCGACGCCATCGAGCTGGCCGGGCGGCTGAGGGACCCCGACCTGCTGTCGCTGGCCGCCCATCACGCGTTCTATGTCGGCGACGACACCGCCGCCTACCAGCTCAACGTCCGGGTGGCGGCGTCGGCCCGGGCAGGCGGGAAGGCCGCCGAGCTGCTGTTCACGCTCCCGCGGCTGGCCCAGGCCGAGCTGCTCACGGGCCGCTGGGCGGCCGCGGCGGCCAGCGCCGGCGAAGCCGTCCGGCTGGCCGCAGAGACCGGCCAGCCCGCGCTGTCCGCCCTGCCGCTGGCCTGGCTGACCCTGCTGGCGGCGCTCAAGGGCGACGAGGGGGCGTTCTGGTCCCGGGTCGCCGAGACCGAGCAGGTCACGGCGGCCTCTGCCCTCGGCGTGTTCCAGGGCGCCGTCCGCGACATCATCGGGTGGGCCCGGGCCGTCCAGAAGGCGGCAACGGCGCGCCCGGCCTCGGCGGGCACGCTGCTCGGGGAGCTCCGCCATCCGGTCGTGGTGACCATGGCGTCGCTGGACGGTGTCGAGGCGGCCGTTCATGCCGGCCGGCGCAACAGCGCGCTCGGATGGCTCCGCGGCATGGAGGCGTTCGCCACCCACACCGCCGCCCCCTGGGCACAGGCCAGGGTGACCCATGCCCACGGCCTGCTCTCCGAGGGCCACGTTGCCGAAGGCCGGTTCCAGGAGGCACTCGACCACCACCGGAGGGCCCGGCGCCCGTTCGAACGGGCCCGCACTGAGCTGGCCTATGGGGAGTTGCTGCGCCGGGCGCGGCGCCGGGTCGACGCCAGGGCCCACCTCGAGGCCGCCCTCGACACCTTCGAGGACCTCGGGGCGGCGCCGTGGGCCGAGCGGGCGCGGCTGGAGCTGCGAGCCAGCGGGCAGGCCGCCCGCCGGCGCGACCCGTCGACGCTCCTCCAGCTCACGCCGCAGGAGCTCCAGGTGGCCCGGTTCGTCGCCACCGGGCTACCCACCAGGGAGGTCGCCGCCCAGCTGTTCCTCAGCCCCCGGACGGTCGAGTTCCACCTCCGCAACGTCTTCGCCAAGCTCGGCATCAGCTCCAGGTCTCAGCTGGCCCAGTTCCACCTCGACTGATCCGGCCGCGAACCCGGTGATTTCACCGGTGTGACCCGATGCCGGCTTGCTTAGCCTCCGGGGTGACCGAACAGCCAGGGGACGACGCCAGGGAGGCATCATGGACGACTCCACCAAGCCGGATCTGCGCATCGGCTACCTGGAGCACCGCTCGATGCGGGCCGATGCCGCCCGGCTGACCGAGCTGGTCGGCGCCGCCCAGCCGACCGATGCCGGCCGCCTGCGGGCGCTGGCCGACTGGTATGGCCGCTACGAGGGGGCGATCCACGACCACCACCACGCCGAGGAGGCGGTCATCTACCCGGCCCTGCTCGAGCGCGACCCGTCCTTCGCCGAGGCCGACGGCCAGCTCGAGGGCCAGCACCAAGTGCTCGCCGACCGGCTCCAGGTCGCAAAGGAGAGCCTAGGCGGGCTGGCCGGCGCCGCCGGCCGGGGCCACTGGGAACACGAACAGGAGGAGGCCGTCAAGGCCGCGGTGGCCCTCAAGGCCATCGTCGACGCCCACACCGGCCACGAGGAAGCGGTCGCCTTCCCACGCTACTCGGCCCACTTCAGCGCCGCCGAGTACGCCGGCCTCAACAAGGCAGCGTTCAAGCTGGTCGGGATGCGGTCGATCGTCTTTGCCGGCCCCTGGGTGCTGGACCACGCCACCTCGGACGAGCGGGCCGAGCTGCTGGGCGAGCAGCCGCTGCTGCTCCGGGTTATCTACCGGCTGGCCCTGCAGCCCCGCTACCAGCGGCTGGTCCGTCCCCTCGGCCCGGCCTCCCAGCCAGCCCGTCCGTAGAACGGAGACGTCATGCCCCCACTGCCCTGGCGTGCCAAGACCCAGCCCGACCCAGGCCGCAGCTACCTGGTGATGGCCTCGCGGCTGCCGCTGCGGTCGCGCCGCACCGTCCCCCGGTTCCTGCGCCTCACCCTGTCGGTGGTCCGTCAGCTGGAACGCACCGAGGGGCTGGTCGGCTACACCCTGCTCGCCCAGCCCATGAAGGGAACCTTCTGGACCTTGTCGGCCTGGACCGACCAGCAACACCTCGACGCCTTCGCCCGGGCCATGCCCCACCTGGCCATCATCCGCAAGCTCCGCCCCCGCATGGGCCAGACCAAGTTCAGCTTCTGGACCGTCAAGGGGTCGGCCCTGCCCATCACCTGGGAGGAGGCCATCGACCGGCTGATGGGCTCCTCCGCGACCCCAGGGCCGAGCGCGCGATGAGCGGGCAGCCGGTCCACGGAGATCACCCTCGACAGATCACCCCTCGACAGAAGGAGCAGGCATGTCGAGAGAACGCCGTCGTGACGTGCGATGGGATGTTGCTGCAGCGGTGAGCTGGATGCCCTGGTCGTCGTGTTGCTGGGCGACCGACGGCACCGGGTCGTCGGCCACCGGCTCGGTGCCGTAGCAGCCAGGACCAGACCAAGGTGGAGGAGGCAGCAATGAGTGTCGCGATCCAGGCCGAGAGCCTGGCCAAATCGTTCGGAACGACCCGGGCGTTGGACGGGGTCGACCTGGAGGTGGCGTCGGGGACCGTTCTGGGGCTGCTCGGCCCCAACGGGGCCGGCAAGACCACCGCGGTTCGGATCCTGGCCACCTTGCTGGCCCCGACCGCCGGCCGCGCCCAGATCGGCGGCTATGACGTGGTTCGCCAACCCCAGCAGGTCCGCCAGCTCATCGGACTGACTGGCCAGTACGCCGCCGTGGATGAGAGCCTCAGCGGCACCGAGAACCTGTCCATGCTGGGTCGGCTGCTCGGCCTGGGCAAGGCACAGGCAAGCCAGCGCGCGGCCGAGCTGCTGGAGCACTTTGATCTGGCCGATGCGGGCGGCCGGATGGTCAAGACCTACTCGGGCGGCATGCGCCGACGCCTGGACCTGGCCGCCAGCCTGGTCGGCCAGCCGCCGGTGCTGTTCCTGGACGAGCCCACCACCGGCCTTGACCCGCGCAGCCGCAACGGGCTGTGGGCGGTGATCCGCGAGCTGGTCGCCGAGGGGACCACACTGCTGCTCACCACCCAGTACATGGAGGAGGCCGACCACCTGGCCGGCCACATCGCCGTGATCGACCACGGCCAGGTCATCGCCAACGGCACCCCCGATGAGCTCAAGGCCAAGATCGGCGGCCAAGTCCTGGAGGTCCGCCCAGCCAACCCAGCCGACGTTGACCGCGCCGCCGAGCTGCTGGTCGAGCTGACCGGCAACCAGGCCACCATCGACCGCGACATCCGGCTGATCAGTGTGCCCATGCCCGACCCGGCCTGGCTCCCGGTCGCAGTCCGGCGCCTGGACGAGGCCGGCATCATCGTGGTCGATCTGGCGTTACGCCGGCCGAGCCTGGACGAGGTGTTCCTGACCCTGACCGGCCGCCCCGCCGGGGCCGAGCCGCCCGAAGACGCGGCTGGCCATGAAGGGAGTGCCGCATGAGCGCCGACGCCTCCACCCTGCCCGACGGCCCCATGAACCTGCGTCTCAGGCGGATCAGCCCCGGCCTGGCGTTGCGGCACGCGTTGCTCGTGGCCCGCCGCAACCTGCTCCAGGTCCGCGGCAACCCCCAGCTGCTCATCTTCGTGCTGGTCCAGCCGATCCTGTTCGTGCTGCTGTTCGTCTATGTGTTCGGCGGCGCTATCTCCGGGTCCAGCCGCCAGTATGTGCAGTTCGTGATCCCGGGCATCATCGTCCAGACGGTGGTGTTCGTCACCGCCGTGACCGGAATTGGCCTGAATGAGGACCTGGCCAAGGGCATCATCGACCGCTTCCGATCCCTGCCCATCGCCCGCTCGGCGGTCCTGGCCGGCCGCATCCTGGCTGACGCCGTCCGCCTCACCGCCACCGTCGTGGTGATCCTGACCGTCGGCATGCTGCTCGGCTTCCGGATCACCACCAGCCCCCTGGCTGCCCTGGCCGGGTTGGTGCTGATCATCGCCTTCGGCATGGCCCTGTCGTGGGTGGCTGCCCTGATCGGTCTGTCGGTCCGCAACCCCGAGACCGCCCAGTCGGCCGGGTTCATCTGGATGTTTCCGCTGACCTTCGCCAGCAGCGCGTTCGTGGTCGCCTCGACCATGCCGGGCTGGCTACAGCCCTTCGTCCGGATCAACCCGATCAGCGTCACCGCCGACGCATTGCGGGGGCTGCTGCTCGCCGGCCCGGTCCTGACGCCGGTCCTCAAGACCGTCGCCTGGATCGTCGCGCTCACGGTGGTGTTTGCGCTCCTGGCCATCCGCCAGTTCCGCCGACTGGCCTAACCCCGCCACACACCTGTCGAGACTTGGGGAATGGCCTCCCAGCCAGCACGCCCCTAGAACGGAGGACGCCATGCCCCCACTGCCCTGGCGCGCCAAGACCCAGCCCGACCCAGACCGCAGCTACCTGGTGATGGCCTCCCGCCTGCCGCTGCGCTCGCGCCGCACCGTCCCCCGGTTCCTGCGCCTCACCCTGTCGGTGGTCCGGCAGCTGGAGCGGACCGACGGGCTGGTGGGCTACACCCTGCTCGCCCAGCCGATGAAGAAGACGTTCTGGACGCTGTCGGCCTGGACCGACCAGGCCCACCTCGACACCTTCGCCCGGGCCATGCCCCACCTGGCCATCATCCGCAAGCTCCGCCCAAGGATGGGCCCGACCAAGTTCACCTTCTGGACGGTCCAGGGATCGGCCCTGCCGATCACCTGGGATGAGGCCATCGAACGCCTGATGAGCTCCTCGGCGACACCGGGGCCGGGCGCGCCATGAGCGCCCCCAGCATCCATCGAGCGGGCCGGCGGCCAGCGGCCCGCCTTGGGGCAGCCGCGGTCGGAGCCGCGGCCCTTGGGGCGGGTGCCGTCGGTGCCTTGGCGATCGGCCGGCTGGCTATCGGTCGGGCCATCATCCGCCACCTTAGGATCGAGGAGCTGGAGGTGAACCGCCTGCACGTCCATGATCTCCAGGTCGAGGAGTCGGCGGGAAGCTCAACCTCGTGAAGGAAGTGCTAACAGCGACCACCTACCGCTGCTGACGCCGACTGCCTGATGAGCTCGAGCAGGCCGCACGGCGATTCCATTCCTCGTCCTCAGGCCCCATGTCCCGTGTTGTGGAGGGAGCATATGTCGTCTACTTCCAGGAACTTCGCGGCGATCTTGCTGCTGTTGCTGGTCGCGGTGGAGTTCGGTGGCGGCTCGCTGCTGACCATGCTGACCCGCCGCATCCCCGGCTACCTCGACAACCCGCTGCGGCAGAACATGTGGCGGGCCGGGCATGCCCACCCGGGCGTGTGGCTGGTGCTCGGCTTGGTCGGGATGCTCTACGTCGACCAGACGCCGCTGTCCGCCGGCCTGAAGACGCTGGTGCGGGTGACGCTGCTGGTGGCGCCGATCCTGGTGTCGCTCGGCTTCTTCTTGTCGGTGCTGTCCCCCAAGGCGGAGCGGCCCAACGGGCTCATCAACTTGATCTACCTGGCCGCGCTGTTGCTGGCGGTCGGGGTGGTGACCTTGGGCATCGGCCTCTTTCAGGCGTGATCCCGGGTGGGTGCGACGCTGGACGACGGGCGTGGGAGCGGCCCTATGATGCGGCCGATGACCGGGTTCTCCGTGCGGGAGCTTGCCGAGCGCTCGGGGGTCGACGTGCAGCGGCTTCGGCGGCTGGTCGATCTGGGCGTCCTCGGCCCGGACGCCGCGGGGAGGTTCCACCCGGCCGATATTCAGCGGGTCCGGATCCTCCAAGCGCTGGATGGGGCTGGCATCGCCCCGGCGCAGATCGGCCAGCTGATCGCTGCCGGCGCCTACTCGTTGGGCTGGGCCCAGGTGCTGTTTCCAGATCCGACACCCCAGGTCGCCACGACCTTGCAGCAGGCCGCCGCCGAGCTGCGGTTTCCGCACAGCCTTGTCGCCGGCCTGTATGCGGCCTGGGAGCTCGCCCGGCCCGAACCGGAGCAGCCGCTTCGGGCCGACGATGCCGAGCTGTTGCGCCTGGCGGTGCTGGGCTACTCGGCCTTCGGGCACGACGAGACCGTCACCCTTGGCATCGCCAGGCAGCTTGGGCAGAGCCTGCGGCGCTTGGCCGAATCCCAGATCCTGCTGTTTCGGACCCGCATCCAGGAGCCACTGGCCGCCGCAGGCTCGTCCGAGCAGCGGGTTGGTGCCGATGCCATCACCGCGGCTGCCACCGCTCTGCTGCCTGCGCTGGAACGCACCGTGCTGCTGCTGTACCGCCGGTACCTGGAGCACTACGTCATCGAGTCGATCGTGCTCAACACCGAGACCAGCCTGGAGCAGGCGGGGCTTGGGCAACGCCGGCCAGCGCGGCCCCCAGCGATCGCCTTCCTTGACCTGACTGGCTATACCAGCCTCACCGAGGAGCGCGGCGACCGGGCCGCCGCCGACCTGGCCGCTCGGCTGGTCGAGCTTGTCTCCACGGTGGCGCACCAGTACGGCGGCCATCCCGTCAAGCTGCTCGGCGACGGGGTGATGTTCTACTTCCCTGACCCGGCCCAGGCGGTCTTGGCCGGGTTGGAGCTGGTCAAGCGGATCCCCGAGCAGGGCCTGCCCCGCGCCCGTATGGGGGTGAACAGTGGCCCGGTCGTGGTCCAGGACGGCGACTACTTCGGCGGGACCGTCAACGTGGCGGCCAGGATCACCGACTACGCCCGACCAGGCGAGGTGCTGGTCAGCGACTCGGTGGCGACCGCGACCAACGGCCCGCCTGGGGTGCGCTACCAGCCAATCGGACCAATCGCCCTCAAAGGCGTGATGACCCCGATCACGCTGCACACCGCCGTTCCAACTCAATAGCTATCCAGTTTGGCTGGTGTGGTCGAGCATCTCGCAGTAGCGAACGCGAAGACACCCCGAGGACGGGGATCTTCAGCGCTCATGGAAGCGCGCTAGCCTTTCGATGGGCCATGTGCCCGGAGGTTCGTCTCAGCGGCCCTGCGTCAGAACGCCTAACTTCACCCCCGACGGTCCGGCGCGACCTGGGAAAACGCAGCTCCGCACAGCGGTGAGCGAGTTCTTACTCGCACGGAGGAGGTCAGGGAGTTCAGATCCCATGACTATCCGGACTCGTTCCCTCGAGGCCGGCATGCCGCGTGACGGAACGGCTATGTCACTGGCCGGCGATCACTGCAGGTCCGCGCCGTGCTGGGACCGCATGTCCTGATCGAGGAGATCGACGACGACGCCCTCGGGCGGCCGGGCGGTGGCGTGCAGGCTATCGAGCCGGTCCCGCAGCCTGGTATCCGCCTCGGGGTAGAGATGGCCGTAGCGGTCCAGCGTGAAGCTGACCGAGGTATGCCCGGCCCGCACCGCAACCTCCTTCGGGGAGGCACCCGCGGCGATCCACAGCGCCACGGCCGTGTGGCGAAGGTCATGAATGCGAAGGCCGACAAGCCCGGCCGCGTCGGTGGCCGGCCGCCAGATCCGATTCCGGAACGCCACGATGCGCAAGGTGCCACCCTGGGGCGCGGTGAAGACGTGATCGTTGGGCTCGCCGCCGTTTGCCAAGTGCGCCTCGAGTTCGCGGGTTACGACGCGCGGCAGACTGACCGTCCGTCGGCTCGCCCTCGTCTTAGGCGGGCCGACGTGGAGCCGGCCGGCGACCTCGGTGAGGATCTCAGCAACCCTGACCGTTCCCCGCAGTAGATCAACCCGGCTGCGACGTAGCCCGGCGAGCTCCCCGATGCGCAGCCCGCCGTAGGCGCCGACGAACACCAGCGCCCGGTAGGCGGGCCGGATGGCCTCGGCCAAGGTGACGATCTCGGTTGGCGTGAGGAAGCTCATCTCCTCGCGCTCGACCCGGGGCAGCGGGACCTTGCGGCACGGTGTCTGCGCGAGGTAGCCGGCATCAACCGCGGCGGCCATGACCTTGCCGAGGAGCTGGTACGCCTTGGTGACAGTGGCGGGGGCAAAGCCGCGAGCGGACAGCTCGGCGACCCAGACACGGACCTCGAGCTGGCTGATGGCCGCAAGCGGTGTCTGGCCGAACCGCGGAACGGCGTACAGGCGGAGCAGCGTCTCGTCGCGAGCTCGTGTGCTCGGCCGCAGGTTCGTCGTCGTCCCCCACCAGACCGCGAGCCAGTCAGAGAACCGCACCCTCCCAAGCGCAGGATCGGCCCACGCTCCGCGCGTCTTGGCGTGCTCGATCTCCGCCACCCACCGTTCGGCATCGACCTTGCGACTAAAGCTCTTGGAGCGCTCACGGCCAGCCGGGTCGCGATAGCGAGCACGATAGCTCACCTTGCCGCTCCGCACGCGTCGCTCGATGTGGGCCATCGCGCGCTACTTCTCCTCTCCTGCGCCGCCGTTGGGAAGAGGGTACGACCCACCTAGCACGAGCGGATGGGCACAAGCCTAACGTCTGCCTGCCGATGGTCAGCGACGCAGGCGGCGCCCCTGAAGGTTGCGACGTCGCCAGGGCAGAGAAGGATGGCGACAGCCGCCTCGGTCCAGCAGGACTCACACGTCGGCGGTGGGCCGGGGACGCCAAGCGCGTCACCCTCGAGGAGTCCGGCCAGGAGCGCTTCGTGGAGGTGCAGCACTCCTTCGTGGTCGAGCTGCAGCAGCACCGTGCGCTTGATTAGCGGT
>Ga0184632_10000678_pt1 | contig 13654 bp, 14 predicted proteins | sample PLM31_50_b1_FD_133153 | JGI IMG/M metagenome (GOLD analysis project Ga0184632, IMG submission 133153) | Groundwater sediment microbial communities from an aquifer in East River, Colorado, USA - PLM3-1_50_b1 | ecosystem: Environmental > Terrestrial > Soil > Riparian zone | place: USA: East... | reverse complement strand
CTCCGATACCCGGCCGGCCGCGAAGCTGGGCCCACTGACCCAGCTGCGGCGTCTCAGCCGACGCGCGAGCTGAGTGCTCCCCGCCGCAATTACGGTCACGCTTCGCGCGGCTGCGAACACTTCGCATGCCGTCGTCCTCAGTCGGGCCAATATTCTCGAATATTGGCCCTCCCTGCGTCCTAGGCCTGCTCGGTTCTCGCCGGCGAATCACGACCGTAGTTACGGCGGGAAGCACTGAGGGTGCGAGTCCTGTGTGCCGTCGTCGCGGGAGCGATCGGCGTCATCCCGGCGAGCGCTGCGACGACACCAGTCGTCGTGCTCGATCCGGGTCACGACCTCCGCGCGAATCCGGCGACCGAGCCGATCGGTCCCGGCTCTTCGACGCGGAAGATCAAGGACGGCGGTGGGACACGAGGTGTCGTCTCGGGTCTCACGGAGGCCGAGCTGAACCTGCGCGTCTCGCTCCGGTTGCGTTCGCTCCTCGAGAGGGCGGGCGTCAGGGTCGTCATGACGCGGACTGAAACGGCGGGAACCAGCATCGGCAACGTCGCCCGCGCCCGGATCGCCAACGAGATCGATGCGGCGCTCTTCCTCCGCATTCACGCCGACGGCTCGACGGACCCGCGCGCTCGCGGCACGCACACACTTCACCCCGCGCTTCGAGCGGGCTGGACGGACGACGTCTACGCCTCGAGCAAGCGCGCCGCGAGGGTCGTGCAATCGCACCTGGTACGCGCGCTCGGCTTCCCTGACCGCGGGCTCCAGGAGCGGTCCGACTTCACCGGGTTCAACTGGGCGGATGTTCCGGTGGTCCTCGTCGAGCTGGGCTTCATGACCAATCCGACCGAGGACAGGTTGCTCGCCACTCCGACCTATCAGCGACGAGCGGCGCTCGGCATCTGCCGCGGGACGCTCCGCTTCCTCGGGCGCCCGCGTGCAGCCTGCGGCTAGGAGCTCCTAACGCACTGAACGGCCATATCCGGCGATCATCACGTTAGAAGCTCAAGACGCCGTCTCTAGCGCCAGTCGACGGATACGACTTCCACTGGTTGCTCGAAGCCCTTCAGCGTCTCGGCCCGGGGAGCCGATAGCCGGAACGTGGTGGCGGCGCCGTCGAGCGTCTCGCGGCTGACGAGGATCTCTGCTCCCTGCGCTGCCGCGCCGATCCGCGCGGCGACGTGGACGCCCTGACCGCCGTAGTCGGCCGAGTCGGGGCCGGTCCGGAAGGCGCCACCCGCATGGGCGCCGATCCTGACGTCGGGCGCGACGATCTCGGCGGCGAGTGCCCGCTGGATCGCGATCGCGGCCTCGATGGCGGCTCTCGGGCTCTCGAACGAAGCAAAGAAGCCGTCGCCCGTCTTCTTGACCACCTCGCCACCGGCCTCCAGGATCCGCTCGCGCACGAGCTCGTCGTGACGTGCGAGCAACCTTCGCCACTTGTCGTCTCCGAGCGTCTCGAGCAGCCTGGTCGAGTCCACGATGTCAGTGAAGAGGAATGTACGGCGGGCCTCGGCCCTGCCGAGCAGCTCCTTCGCTCGCTCCGCGTCAGGCCTCGCCCCCAGCCGTTCGAATACCGCGAGAGCGCCCTCGAGCTCGGAGGTTCCGCCGTGCTCGTCGCCGAGGCGCCGGTACGCGATCCCGAGCAGCATCCGCGCACGGGCGGTCTCGTACGGGGCGCCGACGCCCTTCCACTCGTCGCGTGCCCGCTGGAGACTCTGGGCCGCCCCGTTCCAGTCCTTCTCGGCGAGCTCGATCTGGCCCGACGCATAGTGAACCGTCGCGTCGAATGCAGCGGCGCGCCGATCCCCGATCTTGTAGGAGTCGACGACGCGCTCGAGCTCGCTCGCTGCGGTACGTGCGGTTTTCAGGTCACCGGCGGCGCTCGCGATCTCGACCTGCGCCGGTAGCCGTCGGAGACGGACGAGTGGGTCCTTCACCTCTGCCAGGGTCCGCGTGATGCCTGCGACCGCCGCGTCGATCTTCCCTTCGGCGAGGCGAAGGAGCGCCAGGCCTGGCTGCGGATCGCGTCCCAGCCCGTCCGAGGTCCGATACGCCTCCTCCGCGCCCTCGAAGTCGCCCCGCTGGCGCCGGATCTCACCGATCTCGTAGTGCCCGCTGGCGGTGATGTTGCGGTCGAAGTCGTGGAGCTCTTCGCAGGCCGCGACGGCCTGAGCCTCCGCGGCCGGCCAGTCGCCGCGAAGCCTCATCACCTCGGCCCGGTGGACGCGGCAGGCGCCCGGAAAACCCGTCAGGTCAAGGCGGTCACACCACTTGTTCGCCGCCTCCGTCCATTCGGCTGCCCGGCGGTAGTCGCCGAGATCGCGGCAGGAGCTGATCGTGATGCAGTAGACGATGCCGGCCGAGTGCGCGCGCAGGTCTCCGCACATGGCCGACGCGGTTGCCTCGTCCAGGAGCGCGAGGCCCTTCTCGATCTCGCCGGCCTTGATGTAGGCGCGTCCTCGTCCCGACAGCGCGAGCATCTGTACATCTCGATCGCCGACGCGCTGCGCGAGCTCGAAAGCCGAGTCGAACGTCGCCTGCGCCTTCTCGAGATCGCCTTCCGCGTACAACGCCGTGAGCCCGTGGACGAGTAGAAGTCGGCCGTGTTCGGGTGACTCGGGCAAGCCCGCGAGCAGGCGCTCCGCGTTCGCGAGCCATCCGCTCGCCACGGAAAAAGCGCCTCGCCCGTCGTAGTCCCAGGAGAGCGTCAACGCCATCCGTGCGGAGGCCAGTGTGTTCCCGTCGGCCGTGAAGGCCGCGTATGCACGCTCGCGCAGGGTGATCGCCTCGTCGAGCTTGCCGTTCCACCAGGCGGCTTCTCCGTAGCTCTCCAGGTCGGACGGTTCCAGCTCGCGCGTGTCGAGACCCGCGTAGGCGTCGTACGCCTTCCGCCAACCCTGGCTCGCGGCTGCGTCGCGGGCGACCTCGAGTGTGTCGATCACCTCAGGCACGTGCCTCATTGTGGCTACCGGCGACCCCGGGCGCGAATGACCGTGCTTTGTGACGACTTGTAACTCGGATCAATCGATCTCCTCCCGGACCGACGCCGACAGTGAGCGCGCGCTCCTCGTCAGAGCGAGACGACGCCGCGTGCCGCCCACGCATGCACGGTCAGCGTGAAGGGGGCGGGCGGAAGGAGCTGCCGGCAGCTCGCCTGAAGCGCGGTGCGCGAGTCGGTGTCGAGCCGCGACACATAGGCGCCGGGCGGGCCCACGCCGAGCGTATAGGGCTCCCACCACTCGTCGAAGTTCGCGAAGTCGATGCTTGCCTCGAGGGTCGCCTCCGCAACCTCTGCCAGGCCGGCTGCAGTGGAGAGCTTCGCGAGGTGTCCGGCGCGAGCACCTGCGAGACCCGACTCGTCGTCGGCGTCGCCGTCCAGCGTCCGCACGGCCCGCCAGAACGTGCTCGCGGGGCCTCGGCGACCGCCGTAGTCCCACACGCAGGCAGCGACCACTCCTCCGCGCCGCGTGACCCTCGTGATCTCACGCAGTCCTGCGACCGGATCCGACATGAAGTGGACGACGAGCTGTGCCACCGCGGCGTCGAACTCGTCGTCGTCGAAGGGAAGCCGTTCCGCCGCTGCCTGCTCCACACGGACGCCGGGGTGGCGTTCCCGTGCCGCCGCGACGAACGACTCCGACGGGTCGACGGCCGAGACCGCGTCCGGGCCGAGCCGGGCGACGAGCTCTCCCGTGAGGGCGCCGGGCCCGCAGCCCACATCGAGTACCCGCTGTCCCCCGGTCACACCTGCGAGGTCGGCCAGCTGTGCCGAGAGCTGGACGGAGTATCGGCCCATGAAGCGGTCGTACGCATCGGCTGCGACGGCGAAGGTCAACTCTGTGACTCTACGTCCTCTGCTTTCGAGAGCCGGGCACCCTGACGTCGGATAGCGTGCGCGGCTATGAGCGACGACGAGAAGAACGACAAGCCCAAGCTCGACCACGAGCCCCCTGTTGGGGCTGAGACCACCGACACCTGGACCGGCGGCGCGACGCCGATCGACTACACGGCGAGCGCCAAGTGGCTCGTGCTGCGCAAGAAGGAGAAGCCGGCCGCCGAGATCTTCTCCGTTTCCTACGTCGCGGCAGGTGGCGCCGACGATCGGCCGGTCACGTTCGTCTTCAACGGAGGGCCCGGCGCATCTTCCGCCTACCTCCACATGGGCGCCGTCGGCCCCAAGCGGGTCGACTTCCCCCCGGACGGCTCGCTTCCGGAGATGCCTCCGCGCCTCGTGCAGAACGAGGCGTCCTGGCTTGCGTTCACCGACCTGGTGTTCGTCGACCCGGTCGGCACGGGTTTCAGCCGGGTCATCGAGAGCGACAAGGCGGACGAGGCGAAGGAGAAGAAGGAGGACGCAACAGATCCCAAGGAGTACTTCGGCCAGAAGCGCGACCTCGAGTCGATGTGCGAGTTCATCGGGCGGTGGTTGTCGAGCAACGGCCGCTGGGGATCACCGGTTTTCATCGCCGGGGAAAGCTACGGCGGTTATCGGGTCGGTCGCCTCGTGCGGATGCTGCAGGAGAGCTCCGGTGTCGGGCTCAACGGGGCGATCCTCATCTCCCCGGCGCTCGAGATCACGCCGTTGAGCCCCACCGATTACGACGTCGTGGGGTGGATCGACACGTTGCCGACGATGGCGGCCGCCGCGGTCCACCACGGCCGCTCGCGCGCGTTCGCCGCCGGAACGGCGCTCGAGGTCGTGCTGGCCGACGCCGAGGCGTTCGCGACCGGAGAGTACGCGTCGTTCCTCACGCGCGGTGCCTCGCTGCCCGCGGACGATCGCGAGCGCATCCTCACGAGGCTGGCCGACCTCGTCGGCCTTCCCCTCGACCTCGTGCTTCGCGCCGAGGGTCGGCTCTCGATCCGAACGTTCTCGCGCGAGCTCCTGCGGGCCGAGCGCAAGGTCGTCGGCCTCTACGACGCGACCATCACCGCCACCGACCCCTTCCCCGATCGGGATCCGTTCGAAGGGCCCGATCCCACGCTCTCGGGGCTGAGCCCGGCATACACGATGGCGGTGAACCGAATGTTGCGGTCAGACATCGGGGTCGAGACCGACCGGGAGTACGCGGTCCTGAGCTACGAGGTCAACACCTCCTGGAAGATCGACACGGAGCACCATGCCCTCGCGCCGCCACCCGGCGCGACGGACGACTTCCGCTACGGGATGTCCCTCAACCCGCACCTGAAGGCCTTCGTAACCCATGGGCGCTACGACCTCGTGACGCCCTACTTCGCGAGCGATCGACTGCGAAACCTCATGAAGCTCGATCCGCAGATGGCGGAGCGCCTCACCGTGCGTCACTTCGGCGGCGGCCACATGTTCTACTGCTGGGAGACGAGCCGTCGCGAGTTCACTCAGGCGATCGCGTCCTTCGTCGCCGAGGCCACCGGGTCTCAAAGCTCCTAACGTCAGAAGCTCTTAGCGTCCGGCGAGGAACTCCGCGGCGAGACGTTTCGGCGCGCGGAGCAGCCAGCTCTCCTCGATCCGCTCCTCGAGCGCAGCTCGATCGACGTGCTCGAGCCGGATCAGGAGAATCGGGTGGCCCTCGTAGTGCCGGGTCTCGAAGTACGCCACGGGTTCGGAATCGATGAGGAGCCGCTTCTCTTCCGGATCGATCCGAACTGCGAGCGCGCCCTCCGCGTGCCGATCCGGGCTCAGCCAGGCGAAGAGCTTCCCGTCCACCTTGAACGCGGGCTGCCCGTACGTCGCCGACTCCTCGGCGCGGGGCAACGTCCCTGCGATCTCGCGAACACTCTCCCAGTCCATCACTCGGCACTCGCCACGTATGAGGAGGCGACCCGTTTCGGTGCCTGGATGAGCCAGGCGTCCTCGAGGCGCTCGCGGAGCTCGTCCTCGTCGATCTGCTCGAGGCGAATCTGGACGGCCGGGAATCCGTTGTAGTGCGGGCTCGTGAAGTAGACGTCCGGGCTCGCATCGAGGAAAAGCTGCTTCTCGTCGCGATCGACGCGCACGGCGAGACCACCTCCGTCCCGTTCGCGAGCCTCCCAGGCGAAGCCCTTCCCGCGCACGCTGAACGCGATCCGGCCCTGGGTCGACTCCTCGACTTCGGGGAACGCGCGTGCGAGAACGCGGACCGTGTCCCAGTCGACCACGGCCGGAGGGTAGCTGCGTCAGGCACGATGGGCCCGTGGCCGAGTCGGTCTGGGACTACCCACGCCCTCCGCAGGTCGAACCGACAAGGCGGCGAATCCGCGTCGAGCTCGGCGGTGAGACGATCGTGGACACACGCGGCGCGCACCGGGTGCTCGAGACGAGCCATCCACCCGCGTACTACATCGGCCTCGACGATGTCGCGCCGGGCGTTCTCGAGCCGTCGCCGGGCCGCACGACCGTGTGCGAGTGGAAGGGCACCGCGTCGTACTACGACGTCGTCGTGGGTGGGCAACGCGCCGAGCGCGCGGCGTGGACGTACCACGATCCGCTTCCAGGGTTCGAGGCGATCCGCGCTGCGGTTGCCTTCTCTCCAGCCCCGATGCACTGTTGTTGGGTCGACGAGGAGCGGGTCGAGCCGCAACCGGGCGGCTTCTACGGCGGCTGGATCACGTCCGACGTTCTCGGACTCGCCGAGGGTGCGCGCGGCCGGCTGCGCTAGGCACGGCTCGTCGTTCACGCACTGCGACGACGTCCTGCCGCCTACGTCTTTCTCGCGACGAACACGAGGAAATCGTCGTCGCTCGTCGGCGCGGCCTCGCTGTGTTCGCCGTGAACGACGACGTCCGCGAAGCCGGCACGCTCCAGCATCAGGAGCAGCTCGTTCCTGAAGTACAGACAGATGTTCAGCCTGTGGTCTTCCTCCGACTCCAGCACGCCGTCGCGCCACATCTCGGCGTGGATCTCGAGGGTCACGTGCTGATTCAGCGGATCGAGCTCCGCGATGCGGCTACGCATCGCGTAGTCGGCTCCGTCCGAACCACGCCTGGGCTCGTCTGGCAGATACGTGCTCGGCAACGACGCTCGCTCGTCCTTGAGCCAGTACTTCCACTGACTTGCACTCGAGTACGGGACCCCGATGTCGACGAGCAGCGTCCCTGTCGGCCGCAGGTGGTCGTGGAAGCGCTGGAGTGCCTCGAGGTCCTGGTCGCGAGTGCTGCCCAATCCGAAGGCGCCGCACACGTAGATCGTCTCGTACGTGCGCGGCAGGTGGAGCTCGTGCATCGGTTGTACGTACAGGGTCGGAGACAGTCCTTCGCGTTCCGCCTTCTCACGGCAGAGCGCGATCATGTCGGAGGAGACGTCGCAACCGTCGACGTCGAGTCCGGCACGCAGGTAGGGGAGCAGGAGTCGGCCGGTCCCGCATCCGACGTCCAGCGCGGGCTGACCGTCGCGCTCGATGAACGCTTGGAAGTACGGGATCTCGTGCGGCCTGAAGTCGTCGTTGAACTCCGACCACCACTTCGCCACGAGCCCGTAGTGCCAGGTCTCAGGTTGCCGCTCGATGCCACGCCCTCTTTCGCAGGATGTCCGCGAACTCCTAGTGCTCCCCGCCGCAAATACCGTCACGCTTCGCGCGGCTGCGAACACTTCGCATGCCGTCGTCCTCAGTCGCGCCAATATTCTCGAATATTGGCCCTCCCTGCGTCCTAGGCCTGCTCGGTTCTCGCCGGCGAAGCGCGACCGTATGTACGACGGGAAGCACTTAGCGGATCGTGGCGGCACAGGGCGTACCGGCGACCGGTCGCTCCGACGTAGACTCCCGCCGTGTGATCCGCGCCGTTCTCCTCGCGACAGCGCAGCGCGCTGAGCGATGACCGAGATGCGCCTCTACGACCTGAGGGTGACGGTCGAGCGGATCGAAGGCCGCTCCGTGTGCGGCCTCGAGATCGGCGACTACTTCGAGGTCACGGAGTCGAGCCGCGTGCGTATCCCGGAGGGCCGCCACTTCTGCCTCTTCGCGATGCAGGCGGTGCTGCCGCTCCTCCCCGCGAAGATGCGGCGCCTTCCGGACGAGGACTGGCTCGAGCGGGAAAGCCTCGTCTGTTGCCCCGATCCCGAGGAGAGGCTCGTCATGCGGGTCGAGCGGATTGGCGAGCGAATGCTCGTGACCGAGGAGCTGACGTAGCTCGCGAGCTCGGCATCGGGCTCCGGACGGATCTGGATCCTGCGTCGTACGAGGCGATCGCCCGCAGGGCCGAAGGCGCGGGCATCGACGTCATCTCGGTCTTCCACGACCTCCTCTACCAGCCCGCGATCGGGCCTCTCCTCCTGATGGCGCGCGTGACCGAGCGGATCCGGCTCGGCCCGGCGGCGCTCAACCCGTTCACGCTGCACCCCTACGAGATCGCGGGACAGATCGCGATGCTCGATGCGGTCTCGGGTGGGCGCGCCTACCTCGGCCTCGCGAAGGGAGCGTGGCTCGACCGCCTCGGGATCGAGGAGAGGCGACCGCTCGTAGCGCTGCGCGAGGCCGTCGCCATCATCCGTGCGCTGCTGGCGGGCGACGACGGCGGGATCGCCGGCGAGCGCTTCATGCTCGCACCGGGGACGAAGCTCGCGTATCCGCCGACCCGCGAGTCGGTCCCGCTCACGATCGGAACGTGGGGGCCGAAGACCGCGCGCTGGGCCGGTACGGTCGCGGACGAGGTCAAGCTCGGAGGAAGCGCGAATCCTGATCTCGTCCCGGTGGTGCGGGACTGGATCGGGAATCCGGAGGTCGGGCTCGTCGTCGGATGCGTTACCGTGGTCGACGAGGACGGCGACTGGGCGCGCGAGCGTGCCAGCGATGTCGTCCAGCACTACCTCGAGGTCGTGGCTCATCTCGACCCGACGCTCGAGGCGAGCGACCGTCGGGCGCCCCCGCTCGAGCGCTTCACCATCGCCGGCACGCCGGAGGAGGTCGCCGAACGCGTCATGGAGCTCTGGGATGCCGGGGCTGCGCGTGTCGAGCTCGGCACTCCGCAGGGACGGACGCCGGCGAGCGGCATCGACCTGATCTGCGATCGCCTGGTGCCGCTCCTCGGGCGCTGAACATGAGTTGCTCGGTGTGGTGAAGGCCGCGACGTAGCCCGCCCCGGTCCACTTAGGATGGTCGGCGTGCAGAACGCGTCGGTCGCCGTCACTCCTGCCGTTGCGGACCAGCTCGAGCAGCACCGCGTCGAGCTGACGGCGTACTGCTACCGGATGCTCGGCTCGATCGATGCCGAGGACGCCGTCCAGGAGACGTTCCTTCGCGCCTGGCGCGCCTTCGACCGCTTCGAGGGGAGAGCCGCGTTTCGGTCATGGCTCTACCGCATCGCGACGAACGTCTGCTTCGACATGCTCGAGGGACGAAAGCGCCGCGCGCGGCCGATGGACCTCGGGCCGTCGCGTGAGCCCGTCCTCGAGAACCTGAACACGCTTCCGGAGGTGACGTGGATCGAGCCGATGCCCGACCTCCGGGTCGTGTCGGAGGGCGACCCGGCCCAGGTCGCCGAGGCCCGCGAGACCGTCCGCCTCGCGTTCGTGGCGGCTCTTCAGCACCTCCCGCCGAAGCAGCGCGCGGTGCTGATCCTCTGCGAGGTGCTTCGCTGGAAGGCCTCCGAGGTGGCCGAGCTCCTCGACACGAGCGTGGCGTCGGTGAACAGCGCGCTTCAGCGAGCACGCGCGACGCTCGAGGAGAGAGACGTCAGCGCGTCGACCACCGCGCCATCGATCGACGCGGCGGACGCGGAGCTCCTTGCCCGCTACGTCGAGGCGTTCGAGCGCTACGACATGGACACCTTGACGGCGCTCATCCACGAGGACGCGACGCAGTCGATGCCTCCGTTCGACCTCTGGCTCTCGGGCCGGGACGACATCCTCAGCTGGTGGTTCGGGCCGGGCATCACGTGCCGCGACTCACGGGTGATACCGGTGACGTCGGCGAACGGTGCGCCCGCGTTCGGCCACTATCGGCCGCGCGTCGACGGAGACGGATACGAGCCGTGGTCGTTGCAGGTCCTCGAGATCGAGGACGGGAGGATCGTCGAGTTCACATTCTTCCTGGATACGGCCACGATCTTCCCGCTCTTCGGTCTGCCGCTCGCTTTCGAGGAGCTCGGTCAGACCGAATCGGCCTGACCGACGTCGCTCCACCCTGCTACGAGGCTGCGGCGGGTACTCATCGTTCGGGCAGGACCTCGGTCAGCCCCATGAACGAGACGAGCTCGCGTAGTGCCCTCGAGGTCGAGCACAGCCGTACCCGGCAGCCATGACGCCGCGCGGCGAGCTGCAGGCGCGCCAGCGCGTCCGCTGTCACCGCGTCCGGCTCGACGCCGTGCACGTCGCAGAGCACGATCTCCGCGTCGTTCTCCTCCAGCAGGCCGCAGACCCGGTCGCAGAGCCCGGGCAGATCGGCGCGCGAGATCGGGCCGCGGATGGCAAAGGCGACCGATTGCGGCCCCGTGGTGGCCATCTCCGGACTTGAGACCGCTCCGCGGGCGAAAACTCATCGGCTCGCTACGACTTCGGCGCGTGAGCGGCGAGCCCGGCGACGAGGATGTCCAGGCCGAACTCGAACCGCACGTCGGAGCCACCCGTCGTCAACTCGTCGGCGAGCCCCGTGATGTTGGGGAAGCGGTCGACGGGTAGCGAAGCGAAGTACGTGCGTAGCTCGCCGATGAAGTCCGCCACCGAGCTCTCCTCACCGGATGGAGTCGACATTCCCACGCACTCCTCGAACGAGAACGAGTCCACGTAGAGATGGATGAGGTCCCCGGCGAGCGCGACAACTCGGTCCGGCAGACCGCCGGCCCGCAGAACCGAGAGATGCCATTCGAAGTAGCGCACCGCGTTCGGCCCGAGTGGAATGCGGCCGAACGACAGCTCGGCGAGGCCAGGGTGATCGGTCATGGCGTCCCGAGCATCCCGTGCGGCCTGCTTGATCTGCTCCTGCCAGCGCGACGGATCCACGTCGGGCAGCGGCAGATCCCCGATCACCCGGTCGAACATCAGCTGGATCAGCTGCTCCTTGTTCGCGACGTGCCAGTAGATGGCTCCGGCGCCGCTCCCGAGCTCGTCGGCGAGGCGACGCATGCTGAGACCCGAAGCGCCCTCCCGATCGAGGAGGCGCAGCGCCGCATCCACGATGACATCGCGGCTGAGCGGCGCTCGGGCACGCGTGGCCCGAGGTGGCTTGAGCCACGGAGGCTCGGGGATGCCCGGCTCGGTCGTCGGCTCGGGGGCCTCTCGATCTGGCTCGGCACTCATTTGACTTGAACATCATACAGCTGCTAGAACACCGTTCCAGTACGGTGTTCATCTTCACGAACGGCGTTCGAGCTTGCGTGATCGACGACGGGAACAAACCACACCTGCGATGAGTTACAGACCTTCATCGGGTCTGTAGTGGAATCGAAGCCGACAGAGGGGGCATAGCCAATGACCGAACACTCCGCGGAAAACGGAACCGACCGGCTCGCAGCTCACGAACGGCTCTCCACGGGGGCGCTCGCGAGGTGGATGCGCGCGTGCGCGTCTCACCCGTGGCGCGTGGTCCTGAGCTGGCTCGGGATCCTCGTGCTCCTCATCGCGCTCGTCGCAACGGTCGGAGGCAGCCTGAAGGACGAGTTCGAGATCCCTGGATCGGACACCCAGCGGGCGACCGATCTGATCGAAGCCGAGTTCGCCGCGGAGCAGGGCGGCGTCCTGAACCTCGTGTTCGCGGCACCGGAAGGCGAGCGGCTCGACACGCCGGAGCGCAAGGAGGCGATCGAGGCGGCAATCGCGAAGCTCAAGACGCCTGAGTTCAAGGCGATTGGACCAGACGAGCGCGCCGGCCTGGAGAGCGTCGGAGACCCGTTCAGCGAGAACACCTTCTCCGACGACGGACGGATCGCCTACGCGGAAGCGCAGTTCGACCGGGTCATCTACGAGGAGGACCGTACGCAAGTCCTCGCCGTGGAGGATGCCGTCCGCGCAGCGGTCGCACCGGCCGGTGTGACGGTCGAGTACAACGGCGACGCCGAGTTCCCGCCGATCGAGCAGGGAACGCAGGAGCTGCTCGGCCTGCTCGCCGCGCTGATCGTGTTGCTCGTCGTCTTCCGCACGCTCGTGGCGACGGCGATTCCGCTCGCGCTCGCGATCGTCGCGCTCATGACGGCGTTCCTTCTTCTCTTCATTCTCGCCGGCCTGACCGACATCAACACGATTACGCCGCTGCTCGTGTCGATGATCGGCCTCGGCGTCGGCATCGACTACTCGCTCTTCATCGTCACGCGTTTCCGCCAGTACCTGCACGAGGGGCTCTCACCACGTGACGCGGCTGCCGAAGCCGGCTCGTCCGCGGGGCGGGCCGTGCTCTTCGCGGGCCTGACCGTCGCCATCTCGGTCACCGGCCTCGCGTTCTTCGGCCTGGACTTCGTCACCAAGCTCGGCATCGGCTCGGCGCTCGGCGTCCTGACGACGGTGTTGATCGCGAACTCCCTCCTGATCGCCGTGCTGGCGAAGCTCGGACACAAGATCGACCGCCTGAAGGTGCCTTTCCTGCGGCCGATCGACGACTCGGAGGCCGCGCGCGAGAGCACGATCATCGCTCGCTGGGGACGGTGGGTGACCTCCCACGCGCGCGCGGTGTTCGTCGTCGTGCTGCTCGTCCTGCTGGCCCTGGCCGGTACGTCGGCGCTCGTCCGCCTGGGTGCGTCCGATCAGGGAACGCAGCCGACGAATCAGACGGCGCGCCGAGCATACGACCTGCTGGCGGAGGGCTTCGGGCCGGGCTTCAACGGACCGATCCCGATCGTCGTCGACGTCAATGGTGACGAGGGCGCCGCACAGCGGGTCTACGAAGGCGTCCAGAACCTCGACGGGGTGGCGTCAGTCGGGGAGCCGCAGTTCAACGACGCGAAGACGGTCGCGATCGTGTTCGTGACGCCGGACTCGGCGCCTCAGGACGAGGCGACGGAAACGCTGGTCCACCGACTGCGGGACGACGTCGCACCTGCGGCGACGGATGGCGGAGACGCGGTCGTCTACGTGTCTGGCTTGAACGCCGCGTTCATCGACATCGCCGACCGGATCATGGAGCGGCTACCGCTCTTCCTCCTCTACATCATCGGCGTCACGTTCATCGTGCTCGCGATGGCGTTCCGGTCGATCGTGATCTCACTGACGGCCGCGTTCACGACGATCCTGTCCGCCTTCGTCGGCTTCGGCGTGCTCACGCTCGTCATCCAGGAGGGCTACCTCATGGGGCTGACCGGGCTGGACAGGACTGGGCCGATCGAGACGTTCGTCCCGCCGATCGCCTTCGCCATCATGTTCGGGCTCTCGATGGACTACATGGTCTTCCTCATGAGCCGCATTCGGGAGGAGCATGTCCACGGTCTGGAGACGCGGGAGGCGGTCCAGCACGGAATCGCGGCCATCGGACGCGTGATCGTTGCGGCGGCGCTCATCATGGGGACGGTCTTCGCAGCCTTCATCCTCACGTCGGACCGCATCTCGAAGGAGTTCGGCCTGCTGCTCGCGGTGGCGATCCTTACCGACGCGTTGATCGTGAAGATGACGCTCGTGCCGTCCTTCCTCACGCTCATGGGCGAGAAGTCGTGGTACATCCCGCGTTGGCTCGACCGGCTCCTGCCGGACATCACCATCGAGCCGCCGCACGACGGCGACCCGGTCCCCGCTCCGGAACGCGGACGCCCGCCACGGCCGGAACCGAGCGAAGCCTGAGGG
>Ga0184632_10000677_pt1 | contig 13654 bp, 14 predicted proteins | sample PLM31_50_b1_FD_133153 | JGI IMG/M metagenome (GOLD analysis project Ga0184632, IMG submission 133153) | Groundwater sediment microbial communities from an aquifer in East River, Colorado, USA - PLM3-1_50_b1 | ecosystem: Environmental > Terrestrial > Soil > Riparian zone | place: USA: East... | reverse complement strand
TGGACCGGATGCACGATCTTGCGCAGCACCACGGGCTGGCGCCGCTCGAGCTGGCGCAGGGCGTCCTTGATGTAGACGATGCCGATCATGTTGTCGGGCGAGGACTCGTAGACGGGGATGCGCGAGAAGCCGCTCTCGACCATGAGGCGCTCCGCCTCGCCGGGGGGCGTGTCCACGTCGAGCGTGAACACCTTCGGCCGTGGGACCATGACCTTCTTCACCGGCGTCTCCGAGAACTCGAAGATGCTGTGGATCAGCTCCTCCTCCGCGGGGTCCAGGACGCCCTGGGCCCGCCCTTCCCGGACGAGGTGCCGGATCTCTTCCTCGGAGACGAAGGTCCGCCGGCCGAACTCACGGATGCCGAAGAGCATGAGGACGGCCCGCGTGGAGGCGGTCAGGAAGACGACGAGCGGATGCGTGAAGCGTGCCAGGCGGTCGAGCGGGCGCGCCACGAGCAGGGCGACGGTGTCGGTAAACCGCAGGGCCAGGGCCTTGGGCACGAGCTCTCCAAAGATGAGCTCTACGTAGACGATGCCCGCCCCCACGAGGATCGCGGCCGTCACCGCGGGCGCGACCCAGTCCGCGAAGGCCGAGCGCGCGATGACCGGTTCGATGTAGAGCTTGGCGAGGTAGCCGCCGATGACGCCGGCCAGCGTCCCCATCAGGGTGACGCCGATCTGGACGGTGGCCAGGAAGTCGTCGATGTTCTCGTGGAGGTGCTTGAGTCGTTTGGCGGACCGGCGGCCGGCCGCCGCCAACTCCTCGATCTTGCTGCGCCGCATGGAGATGACGGCGATCTCGCTGCCGGAAAAGAAGCCGTTGCCGAGCAGCAGCAGCACGATGACGCCAATGAGAATCAACATATGGTCCACGGATAGCCGGCTATTCTACCACCCGCTCACCGGCGGCCTCGCCTTGTCTCCCCTGGGCGTCTTTGGTAGCGTGAGGAGCTTTCCGCACGAGGAGGCGACTTGGCCAACGGCGAGTTCGACGTCACCGTGATCGGCAGCGGGCCCGGAGGCTACGTGGCCGCCATCCGGGCGGCACAGATGGGGCTGCGGACCGCCGTCGTCGAGCGCGATCCCGCCGGATGCGGCGGCACCTGCCTCCAGCGCGGGTGCATCCCCACGAAGGCGCTGCTGCACACGGCCGACCTCTTCGAGGACCTCCAGCACGGCAAGGAGTACGGGATCCTCGCCGAAACCATCGCGCTGGACTTCTCGGTACTCATGGCCCGGAAGGCGCGCATCGTCAGCCGCCTCAGCAAGGGCATCGAGACCTATCTCTTCAAGAAGAACAAGATCACGCTGTTCAAGGGTCAGGGACGGCTCGAGGGGCCGCGCACGGTGATCGTGAAGGGCGAGGGGGGCGAGCAGAAGATCGCGACCAAGAACGTCATGATCGCGACCGGGTCCCGGCCCCGCTCGCTGCCGGGCATGGCGCCCGACGGCAATGCGATCCTGACCTCCGACGAGATCCTCGAGCTGAAACAGGTCCCCCGCAGCCTGGTCGTGATCGGAGCGGGAGCGGTGGGGATCGAGTTCGCGTCGATCTTCGCCCGTTTCGGCACCTCGGTGAACGTGATCGAGCTGCTGCCGCGGGTGCTGCCCCTCGAGGACGAGGAGATCTCCGCCGAGGCCGGCAAGGCGCTCGCCAAGTACATGGGGATCCACACCGGGGCGAAGACCGAGGGTGTGCTCAAGACGTCGCAGGGCGTGGAGGTCGCGTTCCGCACGGGGAGCGGCGAGGCGAGGAGCATCACCGCCCAGATGCTGCTGGTGGCGGTGGGCCGGGCGCCGGTCACCGACGGCCTCAACCTGGAGTCGACGAAGGTGCAGCTCGAGAAGGGCTACGTGAAGGTCAACCCCCTCATGGCGACCGCGGAGCCCGGCATCTACGCGATCGGCGACGTCGTGACGGTCGAAGGCCGGCCCCATCCCATGCTCGCCCACGTCGCCTCCCACGAGGGCATAGGCGTGGCCGAGCGGCTGGCCGGAAAGAAGACCGAGCCCGTCAACTACGACCAGGTGCCGTCGGCCACGTACTGCAACCCCGAGGTGGCGGGCGTGGGCCTCACCGAGGCGGAGGCGAAGAAGCGCGGTCACGACGTCAAGATCGGCCGCTTCCCGTTCGGCAACCTCGCCAAGCCGCGGATCATCGGCCACGACGGCGGCTTCGTGAAGGTCGTCGCGGACGGGAAATACGACGAGGTCCTGGGCGTCCACATGGTGGGCCCCCACGCCACCGACCTCATCGCCGAGGCCTGCGTAGCGCTGCGGCTCGAGAGCACGGTGGAGGAGATGACGCGGACCATCCACGCTCACCCAACGCTGCCCGAGGCGCTCATGCAGGCGGCGGAGGCGGTCTACGGCCACGCCATCGACGCCTGAAACGGCCCCCGCGAAGCCGCCGGTCGAGCAGCTCGGCAAGGCGCAGCTCCTCGAGCTGTACCGCTTCATGAAGCTCAACCGGATGGTCGAGGAGAAGCTCACCAACCTGTACCGGCAGGGCAAGGTGGTGGGCGGGCTCTACCGCAGCCTGGGCCAGGAGGGCTGCTCGGTGGGCAGCGCCTACGCCCTGGACCGGGGGGACATCTTCACGCCGCTCATCCGGAACCTCGGCGCGATCTTCGTCCGGGGCGGGCGGCCCCGGGACGTCTTCGCGCAGTACATGGCCCGCGCTGGTGGCCCCACGCACGGCCGAGACCTGAACGTCCACTTCGGGTGGATCTCCGAAGAGGGCAGCATGCCGTCGGTCATCTCGATGCTGGGCGACATGGTCTCGGTGCTGACGGGAGCGGTGATCGCCGAGCGCATGAAGGGGCGCCGGACGGTGGCGCTCACCTGGATCGGCGACGGCGGCACCTCCACCGGCGCCTTCCACGAGGGGTTCAACTTCGCCTGCGTCCAGAAGGCGCCGCTCGTCGTGATCGTCGAGAACAACAAATGGGCCTACTCCACCCCCGTACACAAGCAGACCGCCAACCCGCGCTTCGTCGACCGGGCGCGGGCGTACGGCTGCTTCGGCGAGCAGGTGGACGGCAACGACGTCCGCGCCGTCTACGAGGTGACGCGCCGGGCCATCGACCGCGCGCGGGCCGGGGCGGGTCCGACGCTCATCGAGGCGGACACGATGAGGATGCGGGGCCACGCCGAGCACGACGACATGAAGTACGTGCCCCCCGGAATGCTCCAGGAGTGGGCGGCCCGGGACCCCATCGACCGCTACGAACGCTGGCTCGTCGGCAGCGGCCACGCTCGCCCGGAGGAGCTGCTGGCGGTCGTCGCCGAGCTGGAAGCGTCGCTGCAGGAGGACCTGGCGGCCGCGGAGGCCAGCCCGTTTCCGGATCCCATGAGCGGGCTCGACGGCGTCTACGCCGATCGCCCCGCCCGCCCGCCCGTTCCGCCCCTGGTGGCGGAGTGGGAGCGGCGGGGGTCCGGGGGGGCCAGCGGCCCCCCCGGCTTGAAGAGCGAGCGCGGATTCACTCCGCGCGAGCGGAAGAAACGCTGATGGCTGTCCTCACCTACCTCGAGGCGATCCGCCTCGCCATGCTGGAGGAGATGGATCGCGACGAGCGCGTGTTCGTGCTCGGCGAGGACGTGGGCACCTACGGAGGCGCGTTCCGCGTCACCGCCGGCTTCCTCGAGAAGTTCGGCGAGAAGCGCGTCATCGACACTCCCATCAGCGAGACCGCCATCGTGGGCGCGGCCATCGGCGCCTCGCTCATGGGCATGCGCCCGATCGCGGAGATGCAGTTCATCGACTTCATCTCGTGCGCCTTCGACATGATCGTGAACTACGCGGCGAAGACCCGTTACCGCTGGGGGGCGGGGGTGCCGATCGTGATCCGGGGACCTTCCGGCGGCGGCGTTCACGGCGGGCCCTTCCACAGCCAGAACCCCGAGGCGTACTTCATGAACGTGCCCGGGCTGAAGATCGTCGCCCCGGGGACTCCGACCGACGCCAAGGGCCTCATGACCGCGGCCATCCGCGACCCCGACCCGGTGATCTACCTGGAGCACAAGTTCCTCTACCGGCGGCTCAAGGAGGACGTGCCGGAGGGGGACTTCATGGTCCCCATCGGCAAGGCCCGCGTGGCGCGCGGGGGCAAGGACGTCTCCATCGTCACGTATGCGGCGATGCTGCAGGTCGCTCTCGAAGGGGCGGAGGCGGCGGCGCGCGACGGCATCGACGTCGAGGTTCTGGACCTGCGCACCCTCCTTCCGCTGGACGAGGAGGCGATCCTGTCCACGGCGGCGAAGACCGGCAAGGTCATCGTCCTCCACGAGCCGACCCTCACCGGCGGTCCCGGCGGGGAGATCGCGGCCCTCGTCGCCGAGCGGGCCTTCGAGTACCTGGACGCCCCCGTGATGCGGGTGGCCCCACCCGACACTCCGGTGCCGTACTCCCCTCCGCTCGAGGAGACGTTCCTGCCGAACGCGGAGAAAGTCGGCAACGCCATCCGGGCGATTTATGATTACTGAAAAGGTGACTGAATGACCGACGTCATCATGCCCCAGATGGGAGAGTCCATTGCCGAGGGAACCATCACGAAGTGGATGAAGAACGTCGGAGACAAGGTGCAGCGGGACGAGCCACTCTTCGAGATCTCCACCGACAAGGTGGACGCGGAGATCCCGGCCCCCGCCTCCGGGGTGTTGAAGGAGATCCGGGTCCAGCCCGGGGCCACGGTCCCCATCAACACCGTCGTCGGCGTGATTGCAGCGGAGGGTGAGGCGGTCGCCGCTGCACCCGCACCCGCGGTCACGGCGGCGCCCGCCGCTCCGCCCCCCTCTACGCCTTCTCCTGCGCCAACACCCCAGGCCGATGGCGCTCCCGGTCCGGCGCCTCGCCCCGCCCCGTCACCGCCTGCGGCTCCGGTTCCGCCGGAGCCGCCGCCCGCTCCGGCGGCGGCCCCGCCGCCAGCCGCGCCGCCTGCCGCGCCTCGTCCCACATGGGCGCCCGCGCCGCCCCCTTCCTCCGTTCCCCCCTCTTCACCCCCGGCCGATCCGTCCGCGGGTCGTAGTGACATGACCGCGGACGAGCTGCGGCAGCAGCGCTCGTCGCCCGTGGTGCGCAAGATCGCGGCCGAGCACAACCTCGATATCCGCGACATTCCCGGGACCGGCATCGCGGGGCGCGTGACCAAGCAGGACATCCTGAGCCACATGGAAGCGAAGCCCGCGGAAGCGCCCGCCCCGCCGCCAGCTCCACCTGTCCGGCCGCCAGCCCCGCCGTCCGCGCCGCCAGCTCCACCGTCCGCGCCGCCCGTGAGCGCCGCGCCTCGCCCCGCTCCCGTCCCGGCGGCGCCTCCGGCGTCTTCCGTGGGATCACGCGTGGAAGTGGTCCCCATGAGCCCGATCCGCAAGAGGACCGCCGAGCACATGGTGCTTTCGAAGCGGACCTCGGCCCACGTCACCACCGTGTTCGAGATCGACATGACGCGCGTGGACCAGCTCCGGCAGAAATACGGGCAACAGTACCAGGAGCGCAGCGGCGTCAAGCTGACCTACGTGCCGTTCATCATCAAGGCGACGGTGGACGCGCTGAAGGCCTTCCCCGTCCTCAACTCCAGCGTGGAAGGGGACGCGATCGTCTACCGGCACGACATCAACCTCGGCATCGCGGTGGCCCTCGACTGGGGCCTCATCGTGCCGGTGATCCGCAACGCCGACGAGAAGAACGTCCTCGGCCTGGCCCGGGCGGTGAACGACCTGGCCGAGCGCGCTCGCCTCAAGCGCCTGAAGGTGGAGGAGGTACAGGGCGGCACCTTCACCATCACCAATCCGGGTGTCTTCGGGAGCCTGTTCGGCACGCCGATCATCAACCAGCCCCAGGTGGCGATCCTCGGGGTCGGGGTGATCGAGAAGCGGACGGTCGTGCGCGACGATGCCATCGCCATCCGCACCATGGCCTACTTCGCCCTCAGCTTCGACCACCGGATCGTGGACGGCTCCGACGCCGACCGGTTCATGGCCCATCTGAAGAAGGGCCTTCAGGAGTTCGACGAATCGGCCCTGTGACGTCAGCGATGCCTGCGGCGGGAGATCGGCGCCCGTTGGTCGTGCGCCGCGTGGGGCGCCTGTCCTACGCGCAGGGGCTGGAGCTGCAGGCGCAGCTCGTGGCCGACCGCCAGGCGGAGCGCATCGTGGACGTCCTGCTCCTGCTCGAGCACGACCCGGTGTTCACCCTGGGTCGCAACGCCCGCGAGCAGAACCTCCTCGTGCGGGAGTCGTTGCTGAAAGCCCGGGGATACGACGTCTTCGAGACCGGCCGGGGCGGCGACGTGACCTATCACGGCCCGGGCCAGGTCGTGGGCTATCCGATCATCAGCCTCGCCCCCGACCGCCAGGACGTGCACCGCTACGTGCGCGACCTCGAGGAGGTGATGATCCGGACCTGCCGGGACTTCAACGTAGAGGCGGAGCGGGTGGCCGGCCTCACCGGCTGCTGGGTGGGGCGCGACAAGATCGGCGCCATCGGCGTGCGCATCTCCCGCTGGGTCACCTCCCACGGCTTTGCCTTCAACGTGGCCAACGACCTGGCGCCCTACTCGCTCATCGTGCCTTGCGGCATCGCCGATCGCGGGGTGACGACCCTGCAGCAGCTCCTCGGCGGGCCGGTGCCGCTGGTCGAGGCGCAGGCGGCCCTCGCCCGCCATTTCGCGGCTGTGTTCGACCGCCAGATCGAGGGTTGACGAGGCTTCAGACGGTGGCGGGCGCGCCCCGGAGGATCATTCGCCGATCATCAGCACGTCGCTCCTGGGCAAACCGAGACGGCGCAGCGCGGCCTGCACGATGTCGGGATCGGGCTTCGAGCTCTCCGCGTCGTCCGAGGACGCCTTGTGCTCGATGAGGTCGGACGCGCCCGCGCGCTCGAGCAGCGGCTCCAGCTCCTCCCTCTCCGCGGACGTCGCGACGGCCAGCTTCAGCCCCGCCGCGCGCAAGGCAACCAGCAGCTCTCGCGTCCGCGGGAAGGGCCGTATGTGGGGCAGATGGCGCTCGCGGAAGATCTCGCCGCGGCGCCGGCCCAGCTTCTCGACCCGCGGATACGGATCTTCTCGAAGCGTACCGGGTGGCCGGCCTCGCGGAAGGCCTCCTCCCAGGCGCGTTCAGGCGCCGCGGCGGCGAGCTTCGGCGAACAGGCGCGCGTTGCGCAGCGCCACCACCAGGAACTGGGCGAGCGTCTCCCCCACCGCCACGTCGTCGAGGTCGAAGGCGGCCTCGTGCTCGCTCTGGAAATCGATGGCCCCCACGACCTCTCCATCCTCGAGGAGCGGGATGACCATCTCGGAGCGCGTGCCGGGGACGTCGGGGACGTAGTCGGCGTCCCCCCCGACGTCGGGCACGACCTGAGGGGCCTTCTTGCGCAGCGCGCGGCCGATCACGCCGCCCGCCGGACCCTGGGTGCGCCCGGCACTGCGGCGCCCCACTCCCTGCCGCCCGGCCCAGCGGCCGATGAGCATGCCCTCGTCGTCGAGGACCACGACGGCCACGAACGTGTGGTTCATGCGGCCCTGCACCGCGTCGGCGGCCTCCTGCATGAGGCGTTCCGCATCCAACACGGACGCGATCCGGTGGACGACGCTGCTGAGCATGCCGATCTGCTCCGCCCAGTGCTGGCTGCGGCGCTCCGATCGTCGGAGCGCCTCGTTGGCGCGGGCCAGCTGAAGCACCTTCTCGGCGTTGGCCGTCGCCTGTTCCTGCGTTTCGGTCAGCCGCCGGGCGGCCTCCTGCTCCTGCGCCCACAGCAGCGCCTCCAGCCGCCGATCGCCCAGCTCGTCCAGGGCGAGGAGGCACTCGGCGAGCGATTCCCGGTCGGCGCAGGCGGCCAGGAGCAAGGGCAGACAGCAGCGGTCCAGGACCCGCACGGCGAGGGCGCGCAGGCCGAGGCTGATCCCGGCCTGGGCCGCCGCCCGCGCCTCCGCCGCCTCCTCCCGCAGCAGCTCCTCCACTTGACCCTCCGAGATGCCCCAGCAACCCGTCGACGTTGCGCGAGCAGAAGCCCCGGAGGTCGCCCGGGTGGTCGGGCATGAGCGCCGCGATCGCCCGCACCCACGACTCCACGAGCGTGTCCCGGTGCGGGCGCAGATGGGCGGCGGTCTTCTCGAGGGCGGCGGCGAGCGGCGTCACGGGCGTTCCCCGCGGTGCAGGCACGCGATGCCGCCGCTGAGCAGCCGCCAGCGCACGGAGGAGAAACCCGCCTGCTCCATCAGCGCCGCGAACGCCTCCGGCGTCGGAAAGCGCTCCACCGATGCGGGCAGGTAGGAGTAGGCCGCCGAATCGCCGCTCACGAGCGCGCCGATCCGCGGGAGCACGCCGCGGAAGTAGCGGCGGTAGACCGCGCCCAGCCAGCCGCGCGGCTGCGAGAACTCGAGGACCACGAGGCGGCCGCCGGGGCGCAGGACGCGGCGGATCTCGGCCAGCGCGGCCGCGGGATCCCCTACGTTGCGGATGCCGAAGCCGATCGTGGCCGCATCGAAGCAGCCGGAGGCGAGCGGGAGCGCCTCCGCGTCGCCCGCGGCGACGGCCGCGCGCCCGGCCAGCTTCCGCCGGCTCAGCTTGGCCGCCCCTCTCCGCAGCATCTGCTCCGAGAGATCGACCCCCACGCCGCGGTGGCCGGCATCGCGGCGAAGCGCCTCGACGAGCAGGTCGGCGGTGCCGGTGCAGAGGTCGAAGATGCGGGCCGGCCGTTCCAGCTCCAGCAGGTCCACGCAGGCGCGCCGCCAGCGCACGTCGGTCCCCACGGAGAGCAGGCGGTTCAGCAGGTCGTAACGCCGGGCGATGCGGTCGAACATCGAGCGCACCGCCGCCTTTTCCGGCGAGCCCGGAGTGGGCACGGCGACGCCAGGCGAAGAAGGCAGGCGCGGGGCGGGCAGCATTGGGTTCGGCGTCGCGATTATAGCGTCAGGCCAGAAGGCGCGCGGCCAGCGTCACCACGAAATACCCGAGGCTGATCCAGCCGTTCACGGTGAAGAAGGCGGCGTCGATGCGGGAGAGGTCGTCGGCGCGGACGAGGGAATGCTCGTAGACGAGCAGTCCCGCCACCGCCGACACTCCCACGAGGTACAGGGGATGCATCGGAACCAGGGCGTAGAGGCCAGCCAGCAGGGCTACGGCGACGACATGGAAGAGCCGGGCGAGGACGAGCGCGCGCCGCGTCCCGAGGCGGGCCGGCAGCGAATGCAGTCCCGCGGCGCGGTCGAACGCCTCGTCCTGGCAGGCGTAGATGGTGTCGAAGCCGGCCACCCAGAAGAGCACCGCGAGGCCGAGGACCACGGGCGGCGCCTCCACGCGGCCGCGGATGGCGAGCCACGCGCCCATCGGGGCGAGGGCGAGGGCCAAACCCAGGAACACGTGCGAGAGCGCCGTGAAGCGCTTGGTGTAGGAGTACCCGAAGATGACGAGGAGCGCCACGGGCGACAGCGCCAGGCACAGCGGGTTCAGCATCGCCGCGGCCACCACCAGCGTCGCCGCCGAGGCGATCACGAAGAGCCAGACCTCCCCCCGCGAGAGGACGCCTCGCGGCAGCTCCCGTCCCGCCGTCCGCGGGTTTCGAGCGTCGAGGTCCTTGTCGGCCAGGCGGTTGAACCCCATGGCCGCGCTGCGCGCCCCCACCATCGCCACCAGGATCCAGGCCACCTGCCGCCACGAGATGCCGCTGCCGGCGGCGAGGACGGCAGAGGAGAAGGCAAAGGGCAATGCGAAGACCGAGTGGGAGAACTTGATCATTCGCCCGTACAGGCCGATCCGCCCGAGCAAAGCGCTCATTGAGCCACCCGCCGCGCCCTCGCGTCGCCGGAGACGAGGAAGGCGAGGGGATCGTCGAGCGCTCCCGGCGCCGGCGCGAAGGCGAGAGCCGCGCGGTTGCCGGGAGCGAGCGTGCCCAGGCCGTACAGGCCGAGAGCACGGGCACCGGTGGCGGTGGCCATCCTGACGATGGCCGCCGGCTCCAGCTCCGGGAACTCGCGGTGGAGCGCCGCCGCGTCCTGCAGCAGGTCGAGACTCTCGGCGCTGGCCAGGCTGTCGGTGCCGAGGCAAACGTCCACTCCCGCGGCCAGCAGCTCCGGCACCGGCGGGATGCCCACGCCCAGGCTGCGGTTGCTGCGCGGGCACACCGCCACGAAGACTCCGCGCCGGGCCAGCAGCGCGCGCTCTTCGGCGTCCACGTGCACGCAGTGGGCGGCGACGAGCCCGCGGTGGAGAACGCCCAGGCTCTCCACGTAGCGCACTGGCGTCGTCCGCGGCGGCGCGAAGGTCACGTGCCCCAGGCCGCGGCGGCCGAGGAAGGCGCTCCACTCCGGGTCGCCGTCCGCGAGGAAGCGCTGCTCCGCCTCGGACTCGGCCAGATGGATGGCCGCCGGACCGCCCTGCCCCGCGAGCGCCTGCAGCAGCGGTGGCGACACCGAGTACGGCGCGTGAGCGGCCAGCCGGACCGGTGTCCGCACGCCCCGCCGTTCGATCTCCACCAGCCGTCGGCGCGCCTCGTCCAGGACCCGCTGGGCCCGGGCCGGGTCCCACGCCAGGAGCTCGTAGAAGACGACCGCCTCGAGGCCCGAGGCGTCCAGGAGGTCGAGGCAATCGAGAGCGTTCGAGACGTCGCCGACCGCCACCGTGCCCGAGGACCGCAGCTCATCGATGGCGGCGCTGGCCGCGGCGCGCGCCACCGCCAAATCTCCGGTTGCGCGGCGCTCCACGAGCGCCTCCACCCACGCCACGAAGCCCCGGTGGCCCTCCTCGCGAACCCCCGCCAGGTGCGACAGCTCGAGATGGCAGTGGGCGTTCACCAGGCCGGGCAGGAGAACGCCCGCTCCCAGCTCACGGACCGCGGCGGACGGCTCGGCCTCCGCGGCGGCGCCGACCCACGCGATGCGGCCGCGGTCCACCGCCACGACACCGTCCCGGATCGGCGGCCCGACACCCGTCACGACCCAGGCCGCCCTGAGCAGCTCCACCACGCCGTTATAATCCAAGAAGGAGGTGAGGATGCCGCTTCACCGGAATCTGCTCGTCGCCGCCGTGCTGGCCCTGGCCGTACCCGCGCTCGCCCAGGATTGGAAGGGGACCGGGCGCATGGAGGGCCGTGTCCTCGACGCGGAGGGCAAGCCCCTGCCCGGCGTGGTGGTCAAGCTCAACCTGCCCGAGCGGGGCGGCGGCACGACGGTGAAGACCGACAAGAAGGGCCATTGGGCGATCGGCGGCATCACCTCCGGGGCCTGGCAGATCGACTTCGAAGTGCCCGGCTACGTGGTGAAGAAGGTCAGCGTCAACCTGCCCAGCGAGGCGGCCCGCCTCCCTCCGCTGGAAGTGAAGCTCGCCAAGTCGGCGCCGGCGGGCCCGCCGCCCGAGGTGCGCGAAGCGCTCGAGCGGGGCGACGCCGCCTTCAAGGCGGGACGCTTCGCGGACGCCCGCGCCGAATACGAGAAGCTCATTACGCTGCGGCCCGACGTCGCCGAGATGCTGAACCGCCAGATCGCCTTCACCTACAGCCGCGAGGGCAACTACGCGAAGGCGGTCGAGTATCTCGAGAAGGTGCTGCAGGCCAATCCCGCGGATCAGGAGCTGAAGCTGCTCACGGCCCAGGAGGCGCTGAGGGCCGGGCTGCTCGACAAGGGCATGGAGATGCTGAAGGGCGTGGACGATTCGGCGATCAAGGACCCCGAGGTCTTCTACAACGTCGCCGCGCTCCTCCTGAACGCCCAAAAGCCCGACGAAGCGATCGCCTACCTCAACAAGTCCGTCGCCGTCGACCCGTCCTACGTGGACGGCTATTTCCAGCGCGGCCTGGCGTATCTCGGACAGGGGAAGATGGCGGAGGCCAAGACCGATTTCAACAAGGTGATCGAGCTGGCCCCGACCAGCCCGCAGGCGGACACCGCCAAGAAGGCGCTGGCGCAGATCAAGTAGAGGCGTCGTCTCCGAGCAGGCGCGTTACCTCGGCGTGCGTCGGCACTCCCGCGTCGAGGATCGACGCGAAGGTGCCCGGGCCCTTCAGCTCCTCGGCGATACGCCGCACATGACCGAGCGTCGCGCGCATGAGGCCGGAGCCCAGGCTCAAGCGGCGCACGCCGAGAGCCTCGAGCCGCGGAATCGGCGGGCAGCCGCGCCCGGCGAGGATGTTGAGGGGCCCGCCGACCGCGCGCACGAGCGCCCCGATCGTCTCCTCGTCGTACACGCCGGGCGCGAACAGGCAGTCGGCGCCGGCCGCGCGATAGGCGTTGAGTCGGCGCACGGCGTGGGTGAGCCGGGTCTCCGGCTCGCCGATCGCACGGAGGAAGACGTCGGTGCGCGCGTTGACGACGATGGGCACTCCGGCCGCGTCGGCGGCTTCGCGCGCGGCTCGGATGCGCTCGGCCTGGAGCGTCTCGTCGAAGAGCACGGCGGGCGCGTCGGGGGTCGAGTCCTCGAGGTTCATTCCCACGGCGCCCGCGGCGATCACCGCCCTCGCCGTCTGCGCGGCGGCTTCCGGCGCGCGGCCGTAGCCCGCTTCCATGTCGGCGCTGAGGGGCACCCGCACGCGCGCGACGATCCGCTGCACGGCGGAGGCCATCTCGTCCCGCGTGATGCGCTCGCCGTCCGGGTAGCCGAGCGCGAAGGCGACGCCGGCGCTGGTCGTGGCCAGCGCCGGGAACCCGGCGGTTTCCACCACGCGGGCGCTCGCCACGTCCCAGACGTTGGGCAGAATCAGGATCCGCGGACCCTGGTGCAGCCGGCGGAGCGCTTCGGCTCGCTCGCGCTGTGCGCGTCCCTCCGGCACGAGCGCCTCAGCTCGCCAGCGACGTGGCGGGTGCCTTCTCGGCGGGCATGGGGGGAACCTGGTGCGTCCTGCAGTAGGGATCGCCGACGATCTCGTAGTGCATGGTCCGCCGCTTGGGAACGAAGCCGGCGTCCAGGATGTTGCGGGCGATCTCGGCCTCGGTCAGGCGGAAGTGGGCGCCGGCGGCGGAGACGACGTTCTCCTCGATCATTAGGCTGCCGAAGTCATTGGCGCCGAAGCGGAGCGAGACCTGGCCGATCTTCCCGCCCTGGGTGACCCACGACGCCTGCACGCTCGGGAAGTTATCGAGCATCACCCGCGCCACCGCGAGCGTGCGCAGGTACTGGAACGAGGTCAGCTCGTCGCCCGCCATCGCCGTGTTCGTGGGTTGGAACGTCCACGCGATGAAGGCCGTGAAGCCCTTCGTGCGGTCCTGGAGGTCCCGGAGGTGCAGGAGATGGTCGATCCTCTCCTCCAGCGTCTCCACGTGGCCGAACATCATGGTCGCCGTCGTCCGTAGCCCCAGCCGGTGGGCGGTTTCCATGACGTCCAGCCAGTCGGCGGTGCTGCCCTTGGCGATGCCGATGATCTGCCGCACGCGGTCGGACAACACCTCCGCCCCGCCTCCCGGGATCGAGTCGAGCCCGGCGGCGATGAGGCGGCGCAGTGTTTGCTCGGTGGTGAGGTTCGACACCTTGTCGATGTGCTTGATCTCGGCGGGCGAGAGCCCGTGGATCCAGATCGGGTAGGTCGACTTCATCCAGCGGAACAGCTGCTCGTAGAACTCGATCCCGAGGTCGGGATGGAGCCCGCCCTGGAGCAGGATCTGGTTGCCGCCAAGGGCGAGCGTCTCCTCGATCTTCTGCGCGAGCTGCTCCTTGCTGAGGAGGTAGCCCTC
>Ga0184632_10000676_pt1 | contig 13674 bp, 12 predicted proteins | sample PLM31_50_b1_FD_133153 | JGI IMG/M metagenome (GOLD analysis project Ga0184632, IMG submission 133153) | Groundwater sediment microbial communities from an aquifer in East River, Colorado, USA - PLM3-1_50_b1 | ecosystem: Environmental > Terrestrial > Soil > Riparian zone | place: USA: East... | reverse complement strand
TGGCGCCTGCGAACTTTTCGAAATCGATGCTCATGGGAAAGGTGTCGGCTCTGACGGCGTGATCCGCGACCAGCACTTGGCCCATGTGATGTTCGTAGCCGAAAATGCGCAGCACGGATTGGAGAAAATGGTGGGTATATTCATAGGTGTGGAAACCGATGACGTCCGATCCTAACAGTCCGTCCAATATTTCACGGCGCCACTCTCCCGGCAGAAGCCGAAACACCTCGAAGGAAGGAAACGGAATATGCAAGAAGAAGCCTATCGACAATTGAGGTCGGCGTGCTTTCAAGAGTCGAGGCAGCAACATCAAGTGATAGTCGTGAACCCAAACGACGTCATCGGGCTTAAGAATGGCGTCAAGAGCGTCGGCAAAAAGCTCATTAATCTGTTTGTACGTCTGCCAAAGCGGCGGTTGGTAAATTGTATATGAAGGGAAATAATGAAACAGCGGCCAGATCGTTGAGTTGCAGAACCCTTGGTAGAATTGTTCCATCTGCTCTTCGGAGAGAAACACGGGATAAGACTGGAAACGGCTCCGAGCCTCCTCGACGACGCTTTCGCGCAGCAGAGCATCGACACTGTTACCCGGCCAACCGACCCAAAGGTGTTCCGGAGGCAGGGCCACGCCCTGTTGGAGCGACTCCCGAAAGGATGCCAGGCCGGTGACCAGCCCGCCGGCGCTTGAATGGAACACTAGGCGGCCATCGTCTACGCTGACATTGAAAGGCAAGCGGTTGGATACGATCACCAATCTTCGCTTGCGCAGGCCCGGTCCCAGGTTGTCATGAGCGGAAAGTGCCATCACAAATAAACCACGTCGCCCTCTTCAGAAAGGGAAAGAAGAAGCAACAAATAGTCTTTGATATGCCGCTCTCTCTTACTTGCCATGTGATTTCAGCAGTTGGGAAAATTGCTTGTGCAGCTTGTTCAACTTCGGCGGGATCGTGTATTGACAGTACGGCTGGTACGGGTTATTGGCGAAATATTTCTGATGGTAATCCTCGGCGGCATAGAATTCCGTCAATGGCTCTAGAGTCGTAACTATCGAATTTTTGAACGTCTTGGCCTCATCGAGTTCTTTGATGAATGCTGCAGCTTCCTGTTTCTGGTCTTCGTCGGCATAAAAAATCGCCGAGCGGTATTGCGTACCCACGTCGTTGCCTTGACGGTTGAGGGTTGTCGGATCATGGGTTGCGAAGAAGACCGTCATCAGGTCGCGAAACGATATCTGGCCGGGGTCGAACTCGATCTTTATCACTTCGGCATGTCCGGTGCGCCCGCCGCAGACCTGCTCATAGGTCGGATTCTTCGTCGTGCCGCCGGCGTAGCCGGAAACCACTGAATGCACGCCGCGCAGCTCATCGAAAACTGCTTCAACACACCAGAAACACCCGCCGCCGAAAACCGCGCCGGCATTTTTATCGTTGCTCATTGGACGCGCTCCTTAAGCGAGAAATTGACCGAGTTCACAGCAAGCCGTCGTTGTAATTCGCCTTCGGCACGAAGTTGAAGAAGTGCCCTGACCCTTCAACGATGCGCTGTGAGTGCGGCGTTCCTGCCGGGATATTCACGCCCACGGGACTCTCGGCGACGATTTTTTCGTCACGAACCTGAAACTCGATCCTGAGCCCAGTCAGTTCCGGTCCGGTGCCGATGGCGATATGCTGGGTGTCGCAATTGTGGGTATGTTTATCCACATAATTCGCCTGCGTTGGCTTGACGTTAACGACGCTGCGCACCACGGTGTAAAAACCCGCCTCGGGCTTGAGCTTACCATCGACGAACACGTAACGCACACCAGGCGCGGCGTCGGTGTGATATTTGATTTCGGTCGTCGGACGCACTTCGGGCTGGAAAATATAGCCGGCATACTTGTTGAAATCGCGCTCACCCTTAGCGGCATCGAAAGGCTTGTCTTCATGCGTGTAGCCGCGACTGCGAAATAACACCGTCACCGTTCCGGCGCCCTTGGTGACTTTGTACTCATGCACCGCGCCGGTAGGGATGTAGACGCAGGCCGGCGAGATGATTTTGTGAACTTTGCCTTCGAAGATGATCTGCCCTTCGAGGCCCGTGAGATCGGGGTTGTTGCCGATGAAGTAATAGAACTCATCGGTGTTGTGACAATGAGGAACCTGATAATCAGGCACCGGCAACGGCAAGTCTTTCGCCTCATGAATCGCGACGTAGATGTCGGCATCTGGATGGGAGTCGCGATTGATAAACACATGCCGCTTTACCGGCAGCGCGCTTAGTTGGCGCAGCGGGCGCTTCTCTTCATGCTTGCCGCCGAGCATTCCTGGTCTGGCCTTTGCAATGTAATTTGAAATGTCCATGCGCTATCCTCTTTTTTTTAGAGGCGCAATATGCTGCGCCCCTACGACCTTTCATTTTCTATTGCCCGTTGCCTGCTACCTATTACCAGATCTTTATTCCCCCATGACTTTTTTCATCCGCTCAACAATATCCGGCGGCTGGTTAATAACTTCTTTCGCCCGCGCTTCCAGCCGTTCGCCGCTTACCGGAGCTATTTCCCACTGCCGCTTTTTCGCTTCAGACAGGAATTCAGGATCTTTCAGCATATTCATATACGCTTCGCGCAGGATTCTCACACGATCCGCAGCAATTCCGGGCGTCGCTAAAATCGGGCGACCAAAAGCGCCCGGGCCGAGCACGACGCGCGCCAAACGCTTTTTAGAGTCCATACCCTTTTCCTGGTCCATCAATTCCCAAATCGTCGGCGTGTCAGGCAAGCGGTGATTACGTTTATCGCCCGTTTGTACCAGAAATCTCACGAAGCCATTTTTCGCCCAGGTTTTTCCCGGCTCGCGCCCAAAAAACGCGCTGATCGTCGTCCCCCGGCAGTGAATCTCATTTTTCTCGACGGCGATATCGACATCAGCCGCGCCAGGGTATCCAGTAACCATATTGATCCTTACGCCGAATATTTCTTCCAACAGCTTCGGTATGTAATATCCGGTGCTGCCGACCCCCGACGCGCCGCAGCGTGGCGGTTCACTGGCTCGGCGCAAGTCGAGCAGCGTTTTATACGGTTGATCCGAGCGCAGAAAAAACAGCTCGTCGTTTTCCTCCGGCGTGCCGATCCAGGTGAATTTGGCCCAATCGAATTGGACCTCGTTTCGCCCAAGCAACTGGGCAAAATAGATCGGCGCAGTGACCGCCCCTAGAGTCAACCCGTCCGGCTTGGCGACGGCGTAAACATAATTCGCCGCGGTCAATGAGCCGCCGCCGGGCATGTTTTGGACGATAATCTCCGGCTTGCCCGGAATCTGCTTGGGCAAATGACCGGCAACGACGCGCGCGTATAGATCGCTCGCCGCTCCGGCGGAAGCGCCGACGACGATTTTCATCTGTTTGCCTTTGTAAAAGTCGCTTTGGGCTTCGACGGCCGTGGCGTGAACGACTATAACCCATAGAACCATCAGCACTCTCGCCATTTCCATTATCTCCGCTTGCGCTCAGACGCGTATTTCGCCTCGAATTTGCTCAACTCGGTCATACCTGTGGCGTCCCATGGTAACTTCGCGCCGCCAGTAAAGGGCGTGCCCGGCCGCGCTTGCATGAACTCGTCCCAAGCCCGCATATCTTTCTTTTTGAACTCCTGGAAGAAAAACCACGCGGAAGTTTTCAAAACCAAATCCGGCAGAAACGTATACCAGGCCGCGTTGAGCCCGAGTGCTCGATGCTCAGCCAATGTCAGCGCCCGCGGCAACTGGCCCTTCATGGCGGAAAACGGACCTTTGACGACTTTGCGCGCGCGCTTGATTTCGGCCACGGAGTGGGGCGCTTCGAATTGCACCCAATCAACCTCGGCCTCCTTCTCGTAAAGGCTGAGCCGTTTCAATGTCTCCGCCATACCGCCGTTTATAGCGTTACGCGCATAGCATTGCGCCATAATCACGAAATCCGGATCGATCTCGTTCTTGGCATCCACCGCTACGCGATATCGCATGATCGCGTCCCGGCGTGAGACAACCGCAATCCCGGCAGACATCGTGCGCCGTTTCTGATCCAATGGTTGATCGTCGAGGCGGAGCCCCGCCAAGCCCGCTTCGACGCACTCGCGCACAAGGCGCCGCACGGCCATGATGCCACCGTGACCGGTATCGCCGTCGAGGATGACTGGAATCTTTACGCTCCGCGCGATCCACTTGGCAAAACCAACGCATTCGGTCAACGACAAGATGCCAAGATCGGGAAGGCCCGTATAATTTCCTCCGGTGATGCTCGTGCCAACAAAACAGGCCTCCACACCATTGGCTTCCATGATTTTTGCGTGAAAGGCATTGGGCGCACCAAGAACGGCGAGGACTTTGTTTTTCCGGCGCAGGAGCCGCCGCAGGTTCGTCGTCGGTTTCATTCAGAATACCGCCGATAGTATTTCACTGCACCAGGGATGGGCGGCCGCCGAACGTTGCAACCAGAGATTATCCCAGGAGTCCAACCCGCCCGGAGCCGCCATGTATTCCTTATTTTCCGGCGCTTCTTCACCGGCTGCCCCGAGCCGCCGTTTGTAGTGCCGTGTGCCCATTAGATAAGTTACCGCGCCTTCTTTGTTTTTCGCTTTGTATTTATCAAACCGTCCCAGCTTCTGCCGCGATTCTGCGGCGAGGAAAGGTCCCAACAGATCGGCGTCGGGCCGCACATGCGTATCCGCGTCGAAAATCTTAAATCCGTTACGCGCCATAAATACGCCACCGTATTAAAGCTGTACTGACCCCAGAGCATTATCCGTAAGCCGTTTTGCTGTCAATAATGCTGGGCACTCCGGATCGCGCCTGGCCGGCCGATTTCTTGACATCGCCCTATGAAAATGATTGTTTTTGAGGTTCTGACACAAGAGGGAGGACCCCTATGGCAAGAATGCTGATCGCCAGCGAGTTAGTCGACTCGGAAAGCCGCGAAACAACCGCGATTAAAAACCCGGCGACCGGAGAAGTCGTCGACAGCGTCCCCAAAGGAACTGTCAACGATATACGGCGCGCCATCGACGGCGCGAAAAGCGCTCTCAAGAAATGGTCCGCGATGGCCCCATCCAAGCGCGGCGCAGTTTTACTGGCCGCAGGTCATACGATTCTCCAAGAGGAAAAGGAACTCGCGACCTTGCTGACCAAGGAACAAGGCAAGCCGATGCGCGAATCGATTTTGGAAATCCGCCGTTTCGTCCATACTTTGGACCATTACGGGGGAATGGCGAAGACCATGCGCACCAGCGCAGTCATGCTCGACACCGGCCGCCATGGCATAGTGCTGCGTAAGCCCCTCGGCGTCTGCGGCTCCATCGTGCCATGGAATTTTCCGGTATCGCTAATGGGCAACAAGCTCGGCCCGGCGCTGCTTGCTGGCAATACCGTAGTCGTCAAGCCAGCCGGCACAACGCCGCTGACCGATCTCCGCTGTTGCGAAATCATCGACAAGGCGATCCAAGACGCCGGTGGATCTAAAGGCGTGCTCAGCGTCGTCACGGGTCCAGGCAGCGTCATCGGCGAAGAACTGCTCGTGAATCCCACCGTGCGCAAGATAGGCTTCACCGGCGCGACGGATACCGGACGGCGCGTCATGCAGTCCGCCGCTAAAGATTTCAAGCATGTGACGCTGGAGTTGGGCGGCAGCGATCCGATGATCGTTTGTGACGACGCTGATATTGACCGCGCCGTTAGCGCCGCTTCCGTCGGTCGTTTCTTCAACTGTGGTCAGGCTTGTTTAGCCGTTAAACGCCTGTATTTGTTCGATAACATTGCCGACGATTTCATGGCGAAGCTGGTTGAGAAAGCCCAGAAGATCGGCGTCGGCAACGGCTTGGCCAAGGGTACGCTGATGGGCCCGCTGCACACTAAAGAACAGCGCCAAGAAGTGGAAGAGCAAGTGGAAGACGCAGTGAAGCGCGGCGCTAAAGTTATCTTCGGTGGCCAACGGCCAAAAGGCGATGAGTATGACAAAGGTTTCTATCTCCAGCCGACTTTAGTCGCTGATGTCGATCCCAGTGCGCGGATGATCCAGGAAGAGGTCTTTGGACCGGCGCTGCCGATCGTGCGCGTGAAGAATCTCGACCAGGCCATCGAGCAAGCAAATGGCTCGATTTTCGGCCTGGGCTCGTCGATCTGGACCCGCGATATCAACCGTGCCATGTACGGAGCTGAAAACATCGAAGCCGGTTACACTTGGGTCAACTCAGCGCAAATCATTTATGACGAACTGCCCTTTGGCGGCGTCAAGCAAAGCGGCCTAGGCAAGGAGCACGGTGACGAAGCGATCGACCATTACACGGACTCGAAATCGGTCGTTATCGCCACTGAGACCAACTCAGAGATCATCGGCGGCGAATAGATCGTGTTCGTAATCCGTGTTCGTGCTCGTTTCCGGAACTAACTTCGAGTTTCGCGGGCATGAGGAACGCAGAGATGAGAGTCGACCTGCCTGAAATTTATAATGCCACCACGACCTTCGTCGACAACAATATCGCCGAAGGTCGCGGCGGCACGGTCGCCATCTACTACGAAGATCAAAAGATTACCTACCAGGAAGTTTTCGAGAAAGTTAACCGCACCGGCAACGCGTTAAAAGAACTCGGCATCGGGGTTGAGAACCGTGTTTTAGTGATTTTGCCGGATTCACCCGAATTCGCCTATAGTTTTTTCGGCGCCATCAAGATCGGCGCCGTGGCGGTGCCCACCAACCCTTGGATGTTCGCCAAAGATTATGAGTATCTGATCAACGACAGCCGGGCGCAGGCGATTATCGTTCACGAATCGACGTTTCCAGAAATCGAAAAGATCAGGGACGTGACGCCCTTTCTGAAACATATCATCGTCGTCGGCACGCCTAGAGGCAAGGCGCTTGCCTACGAGCGCATGATCGCCAAGGCCTCCGAGAAGCTGGAAGCTGAGAAGACCACGCGCGACGACGTTTGTTTCTGGGGCTATACATCCGGGAGCACGGGCAACCCAAAGGGCGCTGTACACTTGCAGCACGACATGATTACGATCAGCGATCTCTTCGTAAAACCGGTGCTGGGAATGAATGAAGAGGATCTGTGCTTCTCGGCGTCGAAGATGTTTTTCTCCTACGGCTTGGGCAACTCGCTCTATTTTCCCTTCCGCTTTGGCGCCTCCACTGTGCTGTGGCCGGAAAAGCCCGACCCGGAAAAAATTCTTCAGGTCATCGAAAGGTACAAGCCGACTTTCTTTTTCTCCGTGCCGACCCTATTCGCGCGGTTTTTGCGCGTCGAAAAGAAATACGACCTGAGTTCTTTGCGCATCTGTCTTTCATCCGGCGAGCCCTTACCGCCGGCGATTTTTCATCAATGGAAGGAAAGAACGGGATTGGAACTGCTGGACGTCGTCGGTTCGACGGAAGCGACGCATGATTTTCTCGCCAATCGGCCGGGAAGAGCGAAGGCTGGCAGCAGCGGCGAGGTCACTCCAGCGTTTGAAGCGAAGGTCGTCGATGACGAGGGACGCGAGGTCCCCGTGGGCGAAGTCGGCAACCTGCTGGTCAAGGGCGACGCCACCGCGCCGTACTACTGGAACAAGCATGAGCAGACCAAACGCATGATGCTGGGCGAGTGGTTGAAGACCGGGGATACGTATTATTGCGACGCCGACGGTTATTATTGGTACTGTGGGCGCTCCGACGACATGATGAAAGTCGGGGGACTATGGGTGTCACCGATCGAAATCGAAAATACGCTCTTTGAACATCCCGCGGTGCTTGAGTCCGGAGTGATCGGCGCCGCAGATTCCGATGGGCTGCTGAAGCCGAAAGCCTACGTAGTATTGAAGAGCGAATACAAGCCCAGCGACCAACTGCGCGTAGACTTGCAGAACCTTGTGAAAAGCAAACTCGCGCCCTACAAGTACCCGCGTTGGATTGAATTCGTTGACGACCTGCCGAAGACCGTGACCGGTAAAATTCAAAGGTTCCGTTTACGAGCCGACAAAATTGAAGATTGAGAAGAGAGGATCAAAGATCGATCTTCCACCCTCTGTTGTCGATCCTCGATTGTCTACCAAGGAGCAATCATGGCCCCCAATATCAAGGAACTAAAAGAAAAACTTGCTTTTTCCTGTAATATTCTCGCCCACGAGGGCCACTGGGATAACATCCTTGGCCATGTCTCTGTGCGTATCCCCGGGCAGAATAGAATTCTCATGAAGCCCCACAGTTTTGGCTTTGAAGAAATTCGCCCGCAGCATATCATCGTCGTGGACATTGAAAGCGGCAAAAAAGTCCAGGGCTCCCACGAACGCCATTCCGAGGTCTTTATCCACACGGAAATCATGAAGGCGCGGCCCGATGTGAACTGTGTCGTGCACTCCCACCCGCCCTATGCGACGGCTTTCGGCGCTCTCGGTCAGAAACTCCGCCCAATCAGCCACGAAGGTAATATCTTTTACGAAGGGCTTCCTACTTTCGATTACACCACCGCGCTGATTCGCACCCCCGAGTTAGGCGTCGAAGTGGCCAAGAGCCTGGGCAAATGCCGGGGCCTGCTCATGAAAAACCACGGCTCCACCGTGGTTGGGGAAAGCATCGAAACGGCGACCTTGTACTCCGTTTTCCTCGAGAAGGCCGCGCGCATCCAATTGATGGCTACGGCTTCCGGCGATCCATCCTGGACTAGCGACGCAGAAGCGGCGGTTAAATACGAACAGATTTACACGCCCCACCGGCTGGAATCGATGTGGGACTATTTTGTCCGCCGGGCGAAGAAATTTCGCAAGTCGAGTTAGGAAAGGGGCGTTTTATCAGCTGTTTGTCCTGGGCAAATTTTTAAGCCAGAAGGCTATGAGCAGAGACGAAAACCTCAGTCAACTCAATCACCAATCCATCGTTGGCAAACCCTACCAAGCATGCTAGATAGGCGCCATGAGCAGAAAGATTCATCTGACCCTAGCGGTTGGCGACTATGAGATTATCCGAGCTCTGAAAGAAGGGACCGTCAAACCGGACGGTATTGAATTAACCGTATTGACTGACATGACCTCCGACATCCGTCATTGGCGCATGCTACGCAACCATGAATTTGACGTGGCGGAGCTATCCATGTCGAATTACCTGATGGCAAAGTACACAGGATTGCCGTTCGTTGCCATTCCGGTTTTTTTGCACCGCCGTTTCCGCCATGGTTTTGTTTTCTTGAACACAAGCAAAGGAATTGGCAAACCCTCCGACCTGATCGGCAAAAAGGTCGGCCTACGTAATTTCCAAGCCACGGCTAACCTCTGGATTCGCGGCATCTTGGAGCACGAGCATGGCGTGCCGCACCGTAGCATTAATTGGTTTAAGCAGGACGAGGAGGAAGTTGATTGGACGCCGCCTGCGGAGTTGAAAATCCAGCGTGTGGCATCGGGAAAGAATGTCGAGGAGATGCTAGTTGAAGGCGAGCTAGACGCGCTGATTCATCCCGAAGTCATCAAACCTATCCTGGAAAAAGACAAGAGAGTCAACCGCTTATTCCCAAATTATCGCGCTCTAGAGATAGACTATTACGAGCGCACCGGTTTTTTTCCGATCATGCACACCACGGCTATCAAGCAAGAGGTCGTCGACAAATACCCATGGGTGCCGATTAACTTGATGCAGGCGTTTGAGGCAGCGAAAAAGGTCGCATATAAGCGCATGGAAAATCCTCGCATCGTTCCCCTCGCTTGGTTTCGTCCCTTTCTCGAAGAACAGGAAGAAATCCTCGGTTTAGACCCGTGGGTATACGGTCTCGGCCCGGCTAATCGCAAAGCGCTTGAAACCCTGATGCTGTATTCTCAGGAGCAAGGCTTGCTTGGCAGAAAGCTGAGCCTTGACGAACTCTTCATCCACACCGAGGCGCACTCATAATCATGGAAAGCAGCGTCATTCCGGTAACGGTCTGCAGCGGTCAGCGAAATTGGTCTTAAGCCGCGATTGGCGTAGATTTTCCTGCGCTCAAAGATATTTGTAAGGAGAAGTCATGTTTGGAAAAGGTGTTAATCAAGAAGAAGAAGCGTTGTTGGGAAATATTCTTCGGAGCGTCAATAAGAAAATCGACCACACAGCTCACGAAGGGGAGGGGTCGCGCTTTACTGTTCGTCTTACCCTCCGCGGCCATGAGGGGGATTTGATTCTAGACCTTGAGGAACTCAAGCAGGCCAAGAGCGACATGGTGAAGCGGCACCAAATTCGGCAAAAGATCAAAGCCTGTTGCGACCATCTGGACAAATCCCGTTATGGCGAAGACATTCTTGGCCTCAAGGTCGCACGAATCTTGCGTGTTTCACCGAAGCCAGAGCCGATGGTTCACCGCGGTGGTTTCGGGCGGGGTGCCAGGCGATAACTCCTTTGCGGCGCGGCTTTCGCCCGCGCCGTATTAGTGATGTAAATTGCCGCTCTGACCCTTCAGGAGACTCTATGCCAAGCGCAAATTCGGTTCGCCAACTCTTAGACCAGCATGGGCAGCTTGTCATGCCCGGTGTCTATGACGCTCTCAGCGCTAAGATCGCTGCCCGCGCCGGCTTTGAAGTCGTTTTCATCACGGGTTATAGCTTATCGGCGACCCTTCTTGGAGAGCCTGATTTTGGCCTTCTCACCCAGACTGAAGTCGTTAACGCGGCGACACGCATTTGTTCCGTGACCGACACGCCCGTAATTGTCGACGCAGATACAGGGTATGGAAACGCTATAAATGTCATCCGCACCGTAGAAGACCTTACCCGCGCCGGCGCGGCGGGAATGTTTCTCGAAGACCAGGTATGGCCTAAGCGCTGCGGCCATATGAAGGGTAAACAGGTCATTGCCCTTGAGGAGCAGCTGAATAAACTGCGTGCCGCTATCGACGCTAGAAAAGACCGCAACTTCTTCATCGTCGCTCGTACCGACTCGCGCCAGGCCCTGGGACTTAACGAAGCAATAACTCGCGGCGTTGCTTTCAAAGAAGCAGGCGCAGATGCGGTTTTTATCGAGGCACCCCAAAGCAAGGAAGAAATGAAAGAGATTGCCAGCCGAGTACCGGGACCCCTCGTCGCCAATATGCTCGAACGCGGCGTAACGCCGCTCATGGGACCAGCAGAACTGAAGGAGCTAGGATATCAATTGATAGTTTGGCCGCTGGCGCCGTTATATTCGGTAGCCAAAACCTTGGCGGACACCTACGGCACGCTGCGCCGCGAAGGCTCGACGATTAAGATTTTGGATAAGCTAATGTCTTTTGACGACTTCAATGAAATCGTCGGCCTTGACGATAAATATGCAGCGGACGCGCGCTATAAAAGTTGAAACCTGGCAGGCAGATCGTTCGGGCAGAGATATGCTATAGCCTCATGGGCATAAGTACGTAGAGATATCCTGCGTTAGCCGATTTTCGAATAATGCTTGGGCTCAGCTCATCTTTCATCTCTATATCGATCTCTCCGTCGCTTCCCAACACTCCCAGAACATCAAGTATATAACGAGCATTAAAACCGATCGATATTGGCGCGCCGTTATATTCAGCATCGACTTCTTCCACCGCTTCGCCGAGGTCAGGATTGTTCGCGGATATCGAGACACTGTTCTGAGAAAATTCCAGTTTAACGCCCTTATAGCGCTCACTGGAGAGAATTGATACGCGCCTCAGCGCCTGCAATAGCTCGCCGTGATCTATTTTGGCAAGATTCGGGTTGCCTTGAGGAATGACCTTAGTGTAATCGGGGAAGTCACCGTCAATAAGACGCATGAACAATTCGACTTTATCCTTGCTCACAAGCGCCATATTTTCCTTGAAGCCGATGGAAATCTCACCCTCATCATCGTTCTCCATGAGCTTTCTCAACTCACCCAGACCTTTTCGCGGCAGAATGACGCCTTTGCCAAGTCCCAATACACCCAGCAACTGCTCCTCAAATGCTAATCGATGCCCATCCGTTGATACCATTCTCACCTTGCCACCGTCAGCTTCCTCCAGAAAAACCCCATTCAGGCTATAGCGCGTCTCATCCGTCGAGACCGCAAATATCGTCCTTTCGATCATGCCACGCATAAGGCTCGCGTGCACGGTTGACTGTCCCTTGGCATCAATTTTGGGAAATTGCGGAAACTCCCGTGCGTCCATACCGACGATTTTGAACACCGATTTACCACTTCTAATCTCAACCCAGTCATTCTCCAGTCTTTTCATATGAACCTGGTCTGCAGGTATCTCGCGCACGATTTCATAGAGTTTCTTCGCGTTGACCGTCAACGCCCCCGATTTTACAATTTCCCCTTCGACCTCTCCCCTGACGCCTACTTCCAGATCCGTAGCGGCGAGCTGGATCTTGTTCTTTTGCGCATCAATCAAGGCATTCGCCAGAATCGGCATCGTATTGCGCCGTTCGACGATGTTCTGCGCCCAATAAAGCGTGGCGAGAAGATCTCCTCGCTTGGCTTTAATTTCCATACGTCCTCGCTCTCCGATAGTGAACAGGTATTCCTAAATCTTTTCTTAATCAATATCTTCTAGGAGTAATAATAGAAGCTGTGGATAACCCGGAAAACTCGCAAATTCCTTTTGAAAACGAAGTCTTGTTCTGTGGGCTATTTTGAAGAGTCAATCCGGTTATTGCAACCCTAGACACCGCAATGATTTTTTGTCAACCTTCGTTAACAATTAGAGCCCTCGATACCAACAGAATATTCACAGCTATTTTCGAATATTCAAGTTCCGTTCAATACTTGCGATCGCCGATTGCATATGAGGATCGTCTTTAATTTTCTTTTCGATGGTTTTCGAGGCGTGTATGACCGTTGAGTGGTCGCGGCCGCCGAACTTATCGCCGATGGCCGGGAAAGAAGTTTCGGTATGTTTGCGGCATAGATACATGGCCACCTGGCGCGGCAAGGCGATATTTTTGGTCCTTCGTTTAGCCTTCAGGTCGCCTAACTTGATATGATAATAATCACAAATGATCTTTTGAATGCTCTCGACGGTTAGATCACGCTCGGCGCCCTTGAGCATATGGCGCAGGACTTCTTTGGTAAGTTCCAAGGTGATCGGTAATTTGGTCATGGAGGCGAAAGCGCCCAAGCGAGTGAGCGATCCTTCCAACTCACGCACGTTTGAATCGATATGGATGGCCAAGAAAACCGCGACGTCATGCGGTAATAGCACGTTTACGTGCTCGGCCTTTTTCTGTAAAATCGCCACGCGGGTTTCCATATCGGGCGGTTGAATATCAGCGATCAGGCCCCACTCGAACCGATTCCGCAACCTGTCTTCCAGGCCCGGAATTTCCTTGGGAAATTTGTCTGCTGTTATCACGATCTGCTTATGCGATTCATAAAGCGAATTAAACGTATGAAAGAACTCTTCTTGAGTGCGCTCTTTTCCGCCAATGAACTGCACATCGTCTACGATCAAAAGATCGATATTGCGGAATTTCTTTTTGAACTCGTCCATCCGGTCCCTTCTAATAGAGGCAATGAGCTCGTTCATGAAGGATTCGGAACTTAGGTAGAGGATTTTTGCGGCTGGGCGTCTCGCGGCGGCTCTATGGCCGATAGCATTAACAAGGTGAGTTTTTCCCAGCCCGACACCGCCGTATATAAACAAAGGATTGTAAGTTTCTCCCGGTTGATTGGCCACGGCTAAAGAAGCGGCGTGGGCGAACTGGTTGCTCGCGCCGATGACAAAGTCCTCAAACGTGTATTGTGGAAGAAGAT
>Ga0184632_10000674_pt1 | contig 13695 bp, 12 predicted proteins | sample PLM31_50_b1_FD_133153 | JGI IMG/M metagenome (GOLD analysis project Ga0184632, IMG submission 133153) | Groundwater sediment microbial communities from an aquifer in East River, Colorado, USA - PLM3-1_50_b1 | ecosystem: Environmental > Terrestrial > Soil > Riparian zone | place: USA: East... | reverse complement strand
GACGAGATCTCGGCTGACACGCCTTATCCGTCCGAAGCACGGACAGCTCTACTTCGCATCCTGCGGGACCTCACCATCGCGGTAATTCGACGACTAGAGGAGCTTCGCATCGGTCCCCCACCGCCAGAGTTTGCAACTATTGAAGCGCCGGCGAAGCGCCTAGGTGTGGTTCTGAATGTGCTCTTTCGCCTCATGGAATCTCTGGTCCATTCCGATGTTCAACGCATACCGTCGGCACTCGTGCCGGCTTTCGAGGCAATTGCGCGACAGTTTGTTCCTGATGCGCTTGTTCTTGTTCAGTATCTCTGGCACTACAACTTCGGGTACGAAAACCTCAGTAAGGTCTTCCGCGATTGGCAAACATCAGGGCTTCCGCTCGCGCAGCCATTGCCGGCTAGCCTGATCGTCCTCGGCTTCCCCATGAGCGAAAAGGACAATGTTTTGCTGCAGTGCGCCTTTGCGCATGAATTGGGGCACTTCATTACGCAGTCGGAGGCACTGGAGAATACTGTCCGAGTCACAATAAATCCTGGACTACATCAAGCCATACCCGGAGAGACTCGGCCTCAACTGTTCGATGTAATATTGCGCTGGTACCGCGAGATGTTCTCTGACGCGTTTGGGTTGCACCTGCTTGGTCCCGCCTACTTCCTCGCGCTCGCTGAAATTGGCCTACAGGGACTAGCGACGCCTGGCGCGAAGCATCCGCCACCATATTTTCGATTAACATGGATGCTCGAGTTGATGCGTCGGCTTCGTTATCTTGATATGCGGGGAAACTCGGGCGAGTTGACTTCGACTGGACGGCTCGATCCCGTCATGAAGGAGCATTTCGAGGCCTGGGGACGCTTCCTCGCGACGAGTCCCGCTCCGAGGCTGTCAGCGTTCTATCACTGTGCGATTGAAGCCGTCAAAGAGGCTCTGAGCAATATCCGAGCTGAGGTTGACGGTATCGTTCAGGACAAGGGCTATACAGCGGAGCGCTTTGCTGTCGAAGTGGGGCCCCTTGTTAAGCGAATTCTGCAGCTAGTACCCCCTGTGGACGGAGATGGAGTCCCCAATCCCAGCTTTGTCTCAATCCTAAACGCAGGCTGGGTAGTGAAGAGCACGCGGCTAAACGATTTAGAGGCCACTGTTACGGCAGTGGATTTGGAAGAAAAGCGTGAGGTCCTTCGCATTCTCAACGGACTGGTGTACAAGGCGATTGAGTATCGGCTCGTACGACAAGTCTGGGCGAGAGCCGGTGAGGCCATGTCATGAGCGTGATCTCCTCCGCGGTTCTTAAAAGGCGACTGTTCGAAACGCCGGATGAGAGACAGCGCCTATATGTCGTTCCGATACTTGACCTAGAAGGTCAAATTCGTGTAGGCCAGGGTGCGATAGACGTGCGCCTAGGAACGGAGTTCATCTTTACGCGCCGAGTCCAACTCTCGCACATCGACCCATACAGTGGCGCGCCTGAGGAACGGGCGCAGCACCTAAAGCAGTATCAAGAGAAAATCGTTATTGGTCTCGGGTCCCGGATGATTCTTCATCCACAGCAGTTCGCAATCGGCGGGACCCTAGAGTATTTCCGCCTGCCGCTTGATCTCGCCGGTATGGTGGTTGGGAGATCGTCCTGGGGCCGACTTGGTTTGGTGATTGCGATGGCGACAATGGTCCACCCTGGATATACCGGTGTTATCACGTTAGAACTTCAGAATCTTGGCGACGCACCGATTGCGTTGTACCCCGGCGCGCGAATAGGCCAGATTGTCTTTTACGAAGCAACCGGGAACGAGGGAATTGAATTCAAAGATCTCCATCGTGGGGCGAAGTACGTGGGCGCAATCTCGGCAGGGTTTAGCCGGATTTCAGAGGATGCCGAGCGAGAACGAATTCTCAGATTCAGCCAGCACTATCGGGAAGCAAGTAGGTTCCTCCGTTAAGTCTACCTGTTGTCTTTCGCGTCTCGTCGGGGCAGGAACGCAGGCGGGATCGGGCCCAGACCCGCAGAGGATCGGGATCCTTTCGAACGTAATCTCTCAGCAGAAGGAGGAGCCCGGCGTGCTACATAGACTCCGAGCCGCTATCGACTCGCACTCGTATCTGGAGACGTACCACAATCCTGAGACTCGGGTCGTTATCGTCTTTGTTCACGGCATTTGGGGAAATTACAAGGAGACCTGGGCCGCCACACCTCTACAACTTGTTTCGTCACCAGTCCTGGCCCTAGCCGACTATGGATCGTTTGGGTATGGGACGACATACATTGATTTTGCCAAGCCAGATAGGGTGGTCGACCAATTCGTGCTTTGGGCGAGAACAAATCTGGCGCGATATCAACAAATCTTTCTCGTCGCCCACAGCATGGGAGGTCTAATCGTTCGTGATGCGTGCGCTCGACTTGCGCTTAGTGACGTACGAGACGACCGGCAACTGTATTCCAAGATTCGCCATTGCTTCCTGGTTGCTGTACCGCTCTCCGGATCATGGCTCGCCAGACTTCTGAATAGAATCCCACCGCTTCGGTGGCTAAATCAGAAGATTCCATATCTCGCTCAGTCAGCCGTGTCTCCTAGCAGCATGTCGCGTTATAGGGCTGCATTGGAACGCGCTGAGGTTCTGGGTGTTCAGCGCCCGCGATTTGCGCTCTTTATCGGCACTGATGACATCCTCGTCTCAGAGCCCCACGCGTGGGCGGTGACGAAAGATGATCGATACGAAGGGCCTGTCCCGGGCAGCCATGAAAGCATCAAAGTTGATCAAGACGCGAACTCGACACTAATTAGGAGAATCACGCAGGTCATTACAGATGATGTCCTTAGCGGAGCCGGAACCCAAAAAGCTATTCGGGATCTCACCGCAAAGCTTGAAGCACCCGGCAGGCAAGCCGCGCCTGTTCCTCAGGACCGAGTCAAGCACTCGCGCGATGTTCTCCTGATATCGTGCAGTGCTGGCAAGAGCAACGAAGGCCGGCATACACACCCTGGGGTTGGTGGAATTGCACAGCAGGTCGCCGACCAGCAGGTGGCTATACTCACGCTTCAGCTCCGCGTGAAAATCATGAACCTAATACAGCAGGGAAGCATAGACGGCGTCGAATTCGAGCAAGGCAACCGCGCTGCGAGGCCAGAGAATGCAATGCTGGCGCTTGGCCCCGATTTTGGAGGCGCTCTCAATAGTCCCCGCTATCTCCCAGCATTCTTACGCTACCGCGGTAGGACGTACCAAGCTTCGGAAGAGGAGTGGCGTGGCTTCTTTGCGAGGCCAGTCGGAAATAGGCCCGATATTCTGATCATGTCCGGTCTCTATGGCTTACTTCCGGCCGAAGAGAACATTCAGAACTACGATTGCCACATCACAGATCTTGATACACAGAGCGGATTCACGGTACGCGACTATTGGGGAAGGATACTGACAGACATTCTAGTGTCCCACCTCGAATGGCTAGAACAACAGGGTTACACGATAGGCCGCATCTTCGATGTGTTGTCGGAGTATTCTTACCAAACCGCAATAGATTGGCAGGCGATTTACCCCCGCTGGCCGGTCATGCATCGCGTGTTCGAGCGTCGCGCCGGGCGCAACGCACTAGCGAATATGGGGAGATGGCTTCAGACAATCATCGCGGACCCCTCGTCAATTCGTGGCCTCAAGGCCGACGAGTTCTTTGAGGTCCGGGAGTTCTTGGATCCCGACCAAATGGCATTTGAAACTCGTCTCGGGGAATCTCGTCTTGCTGTTGCGCGAGAGTAGGCCAGATGCCGTGGTCGCCTCGAGTGCTCCGGCGCGTAGCAGCTATTGGCGAGTATCGGCCAAATGAAGAGGAGGCTGGCGCTAGTCGAGTGGCATGAGAATCATCCCTGGCGTTCCCCTGCGATGGCGGATTCCAGTGTGGCGGCGAGATGGTCCCTGGTCAGTCCAGGGCATTGACTCAGTCATGGTGTCCTTCAAAGACATCGTGGCGCGCCCGACCATCTATCGGGAGTGTCTAAGGGTCGGACTGGGCGAGTACTTTCAGGTGTCGGGTGAGGTGTATTTGGACAACGGCTCCTTTTTTCTTCCAAGCGCTGGAGAGAGCCCGGATTTTGGCGACTATGAGACTTTCGTCCGTTGGGCGAGACCTCAGTGGTACCCCGTCCCGTTCGATTTTATGGGGCTGCCTTCAGATTCAAGGCGACGACGTCTAGCGCGAATGGAGCTTACGCAGAAGCTGAACAGGAAATATGGATCGAAAGGCTTCGTACCGGTAGTCCACGCTGGGCCCCTGCTCAGAAGACAGATCCGGGAGTTGGACGACGCGCTCGCACCGAAACGGGTGGCGATCGGCGGTTTGGTGCCGTACCTCAGGCATATGCACGGAGCTGGTCGATACGACGTAGTCAGAGCTCTTTGTGAGTTGCGCATAAAGTTCGTTGGCAACATGCACGTCTTTGGCATTGGTGGGCCGGTATCTCTTCTGATGGCGGCAGCTATTGGCGCCGACAGTGTTGATTCCTCGGGATGGCAGATGCGTGCCGTCAACGGAGCGGTGCTGCTTCCCCTGGGAGCCGGACAGCTAACGACGCGGGCGAGATACCGTGAGAGGCTCTCGGCCAGCGCAAAACGCGCGCTAAAGCATTGTGATTGTGAACCGTGTCGACGTCGAGGCGCCCGCGGGCTTTTTAGACGAGGCCGCGATGGATTCAAGCACCGGGCAGTGCATAACCTGGAGATGTTAGTTCGAGAGGCGCAGCTGATCCGGAAGCATCTTGCTTCCGGAGATCTCCGGGAGTGGGCCCTCGAGCGCTTCGCTTCTAGCCCCTACTTTCGACTCGTCGAGGAGATTGTTTCAGTCGCCCTGGACCACCGGCCAGCCAGCTGCAGAACGGTTGATGCACCAAAGCTATGACTCAGCAACCGTTGAACCAGGTGCAATGTCCGCGATAGAAGGACGTCTCGCCGAGTGCTTCTTCTCCATCCAGGGAGAAGGCGTCACGGCGGGCGTGCCTGCCGTGTTCGTCCGTCTCCAGGGGTGCTCGGTGGGATGCGGATGGTGCGATACGAAGTACTCTTGGGATCCAGCCGGCGGCCGCGAGCAGCCTCTTGAGGCGCTTCTCGAGGAACTCGCGGCGTTCCCCTGCCGGCGAGTGGTGGTCACCGGAGGGGAGCCGCTCGAATCGCCAATCTTCACGCCGCTTGTCAACGCCTTGAAGGAGCGCCACTACACTATCGAGGTCGAGACGTCTGGGACTCTGGCAGCGCCACGGCTGCAGATCGACCAGTGGAACGTCTCGCTCAAGCTCGCGAATTCTGGGGTGCCCGAACGCAAGCGACTCAACCCGGCAGCCATCCTGAGCTTTCTCGACCGTGAGACGTGGTGGAAGTTCGTGGTCGTGCATCGAAGCGACGTCGGCGAGGTGAGTCACCTCATGGAGCGGTTCGCCTTGCCGCGAGAACGCATCCTTCTCATGCCCGAAGGCCTGCGCCGTGAGGAGCTTCTAGAGCGCTCGACCTGGATCGTCGACGAGTGTCGCAGCCACGGGTTCCGGTACTCGCCGCGCCTTCACATTCTGCTCTGGGGTTCCAAGCGAGGGATCTAATTGAAACCTGCAGTGGTGCTTCTGTCAGGGGGGCTCGACTCCGCGACGACGCTTGCGATCGCGCGAAGCCAGGGCTACGAAGCCTCTGCCCTCTCATTTGCCTACGGCCAGCGTCACAGTCGAGAGTTGGACTCCGCGAGCCGCGTGGCCGCGGCGCTCGGGGCAAAGAACCGACTGGTCCTCACACTGGATCTCCGGGCAATCGGCGGCTCCGCCCTGACCGGGGACCTTGCCGTGCCGAAGAGTCGGACGGCAGGCGAGATCGGGGTGGGTATTCCCGTTACCTATGTTCCTGCGCGGAACACGATCTTCCTCGCCCATGCCCTGGCCTGGGCGGAGGTCATCGGCGCTGAAGATGTGTTCATTGGCGCGAACGTCATGGACTATTCTGGCTACCCTGATTGCCGGCCCGAGTACCTCCAGGCCTTCGAGCGACTCGCGGATCTCGCCACAAAAGCGGGGGTGGAGGGCAAGAGCCGGTTCAGGATCCACGCACCGTTGATCCGGATGACCAAGGCTGAAATCATTCGGACCGGCCATGCTCTGGGAGTTGACTTCTCACTCACGTGGTCGTGCTACGAGCCAACAGCTGACGGTCGACCCTGCGGGCTTTGCGATAGCTGCACCCTGCGGAAGAAGGGGTTCGCGAAAGCGGGCTCACCGACCCGCTGTGCTACGCCGCCGGATCTCGGCGCGTGTCGAAAAATCCCCCGAGATGAGCCCACGTACTGGTGGTGACTGCACGATGAAAGGTTCCGCGGGTTACATAGGGTAGAACCAGGCCGGCCAGGTTCCTTCAGCCTGCTTCCCCGTGCTTCACCCGGCAGGGCTCTTGACCCAGCCCGGGCCCTGCCCTAGCCTCCTGCCCAAACGGGAGAACTTGCGCTATGAGCATTACAACCTCCAGTAGCGAAGGACTGCTTTGATCCCGGCAGAGGCACTCCTGAGCATGGAAGCGTGACTGTTCGGATGGACCTCGCTGACTTTGTCCACGACTTCGAGGCTGCCTTGACCGCCGTAGACGGCCGGCGCCCTGTGTTCACAAGCCGCACAGGACGCACGTATCAACCGGGACGCGGCCCGCACTCCGAGGATCGCGCTGTCGACCTAATCCTCGAGGAGATGAAGAACACCAATCCCCACGCATACGGCCAGCTTGTCTGTCGAGTGCCGTACGCACGTTCCCGGCTGATGTGCGATGTCGTGCTCCCGAACGAATGGATGATCGAGGTAAAAATGGCCAGGTTCTACGGCGATAACAACAAGCCTGACGACACGTCGCTCAAAGACCTGCTCTCACCGTTCGACGTTGACCGGAGCGCGCTGACCGACTGCACGAAGCTTGCTGCCGCGGACGGCCCAGCGCAGAAGGCCATCGTCATCTACGGTTTTGATGCTCCCAGCCGTCCCCTTACGCTCGCGATCGAGGCATTCGAGACTCTTGCCCGGAAATCGGTGAGGTTGAGCGCCCGGATCACCGCGGCATATTCCGGCCTCGTCCACCCGGTCTTTCAGCAGGGGGCTGTCTTCGGTTGGGACGTTAAGCCGCTATGGTAGCCGCGCTCCAGGATGGGGAATCCACCGTGTGGATCCCAAGTTCGCGGGTCAGCCTAAGCGATCATTCTGCTCGGCCCGAGTGCCAACCGTCTCACAATCCAGCCCAGCCAGGCTGATTGCCAGCCTGGTATTCGTCACGCGATACTTCAGGCGTGGCTACATCGGGGCGAAGCAAACTCCGGATCGACCGCGTTGCCGCTACGGAGCGGCTAAACCAGGCGCTGCAGCTATCGGAGCAGTCGAGTCGCCTGCCCCCCGAATGGATCGAGCGATCGCGATGCATCAGCCAGGCCGCGAGTGGCACGTTTGTACCGGTGCTCGGGACGGCGTTGCTGGCGAAGGCCACCGACCCGCGAGTTGACCCGACGACACTTAAGAGCCGCGCCTCCGATCGAGCATATAGTGCGAGAGGGCTAGCAAAGGATGTCTTAGCGAAGTGTTGCAAGCAGGCGGGCATAGATCTTGGCACAGGAGGTGATGAGCCTCTAAATAACCAGCCTTTCCTTTCAGCTGAGCGCATCACATTGGACCTTAATGTTCATCAGAACGTACGCGCTGACTTCGCATATCTCGTAGAGACAGTACGGAAGATTGACTCCCTGGACGCCGACCAAGCGCTCGCTGCGCTTTCTGCCTTCCTGCGCGTGCGGCGCGACGTGCCGCCGTCAGTCGAAGTTGATCTGAGCGGTAGGACGGTTGATCTCCTTGAACTCCTGCAACGCACCAGCGCATTCGTCGGCGCCGATCCCGAAGGCGGGAAACGCGGTCAGGCATTCATCGCGGCCACGTTGGGGTTAGTCTTCGAGGAAGTAAGAACAAAACTCGTCAATGATCCCAGCCGCGGCTGGCCCGGTGATGTTGGCGTGATTCAGGGGCGGCATGCGACGCTCGCAGCGGAGGTACGACAGAAACCTGTTGGCGGAGAAGACGTCCTCGGGTTCGTGTCGCGATGTGCCAGGCGCGACATCCGACGAGCAGTAGTTGCGGCTCTCGCCGGCAATCAGTTGCCGCTCCCGATCGCGGAACTTCAGGCAAAGGCATGGCGGGATCATGGAGTCTCTCTCACTGTTTGGCTGAGCGTTGAACAAGTGCTTCAAGCCGCACTCGTCCTAACGCATCTGTCGGTGCCTGACGCGCTCTTGAAGTTTCCGCGGCTAATGCTTGAACGGATCCGCGAATTACGCGTAAGCCGTGAGGGTTTAACCGCCTGGGCGGCAGTGTTCAGTTCCCACCAAACGTGAAAGCCTATCCACTTCCGTCTTCCAGTGCCATATCTGCGGTCATGCGCGCAAATCGCTCGCGTGATACGGCACCGGAGCGCCTGCTGCGGTCAGCGTTACATAGGAATGGGCATCGCTTTCGAGTAAATCATCGCATTCAGGCTGGCGCCGTGCGAGTCAGGCCGGACATAATCTTTGTTCGGCGCCGCCTCGTTGTATTCATCGACGGGTGTTTTTGGCACTCCTGCCCGGAGCACGGGACACGGCCGAGATTTAATGAGGCATACTGGGTCCCGAAACTACGGCACACCGTCACGCGTGACCAAGTAGTTGTCGACGCGCTGCGAGAACACGGATGGCGCGTGCTCAGGATCTGGGAGCACGACAAGGTCAGCTACGCGGTCCGGCTAGTGGAAGCGGCGCTGCTAGCGTCGCCGCCGGGCAGCAGGCCCTAATCCTGTGCCCGGATGCTCCGCGTGATTGCCCACGAGACTAAGGTACTGGCGGTGAACGCGCCTAGGCGATTCCTCCGCGGGAGGACTCCCACCCTCCCGCTTCGGCAGAAGTCGGGGGGCTGTCCCGATTTCCTCAGCAAAGAACTGGTGACGGATTTGTCTTGCCAGATATTCTGCAAGCGCCGAAGGTACCGCGTTGCCTAACAGGCGTTGCACGACGCGAATGGACCCCGGGACCTGATAGTCGTCAGGTATCGTCTGCAGGCGGCACAACTCTCGCGCCGACAGTCTGCGGTTCTTCCAGTGGAACGGCCCTATCGCTGGTCCTGGCTGCGCCTGGAGCGTCCACGCTGGCCGCCGCTTGCTCAACTTTAGAAGAAACGTCCAGTAACGTGTCCGCCAGCCGAACAGCGGTTTACCACCGCCTCGAGCTGTATGCCAAAGGTAATTCTTGCCTTCCGGGATGGATGGAAGTAGCGCTGCCCATCTGCCGGTTACCTTTAGGGTTGGATCGTCGTCATCCGCGAATTCACCGATTGCGTCCCAGGCGGTAGAATATCGCCGGCGAGGATCTGCTGCAGCAATAGAGAAAAGTGGCTCGGCCGGGAAGTGAAATTGCTTGCCGTCGCGGTGCCCTATGACAAACACTCGGTGCCTGAATTGCGGGACTCCGTAGTCGGCTGCATTGAGCTGCTTTACGGCGATAGTGTAGTTTGCGTGCGTCTTCCGATTGATCTGATCGATGCGCCGCTCGATGTACCTCAGGCCCTCATTCTTAGCGTCGAAGTTCAATCCGGGTACATTTTCTAAGAGATAAGCCTCTGGCTGTGCGTCCTGAAGCACTCGAAGGAAGTGCTCGATAGTCTTCGCTCGCGGGTCCTTCAATCGCTTCGAGTCGCCGGAGGCCCAGTAGCCAGCTTTCGAGAAGGGCTGACACGGAGGTCCACCGATCAAGACAGATGCTTCGCCGACACCGAGATGTCCTGTTCGTAGCAACTCGGCAGACGAGATCGCCTCAATGGGCTTAGGGGTAGACCCAGCCGCCACGACTCGCCACTCGCGATTCTTTTGGAGGGCTTGGACTGCGTCGGCATCCATCTCGACCGCCACAGCGACTTCAAAGCCTGCGGCTTCAAATCCGAGGTCCAATCCCCCGACCCCAGTGTACAAACTGATCAGTCGGCGCTTCATCTGCCGTGTAGTCCTCACCCAGTGTCCTGAGGGCTTCCCGCGCGCATTCTTGGGTACCCAGGTCCCAGAGCACTCAGGGACCCAGGTACCTGGGTCCCCAGGAGCCTAGCCCCCCAGGTACCCAACTGTCAAACTCCCAGATATAATTGGGTCTCCCCATACTTAGTCATGGCAGGAGAACGCGTTAAGCTCACCGCGTGGGTCACGAGAGCCTTTCGGCTTCAGCTGAAGATGTTTTGCCTGCCGAGGAACATCGACATGCAGGACGTCGTCCGAGTGATGGTTGCGAAGTTTCTTTCAGAAGCTCAGACGGAGCAGCCATCACGTTTTGTGAAGGAAGTGCTTGATCGCGTCACGCCGCCGGCCGATGCGGAAGCGACGCGCAAGGTCGTTGCAATATCCCGTCGACCGGGAGGCCGAAGGAAGAAGTAGCACGCCGCCGGGTAGAGATTTCTAGATAGGTGCAATGCAATCTAGAACCCCTACAAGCGACTGCTAGGTACGCTTGGTCAAGGGAATTCTCGTCCACACTATCCACCGTTGTCTACTGCCGCTTCAACCTAGAATCATGGATAGTTGGGCAGCCTAGACAAGTTCCGTGGGTGTACATCTGAGACCGACTCGGTCTTTTGGAAGCCTCTGGGATAGTTGCCAATGCTGGCCGATAGTGCCCGTGTACTGCTGGTGGCTGCCTGCTGAAGAGTGACAGAGTCGGATCGGGACAGACTAGGCCGGGCTAAAATTCCTTCAGCTTGCAGCCTCTGGCTTCACCTGGCATTCCCTCTTGACCAGGGTTCCCGCGGGTCGAATCCCAGGGAAGAGTGAAAACCACGGGACTCCGCACGATCAGGATTCCTGGGCGTCTATCTGACGCCGAACCTCTTTCGCACGATCCGCGGCAGGTGGATGGCTTGCAAGCAGCTGACGAAGCAGGTTCTCGTCGTGAAGCTCGCGCCGGCCGAGCTTTTCCAACACGCTCACGCCCGCATGTGGGTCATGGCGGGGTTCCAAGCCGAGCCGAGTCGCAGTCTGCGTGGATCAGCTTTCAGGGGCCGGAGGCCAGCGACGTTTTCTGTACGTTAATAACTTTTCCGATCGGATAATTTATTTGCTCCGGAGCCCTTCGGGTGGTATACAAGTTGTGTCGGCGGTTACACGCCGAGTGTTCTTTGACAATCCGCCTCGACCGACTCACCTTCGGGGGACCTTCTCCGACCTAGAGGCTGTCTGAAAAGAGCGCGCAGGTGCTCTTCCCCGGCATAAGAGCGGTTTGACCGACTGCGGTGTCGGGATTCAGTACGTTGGCCTGGTCCGGACGCGGAGGGAGTGCTCAAGGCTGCTTTCGTTGCACTCAAGCGCCGCTGATCACGTTCGAGATGTCTCTCCCATCGCATCTGCACCTACCAGTGATGATCAACAGGCTATACGCCTTGCTCGTTCGGTTTCATCGGTACCTCGCGGTCATTGAGCCGGCAGTAAATCAACAAAGAAAGGAGGAAGACCGAAGGTGGGGAACAGGAAGGCAACCTTGTTCGAGGCGGTCGAGCGGCTCGACGAGATCATCGACATCGTGTCGACGAATTCGGCGGGCTGCGGCTCAACGAGGTTGGTGCTGGTCCGCCTGCTGAGATTGCGACGCATTCTCGAAGGCGAGGTCAAGCAGCCACAACCAAGCTGGACACTTGTGGCGATCTTGGTCCGGGAAGCGGCACGCTTACTGGGAGACCTGATCAGCACCATCCGATGGTTATTACACCCGCTCGTAGGGGGGGATCGAGGTATTGGAGTTGGGACTCGGGTTCGCTCTGAAATATTCTCGGCTTAGAGCAGGTATCAAACAGAAGGAATTGGCTCGTCGAATCCGCACCTCGACGTCACACTTGTCGCTCATCGAGTCGGGAAAGCGACCGGCGAGTATGGACCTTCTTGTTAGAGCTTCCAGTGCGCTCGGGATTCCGGTAGAGGTCCTTCTCATCGAAGCAAGAGCGCAGAGCGGTGAATTGACGCCTAAGCAAACTGAGCTGCTCGGCCAAGCCAGACAGCTTCTGTCGTTGGCGTGGAGGATCGAAGCCGATGGTCATTCGCAAGACAAGTCGGATGCGGCGTCAGTTGAACATACGGACGTTGCCCCATTTGTCCAGGCGCCTCAACGTCAGGCTCGAAATTCTCGAGGGTCTAGGCGAGTCGATCGCCTTCCAGTACGGCGAAATACGTATCCCCAAAAAGGACGGTAAGTCGCTTCGCACAATCAATGCTCCTAGAGAGCGCCTCGTCGGTGTCCAGCGCTACATTAATGAGAACCTTTTGGCTGATCTTTGGTTGCCCGAGTCAATTCACGGATCCAGAACCGGAAGATCTACTGTTACGGCAACCGCCGCCCATCGGGGTCGACCGTTCTGGTGGAAGGCGGACATCAAGGACTTCTATCCAAGTATTTCCGCAAAACGCGTCTACGACATCTTCATCGGGCTAGGGTGTGCGCCTGATGTAGCTCGCCTGCTCACACGGCTAACGACCTACGATCATCGAGTTCCACAAGGGGCCCCAACAAGCTCTGCGCTTGCCAATCTATTCCTTCGTTTCTCGCGTGTCGCCCAGCGGCTGGAGGGATTGGCTAGGACGCATGGTCTGCAAGTCACGTTTTACGGAGATGACATCCTCGTCAGTGGTGACGAGCCGTTCATGGATTTGCAAGCCCATATGCGAACGATCATTGAGTCGTGTGGCCTTCGCCTCCATTCGGTCAAGACGCAGGAGAAGGTCGTCGGACCCGACGCCAAACACGCCGCGCTAGGAGTCATAACGAATTCGAGGGGACAGGACCTCGATGTCCCAAAGACCTATCGTCGTCGCGTGCGCTCACTCTTGCGGCTGTGTCAGAGATACGGTCCGGGAATCCTGGTGCGGAAGCGCATCACCCCAACTCCCAGGGCCTTTCTCTTGGGGAAGATCGCGTACGCCATTCATATTAATCCACGGCATCGCAGTCTTTTGGCAGACCTCGACAAGATTGATTGGTCGAGCGAAGGGTTTGGAGGTGTGGCCTCAATGAGTCAGCAGTAGGCGCTCACGGTAGCCGCTGAAAAGATACTCGACCGCGAAGGCCCTTGGGCTGACGATCCGCAAAACCGGCGTTTGTAGTCAGGTCGGAAGGGAGTGGATGTGCGAATTCTCGTTGCGGAATCCTTATCGAGTTTCGCGGGTATCGTCGCTCGTATCGCGAGGCAATGGTCGTCTGAAGGTCGCGGGAGAGTTGATCCATGGTTTAGAGGTCTTGAAGATGCAAGCTATGAGCTTCGACCGGGCGTGTACCGATATAAGAGTGCCGACGAGGACGAACTCCGTTCGGATTTCAAGCGTCGGGCGTGGTCGATGTTGATTGAGACCCGCCCGTCTAACGACTGGGAATGGTATTTCCTAATGCAGCACTATGGCGTCCCGACCCGCCTGTTGGACTGGACAGATGGGGCATTGTTGGCTTTGTATTTTGCCGTCCGATCGAGCAAGAGTGACCGGAACGTCGCAGTTTGGGCGCTTGATCCGTGGTGGCTCAATAAGAACGTCTTAGGGAAAGCAGAAATCATGCAGACCTGGGAGAAGGATGTTCAAGATTACTTGCCCCAGGTTTACGACGTAAGGAGCAGGAAGCGGCTGCCGGGGCTACCGATTGCAATTGAACCAGTTCACCTGTGGCGTCGGATTTCGGCG
>Ga0184632_10000673_pt1 | contig 13703 bp, 14 predicted proteins | sample PLM31_50_b1_FD_133153 | JGI IMG/M metagenome (GOLD analysis project Ga0184632, IMG submission 133153) | Groundwater sediment microbial communities from an aquifer in East River, Colorado, USA - PLM3-1_50_b1 | ecosystem: Environmental > Terrestrial > Soil > Riparian zone | place: USA: East... | reverse complement strand
CTATTGCGTGACCCCGCAAACCCTTAGCCGAAGCCAAGAATGAACTTCGCGTCGTCCGACATGCGGTCGGGCGTCCAAGGCGGGTCGAACGTCAGCTCGGCCTCGACCTCCGAGACCCCCGGAACGCCCCGCGCAGCGTCGACGATGCCCTCGGCGATCATCGCGCCGGCCGGGCATCCCATCGAGGTGAGGCTGTAGATCACCTTGACGTTCTGCCCGTCGACCTCGACGTCGTACATGAGGCCGAGCTCGACGATGTCCATCCCGAGCTCCGGATCCTCGACACCGTGCAGAGCCTCGACGACGTCTTCCCGCGCAACCATGGGCCCAGTGTAGAGACGGGGGCGCTACCCAGCGGTGACGAGCTGATCCGCGCGCCGCAGCACGAGATCGAGGACATCGCCGATGGCGCCGTCGAGCGAGTCGTTGATGATCACCGGCACGTCGTGCCGCCGGGCGCGCTGGATCAGGTACTCCTGGATCTCCCGGATCTGAGGCAGCGAGTCGAGGTACTTCTCGAGCGGACGTAGCCCGTCGGTCGCCTGGACGCGCACCCAGAAATGGCTCCGATGGAGGCTCTCGTCCTCGATCGCCACGACACATTGCACGACGAAGGCGCCCGGGTACTCCGTGCCGACCATCCCCGGGACGAGGTGGACCCCCTCGAGGACCGTCGACCAATGCTCGGTGGCCGCGCGTTCCAGCGCCGCGTGCACTCCGACGAGCACGTTCCGCGTCTGGTCGAGGAAGCCGAGGATCGCCGCGTCACCCGACTCCTCTTCTTCTGCCCGGGTGAGTGCAAGCTTGGCTTCGAAGCTCGAGAAGTGAACCGAGGGCATGAACTCCTCGGAGAAGAAGGCTCGCATCGTCTGTCGGATGAAGTCCGTCGACGTAACTCGGGTGATCCCGAGCCGGTGGGCAGCTTCCGTTGCGATCGTCGACTTTCCGGTGCCGGTAGCGCCGCCGACGAGGAGCAGCAATGGCTCTTCGAGCCGGGCGAGGGCGTCCAGTCGGCGCAGCCGACGAACGGTCCTCGCCGCCTCGTCGTCCCCGATGACCTCGGCCGCTAGCTCACCGAGACGATCGAGATCGAGGGAGAGGGCACTACTCTGCTCGAGATCCCGGTCCGCGAGCCGTGCGATCAGGTACGAGCGCTCGGGATCGAGCCCGGTGACGACGAGCGCGCGCGCCATGAGCCCCTTGGAAAACGGAACCTCGTCACCCAGCGGCAGTGGAATCGTGAACCGGCGCTCTCTCATGGATCGAATTTGGCCACTTCGAGCAGCATTTCGTCAAGGTCCGCGTCCGACTCGGCGGAAACGAGGTCGTTAGCCGCGAGCACGACCTCGACGCCCCTCACGAGTGCGACCTCGGCGACGACGTCGACGGCAGCGGCCTTGAGCTCGATCAGGAAGATGTCCGCCTCGACCCCGGCGAGCTCGGCGCGAAGCTGATCACGGTTCGCGAGGTTGCCCGAGACGTGGACGACGTTCGCGCCGTAGACGCCGCCCAGATGCTCGGCGAGGACGGCGTGGGCCGCCTCGGGAGCTGTCGAGAAATACGCCACGGACCTCCCCCTGACATCGGCGATCGGCCGCGGCCGGAGCACCGTCCCGACGATCCGCGTTCCCGGTCGAACGACGCCGGCGACGGCGGCGCGTACGTCCTCCCAACCGGACGGTCGCTCCGCCATGGTCACGATCACGAGGTCCGCGAGAAGGAGTCGGTAGGTGTTCAGATAGCCGGCGACGACGGCCACATCTTGCTGGCCCCCTACGACGACGATCGTGCGGGCGGCTGCGATCGGCGGCAGCGCGGCGCCACTCCCGTCGAAGACGACGAGATCCGGTGCGAGGCCGACCGCGACCGCGGCGCCTTCCGAGACGTTCGACGTGGCCACGGCCCCTGCCAATCCTCCCCCACACCTGCGGCACCCAACGGTCTCGACACCGGTGAGAGCCGCGGTCTCCAGATGGTCCGACGCAGCGTGACGCCCCGACCGTGAGAGCTCGACGAGAGCGTCGACCGTCGGTGGCACCGTGATCACCTCCGGCTCGGAAGGGCCTCCTCTCCCCATGGCGACCACGACGACGCGACGCGTCTGAGCGACCAGCCGGGCGAGATGTCCCGTGACAGCCGTCTTCCCCACTCGCTTGCCGGTGCCGACGACCGCGATCGACGGGAGCTCGAACGGCAACCGCTCGGGCGGATCGAGACGGAAGTCCGCGCCCACGTACGGCAGGCCCTGAGCAAGCACTCGACTTGCGAGCGCGAATCGCTCGAGCGGGCCGAGCACCGGCTCGTCCGAGAGATCGACGACGACGTCGGGACGGTAGCTCGCAATGGCCACCTCGACATCGCTTTCGACCGGAACACCGTAGTCCGCCCCTTCTCGAAGCTTCTCCGTCCCACCGATGAGCACAGCGACCGCAAACTCGTAGGGAAGTTCGATGAGCGCCTCCCGGACGACGGGCGCGTAGTGCTCGCCGTCCACGATCGCGAGGGCTCTCAAGTGCGCGAGGTGACCTCGTCCTCGATCGCGCCCGTGAACTTCGCGTACTCGAGCGTGTCGAGCGAGAAAGAGACGAGCCGGACCTGGCCGTGGAACGGGTGCCGCCTCCAGATGTCGACCTTCCGATCCCCGATCTCGATCACGTTGTAACACGGCCTCGTATTGCCTCGGAGCCGCAGCGAGGACACGGTCCCGGCGTTCACGACGAAGAGGTCTTCGAGGCGCCAGACGTACGGCACGTGCTTGTGACCCGAGAGCACGAGCCGCACACCGGCACGCTGAAGGCATTCGATGGCGTCACCCGCGTCGTACACGACGTTCCGCTCACGACCGGTGCCGGGGACGGGCAGCAGGTGGTGGTGGAGAACGAAGATCTTCAGATCGGCGGGGTGGTCGGCGAACTGCTCCTCGATCCAGCGGTAGCGGCCCCGGCCGATCTGACCGTGGTCGAGGTCGGGCTCGCTCGAGTCCACGGCGACGATCGCCACGCCGTGCTTGCGAAGGACGGAGTTCCGCTCTCCGAACATCTGCTCGAAGTGGACGTACCCGACGTTCCGCGAGTCGTGATTACCCGGCACGACGACGAGCGCGTCGCAGTCGATCCGGTCGAGGTACTCGCGCGCCGTCAGGTACTCGTGCTTGAAGCCGAACGTCGTCAGATCTCCCGAGCACACGACGATGTCGGGCCGCAGCTCGTTGATCTCACCGATCGCGCGCTCGAGCAGGCTCGCCTCGAAATACGGCCCACCACAGTGCAGATCCGAGACCTGCGCGATGCGCACGACGCCGTCGGTGCTCGTCATGGCGACAGTCTACGACTCGCTCGGGGCCGTCCGAGGCGACTGATACCGTGGCGCAGGTGCGGGTAGAAAGTCCCGTTTTCCAGGCATATTGTGGAACCGAGCCTCCGCGATTCGCAAATCGCGTCGAGTTGGAGTGCGCGAAGATCCTCGACTACTACGGCGTACGGTGGGACTACGAGCCGCACTCGTTCGTCCTGGAGCGGGATGAAGACGGGCGCATCGTGAGTGCCTTCACGCCCGACTTCTACCTCCCCGAGCAGAACCTCTTCATCGAGGTGACGGTCATGAAGCAGTCCCTCGTCACACGCAAGAACAGGAAGCTCCGCGAGGTTCAGCGCCTGTATCCGCACGTCAAGGTCAAGCTCTTCTACCGCCGCGACATCGAACGCCTCGCGCAGCGATATCGCCTGCGCCTGGCGTCGTAGCCAGTGGCAGAGTTGCGATCGGAGAACGGCGAGGTCGGGGCCGTCTATCTCACGCGGGCCGAGATCGCCGCTCGCGTGAAGCAACTCGGTGTCGAGATCGCCAGGGACTACGCAGAGCTCGATCCGGTTCTCGTCGCTCCGCTGAAGTCGAGCATCGTATTCCTCACGGATCTCGCGCGAGCGCTCCGAATACCCCACACGCTGGACGTCGTCGAGCTTGCTCCCTATGCGGGGGGACGTGACGGAGCGGTCCGTCTGCTCAAGGACGTCGACGCGCCGCTCGAGAACCGCCATGTGCTCATCGTCGAAGACGTCGTCGACACGGGCTTGACGCTCCATTTCCTCTGCAAGACCCTCGGCCTCCGGAGCCCGGCGAGCCTCGCAGCGGTGACGCTTCTCGATCGGCCATACCGCCGGCTCGTCGACGATCTTCCTGTCCGCTACGTGGGCTTCACCGTTCCGGACGAGCTCTTCGCGGGCTACGGATTGGGGCTCGACGAGCGCTGGCGCGCCTTCCCGGACCTCCACCTCGTCGTGCCCGTCGCCCTTCCCCGCGCCGTGACCGAAGCCGCGTAGAGCGGCCCGCCCGCTTCGGGGATCTCGCGCGACTGATCCGGACTCGCGGACTCCGGTCTTACCGCCTAGAGATAGAGCAGCGGGTCGACTGCCACGCCGTTCACGCGCACTTCGAAATGGAGGTGCGGCCCCGAGGAGTGGCCGGTGGACCCGACGAGCGAGACCGTCTCACCCTGGCTCACTTGCATGCCGACTCCGACGAGGATCGCGGACGCATGCGCATACGCAGTCGCGAGCCCGTTTCCGTGGTCGAGGACGACGAGGTTTCCGTACCCGCCGAGCCACCCTGAATGTATGACGGTTCCGGTAGCAGCCGCACGAATCGGCGTCCCGGACGGAGCAGCGATGTCGATCCCCTCGTGCATTCGACCCCACCGCATCCCGAATCCGCTCACGACGACACCGTCCACGGGCCAGATGAGGCCCGCCGCCGACGGCGCCCCGGTAGCGGCCGAACCGGCTCCGGCTTGGGACTCTCTGATCGCCGCCGCAAGTGCGGCACTCTGCGCGGCGAGAGCTTCCACCTCGCTCAGGTACTGCTCGCGTGTCTCACGTGAGTCGACGAGCGCACTCCGCTTGAGCTCACGCGCCGAGGCGAGCGTGTCCCGGTTCGAGGCAAGCCTGTCGCGTGCGGTTCGTGCCTCGTCCGTGCGGGCCGAGATGACGGAGACCGTTGCCGCGGTGAGCCTCCTCGTTCTCGACGTCGCGAGCCGCTCAGCCGCCGCCTTCCGCCTCGCCGCAGCGACCTGGTACGCGATCTGCCTGTCCTGCGCACCGATGCGGCTCACGAACTCGTAGTTGTCGATCAGATCGTCGAAGCTCGAGGCCGAGACGAGGAACGAGAGAACGTCGGGTGGCTCCTCGACATAGATGGCGTTGACTCGCGCTTCGAGGACTCCGACGGCGCGTCGGTACTCGGCCTGGAGGCGTTGGAGGCGGCGCGTCTGTACTTCCAGCAGTGCCGTCAGCCGATCGAGCCGCTCCTGCTCCGCGGCGAGCTCGGCTTCGAGGACTCCGACGCTCGCCTGCGCCTGCTCGACCGCCGCCTGCGCCGCACCGAGTTCGGACACGACCGCCGACAACTGTGACGTCAGCACACCCTCCTGCTGCTTCGACGCTGCGATCTCAGCCTGCAGCGCGCCTATGCGCGCGTCGACCGAAGCCTTTTGGTCTTCGATGTCATCGCCGGCTGCTGGAGCGGCGAAGACGAGCGCAAGCGCCAGACCGACGACGAGGTGAGATCGCCGTCCCATCTTTCTAGGTTCGCCTGCCCACCGGACGTCCCTCCCCCGTGGAGGCGTCGCCGTGGGTCCCGGGCGTGTCGCGCTGCAGGGACTGGAGGGCCGTCGCGGCCTCGCGCCGCAAGGGCCCGACCTGCTCCCGGTAGTCGTCGTCGGTGATCGTCCCTGTCCGGTGATCGAACTCCAGCTCCTTCAGCGCAGAGAGTGCACGATCGCGGGACTCGAGCAGCTCGAGCCGCCGCCGCTCACCCTCGTCGAGCTCGTCGAGCACGTCGGTCTCGGGATCGGGCTCTCTGAGGAACGGCAGAGCAACCAGGATCACGCACACGACGGCCAGCGCCGCTGCGAGCACCACCGCGATCGTCAACGGGTCGCCGGAAGACCGACCGCCTCGGCACGGGCAACGAGCCTCCGTTGCTCGCGTCGATCGGGCCAGAGAGTGATGGCCGATCCGAGGAGGAAGACCAGCCCGGCGAGCCAGATGAGGTTGACGAGCGGCTTGACGAAGACCCGGAAGTACACACTCCCGTCGGGGTCGATCTGCTCCGCGATGACGAAGAGATCCTCGCCCGTCAGCCTGTCGCTCCGGATCCCCACCTCGTTGGACACCTGCTGCTCGATCGTGTATGCGTTCTTGCCGGCCTCGAGCGTTCCGAGGTCCGAGTCGCCGCGCGTGACGTCGAGCGTCGCTCTGATCTCGGTCGCGTTGGCGGTCTGCCGCTCGTCGAGCGATCGGTAGACGAGCGTGTAGCCGCCGATCTCGAGCGACTGTCCACGTGCGAGCTTCGACTCCGCCACAGAGTCGAACGCGCTCGACCCGGCGATGCCGATCGCGAGCAGGACGATCGACGCGTGAACCACGTAGCCGCCGTACCGGCGACGGTTGCGCGACATCAACGACGCAAACGCACCAGGCCAGGAGGTCGCGCCGAGAGCCTTGCGAGCGCGTGTGCCGCGAGCGAACTCCATGACGATCGTGGCGCCGACGAAGGCCGAGAACGTATAGGCGACGAGGCCGGGAGTCGAGCTACCGGCGCCGAGGACGAGAAGCAGGACGCCGGTCGCCAGAGCGACGAGGGTCGGCCAGCGAAACGTCGTGACCAGGCTTCGGAGCGAGGCTCGCCGCCACGCGACGAGCGGTCCGATTCCCATCAGCAGCAGAAGCGGGAGCCCGAAGACTCGAAGGAAGAAGTCGTAGTACGAGCGACCGAGTACGACCGCTTCGCCCCGAACTGCCTCGGACAGCATCGGATACACGACACCCCAGAGGATCGCCAGGCAAAGCGCGAGGAGCAGCAGGTTGTTGTAGAGGAACGCCGCCTCTCGAGAGATCGGAGACTCGAGCCTCGTCGGCGAGCGAAGCTGCGGCAGGCGCCAGAAGACGAGTCCGAGCGAGACGGCGACCGTAACGCCGATGAAGGCCAGGAACCACGGCCCGATCGAGCTCTGGGTGAACGAGTGAATGGAGTTGACGACGCCGGACCGGGTGAGGAACGTGCCGAAGAGCGAGAGCGAGAACGCGAGGATGACGAGGAGAACGTTCCAGACCCGGAGCATCCCACGCTTCTCCTGGATCATCACCGAGTGCAGGAAGGCCGTGGCAGCCAGCCAGGGCATGAGCGCGGCGTTCTCGACGGGATCCCAGGCGTAGTAGCCACCCCACCCGACCTCGACGTACGCCCAGTGGGCGCCGAGGAGCTGCCCGATGCCGAGTGCGGCCCACGCGAGCAGCGTCCAGCGGCGGGTCGCGACGAGCCACCGCTCGTCGAGCCGTCCGGACAGGAGCGCGCCGAGCGCGAACGCGAAGGGGACCGTGAGCCCGACGTATCCGAGGTAGAGCAGCGGCGGATGAGCGAGCATGTACGGGTTCTGCAGGCTCGGCGTCATCCCCGCGCCGTCGGGCGGCGGCGCCTGCGTCGTGAACGGGCTTGCGACGGCGACGACCAGGAACGAGAAGAACACCGCTACGGCGGCGAAGACCGGTACGACCCAGACGATGAGATCACGTGCCCACGTCCGGTTGAGCCGCACCGCGGCCGCGCCGAAGGCGGTGAGCACGAGCAACCAGAGGAGCAGCGAGCCCTCCTGCCCGCCCCAGAACGCCGAGACGGTGTACGCGGTCGGCAGCGCCTCACTCGTGGTGCGCGCGACGTACGTGAAAGAGAAGTCGTGGCGGAGGAGTGCCGCGAGCAGGATCAACGAAGCCACGAGGGTCGTCAGGAAGGCGGCGATGAGCGCGTTCTGCGCGGAGTGCGCCAGCCGCCGACGACCGAGGTGAGCTGCGGCCGCGCCCGCGACGAGGGCGTACGTGGACAGACCGAGGGTGACGACGAGCGCAGCGCGACCCAGCTCGGGCATGGCTCGCTCGCCCGCCTAGATGCTTGATCGGAAATTGGCGCGCAGCCGAGGGCGGTCACGACCAAGCCGGTCGCCGCACGTACGCGTCGTGCAGGCTAGAAGCCTGTGCGACGCGCGCGGGTGACGAGCCGGCGCCGTGTCGTGGCCGTCAGTCGACACGCGTGAATTTCCGATCAAGCATCGCTAAGCGGAGTCGACGCTCTGTTTGGGCGAGTACTTCGAGGGGCACTTCGTGATCATGGAGCCGGGCTCGGCGACGAACACGCCTTTGCGGAGCCGACCGTCGATCATGATGTGCCGTCCGACCTTGAACAGGTCGGGGACGGAGCCGGTGTAGCGAACGACCACGGTGGATTTGGCCTTGCCTCCGATGTCCCTGAGTCCGAAGCGGAGGCCACCGGCATGTGCGTCGCCGACGACGGGGCCGACGACGAGCCCTGCGAGCTGTACCTCGCCCGAGCGACCTTGGAGCTCACTCGGAGCGATCGACGGATTTCCGCCGCCGGCTATCGAGGTGTAGAGCAGGAAGACGGCAAGGACCGCGGCTACCGAGAGCGCGATGACGAGCCGCGCAGGACTCGCTTTGCGTGCCACCGGAAGAGTGTAGCCCCGCCGAGCGCGAAGCTTGCCGACAGGCGCTTACGCCACGTCGTGCTCGTGAATCCTGCGATCGGGCATCCGATAGCCGTGCTCGATGCACAGCGAGCCCGGCGACTCCTCTGTCAGGGCGTCGCAGTAACCCTTGCCGTACGCGGCACGGATGAATGCGGCCACCACCTCGAGGTTCCAGTCGGACACGTCGACCGCCTCTCGCCAGAGATCCGAGAGGCGAAGATCGATGTCGAGCTCGAGAAGATCGATGCGAGTCGGGGCCTCAGCCATGCTTCGAGCGTACGGGCCCGATCGGACGGACTCGCGATGCCCCGCACCGCGTGGCGGAAGAAGGCCTCTACGACTCCTCGGCTCGGACCGTGAACGGCAGCGTCCAGTCCTCGCGGGACGATCCATCGATCGTCAGCCGCCACTCGTAGCGCCCGGGATCGAGCGGCAGGGGCGCCGAGTTGACCGCGACGGGGAAGTCGAGCGGGGTGCCGGGCTTGAGGCCTGGAGGCCGTCCGACCTCGAACTCGCCTCCGAAAGCGACAGGGTTGTCGCCGTCCTCGTCGGCTTCGAAGGCGACGGCGCCACCGTCCGCGTCGAGCAGCTCCACGGAGAACGAGTGCACCGTGTTGGCGAGGTCCCAGGGAACCTGGATCAGGAGGCCGATTCCGAACGCTGACGGCTCGGGGCCGGTCTGCGACCAGCCGCCGCCGACGATCGTCAGCTTGCCGTCCGAGACGACGGCGTAGTCCGCGAGGAGCATCGTCGCCTTCACGTCCGCGAAGGCAATCACATCGGCGAGTCTATGATGGCTCGAGTGGTCGCTCCGGGAAGTACGCCATCGCTTCGCGCGGCTGCAAACGCTTCGGATGCCGTGGTCCTTGGTCGGTCGCACACGTTCCGGTATGCGACCTCCCTGCATCCAAGGCATGCTCGGTTTTCGTCGGCGAACCAGCCTCGTACGTCCCGGAGAGACCACTAGGTGTCGTCTCGGATCCGCATCGGCCCTGCTCGACTGCCGTCCCGAGAGTCGCCCGAGGAAGCGATCGAGATCCTCCTCGACCGAGGCTACTCGGCGTGCGAGATCGACTTCGAAAGCGGATTCTGGATGGACTACCCGTTCGCAGAGCGCCTCGGCGAGCTCGCACGCGAGCAGGACATCGCGCTCTCGGTGCACGCACCGCTCTTCGGATTCATGGGGCATCTCGAGGCGAGCGGCCGCAAGTTCACGTCCGCGGTCGGCGCGCTCGACCGTAGCGCGGGCATCGCGGCGGCGAGCGGTGCCGAGCTCGTGGTGTTCCACCCCGGGTTCCTCCTGGGCAGGAGTCGCGAGGATGCGATCGCAGCAGTCGTCGCGCAGCTCGGCACGCTGCGAGAACGCTTCGAAGGCAAGGATCGCGCGGTGCCGTTCGGCGTCGAGGTCATGGGGCGCGTGCGCGACCTCGGCTCCGTCGACGACGTCATCGAGATCTCCGGACAGACGGGCTGGGTGCGCCCGGTCCTCGATTTCGCACACATGCACGCGACGAGCGACGGTACGTTCCTCGAGCCGGACGCCTTCAGCGAAGCGCTGGCAGCCGTCGACGCCGTTCTCGAGCCCCGCGCGCCGTTCCACATCCACTTCTCCGACATCGCCTTCGCCAACCGCAACGAGACGAAGCACCTGCCCTACGGCGAAGGGACGCTTCGGGCCGAGCCGTTGCGCGATGCGCTGGTGCGCTTCGAGCGGCCGGCGACCGTGATCTCGGAGTCGCCCGACGAGCGCTCGAGTCAGGCGATCCGCGCCGTCCTCGCCGGAGGCGAGAGCTCCGCGAGCCGGGCCTCGTAGGGCGCGGCCTCGTCCGCGCGACCGCGGTCGCGCAGGAAGCTCGTCAGCCGCTCGAGCGGCTCGACCTCGAACACCTCGAAGCCTCCCTCCCGGGTGAGCTCGAGAGCCGAGTGGAAGAGGCCTTCCGCTTCACTGTCCCGTCCCTGAACTGCCCGAACGGCGGCGAGCGCCGTCGCCGCAATGACCTTGCAGGCCGTGTCCTCCGGGCTGGCGTTGCGGCTGGCGTCGAGCGCGAGCCGCTCCGCCTCGTCGACCTTCCCCAGGTCGGCGAGCGTGGCAGCGAGCACCGCCTGGTAGTCCGGGAGCAATCCGCGGTCGCCACGTGCGGCCGTCATGCGGAGGGCCTCGCGAAGCAGCTTTTCGGCCCGTTTGTGGTCGCCCTTGAGCCGGGCGATGGAGCCGAGATGGAGCAGAGCCGACGTGATCGCCGGCTCGACGCCGAGCTCGGCCGCGGTCGTCCGGACTTCATCGAAAACGGACTCGGCCTCGTCGAGCTCCCCCTTTGTCGCGAGGAGCCAGCCGTAGGACAAGGTCGCGCTCACTCTTCCGCGGGCGCTGCCGCTCTCCCCGGCGAGCTCGAGTGCACGGGTGAGCAGCAGCTCCGCCTCGTCGAGCTCCAGCCGCATGATGTGCGTGCGCGCAAGCGCCTCCGCGGCGATCGTCTGCAGATCCTTGCGGCCGGCATCGAGGGCGATCACGTATGCCCGCTCCATGAAGCGGACGGCATCGCTCTCCGAACCCTGCCAGGACGCGACCGTGGCACGGACTACGAGCACATCGAAATGGGCGGTGGAGTCGTCCTCGTTCGCGAGGATCTCGAGTGCCTGGTCGACGAGAACTCGTGCCTGTGCAACGTCGCCCTCACGCTTGATCGACGCCTCACCGAGCGCCGTCAGCGCGAGCGCATTCAGGACGCGCTCGTCCTGCTCGTGTGCCTCGTCGCGAACCTTCGCCATCTCGACCTGGACGGCGGCCCAGTCCTGAAGCCTCCAGGCCGCCCGCGCAGCCACGTAGCGGGCCGAGAGCGTCGGACGGAGCTCGAGCGCCCGAAGCGCGAGCTTCCGGGCGGTCGTGTAGGCCTCGCGTGCGATTGCACGCCTGGCGGCTTTGACGAGCGCCTCGCCGGTCTGTTGCGCGAGCTCCTCAGGGGCCGCGCCCTCGAGCTCGACCAGGAACTCGACTGCCTGGTCGAGGTGGTACGCGCGGATCTCGACGAGCTCCTCGCCCGTTCGCTCTGCCAGCCACTCCGCGAAGCGTGCGTGATGCTGTGCCCGAGCGAGCTTCGGCAGGCCCGTGTAGGCGACCTCGCGGATGAGGAGGTGCTTGAAGCGGTAGGCCGTCTCGCCTGAGATCGAGGAGCGGGGCTCGCGAAGGAGGAACTCGCGCTGCAGGAGGTCGTCGAGCAGCGAGTCGATTCCGTCGACGTCCGGAGACAGGTACCCGAGAGCGCCGCTCCAGAACACCCGCCCGACGACCGACGCGCGCTGCAGGAGCGTCTTCGCAGCCGGCGGCAGGTGGTCGATGCGCGCCGCGATGAGTGCCTGCAAGCTGTCGGGAACGCGATCCGCGGCGTCGCTCCCGGAGCCTGCGTCGATGATCATGCGGATCGTCTCCTCGACGAACAGCGGGTTGCCTTCGGTGCGCTCGAGCACCTCGCGCGGGAACGGAGCGGGCACCGCTCCCGACGTGCCGGCGAGCTGTGCGAGCAGCTTCTCGACGAGCAGCTCGCTCTCTTCCTCCGACAGCGGGCCGAGCTCGATCGCGGTCGAGCGGACGCGGCCTCCACCCCACCCCGGTCGGGCCTCGAGCAGCTCGGGTCGCGCGAGACAGACGATCAGAAGGGGCGCGCGCACGAAGTCGGCGAGATGCTCGATCAGGTCGAGAAGCGGTGCTTCGGCCCAGTGGATGTCCTCGAACAGGAGGATCAACGGCTGGACGTCAGCGATGCCGTGCATGACCTCACTTGCGGCCCAGGCGATCTCCTGCGAGCTTCGCTCACCCTCGAGCGCCTCCATGAGGCCCGCGGCCAGCCCGAGGACGTCTGCGACGGCCTCCTCCGCACAGCACTCGCGAAGCTTCTCGAACGCCTCCTCGAGCGGGTCGTCGTCCGAGATACCCGCCGCGGCCTTGACCATCTCCGCAAGCGGCCAGTACGTGACGCCTTCCCCGTACGGCAGTGCACGGCCCATGAGAACGCTCGCGCGCTCGACGCCGTCGAGGAACTCGCGTGCGACGCGGCTCTTCCCGACCCCGGGCTCCCCGTAAATGGTGAAGAGGTGCGCGCGACGGTCGCGGACGCTGCGGTTGAAGGTGTTCTCGAGGAGATCGAGCTCCGACTCGCGCCCGACGAGCGGGGCACGCGGGCCCAGGGATCGCCCGGGGCCGTCGAGCATGTCGACCACGCGCCAGGCCCGGAGCGGTCCGTCGAGCCCTTTCAGGTCCTTCGGACCGGCGTCCTCGACGACGAGGCTGCCCGCGGCGAGCCTGTACGCCGTGGGCCCGACGAGGATCTCCCCGGGCATCGCCGCCTGCTGCAAGCGCGCCGCGAGATTCACGGCCTCGCCCGTCGCAAACGTCGACTCGGCATCCTCGACGACGAGCTCACCGGCCTCGATGCCGATGCGTGCCTGAAGCCCCAGGTCGATGACCGCTTGGCGCATGGCGAGCGCGGCGCGAGTCGCCCGCAGGGCGTCGTCCTCGTGAGCCTGCGGAACGCCGAAAGCCGCCAGCACGGCGTCGCCGGCGAACTTCTCCACGATCCCGCCGTGCTGTGACACGCACCGGGAGACGGTCTCGAAGAACTGGTTCACGCGGCGGCGGACGACCTCGGGGTCGGTGCCCGTGACCAGGCCCGTCGAGTCGACGATGTCGACGAAGAGGACAGTCGCAAGCTTGCGCTCCATGCCTGAAGTGTAGAAACGACCGCGGGGGCGCCCGCCATCCCACGAGCGTCTACCAGTTCGACGACTGGCCCGCGAGAAGCTGGGGGAAGGGATCCCGCGCGACGCGGGAAACGACGGCGCCTGCCGCGAGATCGACCACGTCGGCCATGTCTCCGCCGATGTGGACGTAACCGACCGAGCCGGCCGTGTCCATCCAGCGGTACTCGCCGGCATGCAGACGCCAGTGCTCCTTGCCGTCGAGACCGAACGCCCGCAGTCCCGGGCCGTAGCCTCGCTCCTCATCGGAGTCCCAGCGTCCGCCCTGCGCCACGACGAGCCCTGCCCCGACGGCGAAGCCACTTGCTTGGGGCTCGAGCAGGCGCGATGTCCACGAGCGTGTGTCGATCAGCCGCACGCCGGCTGGTGCCTGGAGGAAACGCTCTGCGCCGCTCGTCGCCGCCTCGATGGAATAGTCGGT
>Ga0184632_10000671_pt1 | contig 13721 bp, 8 predicted proteins | sample PLM31_50_b1_FD_133153 | JGI IMG/M metagenome (GOLD analysis project Ga0184632, IMG submission 133153) | Groundwater sediment microbial communities from an aquifer in East River, Colorado, USA - PLM3-1_50_b1 | ecosystem: Environmental > Terrestrial > Soil > Riparian zone | place: USA: East River... | reverse complement strand
TTCCGGGATCACTACAGTGATGAAGTCGCCCTCTTCACGCGGGATCGACCTCAGGTACTCCATGACCGCGGTAGTTGGATGCCGGGAAGGCTGTAAGACCTCGAGCTCCACATCGGCCCGGCAGAGCGTCCGCCACCTCTCGGAAAGGTCGCCGGGGGAGGCCTCAGTCCGGACATGGATCGCGCGGAAGTCCCGGCCGATAAACGAGCGCACATAGCCCAATGCCCGAGCCGTGGCCTCGTTCAGCTCTTCGACGAATAGAACGACCGTGTTTCGGGGCGCTTCTGAAATGGCCGCGCCGCCTAGGCGGAGCTGGACGTGGATCCTGGCGTAGTGCCGGTTGATGCCGTAGAACCCGGCGATGATCAGAGGCATCGCAGCGATGACGATCCACGCCCCCTCGGCGAACTTGGTCCGCACCACGATGACAAGCACCAGTGCGGTCGCCATCGCGCCGATGGAGTTGATGACGGCACTCCGTCGCCACCCCCTGGCCTTCTCGCCGCCATCCCGCTTGATCTTCAGCCAGTGCCGGACCATGCCGGTCTGCGACAGGGTGAACGATGTAAACACCCCAACCACGTAGAGCTGGATGAGGCGGGACAGATTCGCGTCGAAAACCCATACGAGGATCGAAGAGAGGATCGCCAGCACGATCACGCCGTTCGAGAAGACCAGCCGATCGCCTCGGTTCTCGAACTGCCTGGGCAGGAACCGGTCTCGCGCCAGGATGGAGGCCAAGCGAGGGAAGTCCTGATAGGAAGTATTCGCGGCGAGCACGAGAATCGCCGCCGTGAAGGTTTGCACCACGTAATAGGGGAAACCACCGCCGAACACGCCATCGGCCACCTGAGCCACGGCCGACTTCGAGCCGCTTGGGATCGCGTGGCCGACATGAGCCAGGAAGCTGATCCCCAGGAACATGGTCACGGCGATCGCGCCCATGATCCCCAGCGTCTCGGCGGCGTTCTTCGACTGTGGTCGTCGAAATGCGGGTACCCCGTTCGAGATGGCTTCAACGCCCGTTAGAGCCGTCGAGCCCGATGAGAAGGCGTGTAGGACGACGAACAGCGAGACGGCGCTGGCGGCCCCGAGGTGGACAGTTTCCTCGGGGATAACCGCCGCCGCGCAGCCCGAGAACGCGCACCGTGCCAGCCCCACCGCGAGCAAGGTGAAGATCGAGACGACAAACCCGTACGTTGGAATGGCGAACAACGTGCCCGACTCCCTGACGCCTCGAAGGTTCGCCAGGGTGATGAGGACGATGAACCCCAGAGACAGCGCCACTTTGTGCGAATGCAGGGCCGGCACGGCCGAGGTGATGGCGAAGACACCGGCGACCACCGATACGGAGACCGTCAGTACGTAATCGGTGAGGAGGGCGGCGGCTGCCAGCAGGCCGGGGAAGACGCCCAGGTTGTCCTTGCTCACGATGTAAGCCCCGCCTCCGTTGGGGTAGGCGCGTACGGTCTGCCGGTACGAGGCGACCACGATCACCATTAGGGTCGCGATGGCAATCGAGATGGGCATGACCAGATCGGCCGAGGAGGCGCTCGCCACCAGGAGCACCAGGAGGATCTCCTCCGTGGCATAGGCGACCGAGGAGAGCGCGTCGGAGGAAAAGACCGGCAGGGCCAGGATTTTCGGCAGGAGAGTGTGCTCCAGACGATTGCTGGGCATGCGACGTCCCACAAGGACTCGCTTGATGATGTCGAATGGGGACTCTGTGCGACCGGACCGACCTGCGCGGTCGCGCTGAAGGGTTGCCATTGGGCGATTCTAACGATGGCACCGCACCCTAGAATCCGGGGGTGCTCTCGGATGGCCTGAAGCGTTTGCTGGTCGGACGCGCCCTTCCCAGCCACAAGCTGGAACACCAGTTGCTGCCCAAGGTCCTGGCGCTACCCGTCTTCTCCTCAGACCCGCTTTCCTCGGTCGCCTATGCCACCGAGGAGATGATGCTGGTGCTCGTCGCCGCCGGCGCCATCGCATTGGGCCTGATGGTGCCCCTCGCACTTGCCATCGGCGCCCTGCTTGTCATCGTCGTTACCTCTTACCGGCAGACCGTTCGAGCCTACCCGCGGGGCGGCGGCTCCTACATCGTGTCACGCGAGAACCTGGGGACCATGCCCGGTCTCATCGCGGCGGCCGCGATCCTCACCGACTACGTGCTCACCGTCGCCGTCAGCGTCACCGCGGGGACCATCGCCATCACCTCGGCGTTCCCGAGCGTGGCGAACCATAAGGTACCGGTGGCCATCGGCTTCGTCGTCCTGCTCACCCTGGCCAACCTGCGTGGGGTGAGGGAGGCGGGGCAGGTCTTCGCCGTGCCCACCTACGGGTTCGTCGCCCTCGTTTATCTCACCTTGATCGTCGGCTTCGGCCGTTGTCTCTCTGGATGCCCGGTGGCGCAGACGGCCGACCTGCCGATCGAGCCGATCAGCGGGCTCGCACTCTTCCTGGTCCTGCGGGCATTCGCCTCGGGGGCGACTGCCCTCACCGGCGTGGAGGCCATCGCCGACGGGGTGCAAGCCTTTCGACGCCCGCAATCGAAGAACGCGGCAGACACGCTGGCGATCATGGGCGCGATGGCCGTATCCATGTTCCTGGGGATCACGGTCCTCGCTCGCCTTCTTCAGATCAGGGTCAACGACCAGATAGTGCTTTCCAAGTCCGTCCTCGCGCAGATCGGCGAGACAGTGTTCGGTCGCGGGTTCCTCTTCTTCCTGCTACAGGTGTTCACGGCCGGCATCCTGGTCCTCGCCGCAAACACCTCGTACCAGGACTTCCCCCGCTTGTCCTCGATACTCGCGCGCGACCGGTTCATGCCTGCGCAGTTCCGGAACCGGGGAGATCGCCTGGTCTTCTCCAACGGCGTGATAGTGCTGGCGTTGCTGTCTTCGCTTCTCATCTGGGCCTTCGACGCGAACCTCTCTCGGCTCATCCAGCTCTACGTTGTTGGGGTCTTTACCGCGTTCACGCTCTCCCAGGCGGGCATGGTAAGGAGGTGGCGGAGGCTCAAGGAGCCCGGGTGGCGGCGCAGCGCGATTATCAACGGTATAGGTGCCGCTACGACGGGCGTCGTTCTCGTGATCGTTGCCGTGACCAAGTTCGCCAAGGGCGCCTGGATCGTCATCGCGGCAATGCCTCTCATCGTTGCGTTCTTCCTCGCGATCCAAAGGCACTATCAGGCGGTAGGAAGGACGCTCAGGGCCCGCCGGCTCTCCATTCGAGATGAGGCGAGGAACCGGTTCGTGCTCCTGGTCCCCGATTTGGGGCTTGCCACCACTGACGCAGTCGCCTATCTCCGAGCGGTTCGACCGGGGCAGCTGACCCCGCTCTTCGTGGGTGCCTCCACCGAATTCGAGGACGCAGCGGCGATGTGGACATCGGTGGCCCCTCGCCTCGGAAGGCTCGAGATGCTCCCTACCGAGAATGGCCGCACGACCCGGGCCATCCTCAGATACCTGGCGGGGATTCCGCGCCAGCCGGACGACTTCATCACGGTAGTGGTGCCCGAATCGCTTTCGAGCCATTCGATGCTTCAGTTTCTTCGTCGGCGGACGACCTTATGGCTCAAGGCCGCCCTGCTGTTCGTCCCAGGAGTGGTCGTGACGGACGTGCCGCTCCTACCCGAGGAGCGAGTGGCCGCTGCGGTCCATGCCGCACACCCCCTGGAGCCCGAGCGTACGGTCGTCTTGGTGCCGGTGTCAGCCGTCCACGACGCAACGATCAGAGCAGTGGTTTATGCGAAGTCTCTCCGGCCGGCCATCCTGGAAGGGCTCTTCTTCGCCGCCGAGCCTGAGGATGTGAGGTCGATCCTGGACCAGTGGAGCGAGTGGGAGCTGGACGTGCCTCTGTCTGTCGTGGACTCCCCTTTCCGCGATATAAAGGCTCCTCTGTTGGCGGAGGTGCGCCGATACACCAGCGACCCCAACACCAGGGTAAATGTCGTGCTGCCGGAGTTCCTGGTGCGCCGGTGGTGGGAGCACTTCCTCCACAACCAAACGGGTCTGTACGTAAAGCGTTTCCTGCTATTCGAGCCCAGGGTTGTGGTTACCAGCGTCCCTTACCGGCTGCCGGGGGGGACCGGCGACGAAAATGGAAGTAACTACATACCGGAGCCGGCCGCGTCGGCGTTCGAGCGCTCGCCGGGAGGGGCCACCCAGCGATAGCCCACACCCGGCTCGGTGAGAATGAGCGTGGGAGAAACCGGGTCTGGCTCCAGCTTCTTTCGCAGGCCCGCCACGTAGACCCTCAGATAGTTGCTGTGCTCCTGGTAGGTGGCGCCCCATACCCGCTGGAGCAGCCATCGATGGGTCAGCAGCTTGCCGGGATTGGTAACAAGCAACTCCAGTAGAGCGAATTCGGTTGGTGTGAGGTGGATCGGCTGATCCTTGCGGGAGACGAGGCGCCGCGCCAGGTCCACCTCCAGATCGCCCGCACGAACCACGGGCGGGGATTCATCTGCCGTCCCCGCTCGCCTCAAGACCGCGCGCATCCTCGCCTGAAGCTCGTCCATCCCGAATGGCTTGCTCACGTAGTCGTCTGCTCCGGCGTCGAGTGCCGCAACCTTGTCGGCCTGGGCGTCACGGACCGAGAGCACCACTACCGGTACCGAGGTCCACGAGCGGAGGCGACGAATCACTTCCACCCCGTCGATACCCGGAAGCCCAAGGTCGAGAACCACTAGGTCGACCTCGGTGGAGCTCAGCACATCCAGGGCCGTCTCTCCGTTCGGAGCAGTGACCACCTCGTGCCCGCGAGCGGCCAAGCTGGCCCGAAGAGCTCTCAGGATCTGGGGCTCGTCGTCGACGGCAAGGATCTTCATTTGGGCTTCTCTTCATTCTCGGCCGCGTCCTGGCCTAGGGAACCTGTGAAAGGAAGACGAAAGCCAATCGTCGCTCCGCCTCCTGGGGCACCTTCGATCCACATCGAGCCGCCGTGTGCGCGAACTATGGCCTGAGCGATCGTGAGCCCGAGTCCCGTACCGCCGCGACGACCGTCGACGTCCCTCCGGTAAAACTCCTGAAAAACCTTTGCCCGTTCATCGACCAGGATCCCCGGGCCGCGGTCGGCCACCTTCACTTCCAGCTGATCCTGCCACCGCACGGCCGTGATGTTGATCTCAGTGCCCGGAGGGGAGAACCTGACCGCATTCTCGAGGAGGTTCGTGAGCACCTGGTCCATCTGAACAACGTCCATTGGGACCGGCGGGATGTCCTCGCGGACCTGGATCCGAACGAATCGCCCCGTCAGTTGCGGTCGGAGCCTGCCTACGACGGAGGAGATCAGATCCTCCACGGGAACCGGTACGGTCGACGGTGTGAGAGCGCCGGCCCGGAGTCGGGAAAGATCCATGAGGTTCGCCACCAGGCGGTTCAGGCGTTCCGCCTCCTCCAGAATGGTCCTAAGCAGCTCACGGCGTTGCTCGTCGGAGAAGGGGACGCCTTCCTCAAGGAGGCTGGATGCGCCGGCCTTGATTGAGGCGAGTGGGGTGCGGAGATCGTGCGTAACAGAGGAGAAGAGGGCTGCCCTGATGCGACTGGACTCGGCCTCCAGGCGGGCCTGCGTAGCCTCATCTCCGAGGCGGGCTCGCTCGATGGCAAGCGCGAGCTGGCCGGCGAATGTCTGTATGACTTCGTCCTCTGTTCCCCCCAGGCCCCAGGGCGGTACCCCCGCCATCTCGATTCGGCCAACCGAGGCCTGTTCCGCCTCGAGGGGGAGAGTGACGATCTCGCCTTCGAATGTACCGCTCGAGGCTCGGTCTCGGTCGGCACCATCATGATCGGTGACCACGATTCGACATCCCGTAAGCCCGTATAGCGTGCGGAGCGACCCGGCCAGATCCTGCAGCACCGCCTCTAGCCCTGCCCCGGACAGAAGCCGGGAGGTCACGTTATAGAGGGCCCGAACCTGCTGTTCTCGAGATTCGGCGCGTGCGCGCTGCTCGAGCGCGTCGGACAGTGCCGCGCTGACCGCCGCGGCAACCAGGAAGAAGATGGCCAGCACCAGGAGGTCCTCGGCCTTGTCGACGGCGAACGTGTGGATGGGGGGAGTGAAGAAGTAGTCGAGCCCCACGAACGAGATCGCGGCGGCCAGCAGGGCCGGCCAGAGATAGCCGACGGCCCCGGCAACGACCACGGCAAGCAGGTACAGGAGTGCAGGGACCGCCGCTGCTCGATGGGGCAGGAGCGACGCGATCAACGTCACGAGCAACGGCCCCAGGATGGCGGTCAGCAGGCCCTTGAAGGTGATGGGTCGACCCGGAGGAGTGAGCAGGCGCTCGAGCCCTTCGCGGGGACCACCGGCACCTGTCCTTCGACTTAACGACATCTTGACGCCTCACCCTCGATTCTTGACGGCTCCTTTGCGCCGACCCGCGGATGCTCGTTACCGATGGTAGCGACGTGGAGCCTCAATCTCATCGTTCCACTTCTGTGGACGGGCGGCATAACGGTCTTCTTGCTGGTGCGGGCAGTGACGTCCTGGCTCCGGTTCCGGTACGCGTCAAAGTCAGCGTTCCACGCACAACGGCTCGCGCATGCCACACGCCCAGAGGCGAGCGGGAACGGACACCATCCGGACGCAGCGGCCGTTCTTCGGCGGATCGAAGCCGCACCTATACGCGTGCGCCCCCGCGGGTAACCGTGGCCATCGCGGCCAAGGACCAACCCCAACAGCCAGGCTCGGAGTCGCCGGGAGGTCCTGGATGGGCATCGCGGGCACTCGGGCGAACCACGCCGATCACCCAGGGGCGGTCGGCAGGCTACCTGCTCAAACGACTGGTGCTGGGCAGGCCACTTGCAACCGCCCGTCTCGAGCACGAGCGACTCGGAAAGCCCACCGCCCTGGCCGTCTTCTCCTCCGACAACATGTCCTCGGTGGCCTACGCCTCCGAGGAGATCCTCCGGGTGCTAATCCCCGCCGTCGGAGTCGCGGCCTTCTCGCTCGTCTTGCCCATCTCAGCGGTGATCGTGCTTGTAGAGGCCATTCTCATCTTCTCCTACCGGCAGACCATCAAGGCCTATCCCTCGGCGGGCGGTGCGTACATCGTCACCAAGGACAACCTCGGGCTCCTCCCCGCCCAGCTCGCCGGGGTATCCCTACTGGTCGACTACGTCCTGACGGTTGCCGTCTCGGTGGCCGCCGGGGTCCAGGCGATGAGCTCGGTGATACCCCTATCCGTCCCAACACGCATCGGGTTCTCGCTCGTGTTCATCTGGCTGATCGCGTACGGCAACCTCCTAGGTGTCAGGGAGTCGGGCCGGATCTTCGCCACGCCGACCTACGTATTCATCGCGAGCCTGGGGCTGACATGCGGGGTCGGCATGTACCAGGTCCTTTCCGGGCACCTCGACGCCTTCCCTATCGACCAGCAGGTCCAGCAGGGCGCGTTGAGTCCAGGGGTGGGAGCGGTCGTGCTCTTCGTAGTGTTGAAGGCATTCGCCTCGGGCGGTGCGGCAGTGACCGGGGTCGAGGCGATCTCGAACGGGGTCCCCGCATTCCGCAAGCCCGAGTGGAAGAACGCCCAGACGACGCTCATGTGGATGGGCGGGATCCTGGGAGGAAGTTTCTTGATGGTCTCCTTCCTAGCCCACCGCCTGCACGTGCTACCAGTCGCCGACGAGAGCAAGTCCGTCCTCGCCCAGATCGGTCAGGCGGTCTACGGCTCCGGCGCCCTCGGGCATGCGCTGTTCCTGCTTCTTCAGGTCTCCACGACTCTGATCCTCATCCTGGCGGCGAACACCTCCTTCGCCGACTTCCCCAGGCTGGCGAGCTTCCACGCGCACGACGCCTTCATGCCCCGGCAGCTCACGAAGCGTGGGCACAAGCTGGTGTTCTCGAGCGGGATCATCGGGCTCGCGGCCGGCGCCAGCCTGGTCGTCGTGGTGTTCCGGGCCAGCGTGTCATCGATGATCCCCCTGTACGCGCTCGGTGTGTTCACCTCCTTCACGCTCTCCCAGAGCGGGATGGCCAGGCGGCACCTCAGGCTCCGGGAGAAGGGATGGAGGCTGGGTCTGTTCGTGAACGGGCTCGGTGCCGTCTCCACGCTCGTCGTGGCTCTGATCATCGGCGTGGTGAAGTTCGCCAAGGGCGCATGGCTCGTCGTCCTGTTCGTTCCGGTGCTCGTGTTCGTGCTGGTCCGGGTCAACAAGACTTATGAGACGGAGGAGGAGGACCTGCTGGAGGGGCTCGGGCAGGTCGATCGGCCGTTAGCGAGCCGGCACATCGCAGTGATGCTGGTCGACGGTCTCGACGAGAAGACCTACCACGCGCTCCAATACGCCCTGACCATTCATCCGCAGGAGCTCCTCGCCGTGCATCTCGCGACGGATGAGGCGGCGGCGTCCGACCTCCACCGACAGTGGAGGCAGGCTGGACTCCCTTGCCCGCTCCACGTTGTCGTGTGCTCGGCGGGAGACCGAGGCCAACGCCTCGACTCGTTCGTCAGGACTTTGGCCGAACGAGACGTTCAGGTCACCGTGATCATCCCCGGCCCGGCCCGGCTCTCATTCTGGGAGCGGGTCCGGCGCGGCAGGAGCTGGTCGGGCCTGGTCAAGCCGCTTCGCGACGTCAACAACGTGAGCGTCGTGGTCGTCCGGGAGCACGGTGGCCACGGCCATCTGGTTCGGCAGGGCCGCGTCCGGATCTCTCCCAGGACCCACCATGTCGCCGTGATCCTGGTGGATCGCCTTGACCGAAGCATCCTGAAGGCCATCCGGTACGCGCGGGCGATCGAGGCGATGGACATCCGAGCCATGCATGCGGGCTTGGACCCCGAACGGGCCCGACTTCTAGCCGAGCAGTGGGCCGATGTCGGTTATGTACTAGGGATACCGCTGGATATCCAGGAATGCTTCGATCGCGATATCGCTCGGACCGTGATCGACTACATCGGCGAGCTGGCGACGCCCGAGGCCGAGATTACAGTCGTCATGCCGCGTCGCGAATACCCCAGATTCCTGCACCGATTCCTCCACGACCGTACGAGCAGAACCATCGCCCGGGCGCTGGGCGACGAGCCACACGTGGATGTGGTCATCGTCCCCTATCGCCTTACGCGATAGTCTTTGCGGCCGTGCATATCGTGATCATGGGATGCGGGCGAGTCGGCTCAGCGCTTACGGTCGAGCTGGCCAAGGCCGGACACTCCGTTGCCATTATCGACAAGCGGGCTGACGCCTTCGACCGGCTCCCTCCTGGATTTCAGGCGAAGCAGGTCGTCGGTCTGGGCTTCGACCGAGAGATCCTGGAGGAGGCCGGCATCAAGGAGGCCGGAGCCTTCGTGGCGGTGTCCAACGGCGACAACTCGAACATCGTCTCGGCCCGGGTGGCTCGCGAGCACTATCACGTGCCCAAGGTGATCGCCCGGATCTACGATCCGAGACGTGCGGACATTTACGAGAGGCTGAACATCCCCACCATCGCGTCGGTCCGGTGGGCGGCCACGAGGATCATGTTCCTGCTGTTCCACGGCAAGGAGGAGATCAAGGAGAGCTTCGCGGGTGGCGCGCTCCTGCACCTCCAGCGCGAGATCCCGGACCATCTCACAGGGCAGCCCATCGCCTCCGTCGAGTCCAAGGGCGAGGTCGAGGTCGTGGGCGTGGATCGCGGAGGCACCGGCTTCATCCCGGTCGCGGGCAGCACATTCCAACAGGGGGACATCGCCCACTTCGTGGTCACCGTGGACAGGGGAGTCTCGAAGCTGGACCTCCTTCTCATACCCGTGGCGGAGTAAGGGAGCCAAAGATGAAGGTAGTCGTCGCGGGCGGCGGGAACGTGGGGCGCCATCTGGCGACGGACCTGGCCGAGCATGGGCACGAGGTCACAGTGATCGAACAGGACACCGGCGCAGCCGCCCGAGCCCGGGCGGAGCTTCCGCCCAGCGTTACCGTTCTTCTCGGCGACGCATGCGAGCCGTACATCCTGGAGGAGGCCAAGCTCGGTCAGGCCGACGTCATCGTGGCGGCGACCGGCGACGACGAAGACAACCTGGTCGTGTCGCTCCTGGCCAAGCAGGAATTCGCGGTTCCGCGCGTGCTTGCCCGCGTCAACCACGCCAGGAACGAGTGGATGTTCACGGAGCAGTGGGGCGTGGACGCGGCCGTTAGCCCGCCGCACATCCTGACGGCGCTCGTGGAGGAGGCCGTGAGCGTGGGCGACGTGGTTCGCCTGCTGAAGCTCGACCGAAGCGGGGCTGCGCTGGTGGAGTTGACGCTGCGCGACGGGTCGTCGGCGGTCGGAAGGCCTATGTACGAGCTCCGGCTGCCACTCGACTCGGCGATCGTGGCAATCATCCGTGGAGAGCACGTCGTGATCCCCCAGCCCGAGACCGTCCTGGCGGTCGGCGACGAGGTCATGGCCATCGCCAAGCCCGAGGCCGAAGAGGACCTTCGCAAGGCTCTGGAGTAGGCCTGCCCTTAGTGCTCCGACGCGAACTCGAAGGTCGGGTTGACGACCTTTCGGACGCCCTGCTCCAGCCCCAGCACGCCCTCGATCACCAAGCGTGACCCAAGCGCAAGCCCGGGGATCGAGCGGCGTCCCAGCCAGCGGGCGGCGACCAGCCCCGTCCCGTCAGTTAGGACGATCTCCAGCGCTTCGAAGCCCTCGACCGGCCGCACGGTTATCCGCCGGACCATCCCGGCAAGCTTGACCCGCTCCCTGACGGGCGCCTCGGCGATCCGGACCGTCCCCGGGATCTTCGAGGCCCAAGCCGTCAGCTCTTCGTCGAGGCGCTTCTCATCGGTCTCGGCAAGCCGCGAGAGGAACCGCCTCAGCGCGCCCACTTCCAGTTACGGCTGAGCCTTCGAGGTCTGGGGAATGTCCTCGGGCACCAACTGCACCGCCTTGCGGGACTTCGAGTACCAGATCATCGCCGCAAGCACCAGCGTGGCTCCGACAGCCACCACCACGCGGATCGCGATGTGGCCACCGCCGGGCTTCGCGTATCGAACCACCAGCGGCACGATCAGAAGAGCCACCAGGTTCATGACCTTGATCAGCGGGTTGAGGGCCGGCCCCGCTGTGTCCTTGAACGGGTCTCCGACGGTATCCCCTATGACCGTGGCCTTGTGCGCGTCGGAACCCTTCCCGCCGTGCAGACCCTCCTCGACCAGTTTCTTCGCGTTGTCCCAGGCGCCACCCGCGTTCGAAAGCATCACCGCCAGGAGCTGGCCGGTGAGGATCGAGCCGGCAAGGAAGGCGCCGAGGGCCTCGGCCTTCAGGAAGAAGCCAACGATTACGGGCGAGAGGACGGCCAAGAGCCCGGGCGTCATCAGCTCCCGGAGCGAGGTCTTGGTACAGATGTCCACCACCCGCGCGTAGTCGGGCTTCTCCGTATAGTCCATGATCCCCGGGTGTTCGTGGAACTGGTTTCGGACCTCGACCACGACCTGGGACGCGGCCCGGCCAACGGCACGGATGGCGAGCGAGGAGAAGAGGAACGCGACCGCCCCGCCGATGAGAAGACCCACGAGCACATCGGGTTGGTCCACACGGATCGGAAACTCGTTGCCCGGCCCTGCCACGGCCTCGGCGAAGGAGCCGAACAACGACGTCGCGGCGAGGACGGCAGTGGCGATTGCCATCCCCTTGGTGATGGCCTTCGTGGTGTTTCCGACGGCGTCCAGACCGGTCATGATCGCGTCGGCCCTCTCGCCCAAGCCGCCGGACATCTCGGCGATGCCGTGGGCGTTGTCGGACACCGGACCGTAGGTGTCCATCGAAACGATGACCCCGACCGTCGTCAGCATCCCCATACCGGAGAGAGAGATGAAGTAGAGGCGCTCCGCCGTGTTGTCGCCTAGATAGAACGATGCGATCACCGTGGCGCCGATGACGAGGATCGCCCACACCGTCGACTCGAGGCCACTGGAGAAACCAGAGAGGATCGTCGTGGCCGGGCCCGTCAGCGAGGAGTCGGCGATCTCCTTGACCGGCTTGCGCCGGGTCGAGGTGAAGTGCTCGGTGAGCAGCTGGATCACGGAGGCGAGTACCAGCCCAAACACCACCGCCCAGAACACCCGCAGATCGTCCACGTACGTGACGGCCAGGAAGAATACGCCTACCGCTGAGGCGATGGCCGACAGGAAGAACCCGCGATTGATCGCCTTCATCCCGTGCTCGGTTTCGCTGCGTGGCGTCACCGCGAGTATCCCGATGATGGAGGTGATCACACCGATGGCTCTAACGAACAGCGGGAACATCACTCCGACGATGGCGCCCTTCGCTGTTCCCTGGAATGCAGCCGCGCCCAGGATCAGCGCCGCCACCAGGGTGACCTCGTATGACTCGAAGAGGTCCGCCGCCATCCCCGCGCAGTCGCCCACGTTGTCGCCCACGTTGTCGGCGATCACCGCCGCGTTGCGGGGGTCGTCCTCGGGGATGCCCTTCTCGACCTTGCCCACGAGGTCGGCGCCGACGTCGGCCGCCTTGGTGAAGATCCCGCCCCCTACACGCATGAACATCGCGAGGAGCGCGCCGCCGAAGCCGAACCCGACCAGCACCGAGGTCGCATCCTGCTTGTAGATCATCAGGATGACCGTGGCGCCCAGGAGCCCAAGCCCGACGGTGAACATGCCGGCGACCCCGCCGGTCCGGAAGGCTATCCGGAGCGCCCGACGGAGACCCGACTCGCGAGCCGCGTTCGCCACGCGCACGTTCCCTCGGACCGCGAGCCACATCCCGGCGAAACCGGTGGTCGCCGAGAAGCCCGCTCCCAGTATGAAGGCGAGAGATCGACCGAACCGGATGAACAGGTCCGAATGGTAGGGAAGACCCTGGGTGAGAGGGTGCTTGGGCACGGGGAGCACGAAGAACAGCCCGACCGCGAGAGCGCCCAGGAAGATACCGACCGTTCGGAACTGTCTGTTGAGATAGGCCTTTGCTCCATCCTGGATCGCCCGGGCGATCTCCTTCATCTTCTCCGTGCCTTCGGGGGCGGCCAGGACCTCTCGTCGCAGGTAAGCCGCGAATACCAGCGCCACGAGAGATACGGCGAGGATCACCCACAACGATGTGTTCTCGAAGGACTTGAATACGGCGGAGATGGACCCTCCTTCCTGCGCAACGAACATTCGAGATCCTCCTGTGTGTGGGTGCAGGACGGGGGGTGTCGAGGCAAAACCCCTGGCCGGGCGGGGATTATAGCCTACGGTTGTCGCCCGGTGGCCTCGGGGGGCACATCGCCGGGCTGCTCTGGCGGATGTCGCTCGGAAGCCGGGATCGCTAGCCGGAGGATCGGCGCCGCGACCAGGGTTGAGACCAGCACCGACGCGACGATGACCGAGAAGACCTCCGACGTGATACCGGCGGACGCCAGCGACGAGGTGGCCACGACCAGAGCGACCTCGTTCCTGGGGATCATCCCGGCTCCCACTTGGATCCGCTCACCTATCGGGAGGCCCGCCGCGCCCAGGCTCGACCCGGCAAGCTTCGCGGCGATCGTGACCACGGTGAGCATGAGCGTCAGGCCGAGCCCCCCCTGCAGCACCCGTGCCACATCCATCTTCGCGGCTGTGGCCACGAAGAAGAAAGGCACCAGGAAATCGAACAGAGGCAGCATGCGACGATCCAACTCGTAACGATCTCGCGTCTCGGCCAGGACCATACCGGCAAGAAACGCTCCGACTAGCGCCGCCAGCCCCACCTGCTCCGCCAGGGCTGCCAGCCCCAGGCACAAGGCGAGAGCGAGCACGAAAGGCGATCGTCGTGCACGT
>Ga0184632_10000670_pt1 | contig 13732 bp, 12 predicted proteins | sample PLM31_50_b1_FD_133153 | JGI IMG/M metagenome (GOLD analysis project Ga0184632, IMG submission 133153) | Groundwater sediment microbial communities from an aquifer in East River, Colorado, USA - PLM3-1_50_b1 | ecosystem: Environmental > Terrestrial > Soil > Riparian zone | place: USA: East... | reverse complement strand
GCCCATGTGCGTCATCGCGACGCCAGGGGCCGGGTCCAGCTGGTGAGGCCGCGAGGCGTTCAGGCAGCCGCCCAGCCTTGTAATTCGCTTGCTCGCGTGCAATGGATACCGAGCACGTCAGGTCAGGCGCGGCGCTGGAGGGTCGGCCCGCACACCGGCACAACCCGGGGGGGACAAGTCTTCCGGGGGTCGACGGAGAGGTTGCCGCGCCTGCCCCCCGATCTCGGCGGGATTCCGCTTTAACGGCTCGGCACCGCAGGATAAGCAGCGTTCCGCCGAGGGTCGTCGAGACGTTCATGCGCCGAGCGGTTCATCGAGGAGGTTCGCGGCGACGATCCCGACCTCGCGAGCTACCTGCGGATCGAGGAGCGCGAGCTCGAGGCGGGCGGGCTGACTGGGCGGCGGCGCTCCGGGCTTGCGACTAACGGAGCTTCGCGGAGAAGGACTTCCTGAACCTCTCGCCACGAGCCGTGATGGAGATGGACCCTCGAAGAGTCTTGCCCTTCGCCGTCTTTGGCGGTCGGTATGAGCACGTCGCCGATCCCGTCGAGACTTTGGCGACCCCCCGGATCGTCCTGCCCCTGATCGAGCCCGTGCAGCCGACGCAGGAGGGACGGACGGGCCTGCCGCCCGAAGTCACACGAACTGTGGCGGCAACCAGAGCACCAGCTGTCGGCTTTGCCGGAGTCATCCTCGGTGCTCCCAGCGTCACTCCCTCACTCACCGCCACGGTGAGCGAGGTGTCGTTGTCGGATGGCCTCGCGTCGGGAGCGGACATCTCCGTGATCGTCGCCTTGAATGTGTAGCTGCCAGGTCGACTCGCGACCACTCTCCACGCCCAACTATCGAACTGGCCCGTGGTGGCATCGTCGAGAGTGGTCTCACACAGGACAGCCGACGTGGTGGTCGTGCAGCGCTCGCTCGGCTTCAGCAGGTCGGTCCACCGTATGCCGTCGGGGAGCTCGAGTCGAAACGTCGCACTCGCCGGCTCGCGAGAGCTCTCGAACCCGACGATCACAGTGAGGTAGAACCTGAGCCCCGAGACGTTTGTCGTTACGCGCTCGCCTACCGGAGTGACGAAGGCGCGCTCCTTCGTCGAGCCCGCTCCAAGATGGATCCCGAGATCGACGACCTTCGGAGCCGCACGGGCAGACGTTGCACCGAGCGCCGATGTCGCTGCAAAAGCAAGAACGAGCGCGGCGACAATAACCGCGATCCAGCGAGGTGAATGCCGCACAGGGGCCTAACCCTCCCAGGATGTGCGTTAGGGGTCAAGGACCCCGAGACGGGGCAGCAACGACGGCGCAGTTGGCTCACGGCTCCGGGTGTGAGAACCGGGCGAGCTACCTGCGGATCGAGGAGCGGGAGCTCGAGGCGGGCGGGGCGAACCGAGATTGCCTGACCGGCCGCCGCCGGTTCCGCCGGCGGCCGGATGTCAGACGATCAAAAGGGAGACGGCGGGCGAGCAGCAGCTCAGACCCGCCGTCTTCCCTGGGTTGATCAGCTCACCGCTTTGAGGGCGTCGATCTCGCCCGCCCCGTAGAAGCTGTTGTGGGGCACACCGCCGGTGCAAACCTGCGGCTGCCCGTTGTTCTGCGGGAATGGCTGGTAAATGGAGGTGTCAGGACACGGCAGGGGATTCGCCGACTTCTGCATCGCCCCTTGGACACCCCCGGGAGCGACTCCCTTGCTCAAGAGCAGGGCGGCGACCCCGGCAGCGTGCGGGGCGGCCATGGACGTCCCCTGCAGGTAGCAGTACTTCGCTCCATTCTCGATGACGGTACGAGATGGCAAACAGATCGTCCCGACGCTCGAGAAGGTCGAGAGGACGCGCCCGTTCGGTGCTGCGGGCGTCACCTGCAGGATCGAGTCGCCACCCGGCGCGGCGACGTCGGCCGTCGAGATGCCGTACGACGAGTAGAACGACTTCAGCTGGCGGTTGCCCGTCGCCGTCACACCGATGACTTTGGGGACTTCCACCGGAACCACCGCGCATGCGTTCGTGATCGAGCGCTCGACCGCGGCGTTCGGCGGGAAGTCGGGGCTGATGACATCGACGGTCGGATGCGAGAGATCGGTGCTGTCGTTACCCTCGGATGCGACGACGACCGTCCCCCGCGACTGGGCGAAGCCGATTGCGCGCCGCTCCGCATTCCAGAGCGCCCGCTGCTCAGGGTCGTTCTTGCAGTTGAACAGGAACGGGTCGGCGAAGTAGCTGTTGTTCGTCACGTCGATCCCGTGCGTCGCCACCCAGTGGTAGGCGCAGATGACCATCTCCGGGAAAAAGAAGCCGTCGTCGTTCGACGACTTGATCCCGGCGATCTTCACGTTCGGGGCGACGCCGACGATGCCGGTCCCGTTCGCGGCGGCCGCGATCGTGCCAGCGGTGTGCGTCCCGTGCCCGTTCCGGTCGTTCCCCACCGAGAGAGGCTGCGGGGCGCCGCTCGAGCAGTCGGTGCTGTTTGCCGCGTCGTAGTTCGGAGCGAGGTCCGGGTGCGTGAAATCGAGCCCGGTGTCGATGTCGCCGACGACGACGGACGGGCTGCCGCCGGTGATCGCGTGAGCCTCGGGCGTGTGGATCTGCCTCATGTCCCACTGAAGGCCAGACAAGGTGTCGTTGTCTGTCGCCGGGGCGTTCCCCGGCAGCGGGCCACCTGCTTCGATGCTGTCGAGCTCGCCGTCACGGATCTGGACGCCGAAGCGGTCCGTCTGGGCAACGCCGCTGACCTTGGACATCCCGCGCACCGTCGTCGCAAAGGTCGTGCTGTCCGAGCGGGCGATGACGACACCGATCTCTGCGTAGTTCGCGACGAGCGTCCCGCCCGCCGAGCTGATCACCTTCGTCGCGTCGGAAGTCGATTTTCCGGGCTTGTAGAGGACGAGATACGTATGCGCCTCCGCAGTGCTGAGGGCGTTTGCAGGCAGCGCGATCAACGCCGCGAGTACTGCCCCCGCGGTGATGCCGACTACCGTCAGTCGCGTCCGCCTTCGCAGGCGGCGCGGTATGAACTTGCTCATTCGTTGCCCCTCCCTTGTCTATCGATTGCGGCAGCGCACGCGCGCTCCCTAGGTGCCCGGAAGCAAGGAAGACGCCGCAAAGGTTTCTACCCCCTCGCGATACGCCGCGAGGTGTGCCTGCCCCTCATCAGTGACGATCCGGCCGTTCGAGCCGGGACACCCTACGGGGGTTGCAGATGGGTGTCAACGTTAAGGGCGCCCGAGCGCGAGGTCGCGCGTGCGCCCGCCCTCCGAGCGAGAGCGAACGCGCACGTCTGACCTCGAGCGGCGCGCCCCGCGCGAGTGGCCCCCGCTCGAGGCGCTCCTGATACGGGATGGGTTGGTGAGCGAGGAGGAGCTCGACACTGCGGCCGGGCTTCTCCGCGCCGAGCCGTACTAGCCGCCTTTTGTCGAGCTCACCGAAACCCCTACGAACGTATCCGAGGGAGCCTACGACGCTGCACACAGGGACGCTTCAGGAGCAATCGGACAGTTGACCCCCAGCGATGATCCCGAGACTCGCGAGCTACCTGCGGATCGAGGAGCGGGAGCTCGGGGCAGGCGCCGGTCTCACGTAGATCGCCAGTGTCCCGTTGATGGTCACGGCTAGGGAACCACGAGGTAGTTCTCGAGAAACATCCGCGCGTCGTCGGTGTCGAGGCGGTAGTAGCCACCCCCGCCGCCAGTGCAGAACTGGCTCGCGACGAAGCTAAAGTCGGCCACGAGATACCCACCATGGAAGACGGGGCCGCCGGAGTCACCGAAGCACGTGCCGCCGCCGGCCCGCGAGTCCTTCTCGTTCTCTGCGAGCTTCAACGCCTGAGACGAGATGTTCTGGCCGACTGCATCGGCGACGCGACGCGTCCGATCCGAGACGTCAGTTGGCTTCTTCGGACCCTCGCTTGGCTTCTCGAAGAAGACGCCATAGCCGACGACGGTAAAGGTCTGCTTGTTGAGGCCACCGTTGCCGTTCGCGAGCCCAGCGAGGTAGTTCCGAGGTGGGAGTGTTGCTGGCGCGGCGCCTGTGTAGGGCTCGTCCAGTACGACGACCCCGACATCGTGGAGGTCGTTCAATTGCAGCGTGTCGGCCCATAGAGGGTGCGCATGCGGCGTCCCGGTGAACCAGCCGGTGACAGGTGCCTGGTAGCCGGTGTCCGACGTTCCGTCGCCTGGGTCGTCGAACGCCCGCGGGGTGGGAGTCGGCGCGGTTGAGGCGAACGTTGCGATCACGTTTCCGCGCACGCCAGCGGTGCAATGAGCCGCTGTCACAAGCACCGTGGGGGAAACGAGAGTCGCCGAGCATCGGAAGCGACCATCGGGTTGATAGAAGACGATCATCGCCACATTCGGATGCCCGTTCCCGTCGAGCTGTCCACCTGTGATAGCCCCCGACGTGCCGACGATCGCGAGCACCACGGCCATAGTCACGAGCAGGAGTAAGGCAAGGCGCTGCATCACCCACTCGTTTCGTTAGGACTGATCCCTCTCCTCTCGTAAGGGCGCGTCCAATCACACGACCGAGGATGCGGCGCGTCTGCCGCCGAACTTGCCGCTTGAGGACGGGCTGCAGCTCGTCCATCTCTACGCCGAGCGCGGTTCGCCGAAGTTCGAGCCCGCTGCACTACGGTGGCTGGTTCGCTACCTCACAGAAGGCACACCGAGCATGCCTGATGTCGGCAAGGTCACGGCCACCTCGCTCAGCACGGCAGGGGACTGAAGTAGCCCTCGGTTACGTTCGGTCCATGGGCTGCAAATCGCGATGAGATCGTCTACTACGGCGTTGACGGGGTCTCATGGCGGGGTGCCGTGTACCCGGGGGGCTGAGATTGTCGACTCCGGTAGCTCGGACGCACAAGCTGCCTAGTTCGCCCTTCCTCGGGCGCGATAGAGGGCGCTGTTCGCCGGTACGCAGACGCCGGTGGCAAGGTCCTTGCATCGCCCGGAGCACATGGTCCGTCCGAGTGGCCGAAGACGATCGATCCGCTAGGGCTTCGGCCCGCCGCCCTTGTCGTTTGCCGGCTTCGGATTGGGTGCGGAGCTCTCTGCCGTCGAACTCGCCGTCGGCTGCTGCGGCTTCGGCCCTGGCTCTGTCTTCGGCCCTGGCTCTGTCTTCGGCTTCGGCTCGTGCGCCTTCGGCTGGCTCTCGGGCTTCGGCTGTTGCTGGGCCTTCGGCTGTTGCTGGGCCTTCGGCTGTTGCCGGACCTTCGGCTGTTTCTCGGGCTTAGCCTTTTGATGCTGCGCGGACTTCCTCGACTGTTTTGACTTCAGGTCTTTCTTGGACTTCGGCGCCTGCGCACCCTGGCTCGGCTGGGTCGGCGCGAGCGGTGGGTTTCCCTGCGGCTGGTTCGGCTGCGGCTGCGGCTGCGGCTGCGGCTGCGGCTGCGGCTGCGGCACGGTGCCCTGCGGCTCGTCTGCGTGTGTCTCGGGCTGCGTCGGCCGCGCGTCGGTGCCGCCTTCGTCGGTCTCTGCCGTCGAGCCTTCCGTCACCTCGCCGGGATACGGGTTCACTGGCATCTGCTCGGCGCGATGCCCCGACGCACTCACGTTGCCCGCACCTCGTACTCGCCCCAGCGCGGATACCTGTTCGCGAGTGACAACATCTGCAGCCGCGCTGCGGGCTGCTCCGGGCGTGGGAGGCCGTCCGGTCTTCGACGCGGCCACCGGTAGGGCCTCGTGCTTCTTGCCGAACTCGACCGCACCTGTCACTGCCATGCCCCCCGCCAACGTCGCTGCGACAACAACCGCAGCGGCCTTGAGCGTGAGCCCGCCGAAGGCTGCGCTTCCGCCGGCCGTTCCCGCCGTCCCGAACCCAGAGCCAAGGCCAGTGCTCGCAGCGGCGGTGCTGCCCCCGTCACCTGCGGCGACCGAGAAGGTCGCGGCTGTGGCCGTCCCGGCCCCTTCCAGACCCTTGACGAGAGAGAGCGGGATGGGGATCAGCATGAGGCCTCGGAGAGCGCTCCGATGACGCGGCTGTACGCGCGCGAAGTGCGCACAGTCTGGACACTCGGCAATGTGGTCGCGGAGGCGGCGCCGCTCCTTTCGGCCCAGCCGCCCGTCGACGGCCTTCGAGACCGCACGTTGCGCATCCATGCACGTGAGCTGTTGTTCGAGCTCTTCGGCGAGCGAGCGACGTGCTCTGAAGAGCAACCCCTCGAGAGCGGACGTCGTGGTGCCGAGGATGTCTGCGATCTCGCCGTACCTACGGCCTTCGAACTCGCGCAGGACGATCGCCTGACGCTGCTGTGGTGGGATCTTCGAGAGCGCTGTCAGGAGCTCGCCGATGCTCGGGCCCTCACCGTCCGACGCCGTGCCGGATATCTCCTCATCGAGCTCGACGTGCCGCGGTCTGGACTGCTCCTGGCGGAAGCGCTGCTTGATCGCATTGCTCGCGATCGTCAGTAGCCAGTTGGACGGCTTCCTCGGTCGGACTCCCTGCGCGAGCGCTCGGTAGGCGTTCAGGAACGTCGTCTGGGTTACGTCCTCTGCATCTGCGTGGTTCCCCAGAACCGCGTACGCGTACCGGTAGACCTCGGCCCGGTACTGCCGGTAAAGGTCGTCCACTGCGCGCGAGGCAACGTGCGGCGCTTCGGCGGCGGACATCCTTCAAACGTCGTCAGCGCGAGGCGCGGCCACAACCCGCCGGAGAGTGATTGTGCCCGCTCGAACAGCGAGCCCGTAGGATCGGGTTGCGGTCGCCAAACTGTCGGACAACGCGGGGACTAGAGGTCCCGAGTTCAAGACTTCAAGCGCAGCACGAAGCTCTATAAGCTCGCGATGTCGTTTCCTACGCTTGGTGTCGGAGGTTCGAGTGCTCCCGCGGGCACTCGCTCGAGCGATGGTGACCATGGAAGCCCATCGCTGCCCGATGTTTCAGGAGGGCGAAGGTTCGGCGGCGGCTCGTCGACGGCCGCCCTGACATCGCGGTACCGACGACACGGCCGACGACCGTGCGCTCGACGTCGATCGAACGCAGCGTCACCGTCGGCCAGAACTCTCGAAACGTCGTCGCCTGGAGCTCGGCGAAGGTCGCTGTCGCCACGGAAGGACGCTACTTCAGACGCCTCCCGCATTGCTAGCGTGCGGGGAGTGGCGGCCTCGCTCGACGACAGGGTGATCGCGGTTGCGGGTGGCGCGGGCAATCTCGGCCCGACCGTCGTCGAACGGCTCGCTTCGGCGGGCGGACAGCTCAGTGTCTGTGGGCGCGATCGAGGGAGCCTGGACGCCCTCTCGGCGGAGATCGGGCACGGCATCGAGACCGACGTCGTCGATCTCCTCGATTCGGATGCGACCAGAGCCTGGGCCGACGACCTCGCGTCCCGGCGAGGGCACGTCGACGGTCTCGTACACCTCGTCGGCGGATGGCGTGGGGGTACGCCGATCGAAGAGGCGCCGCTCGCGGACTGGGACTTCCTGAGCGGTCTGCTCGTCCGAACCCTCCAGCACGCGAGCCAGGCGTTCGCACCGCACCTCGTTGCGAGCGGGCGCGGTCGATTCGTGCTGATCTCGGCCGGCCAGGCCCAGATGCCGACCCATCCGAACGCCGTCTACGCTGCGGCGAAGGCGGCCTCCGAGACCTGGACGCTTGCGCTCGCGGACCGCTTCCGAGGCACCGGCGCAACGGCGAACATCGTCGTCGTCGGCTCGATCCTCACTCCTGCCATGCGCGCCGAGAGCCCGGAGAAGGACTTCTCCACGTTCACTCCAGCGGAGGAGATCGCGGAGGCGATCGCTTACCTGTGCTCGGCCGACGCGGCATCGATGAACGGCCAGCGCCTCACGCTCCGCGGCGCGGCCTAGAGCTTCTGACGTCCTGATCGCCCGTCGCAAGGCGGATGCTGGACGCAGTGGGGCAGGACGCAGGGAGCGCCCATATCCGCAGCGATCTGGGCGCGACCGAGGACGCAGCATCAGAGCGTCCAGCGCCGCCCAGCGACATGGCCGTTCAGTGCGTTAGGAGCCTTGTAGCGCTCGGCGAGCGAGGCGCTCGCGCCGAAGCTGCAGCAAAGGAAGTAGCGCGACCGAGCCGAGCGTCAACCAGAGGTACAGCCCCGGCTCGGCGAGCAAGAGGCAGAGACCGAGGACGGCGAGCTGCGTCGACAGTCCGAGGTTCGCGAGAACCGTGACAGTTCCGCGATCGTTGTACGCGAGAGTCACCGCTTCGGAAGGGGGTTCGCTCGCCAGTGTCTGCTCGAGCCTGCGCGCCGAGATCTGCCGGACCAGCCGGTCCAGGGGCGCGAACACGATGCCGTAGATCCACTGGAGGAGGCTCTCGATACGACCTCCCGAGGCCGCGGGAGGCGACTGCGCCACGCCGCGCACCTCTCGATAGAGCTCCGAGAGGTTGTAGTCGGCCGCGAGGACGAGCGTCAGCGCGAGAAACGCCGCCAGCGTGAGCCAAGGCCGTCCTGTCGTATGACCCAGCGCGGCAAAGAGCGCAGCGTTCACGACGAGATCGGCCTCGGTGTCCAGATACCGGCCTGCGAGCGTGACTCGACCGGTAACCCGCGCCAGCTGTCCGTCGGCGTTGTCGAGAACCGTCTTCACCTGCACGAGCACGGCCGCCACTACGAGCTCGCCGCGTGCTAACGCGATCGCACCGGCGAGACCTGCTGTCGCGTTCGCGAGCACGACCGCGAGCGGCGGGATCCGTAATCGCAGCAGCCACGGTACGAGCGCGCCGGACAGCGGTCCGAAGATCCATCCCAGAGCGATCTCGCGGCCGGCACGACGCTCGTGCAGGGATGCTCGCGGCGGGACCTGCGGGTTCTCCGGCGAGCTGCTCATCCCCGTCGCCGATCGTAGATACTGCGCTCGTGGCCCCTGAGGGATGGAGCGAGGTCGACGGCGCGCTCGAGCGCACGTTTCAGCTCGAGAGCTTCGTCGAAGCCCTTGCTTTCGTGAACCGCGTCGGCGAGCTTGCGGAGGCCGAGAACCACCACCCGGACATCGCGATCCACTACAACCGCGTGACCCTCCGCTGGTGGACGCACACTGCCGGCGGGATCACCGACCGCGACCGTGACCTCGCAGAGAAGACGAGCGCGCTCGCTCCGTAGCGCTTTGCGCTAGCTCGACGCCGTCAAGAGCACCCGCGCACGCGCGAACCCAATGAGGTCGCAAGCTTCGTCGATCCGCACCGAGTGCCACAGATGGCGGGGGCGGAGGAGGTCGTCGCGGCTCTCGAGTCTCCGTCTGGCTCGAAGGCGTGCTCGACCGCCGACTCGAGGGGCAGCTCTACCGCGCGGGCGTGTTTCCACCGACGTAGCGACGCCTGCAGGTCACCTCGCGTCGCCGGCCCGAGACCACTCTCGCTCTCAGGAGTGTTCCGGGCAACGCGCAGGGAGGATCGTTCCCCGCACCTCGCCGAGCTCGAGCTCACCCGCACGGCCGCGGAGGATCACCTCGTCGTCGTCCTCGAGGAATGCCCGCGTACTGCCGTCGCCAAGACGAATCGGGTGAGCGCCGTTCCGCGTGAGCTCGATGAGCGAGCCCTCGCTCCCTTGCTCCGAGCCAGAGATGGTGCCGGACGCGAAGAGATCACCCGTAGCGATCGAAGCGCCGTTGACTGTCGCATGGGCAAGCTGTTGGGGCATCGTCCAGTAGAGCCCGCGCGCGTTCGTCCGCGAGACGACCGTTCCCGAGAGCTCCACTTCGAGCTCGATGTCGAGTGCCCAGTCTCCCCGCACCCGCAGGTACGGAAGAGGCTCCGGGTCTTGCGCGGGCGCCGCGACGAAGCGGTCCTCCAGGAGGGCAAGTGGCGTCACCCAGATCGAGACCGACGTGGCGAAGGACTTCCCCAGGAAGGGGCCGAGCGGCTGATACTCCCAGGCCTGGATGTCTCGCGCGCTCCAGTCGTTCACGAGGACGACGCCGAAGACGTGATCTCGGAAGGCCGATCCGAGGACGGGCTCCCCGAGGCGACTCCCAACTCCGACGACGAACCCGAGCTCGAGCTCGATGTCGAGGCGTCGAGTCGGGCCGAACCGCACCTCGTCGTCGTCTGGTCCTTTCGTCTGGCCGCACGGCCGAACGACGGAAGTCCCGCTGATGACGACCGTGCCCGAACGGCCGTGGTAGCCGACGGGGAGGTGCCTCCAGTTCGGGAGGAGCGGTTCCGCATCGGGCCGGAAGAGACGGCCGAGGTTGGTCGCATGCTCGAGCGAGGAGTAGAAGTCGACGTAGTCGCCCACGACGAACGGGAGGTGCGTCGTCGCCTGCTCGAGCGGAATGAACTCGGCGCCGCGCGTGACGAGCCGGTCGATTCGTGTGAGCGTGCTCTCCCAGGCCGAGCGTCCGAGCGCGAGGAACGGGTTGAGGCTCGTCGCCCCGAACACATCGCCAAGGCCCGCTGCGGCGAGGTCGAGGACGCCGTGCCCGACCCGAAAGCCGACCCTGGGCTCGTCCCCATCGAGGGAGAAGACCCCGAATCCGACTCCCCCGGTCACAGCGGGAGCACTCCGAGCGCGTCGAGCTCCTCGACCGGCTCGAAGAAGCTGCAGCTCCCGATCGAGTGGAGTCTGTTGCGGCGCGCGGCCTCGAGCTCGCCGGCGGAGGCCGAACGGCCGCGCCACGAGAACGCCTCCGCGTCGAGCTTGAAAGCGGTGGGGTCCGTCTCGTCGAGCGCGCGCACCTCGTCCCCGAAGACAACCGCTGCCAGCAGGTTCAGGAATCCATGCTCGCCGTCCGATCGAACCGCGTGGTGGAGGCCGGCTGTCGCCTTGAAGACGACGTCCCGCTCCCGGCATGAACGAATGAAGCCCGCAAGCGACTCGGCATCGGGCACAGCAGCACCTCCGCAACGGACCTTCGCGCGGAGACCGAACTCGACTACGTGGTCGAGACGGTCCTCGAGCGCGTCGTCGAGCGGCGTCTCGACGTAGACCTCGCCGACATGAGGGACCCCGGCCCCGGGGTCGAAGGAGGGACGGGTCTCGGCGGCCTCCACCCTCGGATCGTCGGCAAGCACGGCGTCGAGCACAACACTTATCCCTCGACCGACGTCCGGCAGCTCAGAGAGCTGCGAGGCGAGGCAGACGAACCGCCCGAGCATGAACGCGTCCCGGCTCACCCGAGCTCGCGAGTCCTCTTCGAGAGCGTCTGGGAGCGGCAACGACGCCGGCGGAAAGAGCGGCGCGTGGTCGATGAGCTCGCCCAGCAGGGTTACCCGGGCGTCACCGTGCCTGTCCATCGCCCCGCGGATCTTCGCAGAGGCTCGCTCACGCACCGGCGGCCTCGGCCTTGCGCAGGCCGAGGAACGCCCACGTCCAGAACGCAACGCCCATCCCGATCGCGAGCGCGAAGGCGCCGAGGACGTGCGGGGCGTCTCCGGCGATGAAGCCGCGGCCGGTCTCGAGCAGGTAGGTCACGGGATTGACGGACGCGACGCCCTCGATCCACCCCTGCAGGAGCTCGAGCGGGACGTAGACCGGCGCGAAGAAGAGAACGAGGAAGACCGGCATCTGCATGAGCGGAGCGGCCTGGATCGTCCGGAAGCGCATGGCGATCCCGCCCGCCCAGAAGAAGCCGCAGAAGTTGACGAGCAACGCGAGGACGTAGAGACCGAAGAGGTCGACCGCGCCGCCGACGACGTTCATACCCACGGCGAGCGCAACGACGGTGAGGATGACGGCGACGACGAGCCAGCGACACATCGCGGCGAGCGCATAGCCGAGGACGATCCCGCTGCGATGCGGCGCAGCAAGTAGCAGCCGCTTGGCGAACCCGCCCTCGAAGTCCCGCGCCACACCGAACCCCGTGAAGACGCCGCTGAAGGCGGCCGACTGGAGCAGCACGAAGACGAACTGGAACGCCGTGTAACCGGGCTCGAAGTCGAACCCCGGAATATCGTTCAGCTGCGAGAGCCCTCCGGCGAACGCGGTGAAGAAGAACAGGGGGAACAGCATCGTCGGGAGCACGATCTGCGGATTCGTGAGGGCGTTCTTGAGCGTCCGCCAGGCCACACCCGAGATGACGTCCCACATCCTCATGTGCGCGTCATCCTCGTTCGCAGCGCCCGCGAGGCGAGCATGAGCGAGACGATGCCGAGGGCGATCACGAAGCCGAACCCGAGCGCGAGCGCCTGCGGATCCCAGCCCGTGATGATCAGGCTGCGGACGCACTCGATCATGTACGAGACTGGATTGAGCGTCGCCGCGATCCGGAACCACTCGATCCCGATGAGATTCCGTGGGGCGTTCATGGAGGAGATGAAGAGGAAGACGAAGAGGACCGGGAAGAGCGCCTGGATCGTCTCGCCCGAGCCCGTCCTGAACGCCAGCCACGCACCGAGAGCTCCGAACGACAGCGCCACGATCGCCCCGTAGACGAGGAGAACGAGGATCCCGGCGAATCCCGACTCGAACCTCACCCCAGCCGTGAGGCCGACGGCGATGTAGAAGAGCACCTGGACCATTCCGAGGACGACGACGCCGGCGAGCTGTCCGGTGAGGAGCGCCCAGTCGCGCAACGCCGTCAGGGAGAGGCGGTTGATGAACCCCGTCTGGACGTCGCGCGCGAGATCCGTGCCGGCGTTCATCGTCGAGAAGAGAGCGCCCTGGATGAACGGGACGGCGAGCGCGAAGGCGAGGAACGAGTCGGTGGGGAAGCCCGGCAGGTCGGTGGACGAGCGGAGCCCGCCGGCGTTCACCGCCATGAGCGCGACCGGGAACACGAGCGGCGGAATGACGCTCGCCGGCTGGCGCGACGTCCGGACGATCGAGCGACGCGCGATCGCCCCGACCTGGGGCAGGCTCCTCACCGCTTACCCTTGTCCTGCTGCTCCGTCTCGGCCTCCTCCGTCGCGCCCTCGAGGGTGCGCCCCGTCTTGGCGAGGAAGACGTCGTCGAGGGTCGGCGCGCGAAGCTCGAGATCGGCGATGTCGACGCCGTTCTGGTCGACCGCGCGCACGATGTCGGTGAGCCCGAGCCCGTCACGTAGCCGCACGGCGACGTCGCGAGTCGTGGCGAGCGGCTCACCGAAGCGCGCGAGGAACTCGGAGATGCGCGGCCGGTCCTCGTCTCGATGTGGAATCGCGTGCACGCTCGGCCGACCGATCTCCGCCTTCAGGTCGGCGGGCGTGCCCTCCGCGACGAGCTTCCCCTGGTCGATGATCCCAACCCGGTCCGCGAGGACGTCCGCCTCCTCGAGGTACTGGGTCGTGAGGAAAACCGTCACGCGGTCCTCTCTCCGTAGGAGCGAGACCTCTTCCCAGAGCGCCGTCCTGCTTTGCGGATCGAGACCCGTCGTCGGCTCGTCGAGGAAGAGGATGCGCGGGCTGTGGATGAGCGCGAGCGCCAGGTCGAGGCGCCGCTTCATGCCTCCCGAGTAGCCGGAGACCTTCCGGTCGGCGGCGTCGGCGAGCCCGACCCGGTGGAGCAGTTCCTCCGCGCGAGCGGAGCGCTGATCCTTGCGCACCCCCTGCAACGTGGCCTGGAGCCGGAGGTGATCGCGGCCGGTGAGAAGCGGGTCGAGCGCGGCCTCCTGAAGCGCGACGCCGATGAGCGAGCGCACCTTCGGCCCGTCCTTGACGACGTCGTAGCCGCCGACGCGCGCCGTTCCCGCGGTCGGAGGCAAGAGCGTGGTGAGAACATGGACGGTGGTGGACTTGCCGGCCCCGTTCGGCCCGAGGAAGCCGTAGATCTCACCCGGAGCGACCGAGATGTCGATCCCGTCGACCGCTCGCGGGCCCTTCTTGTACTCGCGGACGAGCCCCTCGACCTCGATCCCGTTGTCGCTC
>Ga0184632_10000668_pt1 | contig 13743 bp, 12 predicted proteins | sample PLM31_50_b1_FD_133153 | JGI IMG/M metagenome (GOLD analysis project Ga0184632, IMG submission 133153) | Groundwater sediment microbial communities from an aquifer in East River, Colorado, USA - PLM3-1_50_b1 | ecosystem: Environmental > Terrestrial > Soil > Riparian zone | place: USA: East... | reverse complement strand
CTCTGGGGCGCACGGTGCGACGAATAAGGAGCACCAAGTCTGTGCGCGCCGCCGAGTGGTGAGGCGGCCGGGTCCCCGTTGAGGGTCTGAACGATGCGAGAACGAAGCTGGCGGACTTTTTCAGCATCCTGCCGAGTGCCGCAGTATAAACAGGCTCATGTCAGGGAGACAACCCTGACAGCTCGAATGAATGCACGCACTTTCTCGTGATCCTTCTTGCCCGGTGCCCGCTCGACGCCACTGCTCACATCTACGCCATACGGTTGTACCGCCTGGATCGCCTTCTCAACATTGTCCGGGGTGAGTCCCCCGGCCAGGAGAATGCTCGCAGCCTTGGCTGCTTCTGCAGCGAGTTGCCAATCAATCACCTGTCCAGTGCCTCCATAGGCCTGATCGGAAAAGGCGTCCAGTACAAACCCTCGAACGCCGGCCCGCCCACGAAACTCCGCCAAGGCGAGAAACGTGCTCCGATCTTTCACGCGAAGCGCTTTGAGAACTGTACGACCTAACTCTTTGCAATAGATCGCTGATTCGTTTCCGTGCAACTGTGCAAGCGCGAGTCCACAGTCGTCCATCAGATTCCGAACCACTTGTTGGTCTTCGTTGACGAATACACCCACCGGTATCACCAAGGGAGGAAGACTCATAATGATCTGTCGGGCCAGCGTGGGATCGATATACCGGGGACTTTTCCGATAGAACACGAATCCTAAGGCATCGGCCCCGGCGTCGACTGCCGTGACGGCGTCCTCGGCGTTGGTAATACCACAAATCTTGACTTTGGGTGTATAAGTCATCTTAGGCGTGCGACGGAGCGGGAACTCCTCGTAACTCACGGATCTTGTCCCCGATGTCATCGGCTCGAATGAGGGATTCTCCGATGAGCATGGCATGGATGCCGGCTTCGATCAACCGCACCACATCGGCGCGCCGGTGTATGCCGCTTTCGCTCACGATCAGCTTGTCGGCCGGAATCCGTTTTGCCAAACGCAGCGTGACGGCCAGATCAGTCGTGAAGGTCTTGAGATCTCGGTTGTTAATGCCGATCAGCCGCGCCTCCGGGAGTCGCTCCAATACGGTGTCGAGCTCGCGCTCATGATGGGTCTCGATAAGAACATCCAGGCCTAACTCCCTGGCGAGGGCATAGAAGTCGATCAATTGCTGTCGCTCGATCGCCGCGACGATCAAGAGTACGGCATCGGCCCCGTAGGCGCGCGCCTCGTAAAACTGGATCTCGTCGACCATGAACTCTTTGTTCAAGGCAGGCAGGGGCACCAATCGTTTGATCTCGCGGAGGTAGTCGAGGCTCCCCTGGAAGAAATCCTTGTCGGTCAAGACGGACAGAGCCGAGGCGCCATGGGCATGATAGGTCTTGGCAATCTCGAGGTAGTTAAATCGATCAGAGAACTCAGGACGGAGGAGGCCAAGACTGGGTGAGGCCTTTTTAACTTCGGCGATCAGCGAAGGACTGCCGCCCGTTCTTGTGGCTTCGAGGGTCACCGCAAAGCCGAGTGGACCTGGCGCGTCTTGAATCTTCGCCTTCAGCTCGGAGAGGTAGCCCCGGCTTTGCTTATGCCGGAGTTCCGCTTTCTTATGCTCAAGAATGCGAGAGAGAATCACAATGACCTCAGCCCTTATTCGTAAATGCGATGAGGCGAGCCAGTTTCTCAGCCGCGGCACCAGAATCAATAGCCTGGCCTGCCAAGAGGAATCCATCTTGAAGACTTGTCGCCTTGCGCCCTGCGACAAGAGCGGGAGCGGCATTCAAACAGACGATGTCCCGTTTGGGTCCTTTACGCCCTTGGAGAATGTCACGAGTGATCGCGGCATTCTCTTGCGGCGTCCCTCCGGCTAGCTGTTTGGCTGAGACCAGCGCCAGTCCAAACTCCGCCGGGTCCAGCAGATAGTTCGAGAGTATGCCCCCTTTGGCTTCAGAAACCTGCGTTGTTGCGGTAAGGGTGATCTCATCGAGTCCGTCCATCCCATGCACGACAAAGCATTGTTGCGATCCCAGATACATGAGCACATTCCCTAGCAGGGAGGTCAATCGCCCCTCATAGACGCCGAGCACTTGAATGGTGGCTCTTGCCGGATTGGTCAGCGGGCCCAAGAGATTCAGCATGGTCCGGATGCCCATCTCCTGTCTTGGGCCGGCACAATGTTTCATGGCTCCATGATAGAGCGGGGCGAAGAGAAAGCCGATCCCGACCTCATTGAGACAATCGGCCACCCGTTCGGTCGGCAGATCGATCTTGACCCCGAGGGCCGAGAGGACGTCTGCACTCCCTGACATGGATGACACGGAACGATTGCCGTGCTTTGCCACGGTCAAACCTGCACCTGCGACGACAAGCGCCGTTGTGGTGGAAATATTGAACGTGTGGGCCCCGTCCCCGCCCGTGCCACAAGTATCCACGACTAGGGGATCTCCGACGGCAATGCGGACGGCTTTGGCACGCATAGCTCGCACGGAGCCGGCAATTTCCTCGACGGTTTCTCCCTTCAGACGGAGCCCCATTAAGTAGGCGGCAATTTGTGCCGGAGTCGCTGCGCCGTCCATGATCTCGAGCATCACCGATTCGGCTTCTTGTTCGGTGAGGGAGGCGCGGTCGGCGAGTTTGGCAATCGCGTCTTTGATCATGGATCGGAAACCAGGCGGGCCAGCCTACAATTTAAGAAAGTTACGGAGGAGGTCCTTCCCCGCCATGGTGAGGATCGATTCCGGATGAAACTGCACCCCTTCGATGCCCAAAGACCGATGGCGCAATCCCATGATTTCCCCCTCCGCCGTTTCAGCAGAGATATCAAAACAGGAAGGCAGTGTCTCTCGCTTCACGATCAGCGAATGGTAGCGGGTTGCCTCAAAGGGATTAGGCAGCTGATGGAAGATAGTTTTCCCGTCGTGCTGGATCTTCGACGTTTTGCCATGCATCAGCCGTTCGGCTCGAACGACATCGCCGCCAAATGCTACGGCCAGAGATTGATGGCCAAGGCAGACACCCAAGAGCGGGAGACGCCCGCCAAAATGCCGGATGGTCTCGACCGATACGCCCGCTTCCATCGGTGTGCAAGGTCCCGGAGAAATGACGATGCGGCTGGGTTGCAGCGATTCGATCTGGTCGATCGTAATTTTATTGTTGCGGAATACCCGAATGTCTTCACCCAGTTCCCCGAAGTATTGCACCAGGTTATAGGTGAAGGAATCATAGTTGTCGATCATCAGTAGCATGATAGTGCTCGGAGCTTATGGCTGATGGCTAATAGTACGCGACGGACCCTCTCTCTTGGTCGGCCATATGCCATTCGCCATATGCTCTTCCTATTCCAGCCCCTGTTCGGCCAGTTCGATCGCCTTCATCATGGCCTGAGCCTTATTGCAGGTCTCTTCATATTCGTGTTCAGGATTTGAATCAGCGACGATGCCGGCCCCGGCTTGAATGAAGGCCTGATGCTTTTTCACGACGACCGTGCGGATGTTGATGCACATGTCCATGTTGCCGGAGAAGCTAAAGTAGCCCACCGCGCCGGCATAGGGACCGCGCCTCGTGGGCTCAAGTTCGTCGATGATCTGCATCGCTCGAATCTTCGGCGCACCGGAGACCGTGCCGGCAGGGAAGCAGGCTCGCAACACGTCGTATGAGGTCTTCGACGCATCCAATTGTCCTGTCACATTTGACACAATGTGCATCACATGCGAATAGCGCTCGACGTGCATGAGCGAATCCACAGTGACCGAGCCTGGTTTCGCCACGCGGCCGACATCATTCCGCCCAAGATCGACGAGCATCACATGCTCGGCCCGTTCCTTTTCATCAGCCAATAGCCGCCGTTCCATCTGTTGATCCTCTTCAGGCGTGACGCCGCGGCGGCGCGTGCCGGCAATGGGACGGACGGAAATGACACCGTTTTCGCAACGGACGAGCGTCTCAGGAGAGGAACCAACCAGTTCGACCCCCGCGATACGGAGGTAATACATATAAGGAGAGGGATTCACCACGCGCAACGCACGATAGAGCTGCAAAGGCGACGCCTGGACGTTGGTCTCCCATCGCTGGGATAACACCGCTTGCACGATATCGCCAGCCCGAATGTATTCCTTCGTCCGCACGACCATCTTCTCAAAGTCTACCTTGCTCATGTTCGCCGTAAAGCTCACCGGGCGGCGGCGATGCGGACGCGTTCGGCGAAGCGGACGCTTGAGCCTCGTGATCGTGCGTTCGATCCGTTCCGCTGCCGATCGGTAAGCGGCCTTGATGCCACGTTCCCCCTTTGCCGTGACATGGGCGGTGGCCACGACTTTGATTTTCTGCGCGACATTGTCGAAGATCAGCATCGTATCGGTGAACAGAAAGGCGAAGTCCGGCGGACTAAGTGGGTCCTTCTGCCGGGCAGGCAAGTCCTCGAACGTGCGTATCATGTCGTAGCTCAGATATCCGACGGCGCCGCCGACGAACGGGGGAAGGTCCGGCACAGTTACCGGGCGATAGCCTTCCATCATCTCCTGCAGACGCTCGAGAGGGTTCCCACGGCTGGGAATGCGCTTCTTGCGTGTGCCTTGCACGACAAGAAGGTCGCTCCGATCCTCGTACACGACAACGGGAGAACCACTGCCGAGAAAGGAATAGCGTGCCCATTTCTCACCACCCTCAACGGACTCCAAGAGGTAGGCCGAGGGGCCATGATCTATTTTGGCAAAGGCAGAGACGGGGGTGTCATAGTCCGCGAGAATCTCTCGATAGAGCGGAACGAGATTGCCCTTTCCGGCATACTGCCGAAATTGGTCGAGACTGAGTGAGTATTGCGGCGGGGCCACGTGGTGGTCCTATTATTCTTGGCCCACGATGAGCCTCTGTCCTACCTCGATAATGTCGTCCGGCAACTTGTTCCATTTCCTGACCTTCTCGACCGCGACGCCATACCGCCGACTGATCCGATAGAGCGTTTCGCCCGGCTTCACCACATGAACGGTGGGCGATCGCATGCTTCCCAGCGACGAATCTGTCTGCCCGGGCACAGCTGGAACCTCCGGAGCACTCCCGGGAGCCGACGCGCTCAGATCCACGGTATCGGGCGTCGGTTCAGCCGGCAGTGCCTTGCGCATCGGTTTTAGCGCGCGCTTCATATCGGCCTTGGCTTTACGTTCCAGCAGCGCAGATTCCTTCATGGCCTCGGCTTCTTCCTGCACGCGGGCCATTTGTTCCTGCGTGGCTTGCACCTGCGCCGTGAGTTCCCGATTCCTGGCTTCATACTCCATCAATTCATTTTTGCTCCGCTTCGCTTCACTATCGAGCTCACCGGTTCGCTTCTCTTCCTGGGCCAAAAGGCGTTGGAAATTCAGGCTACGCGCCTTTTCCGCATCGTATTTCTCCGCCATGACACATCCGCTCAACAACAGCCCTCCACAGATAATGGTGACGATTCGATAGCTGGATTTTGGCATCAACTTGTTCACGCAATTCTCCCCTTTCATGTATACCTCCTCTGACGGTCGTGAGGGAGTTTCCCTCTTGCAGCAAGGGGTGGACACTGGCTGCCGATCCATGGAAAATCGACTCAATTAGGTTTCTTACAATAGTGTCTATCGCGGCGAAAGTCAAAGCGAATATGGCGCCTTCGTCGTTTGACCCACTCCCTAGCCCTATGGTACGGTCGGGACTGTAATTTCCTCTGTTCGTCACCATCCAGTCCTATGGCCCACACCGACATCCTTCCCAGACTGATTGCCCTCAGGGACGAAATCAGGCGCCACGATTATCTGTACTACGTCAAGGATCGCCCAGAGATTTCTGATTCCGAGTACGATCGCCTTTTTCGAGAGCTGGTCGAGCTGGAACAGGCCCACCCTGAGTTGGTGACGCCAGATTCTCCGTCGCAACGTGTCGGTGCACCGCCGCTTCAGGAATTAGTCAAGGTTCCCCACGAACAGCCGATGCTCAGTCTGGACTCAATTATAGAACAGAGCGAAGTCCAGGCATTCGACCATCGGATGAAACGCGAACTGGAAACCCTGTCCGTTGAGTACAGCGCGGAACCAAAATTCGATGGGTTATCAGTCGAACTGATGTACGACCATGGAATCTTTACCCGTGGCGCGACCAGAGGTGACGGAACGACTGGAGAGGATGTGACCGTCAATCTTCGCACGATTCGTTCCCTGCCGCTGCAGTTGCACGCGCAATCCAACCTCCCTGATCATCTTGTCGTACGGGGCGAAGTGTATATGCGCCTCGACGATTTCCAGGCCTTGAATCGGCGCATAACGGAACGGGGCGACGACGCCTTTGCCAATCCACGCAATGCGGCCTCTGGTTCGCTCCGGCAATTGGATTCCACGATTACCGTGACCCGTCCGTTGGTCGTAACCTGTTACGAAATCATGGCCGTGTCCACGCCCCTCCCACCAACACATTGGGATGAACTGGAGACGTTGGCCCAGTGGGGTCTTCCAGCGCCTGCGCTTCGGCGGCTCTGTGCTTCGATCGATGAGGTGATGGCGTTTCATCGTGAAACGGAATCGATGCGGGATCAACTGCCCTATGAAATCGATGGCGTGGTAGTGAAGGTGAATCGCCGAGACTGGCAGGGCCGCCTTGGCGTGAAGTCTCGCAGTCCCCGCTGGGCCATCGCCTACAAATTTACGCCGCGCAAGGAAATCACCATCGTCCAGGAAATAGTCGTCTCTGTCGGAAGAACCGGGACCCTCACGCCCGTCGCGTTATTGAAACCGGTGGAGGTCGGTGGCGTTACCATCAGCCGAGCCACGTTGCACAATGCCGATGAAGTGGCGCGGAAAGACATTCGGATCGGCGATACCGTCAAAGTAGAACGGGCCGGCGATGTGATTCCCGCGATTGCCGAGCGTGTCCCGGTCCCTGGTGAGCAACGCAGCACCCCCTTTTGCATGCCTGATCACTGCCCAGTCTGTGGATCAAGTGTCGGTCGCGAAGGTGCCTATTTCTACTGTACCGGTCAGTTAGTCTGCGGCGCTCAATTGAAGGGGGCTATCGAGCATTTTGCTTCCAAGCATGCACTCAACATCGAAGGCTTAGGGAAGAAGACCGTGGCGCAACTGGTTGACACGGGATTGGTACGATCACTCGCTGACCTCTATCGCCTAACCAACGCAGATCTCGTCCAACTTGAGGGATTTGCCGATCGGTCCGCCACACTCCTCTTAGAATCGATTGCAGGCAGTAAAACCGTCTCCCTGGATCGCTTTCTGATGGGACTCGGAATCCGGCAAGTCGGACAACATATCGCCAAAGTCCTGGCCCGTGAGTTTGGGTCTCTCGATGAGATCATGTCGGCGGATCGGGAACGGTTTCAACAGATTCGTGAGATTGGTCCTGAGATTTCCCAGGGCTTGGTGCTCTACTGGTCTGAGCCGCGCAACCGGGAGGTCATCACACAGCTCCAGGAATCCGGCGTACAAGTTGCCCCAGGCATGGCAAAGGGTGACCGGAGGAAATCCCCGCTCGCAGGGAAGACGTTCGTATTTACCGGTGGGCTGGATCACTTCACTCGAGACGGCGCGCAAGAGGCTGTGGAAACGGCAGGAGCACGTGTGTCCTCAAGCGTGAGTAAAAAGACGTCCTATCTGGTGATGGGACGAGATCCGGGCTCCAAACTGGACCAAGCCCGTACGCTGGGGGTGATGATACTGACGGAAGTGGAATTTGCCGCCCTGATTGGGAAGGATGAGAAAGGGCTTAGCTGACGAGGTCGAGGTTCGGAGCTTCAACGTGAGCCGGTAATTTCTCTTCACGAAAGATTTGCACACTGCGGATGGATCGTGGCTCGGCTTCATGGATGAGGATCCGGCAGTTGGCGATCCGCAGTTCTTCTCCAACCTTGGGAATTCGACCAAGCTCCTGTTGAATAAGGCCGCCGATCGTCACTGCTTCATCGCCGAGGTCGACTTTCAGGAAATCGTTGACCTTGCGCACTTCGGTTCTACTGTGAACAAGGATATGGTTCTTCCCTAACCGTTTGATCAGTTCTTCCGTGATATCGGTTTCGTCCATGATCTCCCCGACCACTTCTTCGAGAAGATCTTCAAGCGTGACAATCCCCATCACGCCGCCGAACTCGTTGACCACGACGGCCATATGCCGCTTCTCCTGCTGAAACTGCTTCATGAGGTCGTCCGCCGTCTTGCCTGAGGGAACGAACAGCGGGGGATAGGCAATGTCCTTGAGTTTCGACTCATTCTGCCCCTTGGCGAGTTCGGTCAATGCCCTCGTTTTGTAGAGAATGCCCGTAATGTTATCGAGCGTCCCGTCATACACGGGGATCCTTGAGTATTTCGAGTTATAGAGGAGTTCCTGAGCCTCTTTCAGGCACAGGTTACCATCTAATGAAAAGACATAGAGACGAGGGGTCATCGCGTCTTCAGCTGTGATGTCTTTGAGCTGGAAGACGTTCTTGATCATTTTCACTTTCTCGAACTCTATCGTCCCGGTCTTCCCACCCTCATCCAGCATGATCTTCAGCTCTTCCTCGGTCACGAGGGGAAGCGTCAGACCTTTCCCTCCTGTCAGTTTGTAGATCAACGGCACTATCACAAACAATAATGGTTTGAGAAGTAGCTGAACCCCGTAGACGGGGTAAGCCATGTTCAGAGTGACCGGAACCGCAAACTTGGCGGCTAACGTTTTAGGGATCACATCGACGGCCACCAAGAGGACAAAGGTCAGCAAGCCGACCATGACGGCAATCGCCTCGTCAAAAGATGTCTGGCCTCCATAGATACTCAGGGTCAGAAAAGTGGCATACATCGGCGTCGCCACGCCGACCAGGCGATCGCCGACCAAAATGGTCGAGAGGAGCTTTTGGGGGTCACTACGGAGATGGAGGGCCAACTTCGCTCGAGTATTCCCAGTTTGGGCAAGCGCCCGCAGCTTCGTTGAGTTGACCGCGAAGAAACCGATTTCGGCCGTAGATATCACAGCTGAAAGAACAATAAGACCTAAGAGGATTAGAACATCCATGGAATGAAATGTATTAGAGGCAACCGACTACGCCGGTCGGCCTTGAATACCGGAGAGTCCAGGGGCTGTCCCCTATCGCCTTCAACCGGCAATGTGAGATTTGGTAGAACAGCGTGACTTGATAGGGGCCTATCTGACCTGTATCCATTGGACTGTACATGTACCATAGGACGGAGTGGCGAGCAAGCATATGCTGTAAACACGCCACAATATCAAGTAGTTGCACTGCATATCCGCGGAAAAACTGAAGAATTGGAAAGGCTGGCTGGATGAAGCTGGCATTATTATGAGTCGTCTCGAAATACAAAGGCCTGGAGCCCAAGGGAGGATTCGAGGTGGGATGCGGCCGCTTCTGCCTGGACTTCCCTGGAAAACTGACCAATCTGAACTCGATATCGCGTTCCTTCCGGCATATCGACAACCTGAACTCTTCCGCCTGAGTAAAGATGTTTCGCACGCTCCAAGAGGTTGAGTGCATTCTGCTGATCGGAAAAGGACCCGATTTGCACTCGTAAAACTCCCATATCAGCAGTCCGCCCTTGATACCCAACCACTCGTAATTCAATCTGGTCGGTTCCAGCCCCGGTCATCCCCAACGCGTGCGCCCCGGCGAGTGAGAGATCGAGCACACGCCCCCTGGCGAAGGGACCACGATCGTTAATGCGGACGGTCACCTGTCGACCAGTACTCATTGATCGAACCACAGCAATTGAACCAAGTGGCAAGGTCCGATGAGCAGCTGTGAGCTGATGCATGTCATACCGCTCGCCATTTGCCGTCTTGTTCCCATGAAATCCGGGGCCATACCATGAGGCGACACCACGCTCGACGAACCCAACGGGGTAGCCTGGGAAATAGGTAGGTTTGGGAGCGCCGCTGCAAGCGGCCAGGTTCGCGACAAGGATGGGGACGAAAAGAAGGACCAGACTGCGGGACCAGCAGGCGTGAGATCCGCTCAACATACCTAGCAGGCTGCGGAAAAACTATGTTGGCATACGAGAATTTCGATGGTCCGCACGTGTGGGACAACAGGGGAACACTTCTGCAAGATGCTCAAAAAGGCCAGCCTTTTCACCCGCCCAACCTCGGCAACGACTTCCCCCTCTCGCCCTGAGTCTGCCGAGACAGCCTCTTCGCCCAGGGACGCACATTTTCCCGAACAAGGCCGCCCCTCCGCGGCTGACCTTCGTTTCACGTTTCACACCTCACGGTTCCTGAGAGCGATGCGAGAACGCTGATGGCAGACTTTTCCAACATCCTGCTAGAACTCGTCGAGCGATTGATCCCGAAGGATTGTGAGCGCTTTAGCCGTGTTCGAGACTGTTAGAACCACGATCGCACGTTTCCCCTCACGCGATGGGGTGCAATAGCCGCATTTAATATTAATCCGAGCCTTGGTCAGCAGATCCGCCACTTCTTTTAAAGCCCCTGGTTTGTTTTCGAGGCTCAACAGCAAGGCGGTTTCCCCCGTAAACTTGATCTTTGCTACTTTCAGTGCCGCACGGGCCTCTTCCAGATCCGCGACCAACAGCCTCAGTTTTCCCGTTCCAGTAACTTCTGGAGCAGAAAAGGCCTTGATGTTGACCTTCGCCTCACCGAGGACCTGGGCCACTTGAGCCATGACGCCAGGCCTGCTCAATCTGCTAATGACTAATTGTGTCGTTGTGGGCATAGGAGTTACTCCGTGGCATGAGGGCACATGATGATGTTCTCCTTACCGGCCATCAAAAGTCACCACCCTCCTTTAGAGCAGAAGGGAATCGATTCTATCGAGACCAAGGCCTGTATCGATGATTGATGAGCCAGCAACGTGCAGGCCATCCCGCTCCCAACTCCCTACCGTCATGTGTAACGAGTGCCGGATTGGCATAGCCCACACCTTCCACAGAAATAGATTGATCGGAGGGGAGAAACGCAACCACGTCCGGTTGTTCATGCTCTGCAACTTCACGCTGCATCTCTTCAAGGCGTACTTTGGCCGATCGACAAACTGTTCGGCCAAGAACAACTCGTCAAGGCCTTAGACTCGCTCGGGGGAACGCTGATTTCGGGAAGAAGTTTAAGGAAACTCATCTCATCTCCGGCGCTGGATAAACAGGACGAAGAAGCGTTCCGAATCACTGAACAGATACAGGTCAAAGCACCTGACATAAACCATTCACAAACGTGTACTCGTAGATACCGCTAACGGGGACAGAGGCGTCCTCTGCCAGCTTTTGTGCCGACTCCTTGAGGCCTCGCGGCACGAGCAGATAGAATGGGATACCGCGCACGACCGTCTCCTTCCATTCTGAAACGGTTGCGACATCCCTGATCGAGTCATCGGTTTCTACCTCAGCCATCCATTCCATCGTGTTGCCAGCGGAACTCACCTGCCACCCGACGATATCGCACTGTTGCTGAGGATCAGCCCGGGGGGGTTGCTTAAGACCGGTATGGATCGTGACCTTACAATGAAAGGCCTTCGCCCACCGCTGCGCGACCAGACTGACGACCTGATCGTGGATTGTGACAATCCCTTGCTCACGAAGGACCGCACTCATTGAGTCCTCCCTCTTACGAACAGCCGCTCGTGGTGCCGCAGGTTTCACACTTGAGACAGGTCCCGTTTCGTACCATGGTGAACTGCTTACATTCGGAGCAAGGATCTCCCTCATAACCCTTTTGGCGTGCCATTTTGATGGCGGTCAAGGTCAACGTTTCACGCTTCAGTTCGACGGTATGGGCTACATTACCATTTCCATTTCCATGGCTATTGCCCTTATGACGCGGTATCGCCCCGCGGCGTGCAGGAAATAGGTCCGTGCTGATCGATGCCGAAGCCAACGTTTCAGGAGTGGCTTGCTCCTCGACACATTCAGGATCTTGCGCGTCCATTTTGACGGAGTCCATTCTAAGATCCTCTTCCTGGACCTGTGCCAAGTCATAGCGGTCAAGATAGGTCACGGCAAGCTCTCGGAAGATGTAATCGATGATCGACGTGGACATTTTGATACGGTCGTTCAATTTGACCGGCCCGTTCGGCTCGAAGCGGGTAAACACGAACGCTTCGACAAACTCCTCCAACGGGACGCCATGTTGGAGGCCCAGTGAAATAGCAATGGCGAAACAGTTCATGAGGCTGCGGAATGCGGCCCCTTCTTTGTGCATATCGAGGAAGATTTCGCCGCAAGTACCATCCTCATACTCACCCGTGCGCAGATAGAGCTTGTGCCCCCCGACGACGGCTTTCTGCGTGTACCCATTGCGTCTGGCCGGAAGTGGTCTGCGCTTCGCTAGGTACCGTACCAACACTCGTTCTGTGATCTTTGCCGCAATCGACAATATTTCGGACGAGGCTTCGACGGTCTTGCCGCTGTCTGTTGAGGCCGATAACGGCTGGCTCAACTTCGAGCCGTCGCGATACAGAGCAACGGCCTTGACCATGCTCTTCCAGGCAAACAAATAGGCCGATTTGACTTCTTCCAGCGTTGCATCGGCCGGCATGTTGATCGTTTTGCTGATGGCACCGCTGATGAATGGTTGTGCCGCCGCCATCATACGGATGTGCGCATCGACGGCGATATACCGCTGACCGATCCGGCCACAGCGGTTGGCACAATCAAAGATTGGAAGGTGCTCGTCTCTGAGATGTGGGGCCCCTTCCACTGTCATGGTGCCGCAGCAATAATCATTGGCAGCGGCAATTTCTTCTTGTGTGAATCCCAGTGCTTTCAGCATGTTGAAATTGGATTCATTCAATTGTGCATCAGTCAATCCCAACTTCTCTCGGCAGAAGTCCTCACCCAACGCATACTTATTAAACGTAAATTGAATCTCAAAAGCCTGGGACAAACCGCCTTCCATTCGTGCGAGTGCGGCGTCGTCGAACCCCTTCTGTCTCAGGGTCTCATGGTTAATGAATGGTGCGGTCTGCAAGGTTTGCCGGCCAACACAATAGTTCACGATGTCCTGAATCTGAGACTCTGTATACCCCAAGGCTCTGAGTGCAGCGGGTATGCTTTGATTGATGATCTTGAAATAGCCTCCGCCGGCCAGCTTTTTGAATTTGACAAGCGCAAAATCCGGTTCGATGCCCGTCGTATCGCAATCCATCACGAGTCCGATCGTGCCCGTAGGAGCAATCACCGTGACCTGCGCATTGCGATACCCGTAGGCCGTTCCCAATTCGAGGGCACGGTCCCAGGCACGACGTGCAGCCACGAGCAACTCGGGAGAACAATGCTCCGGCTGGATCCCGATCGGTGTAATCGTCAAATCTTCATATTCTTTCGGAGCGGCATTGTACGAGGCTCGTCGGTGATTACGAACGACGCGCAGCATGGCCTCGCGGTTTTTGGCATAGCCCGGGAAGGGCCACAGCTCTGCGGCCATTTCAGCCGACGTGCCGTAGGCCTCGCCGGTCATAATGGCAGTCAGCGCGCCGCAGATGGCCAGCGCTTTGGGAGAATCGTAGGGAATGCCTTGCCGCATCAGCACCGTGCCCAAGTTGGCATAGCCGAGCCCCAGCGTTCGGAACTCAAAACTCTTCTCGGCAATAGAGCGGCTGGGAAACGAAGCCATGAGTACACTGATCTCCAGTACGATCGTCCAGAGGCGCACGGCATGGCGGAAATTCTCCAACTCGAACTGGCCGTCTGCCGAGAAAAATTGGGCGAGGTTGAGCGAAGCCAAATTGCACGCCGTATCGTCGAGGAACATGTATTCGGAACAAGGATTGGAGGCATTGATACGGCCATTCTTCGGACAGGTG
>Ga0184632_10000666_pt1 | contig 13754 bp, 10 predicted proteins | sample PLM31_50_b1_FD_133153 | JGI IMG/M metagenome (GOLD analysis project Ga0184632, IMG submission 133153) | Groundwater sediment microbial communities from an aquifer in East River, Colorado, USA - PLM3-1_50_b1 | ecosystem: Environmental > Terrestrial > Soil > Riparian zone | place: USA: East... | reverse complement strand
GCCGGACACGCACGCCTTGATCGACCGAAGGTCGTACTTGCTCGTCTCCGGCGCATCGTTCAGCTGCATGTACAGCCGAGGAACCCCGGGGAACAGCGACGGCTTCTCCTTGGCCAGCTGCTTGAGCACCAAGTGCAGCTCGAACCTGGGGACCAGGACGAGCTTCGCCCCGTTCAGCACGCCGAGGTTCAGCTCCGCGGTCATCCCGTATGAATGGAAGAACGGAAGGACGCACATGACCGCGTCCTCACCCTGGACGATCGTGGGGAACCACGCGGCGGACTGCGTCGCGTTCGCCACCAGGTTGAAGTGCGAGAGCATCGCCCCCTTGGACAGTCCGGTGGTCCCGCCCGTGTAGATGAAGCCCGCGGGGTCGCGCTTGGGATCGATGGTCGCCACCGGCGGGATCGGCCCGGCCTGCTTCATCAGCGCGGCCCACCATTTCACCCTGGCGTCCTTCCCTACCGGCGGCCACGGCTTGCCCTCGTGCCTAGCCTCACGGCGGAACTTGAGCGGCGCGAGCTGCTTCAGCGGGAATGGCATGTAGTCGGTGACCTTGGTGACGATCACGTCGCCGATGCCGAGGGACGTGAACACGGGGGCGAAGTTCGGGTACAGCTGGTCCAGGACCACGACGACCTGGATCCCCGCATCCTTCAGCTGGTGTTCCATCTCCCGCCGTGTGTACAGGGGGTTGTTGCCCACGACGACGGCCCCGATCCGGGAGATGGCGTAGTAGGCGATCACATACTGCGGCGAGTTCGGCAGGATCAATCCGATGCGATCACCTCTTCGAACACCGAGGCTCGCCAGGACTCCTGAGAACCGTTCCACCTCTTGCAACAGGAACCGGTAGGTCATGTGCCTTCCGAACCAGGCCATCGAGGGCCGTTCGGGGAACCTCCCGGCCGAGCCCTCGAGCATGGAGAACACGGATACCTCGGGGTAGGGCTCGAGCGTGTGGGGAACGGCGGTCGGGTAGCTCTTGAACCACGGACGGTGATCGGTCACCGCCGCATCATTCCAGAACCCACCCCCCTAGCTCAACGCGAGAGACCAGGTGGCCCAACGTTCGATACGCTCGCCGCCGTGGCGGGCTGGGTGGATGAGGTTCGGGAAGCGGCCGAGCGCGCGCAGCCGCAGATCGAGGGGGAGATCCGGGTACCCGGCCTCCGCGACCCGGTCGAGGTGATCCGGGACCGGTGGGGGGTCCCGCACATCTACGCCGCGACGCTCGACGACCTATTCGTAGCCCAGGGGTTCGTCGTCGCATCCGAACGACTGTTCCAGATCGACTCGGCGCTTCGGCTGGCGAACGGGCGCCTGGCCACGATGTTCGGCGAGTTGGTGGTGTCAACCGACCGATTCGCCCGGACGGTGGGGTGGAACCGTGCCGGGGCGAAGATCGCCGAGCACCACGACGAACCGTCGCGGCGCATCACGTCGGCGTACCGGGCCGGCGTGCGGGCATGGGTCGAGGCGATGCCGGCGAAACCGGTCGAGTACGTCGTGCTCGACTTGGATCCCCACCTCCCCGACGACGAGGGGTACTGGACGTCCGGAGCAGTCCTCATGGCCTGGGGCCTCTCGGGGAACTGGGACAACGAGCTGCTTCGAGCGGAGATCGCGGATCGCCTGGGATGGGACGCTATGCTCGACCTGTTCCCGGACCTGCCCACCGAGGCGCCCTCCGTGATCGCCGGCACTCGTCCGCACCCCTCCGCTCTCGACCTGCTGAGGAGCTCACCTCGGCGGCCGCCGGCCCAAGGTTCGAACAACTGGGTCGTGGCCGGATCGCGGACGACCACGGATAAGCCGCTGCTGGCTAACGACCCGCACCTGGCCACGCAGATGCCCTCGATCTGGTTCGAGGTGCATCTGTCCGCGCCCGGCTACGAGGCATCGGGCGTGGCCCTGCCGTTCTCACCGGGCGTCCTTATCGGGCGGACCGCCCACCACGCTTGGGGGTTCACCAACGTGGGCGGGGACACCCAGGACCTCTACGTCGAGCGGCTCTCCGAGGACGGCCGCGCCGCCCGGTACGGGAGGGAATGGGAGCCACTGACCGTCCATCGCGAGGAGATCCTTGTCCGCGGCCGCGACGAACCTGAGGTGCTCGAGGTTCGCGAGACCCGCCACGGCCCCCTCCTCGACTCGTACCTGGTGGGGAGAACGAACCCGGAGGTCATCGAGGGTAGGATCCACGAGACCTACGCGCTCCGATGGACGGGCCACGAGCACGCCGTCATGCCGTCAGCCGTGCTCGGCATGGCCGCGGCTGGGAGCTTCGAGGAGTTCCGGGAGGCCGTGCGGTCCTGGGAATGTCCAGGCCAGAACGTCGTCTACGGCGACGTGGAGGGGACGATCGGTTACCAGTGCACCGGCCTGTACCCCGTGCGGCGTTCGGGCGACGGGGCGCTTCCCGTTCCCGGATGGACCGCCGAGTACGAGTGGGAGGGGTTCGTGGAATTCGAGGAGCTCCCGTGGAACGTGGATCCCGAGGAGGGCTTCCTGGCCACGGCCAACAACAAGGTTCACGGCGACGCTTACCCCCATCTCATCGGCCATGACTTCCTCCCCCCGTTTCGGGCCAGGCGGATCGTCGAGCTCCTGACATCGAGGGAGCGGCACACCCAAGAGACCTTCTCGGCCATCCAGCTCGACACGGTGTCCATCCCGGCTCGGGAGAACGCGCGGCGACTCGTCGAGGTGGAACCGGCGACCGACCGGCAAAAGGAGGCCATCGCTCATCTACAGGACTGGGACGGCGACCTGGCCGCCGGATCGGTGGCCGCTTGCATCTACCAGGCGTGGTTGAAGCACGTCGCCCGGCAGGTGCTCCTTCCCAGGCTGGGTCGGGAGCTGTACACCCACTACTACGCTCGGCGCGACGGGTCCAATGGCTTCCAGTTCCAGGCGCTCCCCAACATGCTGGCCAACCCAACGGCCAGATGGCTCGGGGCGAACGGGCGCGGGGCCCTCCACGACGTTCTCCGCCGAGCGTTGGACGACGCGATCGATGAGCTCGAGGGGCCGCTGGGCCGCGACATGGACGCCTGGCGGTGGGGAGCGGTGCACCGAGTCGTGTTGGCCGGCCCGCTCGCCCTGATCCCCGACCTCGCCGAGCTCTTCACCGGCGGTGTGGTCGAGGCGGGCGGCGACGAACAAACCATCTGCCAGGGCGGGTTCGAGCCCGACCACTCCTACGATGTCGCTGTGCTCTCCTCCTGGCGCCAGATCATCGATCTGTCGGACGCGGACGCCGCCGTGGGGATCCATCCGACCGGTCAGTCCGGGCATCCGGCGTCGGAGCACTGGAACGACCTCCTTCCGCTCTGGGCCAAGGGCGAGCATCACCCCCTGGCGTTCACGAGGCGTGCGGTGGAAGCCCACGCGGAGGCAACTCTGACCCTGGTGCCCGCGGTAACCTAGCCGGACGATGCCGGAGTCCCGAGGTCGACAGAAGCAGCGGCGCCGGCCGTACGTGCCGCCGCCCCCGAAGAAGAAGCGCAAGCCCAGCCCTCGGTGGTTCGGTGTCTTGATCCTCGGACTGATGGGCGTGGGTGTGGCCATGATCGTCCTGAACTACATGGGGTTGCTGCCGGGCACCGAGTTCGGGGCCCGGAACCTCTACCTGTGGCTCGGGCTCGGCCTGATCGCCCTGGGCTTCGGCGGCGCCACCCAGTGGCGCTGATCTCGGCGCCGCCCCGGCGCCCGAATCACATCTGTGTGATCTTTCACAGCATTTTCCACAGCTGTGGGAAACCTCAGCCGGGAGTCAGGTCTCCGGCGGCGGGCCGCTGAACCACCTCCATCGGCTCACCACAGTGCCTGGGGATCTGGAGCTCCCCCAGCCGGGTCACGCGGAACTCGGTGCCGCATTCCCGGCACACCAGGAAGACATCGAGCTCCTCGACGTCCTCGACCTCCGGGCTCTCCCTGGGCCCGGGACCGGAGGCGGCACGGAGCGCGATCATGCCGACCCAGGCGATAGCCAGCGCCATCAGGACCGCCGTGAGCACCACCCACCAACTCACGGGATTCGCTCCAGGACCATCGCGTTGGCCATCCCCCCGCCCTCGCACATGACCTGGAGCCCGTACCGGCCCCGGCGTCGCTCCAGCTCAGCTACCAGGTCGGCCGTGAGCCTTGCACCGCTTGCCCCCACCGGATGACCCATGGCGATTGCCCCGCCGTTCGGGTTCACGTGCTCATCGAACCAGGCGTCCGGGATCTCGAGCTCCCGCTTCCATGCCAGCACGACCGAGGCGAAGGCCTCGTTGATCTCCACTACGTCGACGTCCTCGAGCGCAAGGCCGGCCCGGTCGAGCACCATGTGAGTGGCCGGGATCGGGGCGGTCAGCATGAGCACCGGATCGTCGCCGACCACGGCGAAGGACGCCAGCCGGGCACGTGCTCGAAGCCCGAGCTCCTCGGCCCACTCCGCTGAGGCCACCAGCACCGCTGCGGCCCCGTCGGAGATCTGCGAGGAATTCCCGGCCGTGACGGTCCACCCGAGCCGGCCGGGGAACATCTCCTCGAAGGCCGGGGATCGAAACGCCGGTTCCAGGGCCCGCATCCGATCCCGGTCGGGCTCCATCCGAACGCCCTCGTCGCGGTCAAGCAATTCCCCCCCGCCGTCGGGTTTCACCAGGACGATGTGCTCCCGGAACCACCCCTGCCCGATGGACCGGGCGGCCCGCTCGTGCGAGCGGTAGCCGAAGTCGTCCTGCTCCTCCCGCGAGATCCCCCATCTCGAGGCGATCAGCTCGGCGGAGATGCCCTGGGGGACGAGCTCACCCTCGTACCGAACCGACAGGGAGGGCGGGAACGGGTTGCCGCCCGCCATCGTTGAGCCGAGCGGCACCCGGGTCATGTGCTCCAGGCCCGAGGCTACGACGAGGTCGTAGGCCCCGGCCATGACCCCCTGCGCGGCGAAGTGGATCGCCTGTTGCGAGGACCCGCACTGCCGGTCGACCGTGGTGGAGGGGACGCCCTCCGGCAGCCCAGCTGCGAGCCAGGCGTTCCGGGCCACGTTGAGGGATTGGTCGCCGACCTGCGACACGCATCCGGCGATGTGGTCGTCCACCAGCGCGGCGTCGAGGCCCGTCCGGTCAACCAAGTCCCGGAGGACGACGGACAGGAGGTCTACCGGATGGACGTCCGCGTAGGCACCGCCTCGCCTGCCCATGGGAGTTCGGATGGCCTCGACGATGACCGCCTCGCGCACGGTGCCTCCTCAGGGTCGCGCCCCTCCGAGTCTACGCACGGCGGGTCGATTCCAATCGCCGGTTCCGTGCCACAATCTGGCCCAGGGCGGACGACGGGAGGGTTATGGGCGCGTACGAGGCGGTACGAGGGTTCTTCGAGGCAGCCGCAGACCGACTGGCGCTCGACGGTTCGATGCGCGCCCTGCTCGACACCCATCGACGGTCGACCGCCGTGCAGGTGCGGGTCCCCATGGACGACGGCGCGCTGGCCACGTTCGAGGGGTACCGGATCCAGCACAACAACGCACGGGGCCCGTACAAGGGTGGCCTTCGCTACCACCAGACCGTGGCCATGGACGAGATCAAGTGCTTCTCCGCCCTCATGACGTGGAAGTGCTCGCTCCTCGACATCCCGTTCGGCGGCGGCAAGGGGGGTGTGGCCGTCGACCCCAAGAAGCTGTCGGAAGGAGAGCTCGAACGGCTCTCGCGGTCGTTCATCCGAGAGATCGCCCCGGTGATCGGGCCGTACACGGACATCCCCGCTCCGGACGTGAACACCGGGGCCCGCGAGATGGGGTGGATGTACGACGAGTACAGCCGGATGTACGGGGACACGCCGGCCATCCTGACCGGCAAGCCCATCGCACTGGGGGGCTCGCTGGGGCGGGAGCAGGCTACCGGACGCGGCGGCTTCCTGTGCCTGGATCGCATCGCTCACCACCGGGGGTGGACCCGGGAGAGGATCGGCATCGCGGTGGAGGGCTACGGCAACGCGGCTTCCTGGTTCTCCATCTTCGCAAGCGCCGCGGGCTATCGGATCGTCGCCGTGTCCGACAGCAAGGGTGCCATCCACAATGCCGAGGGTCTCGATCCAAAGGCCGTGCTGGAGCACAAGCTGGCCACGTCGAGCGTCATCGACTACAAGCACGCCGACACCATCGCCGGCGAAGACCTACTCGCGTTGGACTGCGAGGTCCTCGTGCCCGCGGCCATGGAGGAGCACATCCGCGGCGAGAACGCCGATGCCGTCAAGGCGAACCTGATCCTCGAAGTCGCGAACTATCCCACAACGCCGAAGGCGGACGAGATCCTGAAGGCGAAGGGCGCGACGGTGATCCCCGACATCCTGGCCAGCGCCGGAGGTGTGGTGGTCTCCTACATCGAGTGGGTCCAGAACCTGGAGCGAGAGCGGTGGAGCGAGGACCGGGTCAACGGACGGTTGGCCGAGCTCATGTACGGGGCCACCGACACCGTGCTCGGACGGGCCCACGAGAAAGGCGTCACCCACCGCGAGGCCGCCTACGAGATCGCGGTCGATCGCGTCGTGGAGGCCGAGCGCCTCCGCGGCGACTGGTGAGTCCGGAACGGCGCCAGCACCTCGCGACGTACCATGCGAGCCGTGGCAACACGCACCGAACACCATCGGCATCGGCACGCGCTCCGGGGGTTCGGGTACTTCCGGCGGCTGGGTCCCGGGCTGGTGACGGGTGCCTCCGACGACGACCCATCCGGGATCGGCACCTACTCGCAGGCCGGGGCGGCCTTCGGCTTCGGACTGCTGTGGACGGCGTGGATCACGCTCCCGCTCGCCGCCGCGGTCCAGGAGACCGCCGCCCGCCTGGGCCTGGTGACGGGGCATGGGCTGGCGACGCTCATCAAGCTCCGGTTTCCCCGGTGGGTGCTCATCGGGGCGGTCACGCTGGTGGCCGTGGCCAACGGCTTCAACATCGGGGCGGACCTCGGCTCGATGGCGGCCTCGGTCCGTCTGCTGGTCCCGCTCCCCCAAGCGCTGCTCCTCGTCGCGATGGCCGGCCTGATGGTCGGCCTGGAGATCCTCCTCCCGTACGAGCAGTACGCGAAAGTGCTCCGATGGCTCACGCTGTCGCTCGCGGCATACATCGCGGTGCTCTTCGTCATCGACGTGAACTGGGGGAGCGTCCTGCGCCAGACCCTCATCCCAAGGGTCTCCTGGAACCGGTCACAGATCGCCATGCTCATCGCCATCCTGGGAACGACCATCTCTCCCTACCTGTTCTTCTGGCAGACGAGTGAGGAGGTCGAGGAGAAGCAGTTGGAGAAGACTCACGCGGTCGATCGCGAGCACCTCGCGCTCATGCGCACCGACGTGCTGGCCGGGATGGCCTCGGCAGTCCTGGTGATGTGGGCCATCATGGTGGCCTCGGCCGCGACCCTGGGGAGCAAGGGGGTGACCACCGTCCAGACCGCTCAGCAGGCGGCGGAGGCACTCAGGCCCATCGCGGGGGATCTGGCCAGCCTACTGTTCACCTTGGGGATCGTGGGGACCGGTCTGCTGGCCGTCCCGGTGCTGGCGGGCTCGACGGCCTTCGCCCTGTCCGAGGCCTTCGGGTGGCAGGAGGGCTTGGGCAAGAAATTCAGTGGGGCCCGCAAGTTCTACGCGGTGATCGCGGTCGCGATGCTCGTCGGCCTGGTCATGAACTTCGCCGGTGTGGACCCCATCCGGGCCTTGTACTTCGCCGCCATCCTCAATGGCCTGGCCGCTCCCCCGCTCATCCTGCTCATGTTGATCCTGTCGAACCACAAACCGACCTGCGGCAAGTGGACCGGGAGGCGATGGTCCAACACCCTCGTCGTGCTGGCGTTGGTGTTGATGACCGCCCTGCCGATCGCCTACCTGGTCGCCTAGGCCACCAGGGTGATCGGGATGTCCACGACGTTGATGGGTTTGCCGTCCTCGGCGCTCGACTCATACACCCGGATCGTGCCGGGCTGGGTGGTGTCGACCGTGAACCGGACGGCCTTGGAGAAGGTCCCTCGGCACCCCGTTCCGCAGCTCGCGGTGGTGAACGTCCGGACGATCGGCTTCCCCGCCGAGTCCAGGATGTCGATGCTGACTGTGGCCTCGAACACGTCGGCGTTCCCATCGATGCTGACGGGGCTGGAGACCTCGTCGCCGGACCGAGGGCTCGTGACCACGATGGCGGGCTTCGGGGTCGGTGAGCTCGAGATCGTGGGCGAGGGCGAGCTGGTCGCCGAGGGATCAGCGCCGGACTGGGACCCAGACGAGCACGCCGCCATTGCGACCGCGACGACGAGGAGAGCGACGAGCGGGGAAGGGTGCCTCATGTGCTCATTCCGACGCCGGGTTGACCCGGAAAGGTTCCAGTCGGTATCAGTGACGGGCCATCTGGCACTGGAGGCCCGGTGATCGGGGATCGCGCGACCATCCTGTTCTTTCCTGAGGGGGCGTATGGACCAACCAACAACTGTATCGGCATCGGCAACATCCTGAAGGCCCGGGGCCATCAGGTGGTGTTCGTGGTCGAGGAGTCCTTCGCCGGGACCCTGGAGGCACGGGGATTCGAGGAGGCCCACATGCGGTTGCAACCTCCCCGTGAGGTGGAAGAGGTCCCGGGGCAGTTCTGGAAGGACTTCATCCGTGACACCGCGCCCGAGTTCCGAAAGCCGACCATCGAACAGATCGAGACGTTCCTCAAACCGACCTGGCAGGCCCTGATCGACGGGGCGATGTTCGTCGATGACCGCCTGGCCGAGATCTTCGACGAGCTCGGACCCGACGCCATCGTGGAGGACAACGTCGTAGCGTTCGCCGCCATCCCCACCTCAGGTTGGCCGTGGGTCCGTATCACCTCGTGCAACCCCCTCGAGTTGAAGGATCCAGGGGTCCCGCCCGTGTTCTCCGGCCAGCCGGCCGAGGATTCGAGCGGCTGGGACCCGTTCTGGTCGGAGTACGACCGGGTCCTCGGGCCACAGGTGGCCGAGTTCGACCGGTGGCTCCAGGGCCGTGGCGCTCCCGAGCTCCCCGGCCATCGCGATTACCTGTGGGAGTCCCCATACCTCAACCTGTACGTCTACCCGGAGGAGGCCGACTACCCCAGGGTCCGGCCGCTCCCCTCGACCGTCCATCGCCTCGACGCCTCGGTGCGGACGAGCGACGAGACGTACCGGGAGCACGAGCAGCTGGGCGGTCGGGGGGGCCTGGTCTACCTGTCGCTCGGATCGCTCGGCTCCGCGGACGTCGACCTGATGCAGCGCCTGGTGGACGTGCTGGCCAAGACGCCCCATCGGTACATCGTGAGCAAGGGGCCGCAACATGAGCTGATCACGCTGGCGGACAACATGGTCGGGGCCGAGTTCCTCCCCCAGCCGGCCATCCTGCCGCAGGTCGACCTGGTCATCACCCACGGAGGGAACAACACGGTCACCGAGTGCTGGTACTTCGGGAAGCCGATGGTCGTCCTTCCTCTGTTCTGGGATCAATACGACAACGCCCAGCGGGCCGACGAGCTCGGACTGGGTGTGCGGCTGTCGACCTACGATTTCCAGGACGAGGAGCTGACGGGCGCCATCGACCGGCTGCTCGTGAACGAGTGGCTGACCTCGGAGCTGTCTCGCTTCTCTGCCAGGCTGCAGAGGAGCCCCGGAACGATCCGGGCGGCCGATCTGATCGAACGCCTGGCCCGGACCGGCGAGCCGGTCACGCAGGGCTAGATCGCGTCCTCAGCCGTTGTTGCCCTTCCCGTCAAACTGACCCTTGGCCTTGCCGTTGTTGTCCTTCCCGCCGGTCGTGGAGCCGGAACCGTCGGCCCCGGTGGAGCCCGATCCTCCGGAGCCGCCTCCGCCGCCCGACCCCCCCGAGCTTGTTGAGCCCGATCCGCCTGACCCCCCGGAGCCAGATCCGCCGGTTCCACCGGTTCCGCCCGTTCCTCCTGTTCCGGCCGAGGCTGTTCCCCCCGACCCACCTCCCCCCGCGGCCGCATCGGTTCCGGACGGGTCGCCGCCACCAGTCTCGGCGTTCCCAGGCCGATTGAGCAGCGCGTTCACCAGCGCGGGGGCCTGCGGGTTCTCCTTGCACTTCGTCAGTACCCCAGCGATGGCCTGCGTGAGGCTGTGATCCCGGTGAGCCAGGGCTTCGATGGATTGGGCACACGCATGAGGTTTGGCGGCGCGAGGTGATCCCGCTGCCTCATCGGCTACGGTAAGTGGCGAGCCAACCGAGAGCACGGCGGCCGGCTGTGAAGGGCTGGCCATCGCCAGGCTGGCGCCGATGACGATCCCCAGCACGAGCATGGCCGGGAGGGCTCCGCGATTGGAGTGGTTGGACATCTGAAATGGTTTTCGGCTGAAAGCACCCGACTTCTGGAGTGGCGGTCTAGACAAAGATGGCTAGCCGGCCCGGCCGGATGCCCCCCAGATGGCCCTCCACACCCGCTCTGGCGAACAGGGCATGTCGATGTGACGCACGCCGAGATGTGACAGGGCGTCCACCACCGCGTTCTGGACGGCGGGGGCCGAGCCGACCGTCGCCGCCTCGCCAATGCCCTTGGCCCCCAGCGGGTTGAGGGGGGTCGGGGTCTCGGTCTGAGAGCAGGCGAACCCTGGAAGCTCCGCGGCGCTGGGGATCAGGTACGAAGCGAGGTTGGAGGTGAGCGGGGTCCCGAGCTCGTCGAACTCCACGGACTCATACAGGGCTTGGGCGATCCCCTGAGCCAGGCCGCCGTGGATCTGGCCCTCGACGAGCATGGGGTTCAAGATGCGGCCACAGTCGTCGACGGCCACGTGCCGCACCGGGCGGACGCCCCCGGTCTCCAGGTCCACCTCGACCACCGCGACATGCGCGCCAAAGGGGAACGTCGACCCTCGCTGCTTGAATCTGCCCGACGCGGAGAGCCCCGGATCCAGGCCATTTGGAAGGCGGATGGGCTCGGTCGCAGCCGCGGCGAGCTCACTCCACGTGAACGCCCGGTCGGGTGCCCCGGCGACGCCGATCCGGCCATCCTCATGCTGGACGATGTCCTCCTTGCCTACCTCGAGGAGGTGTGCGGCCACGAGAGCGCCCTTTTCCATGACGGCCTGGCTCGCGTTCCACACGGCCGAGCCCCCGATCTGGAGCGACCGTGACCCGTAGGTGCCCTCACCGCTCGGCACCAGCCCCGTGTCGGAATGCACCACCCGGACGCGGTCCATCGGGATGCCCAGGACGCCTGACGCGATCTGGGCAAGCGAGGTCTCGTGGCCCTGCCCGTGGGGGGAGATGCCGGTGAGCACGGTGACCGAGCCGTCCACATGCACCTCGACCGAGCCGAACTCTCGGGCGAACCCGGTGATCTCGACGTACGTGCTGAGGCCGATCCCCAGCTGGATCCTGTCCCCACGGCCTCGCCGCGCGGCCTGCTCCTCCCGCAATCGCTCGTACCCGCTCAGCCGCAGGGCGCCGTCGAGCGCCCGCCCATAGTCGCCGACGTCGTACGTGGTCCCCACGGCAGTTGCGTGGGGAAACGCATCGGGCGGGATCAGGTTGCGGCGACGGATCTCGGCGGGATCGAGCCCGAGCTCCAAGGCCAACAGGTTCATGCTGCGCTCGAGGAGGGCCGTGGCCTCGGGGCGGCCGGCTCCCCGGTAAGGCCCGATGGGCGTCGCGTTGGTCACCACCGATCGCACTCGGCAGGCGATCCGGGGGATCCGGTACGCGCCGGACAGCATCATCTGCGTGGTCGGGGGGAGGTAGGTGGCCATTGGGTAGGCCCCCATGTCGGCCAAGATATCCACGCGCAGGCCGACGACCGTCCCGTCGCGTCTCGCCCCGAGCTCGACCTCCTGGACCTGCCCTCGGCCGTGCGTCATGTTCACCATGCTCTCCGAGCGGGTCTCCTTCCATCGAACGGGCCGGCCGAGGCGAACCGCAGCGGCCGCGCACACCAGATACTCGGGATACACGGCCAGCTTGGCCCCGAATCCGCCACCGACGTCGGGTGCGATGACGCGGACCCGGTCCTTCGACAGGCCGAGCCACTCGGCCAGGTCGCTTCGGATGTCGAACGGCGCCTGGGTGGAGACCCAGACTGTCAGTCGGCCGTCGTCCTCGGGCACGACGAGGATGGCGTTCGTCTCCATGGGGACCGGCGCGACCCGGTGGTTCTCGAAGTGGGCCCGGACCACCACGTCGGCCCCCGTAAGCACGTCGGCTTCCCACTCGGTATCGAACCCGTCGGCGAGGTTCGATCCCGCTTCGGGGAACAGAAGCGGTGCCCCGTCGGCCAGGGCCGCCTCGGATCCCACCACCGCAGGCAGTGGCTCGTACTCGACCTGGACGCCCTCGGCAGCGTCCTGGGCCTGCCCCGGCGATTCGGCCAGGACCACCGCGATGGCCTCGCCGACGAACCGAACCCTGTCCTGGGCCAGTACCTGCCGCTCGAACGGGCCGCTCACGCTGCCCGACGGGGGCTGAGGCGCGAGGTCGAGGTCGGCTGCGGCAAGGATCGCGGCGACCCCGGGCATCTGGCTCGCCTCGGACACGTCCACGCTCAGCACCCGGGCATGAGCCATCATGGACCGGACGAACGAGGTATCGAGTGCACCCTCGGCGACCACGTTGTCGGTGTACCGGCCCCGGCCACGAATGAACCTGGGGTCTTCGGTGCGGAGCACGACGCTACCGAAGATTGAAGTGGACATGCCGGCCCATGCTAGAGGAGGCTGACGATGAGGCGACGGACGAACGTGCGGGCGTGGATACGGGTCGGGGCAGCTGCGGCACTGTCTGCGGCGCTCGCCTGGTCGCCGGCAGCGCCCGCCCAGGCAGCGTCGGCCATCCGGGCCAGACTCGTCGTGGGGAGCCTGAACGTGCCGACCGCGTTCACCTTCGGGCCGGGAAACCGGATCTGGTACGTGGAGAAGGCCACCGGCCAGATCCGGATCCACGACCTGGGAACCGGGTCGGACACGCTCTTCGCCACGGTCCCCGGCGTGAACGCGGAGGGTGAGCGGGGGATGCTCGGGATCGCGCTCGACCCGGGGTACCCGAACGACCCGTCTATCTACGTCTACGCCACCCTCTCGGTCTCCGGGGCCTTGCGCAACCAGATCCTTCGGCTTACCGATTCCGGCGGGACGGGAACCAATCAGACCGTGATCTTCAGCGCGCCGGCTTCCTCCAGCCCGTACCACAACGGCGGCAGGATCCTGTTCGGCCCCGACGAGATGCTCTACGCGATCGTGGGCGAAGGGCACGATGCCGGCAACGCTCAGGACATCACCCGGAACAACCGGGGAAAGATCCTTCGGATGACGCCGTCGGGAGGCGTCCCCTCCGATAACCCCTTCGGCAACAGCCGGATCTTCGCCTACGGGATCCGAAACTCCTTCGGCTTTGCGTTCGATCCCCAGAAGCGTCGGCTGTGGGAGACGGAGAATGGTCCCTCGTGCAACGACGAGCTCAACCTGATCCGCAAGGGCGGCAACTACGGATGGGGGCCGAATGAGACGTGCAGCGGCTCGTCGCCGGGCAATACGAACCAGGACGGCCCGAAACCGGTCATGCCGAAGCGGTGGTATACCCCCACGATCGCCCCGACCGGAATCGCGTTCTGCCAGGCTTGCGGGCTCGGCTCACGGAACAATGGCAGGTTGTTCTTCGGCGCCTACAACACCGGTGCGATCAGGGTCGTCACGCTGAACGCACGGCGAACCGGCGTGACCGGCCAACGGATCGCGTACACCCATCCGTCCGGTGTCCTGTCGATGGAGGTCGGCCCGAGCGGGGTC
>Ga0184632_10000665_pt1 | contig 13761 bp, 9 predicted proteins | sample PLM31_50_b1_FD_133153 | JGI IMG/M metagenome (GOLD analysis project Ga0184632, IMG submission 133153) | Groundwater sediment microbial communities from an aquifer in East River, Colorado, USA - PLM3-1_50_b1 | ecosystem: Environmental > Terrestrial > Soil > Riparian zone | place: USA: East River... | reverse complement strand
TGATACGGTGGGGGCAGGCGACCAAGCGGCGCCCGGGCGGCTTCACGGCGAAGGGCACGACACCGACTTTACCGTATGAGGAAGGCATGCGGTCGATTCAGTATACATTGGACGAGGAAATAAACAAGAAGGGTGGAGAAGCCCGTGCCGAGATTCTCAACAACATGGAAGGGAACCTTGCCACAGTCCAAGCCCTTGCCACTGGAATCAAGGTTCAGCAACCACTCGCGACCGACAAGGGATTCGTCTGCAACCGCTGTGGGAGCCCGGTCACGGAAGTCGTTTACACCGTGCCCCCCTTCTGGCCCGCACTCCGCTGGCTCGGGGAATGGGCGAGGCAACTGGTCAAAGAGGAACCGAACAAGGGGCGAGTCGTCCACGAGCTAAGCCCGGAGACTATCGCGGCGCTCCGTACCCGCATCTTCGACGAGACCCCGGACGTACCCTTGCTTCCGGAACGGAACGCAGACGGCGTCGTTAATCTCCACGACGAGGTTAGCGTAGATTGGCACGATGATAACGAAGACCCCAGCTAAGCAGCAGCATAAAGACCGCTTCATGGACATTGACGCACTCTCGCCCGAGTTACGCGCTCTGGCTGAGAACCTCGCCAACGAGCGGTCGTTCCGGCGTTGGATAACCCGCAACGGGGTTGTGGAAATCCGCGAAGTCGGGATGCGAAACTTCGGGAAGGTCGCGTGGCCGTTCCAGTTGCAGTTTGTCGACCTACTGGTCTCCACCGACCGCATGGTGACGGTGAAGGCCCGGCAGATCGGCGTGTCGACACTCCTCATGCATTACGCCTACTGGCGAATCCGCTACGGGGTGCCACAGAGTGAGCATGTGCTGGTGCTGTCCAAGTCTAAGGATGACGCCTCTAAGGTGCTCATGGCGAAGGTGCCGCAAATTCACGCGGCCCAACCGGAAGACGAGCGAATGGCGATCAAAAGTCAAAACTCGTACTTCTTCCAGTTGGAGAACGGGAACACGATCACCGTGCTGGCCGCGACAGAGGCAGGCGGGCGTGGTCACGCCGCGACCGTCGTTATCCTTGACGAGCATGCGTTCCACCAGTCTGCGGAAAGCAACTGGGCCGCGCTGCAACCGACGCTGGAAGGTGGCGGTAAATTCTTCGTCGTATCCACCGGCAATGGCATCGGGAACCTCTTCCACGACATCTACCAGAAGGCGAAGGAAGGGCGGAATAGCTTTACCCCGGTCTTCATCAACTGGTCGGCGCCGAGCCACCGTGACGAAGACTGGCTGGAAAAGCAGAAGCTAGACTCAGCAGTCGACGACGAGCTATTCGAGCAGGAGTACCCGGCGACCGACGACGAGGCATTCGCGAAGACGGGTAACTCGCCGTTCGATCTGGAATTCGTCCGCGACATGATTCGGGAAGCGGGCCGGAAGGCGCCGAGGAAGTACCACGACGGACGGACGCTCGTCTGGTCAGACCCGGTGCCCGGGCAGAGGTATGCCGCAGGGCTCGACCTCGCGCAAGGGATTACAGACAAGGGCGTGCCGGATGGTTCGGCCCTCACTATCATTGACATGAACGCAAACGAAGTCGCCCGTTGGTACGGGCAGGTGGAGCTAGACAGCCGAACCGCGCAGGAGCATGTAGAATTGCTGAACAAGTACGGCGCCGTGCTGGGCATCGAGCGGAATGGGCCGGGAGCGGGCTGGATTGGCACGTTGCAGGTTTTAGGCTTCACCAACTTCTATCGCTGGGATGAGCGGCATCTGTACCCGGATGCGAAGCCCACGAAGGAGCCAACTATTGGAATTCAACGTACGCAGGCGGTCAAAGCCCGTCAGGTGCAGCTTCTCAGCGCGTACGTGAACACACGGGCTCTCTATTCGTATGATGAGATGTTTTGGCGGGAGTTATCAACCTTCGTCCAGAAAGCGCCCATGCGATGGGGGCCGCAAGGCAAACATAAGGATGACCGGGTGGACAGTATGTCTCACGCCCTATGGGTGAAGGAACACATGCCGTTCGTGCGAAACACCCGGCGTCCAGCACGAAAGATAAGGTGGGCGTAACCGATGAGCCACCCCGAAGATAGTACAATCCGTACGCGGCAGAACATGGCCGTGCAGACCAACCCGACGTTCAGCTATTGGATGAGCAAGAAGCGGGAAGCCGTCGGCTACCTGTCATCCGTTCGCCCGGTCTTCAACCAGCGTGACGAGAACGTACGTAAGTCGTTCGATCAGCGGCATGGCTTGGAGAAGGCCAACATTCCCCCCAGCCACCGAGACGTGGTGCCTGACGGTACCAGCCGACAGCCGAACGAGATTCTGGCCCGACTGGTCGCCGTCTTGACCGCCGTGTACCCCACGTGGATTTTCAAGGCCGATAGTATGTCATCCGCCGCAGGGCTGCGGGCATCCGCCATGTCACTCTTCGCGCGGTCTCTCTTCATGGGCGTCGAACGCCGGGCCGTCACGCCAATCGTGTCGGTAGCGATGGACGAGGCGCTGAGTAAAGGCGGCGCCATGCTGAAGGTGCACTTCCGGCTCGACCGCTGGCAGGGGCTCCCGTACAAGGATGCAGGCGAGTCCGATAAGGATTACCACGACCGGGTGTATGACTACAAGGCCCGGAACATCCCCTTCGACATCATCGTACCCAGCTACGAGACCCTCTACTACGACAACACGGTCGACGGGCTGGTGCGGGTGGTCGAGGAGTACCGGACGAGTGTCTATGACATCGCCAGTACATTCGGGGGTAAGTATAACGAGTCCAGCGGGGTGCTGAGTATCCCCACGAGGCTCGACACGGGCGAGTTGGACGCAGAGGGGCAACCGATGTACCTCGACACCGACATCAACATCAACTGTGGGCGTTCCCGGGATGTTGATTACATGGAATATTGGAGTAAGGGCGAATGCGCGCTGTTCATGGTCAATGACACGCCGGTCGCTTACCACGAGTTGGAGAAAGACCTACCGCTGCCCTACTTCCTTATCCTCGGTGAGACTACGTCAAGCAAAGACCCGGGACGTATGGGGCTCCCGGTGCTCTACAACGCCGAGTATGAATTCACAAGGAAGAACAACCTACGGGCCATGGAAGACGCGTTTCTCTACAAGCATGGGTTCGCCCGGCTGGTTCGGACGCGCAAGGCCGAGAACATCCCGGCAGTCGAGGAACCGGATAACCCTGATCGCGATGAAGAGGAAGAGGTTATCGGGGAAGTGCTCGACCTAGAGGTTGGCGAGAACGCACTGTACATCGCCCCGGCGAACGTCTCCGCGCTGTTCACCGACGCCAAGGCCGACGTGGAGCGTGCTATCGACCAAGTCGCCCTAGCTGACGTGCTGAGCGGCAGGCTCCCCCCGGCAGGTACCACAGGGTACCTCATGTCTCAGCTTTTCGTGGCCGCAACGTCTAAATACGTTCCTATCCTCACCCACATGTCGTGGGGGTTGGCCGACGCCACCAACTACATGATCGACCTTGCCGACCGCTATCTGGTCAGCGAGTTGGTGGTCAACATGGCGTCGGACGAGCGCACGAACGCTACCTACTCAATCTACAAGCCCGGGTTCAGCAAGGGCAACCGTAACCTAGAGGTTCGTATCGAAGCGCCGCTGCCAAGCGACATGATTCCGAAGTCCGAGTGGCTCATGAAGGGTCACGAGGCTGGATTCGTCAGTCGGGAGCGCGTGCAGCGCGAAGGGTTCCAGATCGAAGACTCGGCGGCTGAGGATGAGAAGATGCTCATTGAGAAGTTTGAGAAATTCTACGAGCCCATCGCCATGCTCCGGGCGCAGAAGCGTGCTGGGCAGATGGACTTGGTTCTCGAAGCGGTTCAGGCCGGACTCATGCCCCCGGAGATCGAGGCGCTGGTCATGGCCTTCGCCACGGGCCCGGATGGCGCCCAACCGGCCAATCAGATGGGCCCGGGGGCAATCGCCGGTAATCCGAATGGCGTGCTGGCTCCCCAGCCGGGGCTAGGCCAGTCCGCCGTACCGACAACCGGCGCCACGGCTAACGCCAAACCAACGATGGGTGAGGCGCAGCCCGCTGGCCCCGCTGCACCAGCGAGGAGTGCGTAGCGATGGCAGACCTAGCTAAGACGATTACGGGCCTCGCCCGCACGGCGAAGAAGACCGACGACACTATGTCCACGAGCCTGCAAAACGCCATCGGAGTCGAAGACATGTCCATCGACAAGATGACCGACATGTACATGAACATGCGGTTCGAGGAGCGGTACGAGATGGCGATTGAGATGCTCGGTGAGCAAGGCATCGACGGCCTGAAGACGATGAAGAAGGTTATGAATACCGCTGCCCGGAAATGGAATGGTAGATAAGCATGGGTTTCTTTAACTTCGACCCGATTGGGAAACTGGGTGAGCTAGTCGGCATAGATGCCGACAAGCCAGTCGTTTCCATCCCCGGCGTCACGTCTGAGTATACGCCCGCGCAGAAACAGCCGGGGGCCGTCAGCGAAGCGTACAACCCCACCGACACCAACATGGCCGCGAATTCCCTACTTAGGGCTGCGGCGGCTCGTGAGGTTGAAGCCGTCTCCGCGTCTGGTAAGGCACCGTCGCAGGAGTCGATGCTGAAATTGCTCTCGCTGGCAAACGCATCCAGCATGACCGGCGAGGATATACAGTCGCTCCAACAGCAGGCGACGCTGGAACAAATGATGGCCGACTTCGACAAGGTGGCCCGGGAAGGTTCCGAGGAAGAGCAGGCCGCGTTTATCGACTCCCTCGGTTCGAGCGAGAATGCGAAGTTGCTAAGGTCTTTGCAAGGGCTTGACGAGACAGCGTCGACCACAGCCGAAGACGACGCGCTGGCGCAGCAAGAGGAAATTTTCCGCATGCAAGAGTCCGAGTACGAGCGGAGCGCGCTGCTTGACTTCATCGGCGTCTTCCCTGACAAGATGAAGGGTGGGATGCTCCTCGACCTCATGCAAGACGAGCACATACAATCGCTGTTCTTCCCCGGGTTGGCAAAGTCCGGTGGCACGACTGGCGGCTTTGTTGGCCCCGGTGGGGCTACACTAGGAAGACCATCTGACCTGTTTGGGGGTGAAGAATAATGGGTGATCTAACACAAGACATCATCGACAGCATGAAGAATTACGGCGGCGATGTGCCCACCAATTCCGGTGGGAAGACCTCGCCAACCGGCACGTACACCTATCAGGGCCGTAGCACGACGGCGCTCGACGAGTTGCTTGGCAAGGCGATGGAGAAGTGGAACGCCATGCAGGAGCAGGCCATGCTTAGCGACAGCGCCGACAAGGCATTCCAGCAGGAGATGGCACGGCAACAGCTTGCACTCAACCAGCAGGAGATGGCGCTTAAGGAACGGTCGCAGGCGTTCAACGAACGTGACACGATCACGGGCCGTAACCTTGAAGCGGCAGGGCTCGCCACAGGCCCGACAGGGGCCATTCAACTGGCCTACATGGCTCGTAATCAGGGCGCGCCACAAGACCAGATTCGCGGCATCTTCCAGAACCTACCGTTCGTGCAGGCTCTACTCGCTGGTGAGGCACTGCCCGGGTTCGGTGTTCCCGAACAACTGGGCGGGCCGTCCGACCGCGTGTCAAAGACCGGCGCCGGTGGCATCTTCGGCCTGACGCTCCCCGGCCTTAACGCCGTCTCGGAACGCCAGTATAGCCAGATGAGTAGGAATGAGCAAGAATTCCTCGGTGCGCTCTATCAGGCCGAATTCGGCATTCCGATGGAAGATGCGCTGACGAGTATCGAGAAGTCGTTCACGCCGACACAGAATGTGCAACCGCTGAGTATTAAGTAGGCAATATGACAATCAGACGACCCAATGAACGGGCGCGTGTAACGCCCGGTATTAAAAACATCTTCGACCGCGTCAGCAACCGGCGCCAGTCCGATCTCGACGCTCTAGCCATAGCTGAGGAGCAGCGAGGCGGCAAGGGGTTCGTTCAGGGTGCGATTGACAAGGCGGTGAAATTCCCGGTCGCACAGGCCAGCAAGGGACTCACCACGGTCGCTAAGGCATTCGAGGTACTGGGCTATGGGAATAAGTACGTCGTGCAGCCCGCACTGGGCTCTGCGGTGTACATCATGTCGAGCCCCGAGGAACGTGCCGCATTCGACGCTAAGTATGGCTTCGGGAGTGGTAAATTCGGCGCTTGGAACGGCGGCATGCGTGATCTCTGGAAGAAGGATAACACGCTGCCCGGCCCGGCGAAATTCGTGGCCGAAATCGGCCTCGACCCCACGACATGGGTTGGACTGGGCCTCTGGAAGTCTTCGGGTATTAAGTTTGCCGAGCGGCTACTGCCCTATGCGATGGACGCAGAGGCGACCGGCGTTGCAGGCCGTCTAGGCGCGACTGCCTCGGGCATCTTCCGCCCATTCGCACAGTACGCGAAGGTCGGCAAGCTGGCAAGCCACTTCGAACGCACGGGTTCCATTGCGAAGCTGGAAGAAGCGTCACGTCGGGGGCTCCCGGCCCGGGATGTGGTCACAGGTGTCATAAGCGACGCCGTTAAGGCCGGGGTGCTACATGAAGACGAAGCGGTCAACGCCACTCGCCTCATGATCAACATGGCCGAGCGGCCCGGTGGTCTCCGTGGCATCGCCCCGGGTCTCTTCACCCGTATCCTCTCGCCAACACAACTCCACAGACTCCTCGGGCCAGCCGACATGCTGACCGACGCAATCTGGCGGGTTCCCTTTTCAGTCGCCGCCCCCGGGGTGTCTGCTGCCCTCGGGGGTCGAGGCGCAAACACGGTCGCTCTGGCTAACGCGGTGGGCAAGTCCGCCGCTGGGCAAGTGGCGAGCAAGCTGGCTGCGAAATTCGGGCCGAAGGCTGCTCGGGCTCTCCCGGAAGCAGCCGACGCGGGCATGATGGGCACGTACCTCGCACAGAAGAGCCCCGATAGTATGATGCGGGAAGTGTACCGCAGGTTTACGTCCATGTGGGATAAGGTGGAATACTACAGCGCGGTGCATCCCCGGTATGACTCGCCGTGGGATGTGATCAAGGATTTTCGCATCAAGGGCGCGGCCACTGACGACGTGGCGCTGGGAATGAGCATCGAAGACCGGAACCTCATGGTCGAGGCGCTCGACCCGGAGTTTCTCGACGACACGGCCTTCCGGGCGATGTTGAATACCGCCGACGAGGATGTAGTCAAGGCCCGCATGCAGGCCGTCGTGCAAGAGAGGCTGGTACAGGACTCGGGGTACCTACACATACCCCTGACCGGCGACCTGACAGTCGGGAACAAGATGTGGGGGTTCGCGGCGGATATGATTAACCTGTGGCGCCCACTGGTCACGACACTCAACCCGGCGTTCCAGATTCTTAACGTCATGGGCAACCTTGTGGAGCGTGGCGGCTCCGGGCTGGTCATTAAGGCCGATGGCAAGCTGGCCCGGGAGATGGTCAAGCATGGGCTACCGAAAGAGATGGTGCCCTACCTCGAACGCGACTTCCTCGGGCTGGTCAACGACCTTCCCGAAGCGACCAAGCGGTCGGTGAAGGCCGTGAAATTCTCCCGGTTCGACAACCGTACACTGGGCCAGATCATGGAGCAGGCTCCGGTCATGTCGTCCATCGATATGCAGGTGGGTGGCGCGCTGCGTAACAGTGACAGCTTTTGGCAGAAAATCAAGGATATGAGGCACCTACCGGGAGCATGGACGGCTAGGGCTGACTTTGGCGCCCAACTGCACCACATGGCTTCTGCCACGTCCGATGAGGCGCTCAGGCTCCTCATGACGGCGCCACCGGAATCGCCCCTTAGCAAACTCCGCACGACGTACATCGAATCCTTCGAAGATGGGCGCATTAACCTCGCGCTGAAGACTGAGATGGATAAGGCGCTGCCGATGCTCCTCTCGTCCGGCACGGCTGAGGAGCGCACGGAGATCGTCAACGACCTGCTTCGGAAATTCAGCTACGAGAACATCCACACCGAAGCTGCCCGGGCTCGCCCGCAGTACGGCATGTTGGAGCCACAGGCGCAGGCCGCGTATGAGTTGGCCCTACACGACGCCATCGACAACCGTGGGCTCATGCCCCGGGAAGCCATCGGGGAAGCCATCGGGGCCGCACGGCGCGCGTCCACTGCGACGGGCCCACTGCGGAAGATGGTCGACACCCAACGAACGTGGGTACGGGAAACCGATAAGGCTCTGTCCAACTCGTTTGGACACGAGAATCTGTTCCCCGAAGGCACGTTCAGGCGCGCACAGGCGGTCAGCCAGAAGACGATGAAGGATGCAGCGTATGCCGCTGCGAACGCTATGGAGCCGTACAACAGGAAGGCCGCGAACGCGCTGCGGGGCGACGCCGGTCGGGCTGCGAGGATGGTGTCGACCAACGTCGACGTTCTCTCCACCCAGCACATCATGCAAGCGGCAATGGAAACCGGCGTGCCCAGCATGGCCGTCATCCCGGCGTACCTTGTCACGGCCCACGGCTGGGTCGACAACGTCGCCATGCGAATCCGCGACGCACATGAGGGGGTAGTGGCGTACAAGGCCGCTATCGAGGCTAACGACGCCATCGCCATGCGTGAGGCGCTGAACAAGATGGGTGCGGCCCACGGTGACTTCAAGCCTCTCATCGACCGCTTCGCTGACCCGAACCTGGAAAACCCATCCTTCGGTGACATCGTGGAGCAGTTTGGCCACACGAGCAAGAACGTCTGGCACCAGTATTCCGAGGCGAAGCTGAACCTAGCCGACGCGATCACAACCCACATGGCGCTGGGCCGCTTCGACCCCAACACGTTCGCCCAGTCCGTACGCTACGCGGAGCAAGAGATGTTCATGCAGGGCGACACGGCGGCGCGGCGGGTGAAGTGGGCTAACTACCTCTCCGACCTACAGGGCTTCACCGATACCCCGGTGCCGGTCATCAACCGTACGCAGCGGGCCGCGCTGTCGAAGCGCGAGGGAGAGCTAGTCGACTGGCTGACGGATGGCAGTCGCCCGTACGCCGACGACGGGGAGAAGCAAGCTGAGCGCATGAAGCTGAAGCGGCTCCGTCAGGCTAAGAGTGACGCACAGGAGAAGATCGTCATTACGAATGGCGAGGCGATGGAGTTGAACGTACTCAAGCGGCAGGAAGTTGACGCAGGGGGCAACCTCGCCCCGGAGCAACTTAAGCGGCTGGAAGAGTTAGAGGCGAAGAATGCCGCCGCAGCGGGAGACATCGTCGACCCGGAGCTACAGCGGGCGCAGGCATTGCTGGGTCGCCAGCGCGTCGCACTCACGGATGAGGAATTGGCGACGTTGGAGATGGAGTACGAAGACATTGCCGACCAGTTGTACAAGGCGCCGACGAAGCCCTACCAACAGCTAGAGTTGGACTATCTCAACCACATGCACGGCATGGGGGCGCTGGCCGCTGACTCGGTCGCGAAGCTATTCCCGCACAACTACAAGACGATACAAGACGCCGCCTTTCAGAAATGGGAGCGCTGGGCGATGGAGACGGGGCTGAACGAGGTAACAGACCGCGAGGGAGTGAAGCTGCTAGGGGATACCATCCGCAAGGTGGGCGCCGTGGCCGACGACGAGTTGGTGCGTGGCGAAGTCGACATGCTCATGTCGCAGGCAGGCAAGAAGGGTCTGAAGCACATGAACCAGATGATGGCGAATTACGGCGAACGAACGAACGCGCAGGAGCTAATCAGTAGCATTTTCCCCTTCGCTTCCTTCCAGATGCACCTACCGGGCTACCTCGCCCGTACGTTCATGAAACGCCCCGGCATCATCTTCGCCATGAACCACTTTGCTGACGCCGCACAGGAAAACTACGGCGGTACGGGTGGTCTGGCATTCATGCCCATCATGGGCAACGTGTTCGTGCTGGCGCCGCATCTCCGGTTCAGCTATCTCCCCATCATGGCTGGGAATGTGTACGCTAACCCCGAAGACCATCCAGCGAATCAGGTGATGGACATGGTGTCGGCCTTCGGCTTCTCGCCGGGCCCGCACGTACAGATGGCGATGGATTTGGGGAACAAGATCGGCCAGCAGTTTGGCCTAGATCAAGCCATGCCGGAATTCCGGGAAGGGCTGGTGCCCCAGTGGAGATTCGTGCAGGACTTGACATCACAGATCGGCATTAATCAATCGAAGGGGCTCACTGTGCCGTGGATTGGGCCGTCAGGCGACGTGAGGGAGCGGGAGACTTCCCGCGAGTTGGCGGCACGGGTTCACCGGGCGCTCGACGAAGCCCGCAAGACCTCTGGCCGCGACCTCTACCCCGAGGAAGTGAACGCCATTCGTCGGAACGTGTGGGAGACACAGACCGAGGATGCAAGGCAGTCGGTGGCTGCGCGGGATATGATCGTCGCCGCGCTCCCGGGTGTGAAGACCCACGCTGCCGACATCGACGACGTACGCAAGCGCGCGTCCGACTGGATGACGAGCATCGGCGTGGAAGGTGTACAACCGTCTAACGTAGCCTACCAGTACACTAAGCTAGACCGTATCACGAAGGATAGGTTGCTGCAAGAGCTACCGGAGTTTGAAGACGTGCTGGCCGTGCCGCCGTGGCAGGAGACCGGGCAGGGTAAGGTCGAACGCGTGGCCCGTTCCAACTACTTCAAGGCCCGCGACAACCTCTTCGCCAACTACACGAAGGAACAGCGGTCGGCTGACGATGCGCTGGAAGCCGGTACGATTGACTCCCAACAGTGGCGGGAAATCCACGACCGGATTTCCAAGAACCGGGCGGGCGGTATCCAAGCGCTTGAGGAAGACCCGACGTTCAAGCCGTTCCTCGACATCGAACGGCAGGCGCCCTCGCGCCCCGAGGAGTTGGCCTACGACACCCTCGCCAAGCTGACCCCGACCGATGTGAACGAGAACGGCGTCATCGACGACGAGGATATGGACATCTACTTCGACGTGCGTGAGAAGCACGTGCGCTCCCAACCGGGCTGGATACAAGACTACATACTCGAACGCCAGTCCATGAACGATACCCCAGCCGAACGTGACTTCGGCCTCGCGGGGCGTGTGCTGGGCGAATACTTCGACATCCCGAAGTGGGTCGGCTTCTCCACTGAGGAGAGCAACGTGGCCACCCGCGTGCTGGAACGTGCACGGGAATTCGCAAAGCTGTCGAAGGTACCGACGAGCATGACGCAGCTTATCATGACCATGCCGGGGCTGACCCGCGAGGAGCGCCAGATCGGTATGGCGGCACAGAACGCGCAGGTTAACCCGGCCCGCTTCCAGTTTTGGGTGGCGAACCCCGAGTTGGACTACTGGTACCCCGATTTCCGGCCTTCCCAGCCCACTCCACGGCGCCCGGGGAGAAGTCGGCGCTAATAGCTATTGCAATATCGAAATATTCATGCTATAATGAAATTGAAGGTAAGAAGTAGGCCGTTCACTTGTCACTGAGTGGAAGGTCTCACCCATAAGAAAGGAAAGCAACATGCCGGACGACACCGAAGTTACTACATCTGGAACCGAGGGAGCGCCAGCTTCAACGGAAGACACAGGTGGGCAAACGCGGGGGAAACTCCGCGACTTCGCGCAGACAGCATTACAGTCAACCGTCGACCGAAGTATTGAGTACGTCAAGCAGGGGCGTTACGACGACCTCGACCCGAAGATGCAGGAATTTCTTGCAATCGGGCTCGAAAGCGTCAGGCCCGGGCAGACCCGTGAGGAGACGCCCGAAGCCACCATCCCTGAAGAGATGAAGCGATACGCTGAAGTAGGTAAGCGGGCTGTGGCTGCTAAGAACCTTGCCGAAATCGAGGGGAATGTGCGCGGAAAGCTGCTCAATGAACAGAGAGTGTCTGACGCGAAGGAATTGTTTGGCGAATTCGGGGAGACCGAAATCGACCTGAAAGACTGGCAGTCCGTTGACCCGACCGACCTCAAGCGGTTTCCGCTGACAGGCGACGGTACGGCGAAGTGGAAGTCAGCCGTTAATCAATTCCGGAAGGCCCAGTACATGAAAATGGGCGGGGCCGGTTCTAGCGAAAGTGACGGTACAGTTGACGCCGACAGGAACCGCGCTATGGGTGCTCGGGGTACTCCCCAACCGCGCCCAACCGCGACAGGCCAGTCGACCGAGTTGGAGCGTGCGAAAGCCGTTCTGAAAGGTCAGGGCGTCGAAGAGTACCGGGAGTCGATTAAGGCACGATTGGGCTAACGCCCACTCCCACTGACATTATCTACGCTCCTCTCTCACTGCTAGACCCGCGTCATCTCCGGCGCGGGTTTTGCCTTTCTACACCTAAGACAACACATCTCTTAAGAAAGGAGAAAGAACATGTCTGTGATTTTTGGAACCACGTACTCTGGTCAGGCCGACTTCTCGGAATTGACTACGTTCATCGCGGCTGCGGCTGAGTCTCTGGAAACAGAGTTTCAAAGCCTAGAGCGGCTGGCGAGTCGTATCGAAATTCCCCGTGGCCACGACCGCGTGCGTGTACCCTTCCAGAACAGCATCTTCGCCGCACAGTCCTACACGGATGACGACGAGATCACAGTCTCGCAGCGGTTCAGTCTGGACACATTGGAAATGACCATCTCCATGCTTCAGATTTCGTACCGTATCAGCGAGCGTGCGACTCGGTTGGCATACGTCGACCTCGGTGCTATGGCGGGTGAGGAATTGGTTCGTGCGCGCTCCGAGCGCCTCGAAGCCGACCTACTCGACACACTAGAGGGAGCGGGTCAAAGCGGTGGAGACGCCACGTTCGACATCGGTGAGGTTCGCGAAGCACTTAGGGCTCTGCTCGATGTGACCCGTGACCCTGACGGTGGCCCGGCCCGGCGCCCACTCTACGCAGTGGTTAGCCCGACCGCAGAGTTTGAGATTTACGCCGACATCGGTGTTTCCTCAGCCTCTGGCACGTTCACCCGTCCGCTACAGTCCGGTGGAAAGATCGAAGATATTCTGCTCGGTTCCGGCCCGGCGATTGAAGGTAACTACGCCTTCGACCTGCTCGGTGTTCCGTTCTTCCGCAGCGGCTACTTCGCTCAGACCACGGCTGGCGTGACAGTTGCCGATGTCAACGGTTTCATGTTCAGCAAGAAAGCACTTCTGCTGGGCGTGTCGAAGGATTGGGACTTGAAGATGTACGACGAGTCGCGCTACCCGGGCCTTATCGTCCGGTCGATGGCCGACTACGGCAAGCGTCTCGGGCCGTTCACGAAGCACGTCTACTTGTGGGATAACGCCTAGTAATGGGCGTTGACCGCATCGCTGAGATGATCGCGGCAAGGCAGGCTCCCGGCGTGGTTGTCCGAAAGGGCATCCGCGCTGGGGTCTTGCGGGATGCCGCTGGACGGCAAATCCGCACCATCTACGGCGGCGAGAATCAGGCGGAAGTGGAGCGCGACATCGTGCGCGCTGGCGAAGCTGAAGGCATCGACCTCAAGACAGCGACCTTGAGTCTTCGTGAGGAAGCTGGGCAGGGCGTGGGCCGCGACCAGAGTATTGGCCGACGCTCGTCCAAGCTACGGCCCCGTAAGGGGCAAGTCCGACTGGGAGACTCACGACTCCCATAGTGGTATCACCCATGAAAATACATCGGGTATCACCCCGATAGAAAGGAAACATAGTTATGGCAAGAAAGACTCAGCAAAATGGCGCGGTGGTCTTGGAAGCGACGCTGGTTCACGCCGGTGCCGACACTCAGACCGTCAGGAAGCCACTGACGCGACCGTTTCTCCTACAGGATATTGTCGTGCAGGGGTCTGCCGCGATCACCGAGAATCTGATTCTCAAGCGCATTCCTCTGCC
>Ga0184632_10000663_pt1 | contig 13774 bp, 11 predicted proteins | sample PLM31_50_b1_FD_133153 | JGI IMG/M metagenome (GOLD analysis project Ga0184632, IMG submission 133153) | Groundwater sediment microbial communities from an aquifer in East River, Colorado, USA - PLM3-1_50_b1 | ecosystem: Environmental > Terrestrial > Soil > Riparian zone | place: USA: East... | reverse complement strand
TCGGATCGCCCGCGGAGTCATCTCGAGCGCGGGTTACGGAGATCGGTTCTTCCATAGGACGGGGCATGGGATCGGACTGGAAGAGCACGAGGACCCGTACATCGTGGAAGGGAACACCCAGCCGCTCGAGCCCGGGATGTGCTTTTCGATCGAGCCGGGGATATACCTGCAGGACAGGTTCGGTGTCCGGATCGAGGATATCGTGGCCGTCACGGAAGCTGGCGCAGTTCGCCTCAACCAAGCGCCTCGCGAGCTGACGGTGGTCGACTGAGTACCGAAATGCGCTAACCTACGCTTCGGTAGGTTAGCGTCTGGTGAAGGAGGCCTCCAGTGCCGTTGCAAAACATCCCGGCTGAACTCGTGGAACTGCGGTCCTCCCTCCGCCAGTTCATAGATCGTGAGGTGCGGCCTCTCGAGGAGTCCCACAGGAGGGAGATCCAGGAGACGGGGACCTTCGACACTTACAAGGACGAACGCCTGAAGCTGCGCAAGCGCTCAGCCGAGCTCGGATTCTGGACCCTGCACATGCCGGAGGAGGTAGGAGGCGGTGGCCTCTCCTACCTGGGTCAGGTCCTGCTCCACGAGGAGGCCAGCCGACACGGGCTGCTTCTGGCTCATTTCGAATCGATCTTCCCGGTCGTGACTGGACCAACGCCCATTTACATGGATTGCACAGAGCCCCAGCGGGAGAAGTACCTCTACCCGCTCATGGCTGCCGATAAGGTGACCTGTTTCGCCCTGACCGAGCCGGGCGCCGGTTCCGATGCCACGCGGATTCAGACCAAGGCTCTGAAGGCCGAGGGGGGGTCATGGGTGATCAACGGGCGAAAGCACTTCATCACCGGGGGGCAATCCGCCGACTTCGCGCTGGTCTTCGCGGTGACCGACCCCGGCAAGCGGGCGCAGGGCGGTATCACCGCATTCCTGGTGGACGCCGACGCGCCAGGCTATTCGGTCACGCGAGTCCAGCGCACGATGTCCCCTTACCAGAACCCCGTTGAGATCACCTTCGAGGATGTCGAGGTGCCCGACTCACAGATCCTCGGGCGGGAAGGGTTCGGGTTCTACTCCGCGGTGAAAGGGATCAACGGGGCTCGGCTGCAGATCGCGGCTTCTGCTCTTGGGATAGCCCAGAACCTCCTGGACCGATCGCTCGACTACGCAAAGAGCCGGGTCGCCTTCGAACAGCCGATCGGAAAGAACCAGTTCGTCCAAGGCATGCTGGTCGACTCCCACGCCGAGCTCGAACAGGCGCGCCTCCTCGTCTACCAGTGCGCGCTGGAGATCGACGAGGGGGCCGACGGCCGGCGCCAGGCAGCACTGGCCAAGCTGGTGGCTACAGAGATGGTCGGTCGCGTGGCCGATCGGGCCATACAGATCCACGGCGGGAACGGCTTCATGACCGAGCTCGGTCTGGAGCCCTGGTACCGGGACGTGCGAGCGATGCGGCTGTACGAAGGAACCAGCGAAATCCTTCGGACGAATGTGGCAAAGACCTTGGGGCTTTAGAAGGCCCGCGCCGCATTCGACTTAGGTCCCCATTCAGTCGGTCGCCCGTAGTCGGCGCCGTCTGCCGCGTCCACACTCGTGTGGATGGCAGCTCCGCGAATCACCAGCCGGCGCGTAGAGATCCAGGATGGAAAGCCGCCCCCTCAATACCGGCTCGGTCGCCTCTGTCGCGAGTGCGGAGCGAGGCTTTCCCGCTACAACTCCTCACCTTATTGCTTCAGCCATCAAACGGGCATCATCTATCCGGTGTTGAGGGGCAGACGCTCAGACTGAATACCCCTCCGAGTCAGGGCCGGGCGCGGACCCTGGTGCCCTCCGCCGTATCCATCACCTCGAGACCCATCGCCAGAAGCTGATCGCGGATCTCGTCCGATGTGGCAAAGTCTCTGTTCCTGCGGGCCTCGTCGCGGCGGAGGATCAGTTCTTCCACCTCCTGACCCGGTTTCCAGTCACGACCCGAGAACCTGGTCAGGTCGAGCCCAAGGACCTCGTCCCAGGACTCCAGCAGCGAGTACTTCTCTCCGGGCGGCAGTGCATGTGAGGCGACGGCCTCGTTCAGCACGACAAGAGCTTGAGGCATGTCGAGGTCGGTCCCCACGGCTTCGCGGAATCGCCTATCCAGCTCCCGACGCTGTTCCGACCACGTCTGGACCTTCGTTCCGGCCTCTGCGGCCCAGTCGGCCATGCGCTGACGGACCTCCGCCAGTCTGCGGTTCGTCCCCTCGAGCGCTTCCCAGCTGAAGTTCATCTCGCTCCGGTAGCGGGTCCCGAACACCAGGAGTCGAAAGGCCAGGGGGTCGAGGCCCCTGTCCGCAAGATCGGGGACGCGCTTGATGTTCCTCGCGGACTTGGCCATCTTCTGGCCACCCATCTGCAGAAATCCGCCGTGGACCCAGATCGAGACGACAGGATGACCGGTGGCGCCTTCGGACTGGGCGATCTCGTCCTCGTGGTGCGGGAACTTGTTGTCGTTGCCGCCCGTATGGACGTCGAATCGCTCGCCGAGGTGCTTGATCGACATGGCCGAGCATTCGATGTGCCACCCGGGGAAACCCTCGCCCCAGGGGCTGGGCCACTTGAGCGCCCTTCCGGGCCCCGCCTTCTTCCAGAGGGCGAAGTCTTCGGCGTTGCGCTTGTTAGGGTCTGCCTCGAGGTCCTGCCGGTGTCCGGCTCTCAGAGCCTCGATCGTGTTGCCGGAGAGCTTCCCATACTCGGGAAACGAACGGATGTCGAAGTAAACGGTCCCGTCCACCTCGTATGCATGGCCCTTCTCGATCAGGGTTTCGATGAGTGCGATCATCTCGGAGATGTGGTCGGTGGCCCTCGGGTACAGGTCCGCCCGGCGGATGTTCAACAGGTCCCCGTCCCCCAGGAATGCTTGCGTGTACTTGTCGGCGATCTCCCTGGCGGATAGCCCCTCGTCAGCCTCCGCGACCTCCATCCTGTCTCGGCCCGTGTCGCTCACCTCGTCGGTCATATGGCCCACATCGGTGATGTTCATGACCAGGAAGGCATCCATTCCCTCGAGCCGGGCAACTCGACGGATCAGATCGCCCAAAATGAACGACCTGAAGTTGCCGATGTGGATGTATCGGTACACGGTAGGGCCGCACGAGTAGATCTTCACCGTCCGGCCATCGACCGGCCTGAGCTCCTCCACCTGCCGGGAGAGCGAGTTGTACAGCCTCATTATCCAAAGAAGGATACCGGGGCGGATGCTAGGCTTCGGGGCCGTGCACCGGGACTTCGGTCTCTCCGAGGATCAGCGAGAGCTTGTGGGCGCGGTCCGGGCGTTCGTGGCGGAGCGCGCCGCGCCGGCGGCAGCCGGGTACGAGGAGAAGAAGGAATTCCCTCGCGACCTGTTTTCCCAGCTCGGCGTAATGGGTCTTTGCGGAATCCCTTACGAGGAGCGCTTCGGGGGCGGCGGACAATCCTTCGTGAGCTATCTCGCGGTACTCGAGGAGATCGCGGCAGGCTTCCTGTCCCTCGCCATAACGCTATCGGTGCATCACCTCTCCGCATTCGGACTCCACCGTTTCGGATCGGAGGCCCTGAAGACGAAGTACCTGCCAAAGTTGTTCTCCGGGGATTGGCTGGGGGCGTATGCGCTCTCCGAAGCCTCCAGTGGCTCCGATGCTGCCGGGCTACGAACGAAGGCAGAGCGCGTGGGCGGCGAGTACCGTCTCACCGGATCCAAGAGGTTCATCAGTTCTGCGGGGGAGGCGGAGTTCTACCTGGTCATGGCCAGGACGGGCGGGGAAGGGCCCAAGGGGATCTCCGCGTTCGCCCTCGAACGGGGCTGGCCCGGCTTCGAGTTCGGGAAGCGCGAAGCGAAGATGGGCTGGCACGCCTCACCCATGCGTGAGCTGGTGTTCGATGGCTGTCCAGTGCCCGCGGAGAACCTGGTGGGGGAGGAGGGTGAGGGGCTCACCGCCGCCCTGGCCGGCCTGGACTCCGGCCGGCTGGGGATCGCCGCCTGTTCGGTGGGGCTTGCGCAAGCCTCCTTCGATGCGGCGGTCGCCTTCGCCCGCGAACGGAAGCAGTTCGGCCGCCCAGTGGTCGAATTTCAAGGACTGCAGTTCATGCTGGCCGACATGGCCACACAGATCGAGGCCGCCAGACGCCTTTACCGGGAGGCCGCGCGGTTCCGCGACGCGGGCGAGGATTATTCGGTGGCCGCGTCGATGTCCAAGTTGTTTGCCTCGGATACCGCCATGCGGGTGACGACCGATGCGGTCCAGGTTCACGGCGGCTACGGCTACATGCAGGAATATCCGGTTGAAAGGTATATGCGCGAGGCCAAGGCCTTGCAGATCGTGGAAGGTACCAATCAGGTGCAGAGGATGGTGATCGGCCGGCACCTGGCCGGCCGATCACCTTGACTCGTTACGGCGTCAGGATCACTGGGATGGCGATCACGTTCTCGGCTGAGCCGTCCTTCGCCGAGTAGTCGAGGACCTCGATGGACCCAACCTGCTCGTGGTCCACGGTGTACGCGACCGAGACCGAATAGTCGCCCCGGCATCCGGTGCCGCACGTGGCGGTAGTGAAGGTCCGAGCGATCTCGTTCCCGTTCTCGTCGAGGATGCGAACACTGACCGCCGCCTCGAAGACATCGGCGGTGCCGGAGATAGTGACTGGGTTCGAGATCTGCTCGCCCACGACTGGGCTCTCGACCAGTATCGGCGGCAGAAGATCCTCGAAGTCCTCACGGCCCAACGGGTTTGCGACGTTTGCGTCGACCTCGGTGAACTGTACCGACCCAATCGTCGAGTACTGGGTCAATGTGTACACGACCTGAGCTTCCCTGAGGCGTACCGATGCCGCCGACCCTTCGTAGAACTCCGCATGCATATCGACTGTGGCCGTGCCGTTGGCAAGAGCTGTGATGTCTCCACTCAGACCGTCTGGGATCGAGGTACTCACGGTAGCCGCCCCCTCAGCCGAGGTCGGACCAGAAAGGAGGTCGTCGAGCGCGGCCTGGCCGACAGCCGGTGTGAAGGGCTTCGTACGTTGGGTAACGAAGAGCTTACCGGCGTAGTTGAACCAGACCTCGAACGTGAAGGTCTGCCCCGCGGAGGTCGGCGGGGGCGTCGATGTGGGGGTCTTCGTTGGCGAGGGTGACGTCGTGGGGGGCGTGCTCGTGGGAGTGGGGCTGCCCGGGGTCCCGGGTGGGGCCGTGCCCAGGGATGAGGCCCCTTTGGACCCGCAGGCCGCGGCCAAGAGGCCCAGGGCAAGGATCAGCAGCGTGAGTCGCTTCATCTCGAACCTCCTTCGGTCGGATACTGCGACTCAGCGTGCTCCGTGGCGGCAACGACGCCTTCACCTTCGGGTAACGATCCCGTCACAACCCAGCCGGGCTTGGCCTTGCCCCATAGTTACGGGTCAGTGCTCCGTCCATGTCGTGCCGTCCCATGTCCACGTGTCGTTGAACCAGTAGAGGTGGTCGCGGAAGAACGAGACGCCCCCGAACAGAACAACCTGGCCTATGGCCGTGTCGTAGGCCAGGCCCATCCCCTCTCGGAACAAGGGGGACGCCGCAGGACGCTGCCGCGTCCACGTGGAGCCGTCCCAGGTCCAGGTGTCGCGGTAAAACGGGCCGTACGCGCCCGCTCCTCCAAACAGCACGACCTGGTTCTGGACCGGGTCGTAGGCGGCGGCCGAGCCTCCTCGATCGGTCGGCCTGGACACAGGGTGTCGTAGGGTCCAGTCGGCCCCGTCCCAGGTTCCGGTGTCGCCGCGATCGCGGCCGACCTCGCCCTCGGCGTAGAAACCCCCGAACACAACCACGGTCCTGTTGCCTTTGTCGTAGGCGGAGGCGGCCCACTGCCTAATCGGTGGCTTGGTGTACGGGTGTTGCTGGGTCCAGTTCGCCCCGTCCCATGTCCACGTCGTTTCCCGCGTCTGCGCCCCGCTATCGAGAAGAACGATTTCGCTCGTGGCTTCGTCGTAGACGATCGTCGCGCCGGCGTCTGGCGGAGGTGACGTAGCCGGGTGCTGCAGAGTCCAGTCGGCCCCGTCCCAGGTCCAGGTCTGGTTCGACAGGTAGGTGTGGTCGTCAGTGCCGCCGAAGAGCACAACCTGCCGGCCGACCGCGTCGTAGGCCATGGCGGCTCCGTAGCCGGGCTGTGGGGCGTGCGTGGGATGTTGCTCCTCCCATCTCGTCCCGTCCCAAGTCCAGGTATCCCCGTAGTACCAATTGGCGTTCTGCCCGTTGAACCCCCCGAAGATCACGATCCGTCCCCGGGCCTGATCGTACGCCATGCCAAACTGCCCTCTTGGGGGAGGGGCCGAGCCCTCGCGGCGCGTGGGTCCCATCGTGTCGGCCCGAGCCGGCGCCATCGCAGGGGCCATCGAAGTCGCCGCCAATACGACCGCAGCTGCGAATTGGCGCAACCGACACAGTCTCATTTGGCGCCTTCGCTCCAGTCCGACAGTGCTTCCGACTGTACTCCGCAGCGATCGGGGCGTCCATCGCCGGGGATGTCTACGGCATCGGTAGCCGGAGCGTGAATCTGGATCCGATGCCAACCTCGCTCCATACATCGATGTCACCCCCGAGCAGACGGGCGTTCTCGCGGGCGATGGCCAGACCGAGGCCGCTGCCGACACCGGTTCGGGAAGCGTCCGCCTTGTAGAACCGCTCGAAGAGATGGGCGAGATGCTCCGGTGGGATGCCCGGCCCTCCGTCCGTCACCTCGACGAACGCGCGCCTCCCCTCACGCCCGATCCGGACGCGCACGCCACGGCCCCCGTGCTCGAGCGCGTTCCCCGTGAGGTTGGACACGATCCGCTCGAGACGCCGACGGTCAGACAGCAGAACGACTTCCTCACCGCCCAAGTCCACCCTGGAATCCCAGCCACGAGCCCTTAGAGCGGCTCCGGCCAGGGCAAGCAGGTCGACCTCTTCGACCTGCACGTTCTCCCTGCCCGCGTCCAGCCGGGAGATCTCCATCAGCTCGTCGACCAACCGGCGAAGGCGACCCACGTCCTGAATCAGAAGTTCGGCCGGCCGGCGAGCCTCCTCGGGCATCCGCTCGAGGTGCTCGCGAAGGAGCGATGCCTCCCCGACAAGGGCCGCCAGGGGCGTTCGGAGCTCGTGCGCCACGTCGGACGTGAAGCGGCGCTCGCGCGCCTGCGCCTCCGAGAGAGCAGTGATCTTCGCCTCCAGGGCATCGGCCATCTCGTTGAAGGAGGCCGCCCACGCCCCGAACTCATCAGCGGCCCCGACGGGGAGCCGGGTCTCAAGCATCCCCTCCGCCATCGAGCGCGCGGCCCTGCTCGCCCGAGCCACAGGTTCGAGGGTCCTGCGAGCGAGCATGTGCCCTACCAACCCAGCCACCAATACGACGGCTAGCCACCCCACGAAAAGGACGTTCCGGAGTTGGTCGAGGTCTCTCTCCAGCGACTGCTCGGAGAAGAGCAGGTACAGATCGCCGTCTGAGTTCGGGGGGTGCCCCCCGACCAGCAGGAATGGCTGTCCCAGGATCGAGACCCGCTGGTAGGCGAGCTTTCCTTCGGCCACCAGGTCCCGGACGCCCTGCGGTATCAAGGGATCGAACCGAGGGTCGGAGGGGAAGGCCTCGGCGCCGACGATCAGGATCGCGTGTACCCCTCGTTCTTCGTACTGCCCAACGTTGAAGTCCTCAGGCGGCGGCTGGTCCTGCAGGAACCTGCTGCTGCCGGCCAGCGACAGGTCGACTATCGCCTCGACCTTGGCCCGGGAGAGCGAGTCTCGGAGCCTGGCCTCGCGTACCAGGAAGAACGAGCCGGCAGCCAGCGCTCCTGCCGAAAGCCCCGCCACCAGCACGAAGGCGAAGGCGAGGCGGCGGCGGAGACTCCCCATCCGAATACGCCGCCGAGGCATGGCCGAGCCCTCAGCCCCTCTCGAGCCGGTACCCGACTCCTCGCACGGTGGTTATCAGCCGCGGGTGGGCGGCGTCGTCTTCGACCTTGGATCGAAGCCGCTGGACGGCCACGTCAACCAGGCGAGAGTCCCCCAGGTAGTCGTAGTTCCACACCCGCTGGAGAAGAAGGTCGCGCGTGAAGACCTGGCCGGGACGGCGGGCCATCTCCAAGATCAGCCGGAACTCGGTTGCAGTAAGGGATATCTCCCGACCGGCCTTTCGGACCGAGTAACTCGAGGGGTCGATCTCCAGCTCGCCGATCCGGATGCTGGTTTCCTCGGGTGTGGCGCCGGCCCGGCGAAGGACGGCCCGAACCCTGGCGATGAGCTCGGGCATTTCGAAGGGCTTGGTGACGTAGTCGTCCGCGCCGGACTCCAGGCCAACGACGACATCTATCGTGTCGGTCCTAGCGGTCAAAATCAGGATGGGGACCCGGCTATCACGGCGGATCTCGCGGCAGACCTCGAACCCGTCGAGGGAGGGGAGCATCACGTCCAGGATCACCGCGTCGAACGGGTCTTGGCGGGCCCTCATCAGGCCCTCTCTGCCGTCCGCTGCCGTCGTCACCCTGTAGCCGGCCTGTTCGAGGCCGAGGGCCGCGATCTCCCGTATCGAGGCGTCGTCCTCGACCAGCAGCACTCGTTCATTCACATCGCCAAGATTAGCCCGAGCACACCGACCAGAGCCCTAACCTGGCTTCTTTCGCCTCCTTCTGCGCCGCCTCGAAGTCCGGTGCCATGCGTGTGTCTGGAGGCACCGGGTCTGCGGTTGCGTATCCGAGTCTCAGCAGGGTGAGGTTGACCAGCTCATCGCCCAGATAGACGCACGCCAGCAGCCTTTCGTACCGGTCTCTCTTCTCCTTATCGAATTCGAGGCGGACCGATGCACCCACCAGCCGCCCGCGAAGGTAGAGACCTGCCTCCTCTCCGTAACATCCCGCCTGGCCCCCATACCAAGACACTTCCGGAGTGTCGACGCCGATCAGCCGGATCCGTTCGTCTTTACCGAGATACGTCGCATGGAAGGTGTCCCCGTCCGTGACCTCCGTCACCATGGCGAGGTCCCCGGGAGGAGCCCGGCCATCAGCGGAGGAGCATGCGGAGGCAGCCGCTAGCGCGAGCAAACAGATATGGAGGCGCCGCCCCATGGCTAGCAATGTAGCCCGACCCTACGACACTCCCTCTAGGAAGAGGTCGGACGGTGCTCGAACGGCGTCGATAGGACCACGGTGGTGCGTGTCTGAACGCCGGCCTTCTCGCGAAGCCTTCTGAGCAGTTCCTCGAGATCGGACGTCGTCCGGGTTCTGACCTTCAGGATGTAGTTCTCGTCTCCCGCGACCGAGTAGCAGTCTTCGACCTCAGGAAAGGAGAGCACACGATCCCCGAGGTCGTCTGGCTGCCTGGGGTCCAGAGGCATCACGGAAACGAGAGCGGTCACGAACAGACCGAGCGCTTCTGGGTCGACTTCCGCTCGGTAGTTCAAGATCACCTTCGCCTGCTCGAGCTTACGGACGCGCTCGTGCACGCTCGAAGGAGACAAGCCCACCTGCTTGCCGATCTCGGCGAAAGTAGCCCTGGCGTCCCTTTGTAACGCCGCCAAGATCGCCTCATCCCGTTCGTCCAGCATGCCGACATAATAATCGACCGAGGAGAGCTAATTCCGAAGAATCAGCGGAAATGGGCCCTTGTTGCCGTAGATACGACGGCTGAGTTAGGCTATCAGCAGCGATCTGTTTCCTAGGGGCGGAGGCGACACGTGGAGCAGGAACAGGTGGAGGCATCGATCCCGCGGAACAAGAGCCGCCCAGGGCCGCGGGAAGCCAGGGCTCATGCATCCGAGCAGCCCTTCCATTACCCGCTCACGCGAGAGTTCGCGGAGCCGGATTGGACACGCCTGCCCGGCTACCGCGACGTAACCGCCACCCAGTGGGAGAGCGCCCAATGGCAACGCGCCCACACCGTCAAGAACCTCAAGGAGCTCAAGGACGCCGTGGGCCCGCATCTGGCGGACGAGCTGGCGATGGACATACAGCGGGACATGCTGGAGCGCGCCACTATGTCGATGCTGATCCCCCCGCAGATGATCAACACGATGGACGAGAGAGACCTCATGGGGGATCCTGTCAGGCGGTACATGGCCCCCGCTTTCTCGGAGCGCGAGGTCGAATGGCCCAGCCATCCTTATGCGGCCAGAGACAGCCTCCACGAGGCTGACATGTGGGCTGTCGAGGGCCTGACACATCGTTACCCGACCAAGGTCCTTGCCGAGCTGCTCTCGACATGCCCGCAGTACTGCGGCCACTGCACCCGGATGGACCTCGTGGGGAACAGCACGCCTCTCATCGCCAAGTACAAGTTCGAGATCAAGCAGCCCGACCGGCACCGGCTGATGCTGGATTACTTGCGAAAGACCCCTTCGGTCCGCGACGTCGTAGTGTCCGGAGGCGACATCGCCAATGTCCCGATCAAGCATCTGGAGGAGTTCGTATCGGGGCTTCTGGAGATAGAGAACATCCGTGACATCCGCCTGGCGACCAAGGGGCTTATGGGGCTACCCCAGCATTTCCTGCAGCCCGCCGTGCAAGAGGGTCTGGAACGGCTCGGTCGCACGGCACGCGAGCGCGAGGTCTCCATCGCCGTTCACGTTCACGTGAACCATGCGAATTCACTCACGCCACTCGTTGCAAGAGCCACCCGGCAGTTCTTCGACTGGGGATTTCGCGACGTGCGCAACCAGGGCGTGCTGCTCAGGGGCGTCAATACGACACCAAGGGACCTGCTGGAGCTGTGCTTCACGCTTCTGGATCGCTGCGGCATCATCCCCTACTACTTCTACATGTGCGACATGATCCCGAACGCGGAGCACTGGCGAACCGCCGTATGGGAGGCTCAGGATCTGCAACATGCAATCATGGGGTATCTGCCTGGGTTCGCCACGCCCCGGATCGTTTGCGACGTGCCGTTCGTTGGGAAGCGCTGGGTCCACCAGGTGGAGAGCTACGACAGGGACAAGGGCATCTCGTACTGGACGAAGAATTACCGAACAGGTATCGAGTACGACGACCCCGAGGCCCTGACCAGGCCGCACCCTTACTACGACCCGATCCACACGCTCCCCGAGTCCGGTCAGAATTGGTGGCGAGAGCACGCCCGGGAGCTCGTCTCCACGACGTAGCATCAGCGCCGTGAAGACGCTCTACCGGGCAAGCCGCGTCCACACCCTCAGCCACCCGGCGGTGGGGGAGTGGCTCTTGGTCGACGGCCGGCACGTCGAGCGGGTCGGCAGCGGCGACGCCCCCGATGCAGACCGAAACGTCGATCTACCGGGGGCCACGATCATCCCCGGTTTCATCGACACGCACGTCCACCTAACGGGAACAACCCTGTCGGCTATCGGCATCCCCATCGAACGTGCGCGCTCCGCGGCCGAACTGCTGGGCCTGGTCGCGGAGGAACTCACACATGCCCCCACGAAGATCCTCGCGCACGGTTTCGACGAGAGCCACTGGAGCTCGCCCGAGCTACCGACGCTCTCCCAGCTGGACGAGCTCGGGGACGTGCCGGTGATCCTGATCCGCGCCGATGGGCACATCTCTTTGGCGAACACCGCAGCGATCGAGCGCTCCGAGGCCACAGCCGAGGACGGGGTCGAGAGGGACGCCGCCGGAGGGATGACCGGGGTGGTCAGACGCCAGGCCAACAGGCGCCTTCAGCGGTGGTTCCACCTGGCCCTCACCGACCACGACCTCCGTGAGCTTCAGCTCCAGGCATGCGCCACGGCCGCGTCCCGCGGTGTTACCTGCGTGCACGAGATGGCCGTCCCCAGCTCACACGGTCGCAGGGAGGTCGAGGTCCTCCTGGATCACCGCCGGCAGCTCCCCGTCGAGGTGGTCGTATACGTGGCCGAGAAGGACATCCCGTGGGTCATGGAGCTGGGACTGGAGACGCTGGGTGGCGACCTGTCGCTCGACGGGTCGATCGGTGCGCGGACCGCGGCCGTGTCGGTCCCATACGCCGACGGCGTGGAGAGCGGCATCCTCTACGAACAGGACGATGAGCTGGCGGAGCTGTTCCACAACGGCCATCTGGCCGGCCTACAGGTCGCGCTGCATGCGATCGGCGACGAGGCCATCGAGCAGGCGCTCCGGGTTTGGGAACGGGTGTATGGGGCCTTGGGCTCACGCGAACGGCGCCACTTCAGAGCCAGGCGCCATCGCGTCGAGCACTTCGAGCTGCCCACCGCACAGCAGATCGAGCGCGCTGCTGCACTTGGCCTGGCCCTCTCCGTCCAGCCGGCTTTCGACGCCGAATGGGGGCACCCAGGCGCCCTCTACGAGCGACGGCTGGGCCCCGACAGGGCCCGCGGGATGAACCCCTTCGCCACCCTCCTCGCCAGGGGCCTGGAGGTTGGGGCAGGGTCCGACTCACCTATCACGCCCCTCGATCCCATGTACGGGCTGTGGTCGCTCGAGACGCACCACGACCCGACGCAGCGGATGAGCCGGGAGGAAGCCATCCGGCTGTTCACGATCGGGAGCGCACGACTGGCTCATCTCGAGGACAAGAAGGGCCAGCTTCGGCCGGGATTCCAGGCAGATTTCGCCGCCTACGAACAGGATCCATTCACCACCGAGGACATCCGTACCTTGCGCCCGATCCTGACGGTCTCGCGCGGCCGCGACGTATTCGCCAGCTAGCCCCTCAGGTCGCCACCAGCTTCAGGCGGCTACCCCGAGGCGACTTCTCGACCTCGACGCGCGGGAACTGCTCCGCCAGCTCTCCAACATGGGTTATCACTCCGACCAGCCGGCCGTCGCCTCCGAGCTGCTCGATGGCATCCACAACCACCACCAGGGCATTGGGATCGAGCGTCCCGAACCCTTCGTCCAGGAAGAGGCTCTCCAGGCCGGCCCGATCGGTGACCGAGAGCGACCTGACCTGCTCTGAGAGTGCCAGGGCGAGGGCTAGAGAGGCCAGAAAGGTCTCGCCACCGGAGAGTGTGCGTACGCTTCTTTCGTCGTCGCCGTTCCAAGTATCGACAACCAGGAACTCGTCGTCCCGGCAGGCGAGGCGGTAGCGGCCCTCAGACAGCGTCTGGAGCCTCTGGGAGCCGGCGGCCGCAAGTACATGGAGGGCTTCGGCCTGCAGGAAGGCGATGAGCCGATCGGCCCGAAGCTCCGCCGCGAGCGCCCGGAACCGGGTGGCTCTGTGGGCGGCCTGGGCGGCCTCGGCCTCCATTTCGCGCCGGCGTTCGATCTTTTCGGCCAGGTTAGCGGCCCTTTGTGTCGCCTCGGCTGCTTCGGCGGTCGCCGCTCGAGCTGCGTCGCCCACCGCCTCGACCAATTCCTCGAGATCGCCGGCGTCCGGGACCGGTTCTGGCACCAGAGTGCGAGCCTTCTCGAACAGGCGAGGCCCGGCCGCCCCTCGCGCCGATACCGCAGCCTGGAGCGAGTCGGCCACCACGCCTAGGGCTTTGGCCAGGTCTGCCGCAAATCCGCCGACAGAGCCAGGGTCGATCGTCCTGGGGAGGCGTGGCATGTTGGGAGGGACGAACGCCTCGCCAGCCGCTCTCAGTGCGCGCTTAAGGAGAGGCCCGGGGTCAGTCGCCAGGCGGGCTCGCAGCTCCGCGGCGGCGGAGGCGATACGGTCACGTTCGTGCTCAGCCCTGGCCAGATCCTTATCGGCACGCTCTCGCGCGTCTGCGGCTTTCACCTCCGCCTCGAGGAGCTCTCGCAGCCGGGCGACCCTGGAGGAGAGCTCGCCCACTGGATCAAGGGGCAGCGGCGCGCCTAGGACGGGCTGGAGCTCGGCGACCAGCTCCGCGAGGCCCCGTTCTCGCTCTTCAACCTCGCCCGCCAG
>Ga0184632_10000662_pt1 | contig 13788 bp, 12 predicted proteins | sample PLM31_50_b1_FD_133153 | JGI IMG/M metagenome (GOLD analysis project Ga0184632, IMG submission 133153) | Groundwater sediment microbial communities from an aquifer in East River, Colorado, USA - PLM3-1_50_b1 | ecosystem: Environmental > Terrestrial > Soil > Riparian zone | place: USA: East... | reverse complement strand
TCGAAGAAGAAGCCTACGCCGTGGCGCTCTGCCGCGCTTATAACAACTGGCTCTACGATTATTGCGGCACAGACCGGACACGGCTGATGGGAGTGGCGGTCGTCCCCGTGCAGGATATCAAAGCGGCCGTCGAAGAAACCCGCCGCGCGGTTGTCGAGCTCAAGTTCAAGGCGGTGTTCGTTCGCCCCAATCCAGTCAAAGGCCGGGGGTTGGACGATTCATACTATGATCCGCTTTACGAGACGCTCGTGGAACTTGGCGTGCCATTAATGGTCCACGAAGGCTCGGGCGCCTTTCTACCCACCGCCGGCGTCGATCGCTTCGTTGGCCAATGGTTTTTCACCCACACGATTTCGCATCCTTTTGAGCAAATGCTTGCCAGCTTGAGTTTGATCTGCAAAGGCACCCTCGACCGCCATCCGGAGCTGCAAATCGCTTTCCTTGAATCCGGCGCCGGATGGCTCCCCTATTGGCTCTGGCGCATGGATGAGCATTACGAGATTCTGCCCTTTCAAGTTCCCTGGCTGAAAATGAAACCGAGCGACTACTTTCGCCGCCAGTGCTACACCTCGTTCGAGCCGGACGAAACTCGCTTGGGTGAAGTGTTGAGCGCCATTGGCGCCGAGCGCGCCTTGTTTGCATCGGACTATCCGCACTGGGATGCCAAATTGTCCGGTTCGCCGCAGGCGGTGATGGACCGGCCGGACTTGAATATCGAGACCAAAAGAAAAATCATGGGCGAAAATGCCGCGCGGCTTTTGCGGCTGGATTAAATTAAAAGTTTCTAGTTTCTGGTTTCAAGTTCCTTGTTATTGAAATCACGAACTAGCATCCTGGAATTAAAGGCCGTTTACGAAGTTGGGAGTCCGAGTCTGTCATTCCCGCGGAAGCGGGAATCCAGGAGCCTTTGATTTTCCTGGATTCCGGGTCGCGCTAGCTATCGCCAGCTTACCCGGAATGACGATTGAATTATGTAACGAACTTCGGATACGGACACTAGAGACTAGAAACTTGAAACTAGAAACTGGAGGTGCATATGGCCGAAACCCCTAAGCTCGTCTCATCGATGGGCCGAGCCGAACTCGATAAGATCTTTGTCCGCGGCTACGATTTGAACGAGCAGCTGCTCGGCAAAATCAGCTTTGCCCAGATGGTTTATCTGATGCTTGAAGGGCGCTTGCCGAGCGCTGAAGAGGGTCGCATGATCGACAGCATGTTGATCGTCCTGGTCGACCACGGCATGACCACCGGCGCGGCGGCGGCGCGCATGACTTTTCACTCCGCGCCGGAAGCCATTCAGGGCGCGGTGGCCGCGGCCATTCTCGGCGCCGGCAGCGTGCATCTCGGTTCGTCGGAGTATTGCGCGAAGATGCTTAACGACGCGCTGCCGCGCGACTCTAAAGATACCGACCTCGACGCCATCGCCAAAACCACCGTCGAGAGACGCCTGGCGAATAATCAACTCATCCCCGGCATCGGCCACGGCATCCACACCGGTGGCGATCCGCGGGCGGACCGGCTTTTTCAAGTCGCCCAGGAAACTAAAGTCTATGGCCGCTACTGCGAGCTGTTAAAAAAGATCGGCAAGATCGCCGATGAAAAAGTCGGCAAGCACTTGCCGGTCAACGTCACCGGCGCCATCGCGGCGATCTCCATGGACATGGGTTTCCACTGGCAGATGTCTAAAAGCTTCGCGATTCTTGGCCGGGCATTGGGTGGCTTGGCCCATGTCGGCGAGGAAATTCGCCGCCCCATCGCCAGGGGTATCTCGAACTTGATTCGCGACAATCTGCAATACGTGCCGGAGAAATAACGAGCGGCGGACGCTCGCGGTTTTTGGTTTGGAGTTTTGGTTTCGAGTTGATCGAAACTAAGAACTCGGAACCTGAAGCCGTTAGAGATCACGACCAGGAATGCAAACATGACGCGATTTTGTTTCATCGGTCTTTTGGTTCTTTCGCTCAATATCCAACTGTCATCACGCGCCAACGGCCAAAGCGACTTTTTTAAAGGTAAACAAATCAAGATTGTCGTGGGATTCACCGCTGGCGGGATTATCGATCTCTGGGCGAGGCTTTACACTCAACACCTGGGCAAATTTATTTCGGGCAACCCCGAATTGATCGTGCAAAACGTCGCAGGCGGCGGTTCGATGATCGCCGCCAATCAGCTTTACAACATTGCCAAGCCCGACGGGCTTACCCTCGCAATGATTTCCTCGGGGCTCTATTTCGATCAACTGATGGGTGTCAAAGAGGTGCAGTTCGACTGGGCCAAGTTTGGCTGGATCGGTTCGCCGGTGCGCAATTTTGAAGTTTTGACGATGCGCGCGGACACGCCTTATCGTAGTGTCGAGGATGTCCAAAAAGCCGCACAGCCGCCGCGTTGCGGCACTACCGGCGCGGGCGCCACGGGCCATTATTTCCCCAAATTTCTCGAAGAAGCCGTCGGCGCCAAATTTCAAATCGTGTTGGGCTATCCCGGCAACCGGGACGTTGAAGTCGCCATTGAACGCGGTGAAGTTCACTGCTACGCGATTACGAAAGAAGCCTTCCTGCGCGAGCCCGGCCGGTCATGGTTGAAAAAAGGTTTTGTCCGCGTGCTCGTCCAAGGCGGCCAAAAGCGCGACCCGCTGTTTCCGGATTCGCCCACCATTTATGAATTGATGGACAAGTACAAGACTCCGGACTCGATCAAACGCTTCGCCGCAGTGCTGCTTTCGCCGGGAGCCATCGGCCGGCCGATCATCGCACCGCCCAACATGCCGGCGGACCGGCTCAAAGTATTGCGCGACGCTTACGCTAGAATGACCAGCGACGCGGACTTTCTCGCCGAAGCCAAGAAGCGCGACTGGGAGGTGGAATACATCAGCGGCCAGGAATTGGAGGCGATGGCGAAGAAGGCCATCGTTCAGTCACCGGAAACCGTCGAACGGTTAAAGAAGCTACTGGGCGGCTGAGGTTTTGAAATTCGGCCGCATAAAAAACAACTCTCAATTTCATCCCGATTCATATATAGCGAGGTAAATCATGCTCACACCAATCAAAATTGACAATCGCATGAACGGATTCGTTGGCAAGCCCGCCGGTGGCGGCAAACGACCCGCGGTGATTCACCTGCACGAAAGATACGGCATCGTGCAACACACGACGGACTTGGGCGAGAAATTCGTTCAGCAGGGCTATATCACGATCGTCCCGGACCTTTTTTCGCGCTTCACCGGGGATCGCGACAAGTTGGCGAAAGGCGATGACCGCTGCGACCTGGACGACGGCGAAGTGCTTAAGGATATCGACGCCGTGGTCGAGTACCTGCGCGCCATTCCGGAGGTCGATATGAGCCGGATTGCGATCTCCGGCGTCTGCCAAACGGGACGCCAGCCGATCCTCATGGCCGCCAAGCGCGATTATATCGCGGCAGTAGTAATGCTGTATGGCGCCGTTTATGACGCCGATTGGAAATCCCACTCCCAGCGTCCGGAATCGATAGATAAGCTAATGGCGCAGATGTCATGCCCCATGGTCGCGGTCTTCGGGGAGCTCGACAACTTGATCCCGTTGCCCAACATCGTGCGCATGATCGGCGTGCTCGCCGACGCCAAGAAAACCTTCGACGTTCGCATCTACGCCGGCGCGCCCCACGGCTTCTTGAACGATACCATGCCGGGACGCTTCCGCGCGGAGCAAACCACGGCGGCGTGGAACCAGATCACGACATTTTTGGACGCCGTGCTTAACGGCAAGTATTCCAAGGACCGCGTGGTTTGGCGCTTTGAGAGCAACACTTCGGCGGATTACGAGTTCTCCAAGATGAAACGCTGGGAGTGATCTTCGCGCCGCGAAGAATCGCAAAACACAAATTTTATACTTTGCAGTCCCGGTTTGAAATTTGAGATTTGAGATCGTGCTATGCGCGCGTTTTCTCGAAATTCCGCCCGATTTGGTTTAAAATTCAGCCGGTGCACGGAGAGTCGGATTTTTCGCGCGGAAATCCAATATCTGGGAGGAGTCGTGATTGAAGCCGCAAAAAATTCCGCTATCGGGGCCCTGAGCGCGTTGGCCGTGATGCTGCTATTATCGCCTTCGGCTATTTTGCCTGCGGCGGAATCGGCGGACACCAGTTCGCCGCGCAAAATTCAAACCGTCTCCGGAATGCCTGCGGTGGTCGATCCTAACAATCTCTACAGTGAGACCCGCTCCGATAAGCTCAGCCCAACGGTCGCGAATCACCTCTCGCGGGTTTATGTTCCAAACCGCGCTTCCAACGATGTCTGGGTCATCGATCCAGCAAATTTAAAAGTTGTCGACAAATTCAAAGTCGGCGTGCACCCGCAGCATGTGGTTCCGTCTTGGGATTTGAAGACTTTATGGGTCAACAACAATGCCGAAGGCCGCAATGACGGCAGCGTCACGCCCATCGATCCGGTGACGGGCAAACCTGGAAAAAACGTTCCGGTGGATGACCCGTACAACATGTACTTTACGCCGGACGGGAGCGTGGCAATCATCGTCGCCGAAGCGCGCAAGCGGCTCGATTTCCGCGATACCCACACCATGGCGGTGAAATATTCCATCGACACCCCCAACTGCCCGGGCATCAATCACGCCGATTTTTCCATCGACGGCCGCTATGGGATTTTCACCTGTGAGTATGGCCAGAGCATCGCGAAGGTCGACCTAGTGGGCCGGAAAGTGGCTGGATATCTCAAGCTCTCCAAAGGCGGCATGCCCCAGGACGTGCGCATTTCACCGGACGGCAAAGTATTCTATGTCGCCGATATGAAAGCCAAAGGGGTCTTCGTCGTCGATGGCGATAGTTTCAAGGAGGTTGGCCATATCGAGACCGGTATCGGAACGCACGGGCTCTATCCGAGCCGCGATGGAACCAAGCTTTACGTCGCCAATCGCGGCGTCGCCCGGGTTTACGGACCGCCCAAGGGTAAAGGCAGCGTGTCGGTGATCGACTTTGCGACCCGCAAAGTGACCGCCACCTGGCCCATTCCCGGGGGCGGCAGCCCCGACATGGGCAACGTAAGCATAGACGGCAAACAGCTTTGGCTTTCGGGCCGCTACGACAACGAGGTGTACGTTATCGATACAAGCGACGGCAGCATGAGGAAGATCCCCGTAAAAACCGAGCCACATGGACTCACAGTCTGGCCACAGCCGGGACGTTACTCCCTCGGCCATACAGGGAACTTGCGTTAATGCAATGGTTCAAAACGTTCAAATAGTTCAAGCCGTTCAAACTGTTTGAACTCTCTGAACGAACCGCTTGAACATCTTCAACCTGAACGATTGGAACGGCTTAAACTTTTTGAACGGCGCCGATAGGAGGTCCCATGGTTACAGTCATCGCAACGCTAGCCGCGCTTTTGCTCGTCTCGATTCCCGGTCGCGGCGCAGGCGCCGCGTCCCCTGACCAGGATTTCTACAGAGGCAAGACGATCCGCATCATCGTCGGCTTTTCTGCCGGCGGCGGTTTCGATCAATACTCCCGTATTATCGCCCGGCATATGCCCAGACATATCCCAGGCAATCCAACCATGATCGTCGACAACATGGGTGGAGCCGGAAGCCGCCTCGCCGCCAACTTTCTCTTCAAAGCGGCGGCCCCTGACGGTTTGACAATCGGCAACTTCATCGGTTCGCTGCTGCTCCAACAAATCCTCGGCGACCAAGGCATTGAGTTCGACGGCCGGCGCTTCGAATGGCTCGGCGTTCCCGTACAGGACGAAAATGTTTGCGCGCTTACCAAAGCCAGCGGCGTGACCAGCCTCGAGCAGTGGTTCGCGGCGAAGAAGCCGGTGAAACTCGGCGGCGAAGCTCCGGGCGCCAACGACTCCGATGTCCCCCGCATGCTGCAAGCGACTCTGAAACTACCCATCCAACTCATCGAGGGATACAAAGGCACTTCGTTTATTCGCGTTGCCGCCGAATCCGGGGAAGTCGACGGCGGCTGTTGGACCTGGGCGTCCATTCGCTCCACCTGGAAAAAGGGCATCGACTCCCATGAAGTGTTTCCCGTTTTGCAAATCAACGCAAAAAAAGCCGCCGACATTCCCCAGGTTCCCAATGCCATCGATTTCGCCAAGAGCGCCGAAGCCAAGCAATTGATCGAAGCGGGTACCCATGCGTCTTCGGCGATTCTCCGGGCCTACGCACTCCCACCCAACACGCCGCGAGAACGGTTAGCTATTTTGCGCGACGCCTTCAACGCAACGATGAAAGATAAAGAATTCGCCGCGGAGATCGTCAAAGCCAATCTCGATCTCGGACCTCTCACTGGCGCCGAAGTGGAAGCCATCGTGCGCAAACTCTTTCAAGTGGATCAGAATTTAGTGGGCAAGCTAAGAGAAATCCTGGTGCCAAAGAAATAGCGCAAGAAGCGTACGATTGAGCGCGAGTTTTTGTTCCATTCTTTCTTGCCTATCGCCTCACGCCTGTCGCCTTTCTTCTTTTGCATTGACAGCGCAAGAACACATTCGATAAAAGAACGTTAATTTGCATTTAAATAATCGAGGTGAAAGATGGCATCTGAAATCACGCGGGATGAGTTGCGCGTAAGAGCGGTGCGAGCAGGGCTGGAGTTGAGCGAGGACGAATTGGATCAATTATTGCCGGGCGTTAAGCGCGCTTACAATCAAGCGGACGACCTGCGCAAGCTGGTTACGAATGCCGACGAACCGGCGGCGGTTTTTGCGCCTGCCAGAAGCAAGAGGGAGTAAACCAAATGACGACCAGCGAGCTTTGCTACCTCACGATCACCGAAGCCGCCGCCGGCTTGCGCGCCAAGCGATTTTCGCCGGTGGAGTTGACGAAAGCCTGCTTGGAAAGAATCGAATCCATCGACGGCAAGCTGCATAGTTTCATCACGGTGACCGGGGCCCTTGCCCTCGAACAGGCTCGTCAGGCGGAGCAAGCCCTCTACTCCGGAAAAGATCGCGGGCCGCTGCACGGGATTCCTATTGCACTGAAAGACCTCTATGCAACGAAGGGCATCCGCACGACTTGTCATTCCGCGGTTTTGGAGAATTGGATTCCAGATCACGATGCGACGGCTACGGCGACGCTCGCTGAGGCCGGCACGATTCTTCTCGGAAAACTTGGCATGCATGAGTTCGCTTTCGGCGGGCCGTCGGTGGATGCGCCCTTCCCCGCCGTGAGGAACCCGTGGAACATCGCGCATGTCACCGGCGGGTCGAGCAGCGGTTCGGGCGCAGCGTTGGCCGCCGGACTTTGCTACGGCGCCCTCGGTTCCGACACCGGCGGGTCGATTCGTAATCCAGCCGCTCATTGTAGCATCGTCGGCATCAAACCGACCTATGGTCGCGTCAGCCGCCACGGAGTCGTCCCTTTAAGTTGGTCTCTGGATCACGCCGGGCCGATGGCAAGAAGCGTCGAAGACTGCGCCATCATGCTGCAGGCGCTCGCCGGCTATGATGCCAGGGATCCAGCATCGGCGCATGCTCGGGTCCCCGACTTTCGCTCTGCACTGAAGGATGGCATTAAGGGCCTGCGGATCGGCCTGCCCCGGGCAAATTGGTTCGATGAAAATTTGGGCGTCGCTCCCGAAACGTACTCGGTATTCAATGACGCGCTGAAAACGCTGATGGCGCTCGGCGCTGAAGTAATTGAGCTCGACGGCAAGCCTTTCTCGTTGGCGCGCAAGGCGAACCAAACGATTCTCATCGCCGAAGCCTACGCCTACCATGAGAAAACTTATCAAAGCACGCCGGAAAAATTCGGCAGCACCGTTAGACGCCGCATGCTCGAAGGAGCATTTCTGAGCGCCGCCGATTACATCACCGCGCAGCGCGCTCGCGCCGCGCTCAACGAGCGCATGCTAGCGAATTTTGCGCGCGTCGAAGTCATCCTCACACCCACGGTGGCCCGCCCGCCCGATGCCTTCGATAGCCTGGACCCCAACGAACAGAACCTTCGGCCAAGCTTCACCAATCCGTTTAACTTGACGGGGCTGCCCGCCATCTCCGTGCCCTGCGGCTTTACCGGAAGTAACCTGCCCGTCGGCTTACAGATTGTTGCACCAGCGTTCGAGGAAACGACCTGCTTCCGCACAGCCTATGCCTACGAACAGGCGACGGAGTGGCATAGGAGAAACCCAGCTCTGTAAGCGGATAGGATTCGATTCACCCAAGCCATCCTACATCTATCCTGCATTGCCGAAGACCCGAAAATACATCTCTGCCAGCGCCGGCTCCAGTGTCTTTGCTGCGGCCAGCTCGCGCTGAATCGATGGATCGAGCCGGTCGCGGGCTTTGATCGCGAGCTCAAGCACCTCCTTTTCATTGACTTTCGTGCAGCGGCCTTCTTCCACGACTACTTCGCCGTTCACGATCACGGTATCCACGTCGCTGCCGTTTTCACAAAAAACAATCTGGCCGATGACATCGTTGAGCGGCGTGAACGCCGGCGTTTCGCGGCGCAGCAAGACGAGATCGGCCAGCATTCCCGGCGCGAGTCTACCCGCATCGAGACCGAATGCGCGCGCGCCATTGCGCGTCGCCATCGCCAGCGCCTGAACCGGCGTGACCCACTGGTTGAAGTCAGTGCCGGCCTGGTTGTGAATCAACGCAGCCAAGCGCAGCGCGTCGAACATATTCTGCCCGTCGTTGGAGGCAGAACCGTCCGTTCCAAGTCCCACGTTCACTCCCGCCGCAAGAAATTCTTTAACTTTCGCCAGACCGCTGCCGATACGCAGGTTGCTCGCCGGATTATGCACCGGGACCGCCCCGCGTTTGGCGAACAACTCCACGTCCTGTTCCTCGATCCAGATGGAATGAGCGCACGAAAGCTTCGTTCCGGCGATGCCGAGGGATTCTAAATGACGCAGCAAAGAATGGCCGTAGATTTTTTGGCCCTGCACCGCTTGCGCCTTGGTTTCGGCCAGGTGAATGTGCATCGGCAGGTTTCTTTTCGCGGCTATCTCGGCCGCTCCGCTAAGCAGCTCATCCGTGCAGCGCTGAACCGCCGACGGGCCCGGACACGCGGTGGTCAGTTTCTCCGGCGCGTGAAACGTTTCGATGAATTCTGCGCACTCATCGAGCCAAGCCTTAGTGCTTTTCGCTTCGCCCGCGCTCATGCGCCTGATCTCGCCGGTAAGCGCAGGCGCGGTTTCACCCAGAGGGATAGTGTCTTCGTAGTTCTTGTCCGTGATCGTCAGTGCAACGACATGGCGCAGTCCGAGATCGCGCATGGCTTGAATTGCGGCGCCGGCGCCCATGAAGCGACCGACCTGATTGCCGGCAAAGTGATCGAGTACCGTCGTCGCGCCGTTTTTCAACATTTCCATGCCGCCGAGAAGCGCGCTGGCATAGAAGTCTTCATCGCGCATGTCGCGCAAAGACGCGCGGTAGTACGCCCGCCAGATTTCCAAGGGCTTGCTCGGCATCATGCCACGCACCAGATTGGCGGGGGAATGGCAGTGAGAATTGACCATGCCCGGCATGGCGATCATGCGGCTCGCTTCGATGATGCGGTCAAAGGAACCCGGCGGCATCCAGTCCGTCGGTCCGACATAGGAAAGCCGGTTGCCATCAATGACGATGGCGCCGTTGTCGATGACTTCGTTCTGCTCGTTCATCGTGACGATGAGAGCATTGCGAATTAACGTCCGCATTAAGCACCTCTATGGATTGTCGATCTCCGAAACTCCGCGCGGCTAAAATAATAAGGGCACGGTTCGACGCACTCCTCCAGAATTCTTGCATGGCGAGACGCTCGACAACGCAACTGTATCGTCCTTTGCTTGTATCGTAAGGGCGGTCAAAACAGCTCAGATGCTAGGCGCGCGAAGACCGACGAGCGGAGGCGTACATGAGCAGTACGTTGGAGCGAGGGCGGTCAAGCGCAACGACGCAGATGAGCCGTTTTCACCGCCCTTACACGAAGCCCATCTTGCGGCCCCAGTTCTCCGGATCCTTTAAGAAATCGATGATCTGCTTGTTTTGTTCTTCGGTAAAGTATTTTTTACTGGTGCCGGTGTCGAGCACGTCGTCCCAGTTGGCGAGCACGTGCAATGCAATATCATTTTTGGCGAGGGCGTCTTTTCCTTCATGTTGTTCGAGCCGGTCGGAGGCATAATCGAAAACGCACAGGCAATGGGTCATCCTCGCCCCGGCGCCGCGGATACCGATGTTGAAGCGCAGCTTGCTCAACCCGTCGGTGATTAAATCCTCGACTAGCAGCACCCGCTTGCCCGCTTCGAGAGTACCCTCGATCTGCTTCGTCCCACCGTAACCTTTGGGCTGCTTGCGGATATAAATCATCGGTTTTTTGATCAGGTGGGAAACGAATGAAGCATAGGGAATTCCCGCGGTTTCCCCGCCGGCAACCACGTCGATGTTATCGAGCCCGATGTCGGTTTCCGCTTTCTTGGCCAGCTCGGTGACAATGTATTCTCGTTCGGCGGGAAAGGACAGAAGCTTGCGGCAGTCGATATAAACGGGTGAGATTCGCCCGGACACGAAAACAAATGGATTATCTTTGTAGACTGCGATCGACTCCGTCGCAAGCAACATCTCGGCGACTCTTTGGGAAACTTCGCTCATGGAAATACCTTTCAAATGTTTGGAATAGGCTCGCTATAACATAGCGGTACCTCATTTCCAACAAAATCCAAAGCGTCCAAGAAGGAGTTTCTCAGGCATCGCGGAAGCTGATAGAGTGACTAAGTATGCGCCGAAATCTCCGCGCCCGGACGGCCGCTGTTTTATTTAAGGCCACCGTCAACAAACGACGCCTGATGCGCGATCTCAACGCCGTCGGGCGCATTGGCATCGGCAGCCACGGCGCCGTGACCCGGCTTGTCTTCTCCGTCAAGGAGCTGCGCAGCCGCCAGTTATTGATTCACCTCATGCGCCAAGCGGGTCTGAAAATCCACATTGACGCCATCGGCAACATATTTGGCCGGCTGGACGGCGCAAATCCCAAAGCGCCCGCCGTGCTCGCAGGATCGCATCTCGATACCGTCATTCACGGCGGCAAGTACGACGGCCCCGTCGGGGTCATCGGCGCCCTCGAAGCGGTGCGAACCATACGGGAAAATAACATCGCCTTTCGCTCGCCTCTCGAGGTGGTCTGCTTCGTCGGTGAAGAGTCGAGCCGCTTCGGCTTTTCCACGCTGGGCAGCAGCCTTGTAGCCGGCGAGGTTCGCCCCAAAGACTTGACGAACGCCGTCGATCAACAGGGCACGAAATTGGCGGACGTGCTGGCGAGCCTGGGAATCTCGCGGCGCAATCTCAGCGCCATCAAACGGAACCCCAATGGCCTCAAAGCGTATTTAGAGCTGCACATCGAGCAAGGACCGATTCTGGAAGCCAAAAAGAAACGAATCGGGCTGGTCACCGCCATCGCCGCGCCGAGCCGGTTCAGAGTGGTTTTTAAAGGCCAAGCGGACCACTCCGGCACGACGCCCATGGAGATGCGCAAGGACGCGCTGGTCGCCTCGGCGCAGTTGATTGAATACATCGAAAAAATCTGCCGTAAGTTTTCTTCCATGGCGAAGGGCAGAGTCGTCGGCACTGTGGGCGCCATGCGGATCGAACCCGGCGTCATCAATGCCGTGCCGGGAAAAGCAGATCTGTCCGTCGACATTCGCGGCATCACCGCGCGGTCTAAAGACCAGGTAGCAAAGATGGTCAAGCAAAAAGCCGGCGCCATCGCCCGCGCGCGCGGCATCGGCGTAGAAATTCTGCCGATCCGCGAAGAACACCCCGTGCCGCTGGACAAGCGCTTGCTGCGCGTGACAAAAGATATATGCGATGAAAAGGGGCTCGACTATGAAATCATGCCCTCCGGCGCTGGTCATGACGCGATGCAGATGGCCAAAATCACGCCGGCGGGGATGATTTTTGTTCCAAGTACGCGCGGTATCAGTCATAATCCGCTGGAGTGGACGGACCCCGAAGATATCTGCCTCGGCGCTCAGTTGCTTATGGAAACGATGATACGAGTCGCCAATAACAAACTCTAGCAGGCTGCTGAATCGTCGTGCTCGTTTCTCGTGCTCGTGCTCGCATTAGGACGAACACGAACAACGAATACCGCGCTCGGAGCTTTTGACAGTGAAGCAAAATCGCAAAACGAAGAAAAAGCGCATCCTCACCGCCGCCCAGGTCAAAGCCATCTTCGAGCGTTTCGCCAGAGAGATGTTGCGGCAATATGGTAGTTTAGACCAAGTCGTTTTCATTGGCGTCCGAACCCGCGGCCCCTATGTCGCCAAGCGCCTCGCCCAGATCATCAAGAAACGGGAGGGTCGGGAAATTCCCGTGGGCGAAATGGACATCACGCTCTATCGTGACGACTTGAATGCGCTGCTTCCCGGCGGGACCATCGATCACACGCGCATCCCGTTCGATATCGCGAACAAGATCATTGTCCTGTTCGACGATGTGTTATACACCGGGCGAACCGTGCGCGCCGCGGTGGATCATCTGATCGACCTGGGCCGACCGCGCATGATTCATCTCGCGGTCATGATCGATCGCGGCGGCCGTGAGCTACCCATCGCCGCCAATTATGTCGGCAAGAAGATCGCCATCTCTGCCGCAGAAAATGTTCAGGTAAGACTCAAGGAAGTGGACAAAGTCGATGAGGTGGTGATCGCTTAGCCGCGACGATAGCATGTTGAAAGCAACCCGAAAAATTTACAGGCAAACTAACTCCTTGCAACGAGCGAGGTCACCCATTGAAGATACCATGCGCAATTTACCGGGGCGGCACGAGCAAGCCGGTTTTTTCATGGCGGACGACCTACCCAAAGACGCTAAGCGGCGCGACGCGATCGTCCTGGAAGCATTCGGGACGCTGGACGCGGTGTGCTGGGTGATGGACGGCAACGTTTACGTACGTTGAGCGTAAATTTTATAATTTCGTAACAATCTCTTGACAGAATCAAGCCCTCGTGGTGACTTACCATCGCGCGGGCTTTTTCTTTTTCAACTTGTAGGAGGATTTATGCAACGCTTTGGACTTATTGCGATCTCATCCGTTCTCTGGCTACTGTCCGGCAGCGCATCGGCCAAAGACGTGGTCGTGGTTACGTCGTTTCCCAAGGAACTATTCGAAACCTATAAAAAAGCCTTCGAGCTGAAGCATCCCGGCATCAACGTCGTCATCAACAGCAAACAAACCAACGCCGGCGTTACCTACCTGCGCGAGACCAAGGCAAAGCCGGAGGCGGATATCTTCTGGGTGAGTGCACCCGACGCATTTCAAACGTTAGATAGCGATGGCCTGCTGGAAAAATACGCGCCGCCGAATGAGATTATGGCGAAAATTCCGGCGAAGATCGGAAACTTTCCGATCCACGACCCCGACGGCAAATACTTTGGCTTCGCCATCAGCGGCTACGGCATGATGTGGAACAAGAACTATTTGAAGGCGCACAAGTTGCCGGCGCCAAAGGAATGGACGGACCTGGCCGATCCCAGATATCACAACCACCTCGTGATCAGCGCGCCATCGCGCAGTGGCACGACCCACCTGACGGTGGAGACGATATTGCAGGCATATGGCTGGGAAAAAGGCTGGGCGTTGTTGCTTAACGCCGGCGCCAACATGGGCTCGATTACCGAGCGCAGCTTTGGCGTGCCGGAGGCGGTGATCAGCGGACAGTATGGAATCGGCGTAGTCATCGACTTCTTCGGCTTATCGGCCATCGCCAGCGGCCAGCCGGTGGAATTTATTTATCCATCGTTGACTGCCGTGGTCCCCGCCAGCGTCGGCATTGTCAAAGGCGGACCCAATCCCCAGGAGGCCAGGGCGT